>Ga0181529_10004737_pt1 | contig 14540 bp, 10 predicted proteins | sample PEATcosm2014_Bin_36_FD_119763 | JGI IMG/M metagenome (GOLD analysis project Ga0181529, IMG submission 119763) | Peatland microbial communities from MTU Mesocosm Facility, Houghton, MI, USA - PEATcosm2014_Bin10_30_metaG | ecosystem: Environmental > Terrestrial > Soil > Wetlands > Peat | place...
CGGTTTGAATCGCCATGCGGTCTTTGGGTGGCGTCTCGATTACACTCATATCCCGCAGACCTACCAAGGACATATGCAGCGTGCGCGGAATCGGCGTGGCGCTCATGGCCAGTACGTCGATCTCTTTGCGCATTTGCTTGAGACGCTCCTTGTGGCGCACACCAAATCGCTGCTCCTCATCGACAATCAACAGGCCCAAATCCAGAAATTTGATGTCTTTGGATAACAGCCTGTGCGTGCCGATCAGTATGTCGATTTTGCCTGTTTCCACGCGCGCGACGATTTCCTTTTGCTCTTTCGCGGTGCGGAAGCGGGAGATCATTTCAACTGTCATAGGAAACTGTGCAAAGCGTTTTTTAAAAGTTTCAAAGTGCTGGAAGCTCAAAATGGTTGTAGGAGTCAGCACGGCAACCTGCTTGCCATCCTGCACGGCTTTGAATGCCGCCCGCATGGCAACCTCAGTTTTTCCATAACCCACATCGCCACAGAGCAGACGGTCCATGGGGCGCATGGATTCCATATCATATTTAATGGCGCGAATGGCGGATAACTGATCTTCTGTCTCGTTATAGTCAAAAGAACCTTCGAACTCGCGTTGGAAATCATTGTCTTTGGAAAAGGATGTTCCCTGCGCGGCAGTTCGCTCGGCATATAACTTAACTAACTCACCGGTCATATCTTGCATGGCCTTGCGAACGCGAGCCTTGGTCTTGGCCCATTGCTGCGAGCCAAGCCGGTTGAGCGCGGGCGCTGGACCGGTATCGGTCGAGCGATACTTCTGAATCAAGTCGAGCCGAGTGAGCGGAACATATAACTTGGCCTGTTCGGCGAATTCCAGAATCATAAATTCAACTGAAAGTCCATCCTGGAAGATATCTTTCAGGCCTTGATACTGCGCGATGCCGTGCTCAACGTGAACCACATAATCTCCGACGGTCAAATCACGGAAATCGGAGATAAATGCGGCGGTTTTAGACCGCTTTGGCTCCGGTCGAGCCGTAACATCCGCGTCGTCCGATAAGTCATTGGCACCGAAGAGAATCAGATTTGAATCGAGAAAATTCACTCCTGCGGTGATCGGAGAACGAACAATCACCGGCACGCGCAGGTCACCAGCCAGATAACTTGATTCATCGAGCATGGTTTCGGCAGGATGCGGATTTCGGCTGCCCATGCGGTAGGGAATCTGGTACTCGCGCAGCACTGTTGCCAGCCGTTCAACATCGCCTTGATGAGGAGCGGCGAGGAAAATGCGCTTTTCTTCCTCGATGAGCGCGCGTAATTGCTCGGTTAGATCCGGGATCGAGCCATGAAAGCGGAGGGTGGGACGCGTGTTCAATTCGATTTCGCCGAGTGTGCTGTCCTGGTCAAGCACGTCTACCACGCCCAGTTGATCAAAATTGAGGCCCATATGAGTATCCAGCGCGGCTTGTAGTTCTTCAGGGCATAGATAGATCTCTTTGGGAGTTAGCAACGAACCTATCGCTGAGCGCTCATGGCGTTGCTCGACCTTATTCCACCAGCGATCGATTTGATTGCGTACCATGGCCGGCTCATCGATGAAGAGGGCGCATTTGGGCAACAAAGTTAACAGAGACTGATTTGCTCCTGCAACAGCGGAGAAGAACTCCCAACCGGGAAATACGCTGACCCCAGCTCCGGCAGCCAGTTCATCAGCCATTTGCTGAAATCCTTCGGAGTATTCTTGATCGCTGGTCCATTCGACGCGCTGACGGTTGAGTCGCCCATGCACCGCGGCCAGCAAGTGCTCAGTCACCGGCGTCTCTGTCAGCGGTAATAACTGCACTTCATCCAAGCCGCTTTGTGAGCGCTGCGTTTCGGGATCGAATTTGCGGATTGTCTCGATCTCGTCGCCAAAGAATTCGATGCGGACGGGGCGGTCGGACTCAGGGGAATAAATGTCCAGAATGCCGCCGCGGCGGGTAAATTGACCAGGCATCTCGACCAGATCCATCGGGGTGTAACCGACGGCAGCCAGATGGGTGGTCAGTACCTCCACATCCAGTTCTTCACCACGCCTGAGAGTAACCGCCAAGCCGGCGTAGTATTCACGACCGAAGAGCCTGAGCGCAGCAGATTCGACCGGGGCGATGAGGATAGAAACGGTTCCGGTGGCCAACTTCCACAAGGCCGCCGCGCGCTGCTCCTGCACATCGGGATGCGGGGAGAGGTTTTCAAAGGGAAGCACGTCGTGGGCTGGCAAACGAACCACGGCGGCTGGATCCACCGCGCCAGTGAGTTCACAACCAGCCCGCAGCATGGGTTCGAGCGCCTCGGCGGCTTTGTTATCGGCAACCAGGACGATGACCGGCTGGCGCGCAGACCTGACCATTAGCGGCAGATAGATGGCCCGCGCTGTGGTTGTGAGTCCGGATACACGCCTGCGCCCCGCGCCCAGGCTCAGGTGCCTTCGCACGCGCTCGAATCCGGAAGAGTGCTCCAGCTCCGCGAAGATCTCGCGGACAAACGGGAGAATCATGTTCTTCAAGTTTAGCAGTGCAAGGGCATGAAAGAGTGTGGTACGGCGAAAAAGAGGAGATCCTTGTTCTCGGAACTTCCGCGGTTTGTTCCGAGATCTGAGAATAATCTTAAAGTGGGCCATGGTCGATTCGGGAGGTCGGTAACAATTAGACTCTCCGGGAATCGATCCAAGTCTGATTTATGTCTATTTCTAACAATCAACGAGCATTGCTTGCAAGACTGGACGAAGACGATTGTGGTAAATAATTCAGTGAGTTAGCGTTTGCTTTGCGGATGCATGGGAGTTAGCAAGTTGGCGCCAGAGCTGCCAACAGTTTTATCTTTTTGCGGGCCAGTGAAAGCCATTGATGGGCTAAAACTATCTGGAAGGCAAGCATTGATTATTTCGGGAGATTGATCCCATATTGTTGCCAGAAAGTATTCTTCATGACTAATGGCCTAAGATAGTCATTTGTCAAAGTTCCTATGATTGCGTATTGTGGTTATAAGGCAAGCGGGTCCAGTGGCCGTGGCAGAGTTAGTTAATGCGGAGTTTGGATTCATTGCCAAGAGACAATCAGGGAGGAAACATGGCAATTTCAGATATTCTGGCAACGATTGATAAGGAAATCGCCCAGTTGCAGCAGGCACGCGCTCTGTTGGGCGGCGGCGCTGTGGCAGCTCCGAAGAAGTCAGTCGGCCGTCCGAGGAAGGCAGTCGCGACTTCAGTTGCGCCTAAGAAGGCATCGGCATCGGTAGCGGCCAAGCCCGCGAAGTCTAAGAAGAAGAAGCGGAACCTGTCGCCTGAAGGGCGGAAGCGGATTGCAGAGGCCGTGAAAAAACGCTGGGCCGCGCAAAAGGCTGCAGCGGCGAAGTAACTCGGCAGTACAAGAATAGGCAAAGCCGGACGGCGTGGTCCTAACCCGCGCTAGTTCGGCTTTTTCTTTTTGAACTCTTCTTCCGGCCAAAGTGGCGGTTGAACGGCGCGTGTCCTTTCATGGCGAAGGTCCGCCAGAACACGGGTCCAATAGAGGATGCTTCGCTCTGTTCGCGAGAGGCGCAGTTGAGCGGCGCGGAGCTTGGCTTCGGCCTGGCGCAAGCGGCGTCGAAGGGCCGGATCAAGTTTATGAGTTTCTTTCATGAAGAATCCAAGAACTGAGAACCATGATAAATGGTCGGGTCCGAGGAGCATTCGTGTGGGGCGGCGATTTCTGCGCTACTATAGGAAAAGTCTAGGGGGTGATCTTTGCACGGGAAAATGAGGTTCTTGTTTACTGTTGGGCTGACCGCTTTCTTGACCTGGACGGCTGTAGCCCAGCACGCGGCGACGATGCGCGTGATCGGCTTTATGACGGATTTTGACGTGAAGGACGACGCGGTTGGCATATGTAAGGCAGTGATGGACGGGATCGCGCCTGGGGTACGCATCCTTGACATTACTCATCAATCCGAACCCTTTAACATTGCGATGGGCGCGCGCTTTCTTGCCGGGTCGGCTCCATATTTTCCCAAGGATGCGGTCTTTGTGGTGGTGATCGATCCGGGAGTCGGCTCCCCGCGCAAGGCAATTATTGCCAAGTCGGGAGTGGGGCAGTTTTTCGTCCTGCCTGACAACGGCCTGCTGACCCTGGTTCAACAGCGCGACGGCATCGTGGAGGCGCATGAAATCACCAACCCCGCATGGATGATTGGCTCCGGCATCTCCTCGACTTTTCATGGGCGCGATATTTTCTCGCCGGCCGGTGCGCACCTGGCGCGCGGCGAGGATTTCCGTTTGGCCGGTCCGGCTGTGGATGTTACCAAGCTGGTTCGCATTGAATTGAAGATTGCCACCGTCGATGCCGCTGGGTTGCACGGTGAAGTGATTGGCACAGATGGGCCTTTTGGCAATCTTGTGCTGAACGTACCCGCGGAGATATTTGCCCAGCTTGGATACAAGATCGGCGATCAAGTTCCGGTAACGCTGGCCGGCAAGAGTTACAGCTTTCCGTTTGTGAAGACCTTCAGCGACGTGCCGTTGGGCAAGGAGCTTTTCTATATTGACTCGCGCGGCAGGCTTTCGCTGGGCATCGATCAGGGGAATTTTTCCGCGACCTATCACGTCGGCGAGGGTGCGGAGTTGATGATTCCCAGGAAATGACTGGATGGATTAGTGAAGATGGTTTGACCCGTGGTGTGGTTATGAATTCTGGGAGAGCATGGGCGGGGACGCCCACGCTCGCAGCCAGTCATCCACCCCAATGAACGTGGATCGTTCGTTGGGGCACCGGTCAGTAGACCGGCGCTTTAACCTGTGAAATATTACCGGATGATTTCGAACTTCTCCCATGGGCATTTACAGACCGGGCAACGCTCGTGTTCTTCTTCAGTCTCCGAGGTGTAGCCGCAGACGGGACAGACATAGAAGTCACGCGCCTCGCCAATCCAGGAGTCTTTCTTTCCGGCTGCCAGCAGAGCGATGGCCTCGCTGTAGAGTCGAGCATGGGTCTTCTCGGCCTCTAAAGCGCCGGTGAAGGTTCGGATGGCGGCCGTGTTTTTGCGCTCCGAAGCCTCGGCCAGGAAGCCGGGATACATGGTGTCAATCTCGTACTGCTCGCCGTTGAGGGCGGCCTTCAGGTTTTCCAGAGTGCTTTTCACCTCAATAGGGTGAATCTCACACTCGGCGCGCCCACCCAACTGGCCGATGACGCGGGCGTGGTTGCCGGCGTGAATCTGCTCGGCGCGGGCGGCGGCGCGGAAGAGGCTGGCTGCGCCGTGCAGCCCCTCCTCGTCGGCTTTCAGAGCAAAGGCAGAGTACTTGGCGTGCGCATTCGATTCGCCTTCGAAAGCGGCTAAAAGATTCTCAACGGTAACGGAATTTTCTGCTGCAACTCCAGACATGGGTAAAACCTCCTCAACACCGTACCAGAGCTTACGAGCGACGGCTGGGGGCGCGCTGTGATGCCGGTTACGGACGGTGGGGGCTGCCGAGATGGTCCAAGGAAGCTCTGAAGCAGAGATTCTTCTGCAAGGAAGATTTTAAATCCCGCAACATGGATGAGAGGCGATATAATCCGTGCAGTTGAATCCATCCAAAAGAATCAGCATTTTACGGAGGAGTTGTATGCCACGGACCGCGCGGAGTCTTGCGTTTTTCAGTTTTGTTCTTGGCGGGGTGCTTTCATTCTGTCTGTCGCCTTTATGGGCAAAGGAAAAGCCAGTCCCCGAGTATCCTTTGAGCGGCAAGGTGCTGGCCAGCTCTGCCAAAGGCACACATTCGTATCAGATTGCAACCGACAGCAGAATCTATCTGATGATGTGCATGAGAGTGAGCGGCTTTCATTGGGGTATGGCTGAGTGCAAAGTGAATGACAAACCGATTGCGGTTGGCGACACGATTCAGTTCCGCGTCGACGGCGACAAGGCCTTTATGCCGGATCTCAAAGGAGAGGAAGAACTCCGCGTTCTCACGACAGAATTCAAAGTGATTCCTGAATTGGCCCCGGCGGCGGCCGGCGAGAGCGGCAAGGATGCCGGAAGCGAGCGCGCACAGGTGATCGGCACCGGAGTGCATATTCGAGGGCAAAAAATGGTGGCGTGGTCCACAGATCCGTCCTCGGTCAAGCGGCCGTCTTATAACGGTGGTTCCGCTGGGTCCATGGCGCCCGTGATGGCCATTCCCGTGACCGGAGGCGCTCCTGTGATGATGATGCCCACCATGCCATCCAGTGGCGCTTTTGTGATGGGTGTTCCAGCGACGGGAGGCGCGCCGGTGATGGGGGTCAGGATGGGAGGACCGGCCATGGGCGGTGGCGGTCCTCCGCCCTGGGTTCATATCCTGCGTGTGCGGGCGGGGGAGAGTCTCTACGTGCTGGAGTGTCCTGGAAAAGCCTGCGAAGTGGATAAAAAGCAGATTGAGCTGGGTGATACGGTTTTGATGCGCGCAGAGAAGAAGTGGGCGTTTGTGTCCTCTGAAGGAAACAGCGGCGGGAAAGAAGCCAAATTCAGAATCCTGAATGAGACTGAAGACGAACCAGCTTCCGATACCCAATAAGGCTCGGCTGGGAGGAGAGGGCTTTTGCTCAATGGATTGGGTTGGATCGCAGTGCCTCTGGCTCGGCCTCACAGGCTGCAAGGAAGATCTCAAACGGATGGATCTGGAGCTGCTTGCTTATGGCCTGAATGTTGCGCAGCAGTTTGGGGATGTCGATGAATGTCCGTCTGCCAGCGGCAAGTGGGCTCCCGTTTGGGAGATCCAGGAATGGATTTAGAGCCGAAATGGAAGGCTCTGGAAATTTTTCCAAAATTATTTCCACAAAAACCACAAAATTGTGTATTCTGTGATTGATGGTTGGCGGTGGGGAGGCTGAACGCTCCTGGAGTTTACGGCTGTGACGAACCTGTCCGGCTTGCAGGAGTTTCAGCTTCCCCCATCGGCCCCGTCAGAATGTTGAGGAGAGAGCCATGATTCACAAAACCCGCCTGTTTACGCCCGGTCCGACGCCCTTGCTTCCCGCTGCCCAGTTTGCCATGGCGGCGGCTGACATCCATCATCGCACGCCGGAGTTCCGAGCGCTGTTCAGCAAAGTTCTGGCACAGTTGAAGGTCTTTATCGGCACGCAGAATGATGTACTGCTGCTCTCTTGCTCCGGCACAGGCGCGATGGAGGCCTCGGTCTCGAATGTGACTTCTCCGGGCGACCGGGTGCTGGTGCTGACGGCGGGCAAGTTTGGCGAGCGCTGGGTGGGGCTGGCCAAGGCCTATGGCGTGGAGGTGGATCTGGTCGAGAAGCCCTACGGGCAGACCTTCGATCTGGCCGAGGTGAAGGCGGCGCTGAAGCCGGAGCATAAGGCCGTGTATATGCAGGCCTCCGAGACCTCGACCGGCGCAAGCCATGACGTGGAAGGCGTGGCCGCACTGGTCAAGGATACGGAGACTTTGCTGATTGTGGACGGCATCACCGGCCTGGGCACGCAGACGATCGACGTGGACGGCTGGGGCGTGGACATTGTGATTGGCGGCTCGCAGAAGGCGGTCATGATTCCTCCGGGTCTCGCGTATCTGAGCGTCAGCGAGAAGGCCTGGAAGGCGATGGAAACGTCGAAGAACCCGCGCTACTACTTTGACCTGCGCAAGGAGCGGAAGAATCAGGTGAAGGGCGAGACGGCCTTTACGCCCGCGGTGGCGCTGGTGGCTGGCCTCGGCGCGGCGCTCGACTACATTGCCGGGCAGGCGGACGGCGATCTGGAAAAGGGCCGCATTGCGCTGATTGACAATGCGCAGGTGAATGCGGCGGCGACGCGCGCGGGCCTGGTGGCGCTGGGCTTTACGCTCTTTGCGCCGACCTCTCCCTCGGCTGCGGCGACGGCGGTCGCAGTGCCTGAAGGAATGGATTCGGGTACGGTGGTCAAGGCCCTAAAGAGCAAGTTCAAATTGGTCACGGCTAACGGACAGGGCACGATGCAGGGCAAGATCTTCCGCGTGGCGCATTTGGGCTTTTTTGACCAGTTGGACACGCTGGCCTTTATGGGCGCGGCGGAGGTGATTGCCAAGGACGTGCTGGGTCTGCCTGTGCAGTTTGGCCAAGGCGTGGCAGCGGCGCAGGAAGTGCTTGCCAAGGCGGGGAAGAATTAGTTTTTAGCCATCAGCCGTCAGCTTTCAGCTATCAGCTTTTGCTGACGGCTGAAAGCTGATAGCTGACAGCTATCAGCAAGGAGCACAATTCATGGCTGAATTAACTTTCGGGGAAAAGCTGCTGATTGCGCGCAAGCAGCTTGACCTCTTTCAATACGAGATGGCCGAGCGGCTGGGGGTTCATGCCAACTCGCTCACCAAGTACGAAAAGGGCGAGGGCAAGCCGCACGCCGCCGTGGTGCGGATCTTCGAGATGCTGTGCGAAAAGGAAGGCATCCGCTTTGACGAGTACCAAGCAGGGCAAAAGAACAAAGGAGAGAAGATGAAGATCGTTCTGGCAGAGAAGGTATCTCCGGCGACGCTGGCGGTGTTTGCGGCCGAGCCGGGTTGGGAAGTACTCACGCACGACCAACTGCCGGACGGTTTGCCGGCTGCCCTGTTTGATGCGGACGCGCTGGTGGTGCGCTCGGCAGTGCAGGCCGACGATGCTCTGATGGCTGCGGCGCATCATCTACGGGTGATTGGCCGGGCTGGAGTGGGCGTGGACAACATTGACGCCGACTCGGCCACGCGGCGGGGCATCGTGGTGATGAACACGCCCGGTGCGAATGCCGTAGCCGTGGCCGAGCTGACGCTTGCCCTGATGCTGGCTTTGGCGCGCAAACTGCCCAAGGCCAATGCGACGATGCACGCCGGCCTGTGGGAGAAGAAGAACCTGCAAGGGACGGAGTTGCGCGGCAAGACGCTTGGCATTCTGGGTTTGGGCCGCATCGGGTTGGAAGTGGCCAAACGCGCCAAAGGCTTTGGGCTGGAGATTATCGGCAGCGATCCCTTTGTCTCGGCAGCGGTGGCGCGCGAGAATGGCATCAAGCTGGTCACTCTGGAGGAGTTGCTGGCTGGGTCGGATTACCTGACGCTGCACGTCGGCTTGACGCAGCAGACGACCGGCGTGATCAATGCCAAGACGATTGCCACGATGAAGAAAGGCGTGCGCATCATCAACTGCGCGCGCGGCGAGCTGATCGACGACGCGGCGCTGGTGGAGGCTCTGAAGAGCGGCCAGGTTGCCGGCGCGGCGCTGGACGTCTTTGCCAAGGAACCTCTGAAGGACTCGCCTTACGCGGAGCTGGACAATGTGATTTTGACGCCGCACATTGCCGGATCAACCGGCGAAGCGCAGGAGGCTGTTGGCATTCAAATTGCGCGGCAGGTGCGCGATTATCTGAAGCTCGGCGTAGTGCAGAATGCGGTGAATTTGCCTTCGCTGAGCCACGAAGAGTATGTGGTTCTGGCGCCATATATCGATCTGGCTGGCCGCTTAGGCAGCTTCCTGGCGCAGACCGGCAAGGGCGGCATTGAGGCAATTGATCTGATTTACAGCGGGATTCTGGCCGAGGCCAAGATCGACCTGGTGCGCAACGCGGCGATTGCCGGGTTGCTGGCAGGCTCAGAGAATGTGAATCGGATCAATGCGGCCTCGGTCGCGGGCGAGCGCGGCATCCGGATTCACGAGATCAAGGAAGACAGTCTGGAGAGTCATCGCGGCGCCACCACCGTGATGACTATCAAGCTGCATACAGCCAAGGGCGAAAGCAGCGCATCGGCCACGGTGATCCGCGGCGTGCAACCGAGGCTGCTGGCCTTTGAAGGCATCGACATTGAAACGCCGCTGGAAGGCAACCTGCTGGTCTGCCGTAACCTGGATGTACCGGGCGTGATCGGCAAGATCGGCACCACACTGGGCGAATACGGCGTGAACATCGCCAACTTCACTTTGGGCCGTGAGCGGACCGGACCCAAGCCGGTGAAGGCGCTGGCTCTGGTGCAAGTGGACGCTCCAGTCAATGCCACGGTTCTTGATGCACTCAGCAAGATCGAGGCGCTGATCGAAGCCAAACCGGTACAACTGCCGGAGGCGGGAGCGTAATCTGAGTGGTTGTCTGGGTTCATTGTTCCCAGGTTCCAAAATCGGGACCTGGGCGCGCGGCACCCAAGAACGAATTCGAATGCACAAAAACCGAAGGGCCACTCGATTGGAGTGGCCCTTTGGTTTGGGTCAAGAAACTTGTAACTTGTTTTGGGGCGTAGCCGTATTTGGCCACACCAAAGTGTCTACGCAGGCGAAGGTGACCCCTCTGGGAAGCCCGGTCCACTGCGGCTCTCCGGCTTGAGTACCTGCTGCACGTCTGGACCGCCCACGTCACTCGGCGTAGCAAGAGCCGAGCGCATCGGAGGCAGTTCCTTGCCATCGAGGAGCATCTTCATCTCTTCCGCGTCGATGGTCTCGCGCTCCAAGAGAGCGGCGGCAATGCGGTGCATCGCTTCGGCATTCGCTTCCACCAGACCGTGCGCGGATTGGTAAGCTTCGTCAATCAGACGACGCACTTCGAGGTCGATCTGTCGCGCTGTCTCTTCGCTGAAGTCGCGGTGCTGCGAGATCTCGCGGCCCAGGAATATCTGTTCCTCTTTCTTGCCGAAGGTGAGCGGACCGAGGCGGCTCATGCCGTACTCGCAGACCATGCGCCGCGCCAGATCGGTAGCGGTCTCAATATCGCTGCCCGCGCCGGTGGACATCTGGTTGAGGAAGATCTCCTCGGCTACGCGCCCGCCGTAGGCGATGGCCAGATTGGCTTCCAGATATTCCTTTGTGTAATTGTGCCGGTCGCCGGGAAGGAAGATCGTCACGCCCAGCGCCATGCCGCGCGGAATAATGGTGACTTTGTGAATGGGATCGGAGTGCTCGCGCTTGAGCGAAACCAGCGCATGGCCGGCCTCGTGATAGGCGGTTACCCGCTTCTCAGCCTCGGTGAGCAGCATGGACTTGCGCTCGGCGCCCATCAGTACCTTGTCCTTGGCCAGCTCGAAGTCGTACATCACAACCTGCTTGCGGTTTTGGCGGGCGGCGCTCAACGCAGCCTCATTGACCATATTGGCCAAATCCGCGCCGCTGAAGCCCGGCGTACCACGGGCCAGCACATTGAGGTTGGTGTCTTCGGAGACGGGAACCTTCTTGACGTGAACGGCAAGAATTTCCTCGCGTCCGCGCACATCGGGCAGACCCACCACCACGCGGCGATCAAAGCGGCCGGGGCGCAGCAGAGCGGGGTCCAACACGTCGGGGCGATTGGTGGCGGCCACCAGGATCACGCCGTCGTTGGATTCAAAACCATCCATCTCGACGAGCAGTTGATTCAGCGTCTGTTCGCGCTCATCATGCCCTCCGCCCAGGCCAGCGCCGCGATGACGGCCGACGGCGTCGATTTCGTCGATGAAGATGATGCAAGGGGCGTTCTTCTTGCCCTGTTCAAAGAGATCGCGGACGCGGCTTGCGCCGACGCCGACAAACATCTCGACAAAATCGGAACCGGAGATGGAGAAGAAGGGAACGTTGGCCTCGCCGGCCACGGCACGCGCCAGCAGCGTTTTGCCGGTTCCCGGAGGGCCGACCAGCAGCACGCCCTTGGGAATGCGTCCGCCAAGCTTTTGAAATTTGGCCGGCTCCTTCAGGTATTCGATGATCTCCTTCAGCTCTTCCTTGGCCTCATCTACGCCAGCCACGTCCTTGAAGGTGATCTTTTTTTGCTGCATACTGAGCAGGCGCGCGCGGCTCTTGCCAAAGGACATGGCTTTGTTGCCGCCCGACTGCATCTGACGCATGAAGAAGAAGAAAACAAAGGCAATCAGCAGAATCGGCAGCCCATTGATCAGAATGAGAGGAATGATGTTGCTCTGCTCAGCCTTCTTGGAGAATTGAGCGTTTGCATGAGGATCCAGAAAAGCCGCCTCGAGCCCTTCGAAGTGTTCGCCGACATGGGTGTGGAATTGCTCTTTGAGCGGCTGTTTGGCGTCAGGCGTGGCGCGCAAGTGCCCGTGCAACTCAGTGCCCTGTACCTCGGCATCGGCGACCAGCCCCTGCTTCACCTTGTTATACAAGTCGGAGTAGGAGATTTCTACATCCTTGCCTCCCATGCTCGCGCCCTTCGTTACCGCGCCCCAAAGCACGATACAGACAGTAACGATAAAGACCCAAAACAAGATCGCTCTAGCGGTCGAATTCACCAGTATTCCTTTCTTCCGGCGCTTCGGAACCCTTGAAATAAGAGTCCAGCAATGCCAATACAACTTTAGACGCTCTTGCGCGAGCGAAAGTCACAGAAAAGTACAGCACCCTCGACGACAGACACAACCATCTCCCCGTCCATAAGGGCAGTCTCTTCGATTGTACTCTCAAGCCGGGAATTCTTATAGCCGCCCGTGAAGGCGTCCAAAACTTTTGGATATCAATCTATGATTGAACTTCCGACGGAAAAAGGCGCAGCGCTTCCCATCTCCAGAGCGGTTGATTCGATGCACAGGCCAGGAGTTGGATCCACTTCCACTCCATGCATCCACACAATGCGGCCCTCGATCTCGACGACCGGCCAGAAGGAGCGTCGTGAGCCAGTCACTTTGAGCCGCTCTAACACTTCCTTAACTTTGCGCGGTCCTGAGGAGTAGCGGAGTTGAACACGGTCGCCTGGCTTCCAATTACGCAGGATGGCGACGCTGCTTTGGGTGGCGTGTGTGGAATCAAACTGAATCTTCAAATGAAGGCCAAAGGCCTTCACTTCACCGGGAATCGCAATTTCAAATTCGGTTGCATCTTGCGCGTTTGTCCGCGCAGCCGGCAGAATGGAGAGCCGCAGTTCACGCGGTGTTCGCTCGGCGCGCAAGCCATCAGGCAGCTCTCTTTTCTGGCCGGCATTGCCGGATAGGGCGAGTACGCGCAATGCTTCTGTTGCAGGAAAATCAATAGTCACGCCCAGTTCATCCGCGGCGAAACGCACAAGCCGCCGCTGGAGCGCGGAGGGAAGTTGGGCCAGCCGCATCCCATCCAAGGCCAGACCGTCGCTGGCCGCTCGACCACCGCCGCGCACCGGACGACCATGCAAGATGATCTGCGGGCTGACTCGATCGACTTCGGCACTCCACCACGCCTCTTCGTCGCGTGCCAGCTCAGCCATCTGCGCCAAATGCTCGCGCAGACGCGGGTTCCAGCTCTCCAACAGCGGAAGCAGTTCATGGCGGATGCGGTTGCGGGTGAAGGTCAAAGCTCGATTGGAGGAGTCTTCGCGCCATCCCTGTCCCAGCGCAGCCAGATAAGCCTCAATCTCGGCTCGCGAGGTTGAGAGCAGCGGGCGCAGAATCCGTCCTTCAGGGAATTCGATGACGGGATAAATACCGCTAAGGCCCTCGGTCCACGCGCCGCGGAGAAACTTGGCGAGCACCGTTTCGGCCTGATCGTCTTGCGTGTGCGCCGTAGCCACGGCATCAATCACACCGCGAGCGATCAGCTTGCGGAACCAACCATAACGCAAGCGGCGCGCGGCTTCTTCGACGGTTTCGCCTTTGGCCTTGGCTTCGGCGGCGCAATCGACCCGCGCCTCGTGAAATGGAAGTCCCAGTTCCGAGGCGAGCGAGCAGGCAAAGGCCAGATCGCCGTCAGCTTCCTCGCCGCGCAAACCATGATGCAGATGAGCCACGTGCAGCACCAGGCCCAATGAACCGGCCTGCTCAGCGAGCGCCCGCGTCAGGGCCACCGAATCCGCGCCGCCGGAGAGGCCAACGGCCAGACGTAGACCGGGCTTCAGCAGTGTGGAGTTGAGCGAGAGTGTCGGTGGTTTGATGCGCATTTCGAAATCGTTATCCACAAATCAAATCGGGTACCACTGATTCGGATTTTCGGAACTGGGAAGAGACGAATCTCTATCGATTATCTTTTCAAAAAAAGATAGAGCCACTACTCGCCTAGCATAATCCGCTGAATCCGCGTCGCCCTACCCGTCATGGGGTCGCAGGCGATCAGAGCAGCGCACATTTTAGGATTGCCTTTGGCGGCCTCGAATTTGCTGGGCATTCCTGTCAAGAACTTCTTCAGCACCAGCTCCCGTTCGACGCCGATCACACTGTCGTAGGGGCCGCTCATGCCCACGTCCGTCTGGTAGGCGGTTCCACCGGGCAGCACGCGCTCATCGGCGGTGGGAATATGCGTGTGCGTGCCAAGAACGGCGGTTACGCGTCCCTCCAGATGCCAGCCCATCGCCACCTTTTCGCTGGTGGCCTCGGCGTGGAAGTCCACCACAATGACCTTGGCTTTGACCTCTTTGAGCAGCGCGTCAACGGCATGAAAGGGATCGTTGGTGGTGTTCATGAAGACGCAGCCCTGGAGCTGAATCACCGCAAAGGGAACGCCGCTTTGCGTGGTTCCTTCATAGACGCCCCAGCCGGGAACGCCGGGTTGGAGATTCGCCGGACGCAAAATGCGGCGGCCACGCGCGTGGCTCTCGGCGGGCGCGGCGTTCATGGTGTCGATCAATTCGCGCTTGTCCCAGACGTGGTTGCCGGTGGTCAGCACATCCGCGCCCAGATCAAAAAGCTCCTCGGCCAGCGAAGGCGTAATCCCGAAG
>Ga0181529_10004738_pt1 | contig 14540 bp, 9 predicted proteins | sample PEATcosm2014_Bin_36_FD_119763 | JGI IMG/M metagenome (GOLD analysis project Ga0181529, IMG submission 119763) | Peatland microbial communities from MTU Mesocosm Facility, Houghton, MI, USA - PEATcosm2014_Bin10_30_metaG | ecosystem: Environmental > Terrestrial > Soil > Wetlands > Peat | place...
ACCGACTGCTGCAGCAGCGAGTCAAGCTCCTCCTCGGCGGATTCTAGCGAGCGAGCCTGCGGGCTCGGGAGCGGCAGCGTCCAGTAAGCTTCGGTCCGCATCTTGCCGTCGCGCCATTCCAGAAAATGCCCCGGCGGCGCCTTGCGAATGCCTTCGATAAGTGTGTGCTCACCCGGAACATAATTCACCGACAGGTATGCCTCCAGCGCCTCCAGATCCAGCACCCGTGGGATTTCCGGATGCTCCAGAATCGCCTTCACTTCGCTTCCGAAATAGACGTCGTCGCCCCGCCGGTAATAATAGAGCGGCTTGATTCCCATCCGGTCCCGCGCCAATACCAGCCGCCGCTGCGATTCCGTCCACAGCGCGATCGCGAACATCCCGCGCATCCGCGCGAAACTGGCCGTATCCCATTCCAGAAAGGCCCGCAGCACCGTCTCCGTGTCGCAGTTCGACCGGAACCGGTGACCCAATTCCTCCAGTTCCTTGCGGATTTCCAGATGGTTGTAAATCTCGCCGTTGAACACGATCACCGTGTCCCCGTCGTCGCTCACGATGGGCTGATCGCCGCCTCCCAGATCGATGATCTTCAAGCGAACCGCGCAAAGCGTTGCTTCGCTGCCCTCGTAAACCCCCTGCTGATCCGGCCCACGATGGTACAGCAACTCTGTGAGGCGCGCGCCAAGGCTTCGGTCCCATGTCTCATTTCGGTGAGTAAATCCCGCGATTCCACACATTTACAGCCTATTCCAATTCCCCTTGAGCGCCGCCCACGGTCCTATTATCTTACGGAATCTGTCGGCGCGCTTGTTCCGCTAGTTCTCAGCCGGCACCCGTTCCGCATGATCGATCACAATCATGGCGATCGGGCTCTTCCTGGCTTCCAACTTGAGCCCCAGTTGCTCCTGCAGTGCCATCGAGAGCATCGCGGCAATCTCCGTCTCGATGCCGGCCGTCGACGGTCTCCCATCCGCGCCCAGCGGAATATACGGCGCCACGTCGAGTGAGAAATCGTATCTCCCCGTCAGTTCGGTCATGTCCACGACCGGCGCGCCCAACGGCCCTGCTAGAAGATCCGTCAACGTCGAGATCGGGGCGTGTTTCGCCGACAAGGTCAGCTCGCCGCCTCTCCCCGATCCCAGTTCCGGCGCGCCTGTTTCGTTCGATACCCGCAGTTTGGCACCGCCCTTCGCCGCCAATAATGCGAACACCGCCAGTTCCCGCGTTTCGCGGTGCGCCGCCAACTGGAACCGCTGTGCCAGTAGTGTCTGCATCATGACGCGGAGCTCCGCCGTGGCCACTCGCCCCTCCGACTTGGCGGCGATATCGAACCTCTCGTCATTGAACCATTCGGGCGCGGACACCTGGTAAGCCTTCACGCCATACGCCCACTGCACACACGTTCGCAAGGTGACGTTCGTCATCGTGACGCTGCCCGGCCCGGTGTTCCAACGGCCCTGTGTGCCCCCGCTACGACTCGGCTTCACCGATGCCGCGGCAAATTCCGGTGTTGCCGTCGGCGCCTGCCCGAAAGCCAAGCCTGCCAGCACCAGGGTGCCGAGAATCTTCACAGTCGCTCCATTCGCAGGAAAAAGAAAATCAGCTCTGATACACCATTGTACGCGAGCTGCCTCAGTCGTCTATTCCTGTCTGAGCGAAACCGCCGGGTCGATCCGCAGCGACTTGCGCGCCGGCAGGTAGCACGCCACCAGCGCCAATATCCCCAGCAGCAATGGCGCGCCCACCAGCAACCTGGGATCCGACATGCTGGTCCCAGCGGTCACCGCCACCGTGGACACCACCGCGGAGATCAATCGGGTTGCGCTCCGCGCAGCAGCCAACCCGATCGCCGCTCCGATCAGCATCAGCACCGCGCCCTCCTGCATCACCAACCGCATCACATCGGAGCGCTGTGCGCCCAGAGCGACCCGAATGCCGATCTCCCGCCGCCGCCGCGTGACCGAATATGCCGTAACGCCCGCCAACCCGATGGAAGCCAGAATCAACCCGCAGATCCCGATGCACCCGTATGTCCAGAGCGCCACCTTCACCAGAAACATCAGGTCGTCGATCTGCTCCACCATGGTGTGCGCGTGGAAAGGTTCAAGATGGTCGTCCAACACGGAGGTCTCGTGCCGCAGTTGCGTCAGCACATCCACCCCGGGAATGCCCCTCGCCATCAACGTCCATCCCTGCGGCGACGGCTGTGCATAATCGGCGGCGTGAATCGGCCGGTAGATTACCCCGGGTGCGTCTTTGGCCACGAAGGTGAGCCCGTCTCGCAGGTCCCGCGCCACTCCCACCACTTGGAACACGCGCGGCTTCCCGGGTAGATGCGCGCCGCGCCACACCCTGCCGAGGTCGCCTCGCCACAACGATGGCACGTCCTCATTGCCCATCTCGATGCGCCGGCCCAGCGGGTCGAGGCCCGGCCAGCATTCCCGCACGAACTTTTCGCTCACGATCGCGGCCGTCGCGTCGTCGACTTCGTCTTCCTTGCAAAATCCACGTCCCAAGACGATCCCCACGCCCAGAGTGGCGAAGTAGTCGCTACCCACCGCGAATGGCCGCGCCCGATGGAGTTCCTTCGCGCCTTCGCTGCTGCCCACGGAAATTGGCACTAGGGTCCTACCCATCACGCTCATGGGCGCGGAATCGACAAGCGTCGCCGACGCGACCGCAGGCAGCCCCCGCGTGCGGTCCAGCAGTTTCTCGAAGAAATCCGCCGTTCGTGCCGCCGAATATCCGTCTCGCAACGGATCCAGCGAAATCACGTACAGATTTCGCGGGTCGAACCCCACCTCTCTTCCCGCGATCCGGCTGTATCCCAGGATCAGGAATCCGGTAATCAGCAGCAGCGCCAGCGACGCGGCCATCTGGAAAACCATCAGCAGGTTGCGCGAACTCAAACGGCGAAACCGCCGCAGCCGGAAATTGCTGCTCTCCTTCAGCGCCAAAGTCAGATCGGGCCGCGTCGCCTGCAGCGCGGGAAGCAGACCCAGAGCCAGGCCGGCGAATGCTGTCAGCCCCAGTGTGAAGAGCAGAACCCGGCCGTCCGGCTCCAATCGAAAACTCACCGGCCACTGCAGCGGAAAACGAACCTGCGACGCCAGATGCATCAGCCATGCGGCCATCCCGAAACCCAGCACACCAGCCACTGCTGCGATCAGCATGCTCTCCGTCACCAACTGGCGTACCAGTCTGGCGCGTCCCGCACCTAAGGCCAATCGCACCGCGATCTCCTTCCGACGATCCACCGCCCGCGCCATCATCAGGTTGGCCACGTTGGAGCTGGCGATCAGCAGGATCAGGCCGCCCAGCACGAAGAAGAAGCTGGTGAGCAGCGGCCGGTCTTTCTTCTCCACCGGAAACAACTTGCCAGCCGCAACCAGAACTATGCGCCGGCCTGGCAGGTTCCGGTCCGGATCGTGGAACTCGTCTTCCAGTTGCCGCGCCATGGCCTCCAGCGCCGCCTGTGCACGCGCTTCGGACACCCCCGGCCGCAGCCGTCCCTCCACCAGAAAGACTGCCAGATCGCGGCGCTCCAGGACGTTGTCCGCCAGTTCCGGCGCCACCGACGCCCCCACCGACAGCGGCAGCCACAGGTCGGCCGAATAGATCATCGGCGAAGCGCCCTCGAAGTCCGCCGGTCCGACGCCGACCACCGTACACGGCTGGCCGTTGATCGTCAGCGGCTTGCCGATCGCCGCTGCATCGCCGCCCAATTGGTTCTGCCAGAAACGATAGCTGACCACCACCACCGGCGCGCGGCCCTGCCGGCCGTCCTCGCTGTCCAGCACGCGGCCCATCGCCGCCTGCACCCCCAGCGTGGAGAAATACGAAGCCGTCACCAGGTGGCCCCAGATTCGTTCCGTTCGCCCGCCTCGCGAAACACCGAAGGGCACCGGGGCGCGATACGCCAGTGCCCCCGCGAACAAGTCGCCGCGCGCGGCGTACCGCTCATAATCGGGAAACGCAACTGGCGCCTTCATCATCACCAGTTCATCCGCATGACGAACCGCGGGGACGTCGCGCCCCACGAAGCCGTTCAGTTCGCTATAAGCCGCCGTGGCAACTCCGATTCCCAACGTCAACGAAGTCAGGGCTAGCGCCGTGAAACCGGGGGAGGCGAGCAGCATGCGAAGGCCATACCGTAGATCCCCTCGCAGTTCGGAGGCGTACTCCGCGGGAATCCGCCGCGCAATGTCGAACAGCAGGCGTGTTAGCCCCAGGACACCATGACGGCGCCAGACGAACTCGATGGAATCTTCCGCAGCCTGCAGCATTTCGTGTCCATACGCGTTCCTGAATTCGTACGGGAATGCGTTGGCCAAGGCTCCGTACAACCGAAACGCGAAAGCCGCTCGTTCGCCGGTCCTCATCAATCAACCTCCCGCTGTACCACGTCTCCGCACAACCCTCTATTCCTGTCGCAATGAAACCGCCGGATCGATGCGCAGCGATGTCCGCGCCGGCAGGTAACACGCCATCACCGCGACCAGAGCCAGTAGCAGCGGCGCACCCACCAGCAGCACCGGATCCGACATGCTCGTGCCAGCCGTTTGTGCCACCGTCGCCATGATCCAGGAAAGCAGCCGGATCCCTCCGCGGGCGCCCGCCAGCCCGATCGCCGCCCCAATCAGGATCAGCACTGCTCCTTCCTGCATCACCAGCCGCAGCACGTCCTCGCGCTGCGCGCCCAGCGCCATGCGAATGCCGATCTCGCGCCGCCGCTGCGTCACCGAGTACGCCGTCACTCCCGCCAGGCCCACCGACGCTAGAACCAATCCGAAAATTCCGATGCACCCGTACGTCCAGACGGCCACCCTAACCGGAAACATCAGGTCCTCGATCTGCTGGGGCATGCTGCGCGCGTGGAAAGGCTGTATGTGGTCGTCCAGCAGGGCAATCTCGCGACGCACCTGCGTCATCACATCCACCCCGGGTACCGACCGCACCACCAGCGTCCAACCCTCCAGCGGCGGCCTCGTGAAATCGCCGGAGCGAAGCGGCCGGTAGATCAGCGACGGCGCCGCCTTCGCGTCGGAATTCAGCCCGTCCCGTATGTTCCGCGCGACCCCCACCACCTCGAACACGCGGCCTCTTCCGGCAAGGTGTTTACGGCGCCGTGCGCCGTCGCCGAACGCGAAAGCGGGCAGGTCCTCGCTGCCCATCTCAATGCGCCGGCCCAGCGGATCGCCACCCTTCCAGCAATCCTGCACCAGTCGTTCGCTCACGATGACCGCGGTCGCGCCATCCCTTTCGTCCTCTGTGCGGAAGCCGCGGCCAAGCACGACCGGCACGCCCAGCGTGTCCAGAAAGTCTTTCCCTACCGGAAACTCGCGCGCGCCATGCAGTTCCTTCGATCCGTTTGCACCGATTGTGGTGAACGGCACGCCCGGTCTGCCGATCATACTCATGGGCGTCGCGCCCGCCACCGTGGCGGAGGTGACCGCCGGCAGACTGCGGACGCGCTCCAGCAGCTTCTGGAAAAAATCCGCCGTCCGTCCCGCCGAATAGCCGTCACGCACCGGGTCGAGCGAAATCAGATACAGATTTCGCGCGTCGAAGCCGGCTTCCACATTCGCGATCCTGCGGTGGCCGACAACCATAAACCCGGTGATCAGCAGCAGCGCCAGAGACGCCGCCATCTGTCCCACCATTAGCAGATTCCGCGTGCTCAGCCGGCGGAACCGGCGAACCCGCGGATTGCCGCCCTCCTTCAGCGCCGTGGTCAGATCCGGCCGAGTCGCCTGTAGCGCCGGTACCAGCCCGAATGCCAGCCCCGCGCATGCCGTCAGCGCCAGCGTAAACAGCAGCACCCGCCCGTCCGGCTCCATGTGGAGCGCGATCGGCATCGGATAACTCATCGCCACATCCGACGACGCCGCGTGCATCAGCCAGGACGCCGCCAGGAACGCCAACACGCCCGCCCCGGCCGCGATCAGCATACTCTCCGTCAGCAATTGCCGCACCAGCCGGGCGCGACCAGCGCCTAGGGCCAGCCGTACCGCGATTTCCTTGCGCCGATCCACCGCCCGCGCCAGCATCATGTTGGCTACGTTGGAACTCGCAATCAGCAGGATCATGCCGCCCAGCACTATGAAAAAGCCCGTGAACATCGGCAGATCTTTCTTCTCCAGCGGCATCAATTTTCCGCCCGGCGTCACGACTATACGGCGCCCCGGTACATTCCGGTCCGGATCCTGGAACTCCTCGTCCTGTTGCCGTTTGATCGCATCCAGGGTGGCCTCCACCCGCGCCATGCTGATCCCCGGGCGCAGCCTTCCGACCATTTGGAATGCCGCCAGGTCGCGTCGATCGAGGACGTTGTCCGCCAGTTCCGGAGCCACCGCCGCGCCCACTGAGAGCGGCAGCCAGAGGTCCGCTCCATAAATCATCGGCGATGCGCCGCGAAAACCCTCCGGGCCGATGCCGATCAGCTCGCAAGGCTTCCCATTAACCACCAGTTTCTTGCCGATCGCCGCCGGGTCGAATCCCAGATAGTTGCGCCAAAAACCGTAACTGACCATCACCACGGGCGCGTTGCCGCTCTGCTCGTCCGCCGCGGTCAGAAAGCGCCCGAGAGCGGGAGCCACTCCCAGCGTCACAAAATAAGAAGACGTCACCAGGTGGCCCCAGACCCGTTCTTTGCGGCGGTCCACCGAGACGCCGAACGGCACCGGCGCACGATACGCCATCGTTCCCGCGAACAGGTCACTTCGTTCCGCATAGCGCTGGTAATCCGGATACGACACCGGCCCCTTGGTGGTGATCAGGCCATCCGGATGGCGCACGCCGGGGACATCGCGCAGCACATAGCCGTTGAGCTCGCTGTACGCCGAAGTCGCCACGCCGATGCCCAGCGTCAGCGAGATCAGCGCCACCGCCGTGAACCCCGGCGACGCGCGCAGCATGCGTAGCCCGTACCGGATATCACCGCGAAGCTCCGCCGCATACTCCACCGGAATCCGCAGAGCGACATCCAGCAGCAGACGCAGCATCCCCAGCACGCCGTGCCGCCGCCAGACCGGCTCGATGGCGTCTTCCGTCATTTGCAGCAGTTCGTCGCCATAGACGTTCCGGAATTCGTACGGGAACGCGTGGGCCAGTGCGCGGTACAGGCGCAGGCCCATGGCGACCGGGCGCGCCGACGGGTTCACGATTCCGCCTCCGACAGGCTGCGCTTGGAACGAATCACGCGCACAAGGTTCTCCAGCCGCTCGCTTTCCGCGGCCAGAACCCGCCGTCCGAACAGCGTCAGCCGGTAATAGCGCCGCCGCGCGTCGTCGGCTTCTGGAGCCGGCCGGACATCGGATTCTTCGATGAGCTCCGCTTCGATCAGCCGTTTCAGCGTGCCGTACAATGTCGCCGGCCACAGGTGCACTTTGCCGTCGGTGCGGTCGAGCACTTCCTGCATGATGCCGTAGCCATGCTGTTCATCATCGGCTAGGGATAGCAGGACGTGAAACCAGTTCGGTTTCAAGGGAAGTTGAGATGCAGGAGTTCTTGTGCTCATATATATATCGATTGATATATATATCGACACAGCAACCGTGTCAAGGGGCCGTCGCTGCACCGCCCGTGTTCGTTTATCGCTGGACGTCGGCGCAGGAAGGCGCCGGCGGACGAACCAGCGGCATCTTGTCGCCCAAACCTGCCTGCTTCGGCGCCATCGCCATGCCCGAGTCTCCCGAGAATCCACCTGCCGGCATCGCGTTCAATAACGGGATCGCGCAGGACTGCCCCGGCGCCAGCACCACCGGTGCGCTCCATGGAAAGGCCTTCACCGCGGGGTGGGCCGGCGCCGTGACCCCGCCGCTGTCCGATGGTGTCACCACAATGGAAGTGGGCGGCAGCCAGACGCGCGCCTGGCCGGTTTTCCCCGCCATGTGCCGCGCCGTCTGCAGCGTCTTCATCCATCGCGCAGCGGCGTTGGCGGGTTGTGGACTGGTGGGTGTCTGGGCCAGGAGGCCCGTACCGAGGAGAGTGGCGAGCATTACGATCCGCATATATCGATCTCCTGCCGTGAATTCTACCGCCAACCGCTACTTGGCGGGCACCCGCGTCCGCTCATCGGCCGGCTTGAATTCGCCCCCATGAAGCAGCATGGCCAGCACCTCCTCGGAACGCTCCGTAAACGCCCCTTGTTCCTGCGGAGTAAGGTTGTTGTGATCCGATCTGACCATGGGGATCACTTCCCTCGACCCCGGAATCTGGTTCATTGCCGTCCAGATTCCTGCCGGCGGAGCGGTCGTGTCGATGAACCCCAGCGCCGCCAGCACCGGCGCTTTGATGCGGTGGGCAAAGTTCACCGTGTCGAAATACAGCGCGGTCTGCATCACCTTCGGGTCTGTGGAGGGCCAGTTCGGATAGCCTGCCTTGCGGCCGTGCAGGTCGCCATTGGAATCCGCGCCCGCTGGTTCATTCACAATCACTGCCGTCACCTTGGGCCGCAGTGCAGCAGTTACCAGGCTCTGTTGCCCGCCCATGCTGGTGCCCATGAAGACTAGAGTTTTGTGGTCCCAATCGGCGCGGCTGGTAATGTAATCGACAGCCCGTGCGTCGCGCAGATACATCTTGAGAAAGTACGACGTCTCGCGGCTGGTATTTCCGATCTCCTGATAGTTGCGCTCCACACCGGTCGCCTGGTTGGGCGGGATATCGTGCGAATCCACGTCCAGCGTCAGCCAACCCTCGGCCGCGCGATTGGTAGCCGTCGCCGGTTGCAGGGCATACACACCGGCATATTGAAAAATCACCAGCGCCGGGAATTTGCCCTCCTTCGAAGGTCGCGCCAGATACCCCTGCACGTGCGAGCCCACGCTGTTGAGTTTGATGGTGTACAAATCCACACCGGCTTGATTGGTCGGCGTCGGAATGATCTCCGGATTCGCCGCGATCTTCGCCAGCAGTTTCAGCTTGGCGTTCCAGAATCGGTCGAAGTCGCCGGGACGCGGCACCGCCGGCTGCAACTTCCAGGGAGCGATCGCCGCGCCCACATGAACCGGCGGATCGGCCTTCACCTCGACGTAGAGCATCGCCGGCTCCGTAAGCTTGGTTTCGATGGTCGCTTTGCCCGAAGAGAAATCCAGGACGCCGCTCTGGATGATGTCGGAATTATTTTTCTTGATGGTGTACGGGTATCCGCCCGCCGGGGCTGCGGCGCCCTCCGCCAGCGTGACCGTCCAGCCGGCAGTCTCGCCCAGGTTGTAAATCCCGTTCGGATGAAACGGCGTGCAGGTCAGCGATGGAGCGGTCGCCAGGGAAGCGGCCAGCAGGCAGGCGCCCGCCGCCGTCAGCAAGGGCAGGAAGATGCGGAAAGGAGCTTTCAACGAACCAGGATAGCACCGCCTATAATGACGCCATGAACGACTTCCGCTACGCCCTGCGGCTCATACGGCGCAGTCCCGGCTTCACCATCCTGGTGGTCGTGCTGCTGGCCGTCGGCATTGGCGCCAACGCGGCCATCTTCAGTGCGTTCTATGCCCTCCTGCTGCGGCCGCTCGCCGTGCGCCATCCCGAAGAGTTGGTGCGCATGGTGCAGATCGTTCCGCGCATCGGCGTCACCAGCAGTTTTCCCCACGAGTTTTACCAGGCGTTGCAGCAGCGCGCCACCACCCTGACCGCGATTTTCGGCGACGCCGAGTGGCCCGTCGCTATGGACGATCCCAAACCCGCCGAACAGGTACGCGTTCACGTCGTCACTCCGGAATTCTTCGATTCCCTCGGCGTTTCGGCGCTCTACGGCCGCACGCTCGCCGTCGCCGACGCGCGGGAAGACGTCGCGACGCCGCCCGCCGTGCTGAGCTATGGTTTCTGGCAGCGCCGCTTCCAGGGCGATCCGCGCGCCGTTGGCCACACCCTGACGCTGCGCGGCCACCCGTTCGCCATCGTGGGCGTGATGCCGCGATCCTTCAACGGCATCACCGCCGATACCGCGCCGGACGTGCGCATTCCGCTGCGAGCCTTCCCCTTGCTGCGCTTCGCCGGTGCCTTCCGCGCCGACGGCATCGCCCTCGAAATCGTCGCGCGGAAACGGCCGGGCGTCCCGCTGGCACAGGTCCGCGCGGAATGCTTCGCCATCTGGCACGCCACCATGGAATCCTACATGAAGAGCCTGCCGGACATGACCCCGTATCGCATCGAACTCGAAATGAAGCACGGATTGCAGGTGGAACCGCTGGAGCACGGCGCCTCGGTATTGCGCGACCGGTTTGCGCCGGCCCTGCGCTTGATGCTGGGGGCGGTGGGACTCTTGCTGCTGCTGCTCTGCTCCAACGTCGCGGGCCTGCTCCTGGCGCGCAGCGCCGCCCGCCGCGAAGAGATCGCCGTGCGTGTGGCCATCGGTGCGACGCGCCTGCGGCTGGCGCGGCAGATGATGGCCGAGAGCCTCCTGCTGGCGTCGCTCGGCGCGGCCGGCGGATGGCTGGTCGCTATGATCGCGACGCCGCTCCTGGTACGCGCGCTGCCGCCCATGCGCGACCGCGCCACCACGCAACTCGCCATTTCTCTTAATGTGACGCCCGACTTGCGCGTGCTGCTGTATTCCCTGGCCGTGGCCTTGGGAACGGCGCTGCTGTTCGGCCTGGCGCCGGCGCTGGCGGCTGCGCGCACCAACCTGGACAGCGTCCTGCGCGGGACGCGGTCGAGCGGCACATGGCGCGGCCGGCAGGCAATGGTGGTGTTCCAGGTGGCGCTGTGCACCCTGCTGCTTTGGGGCGCAGGACTCCTGGTCCGCAGTTTTCGCGAACTGCGCGGTCTCTACCCCGGATTCGACAGCCAGCACCTGGTAACATTCACCCTCGACCCCGGCCTGTCCGGCTACACCGCCGAGCAGTGCGAAACCTTGCGGCAAACCCTACTGGAGCGCCTGCGGGCGCTCCCCGGAGTGGCTTCGGCCGCCACTGCGTCGCGCGCCGTGATGCGCGGAAGCGGCGTGAAGATGACCCTCGTACGCGAGGGGCAAACTCCCACCCAAGCCGATTTTCTGAATACCAGCGCCAACACGGTATCGCCCGAATACTTCGACACCATGGGCCTCCATGTGTTGGCCGGCCGCAACTTTCAAGTGAGCGACACCGGCATCAAGCCGACGCGGGCCATCGTCAACGAGACCTTTGCGCGGCAGTTTTTTCCGGGCGAGGATCCCTTGGGAAAACGGGTCGGCAACGCTCCGTATTTTGTCTTCGAAATCATCGGCGTGGTCAACGACGCCAAGTACCGCTCCCTGCGTGAGCCCATGACGCCCACTATCTACGGCGTGGGAACCGACGAATCTTTCGTGCTCCACGTGCGTGCCCGCATGCGCCCGGACTCGCTGATCCAACCGGTGCGCCGCGAATTGGCCGCGCTCGACCCGGCGTTGCCCATCATAGAAACCCACACCCTGGCCGAAGAGGTGGACGCCAGCGCCGCGCCGGAACGGCTGACCGCGCAACTGGCGTCGCTGTTCGGTCTGCTGGCTGCGGCGCTGGCCGCCATCGGCATCTATGGTTTGTTGGCCTATGCCGTCACCCAGCGCCGGCGCGAGATTGGCATTCGCATGGCGTTGGGGGCGCAGCCCGGAGACGTTGGGCGCATGATCGGCAGGCAGTCGCTCGTCATGGTGACGCTGGGTGTCGCCGTGGGGCTCGCCGCGGCGTGGGAAGCCGGCCCGGCCATCGGCTCGCTGCTGTATGGTGTGAAACCCGCCGACGGAATCGCGCTCGCCGCTGCCGCCGGGCTGGTTCTTCTGGTGTCCGCGCTGGCCACCGCCATTCCCGCGGGACGGGCGTCCCGCATCGAGCCCGGATCGGCGTTACGCGAATAGGGTCGCGCGCTCATCTCGCATGGCAAGATAAAGTATGGCCAAAATGCGAGCGGTGCAGATCCGGCAGGCGAAAGCGCCTTTTGAAATTGTGGAGATGGACATTCCCGAACCGGGCCCGGGCTCGGTGCGCATCAAAATCCAGGCTTGTGGCATCTGCCACAGCGACAGCCTGACTGCGGAAGGTACGTTTCCCTTAGTCACGTACCCGCGCGTCCCTGGGCACGAAGTAGTGGGCGTGGTGGACGCGGTGGGCACAGGCGTTCCCCAGTGGACGCCCGGGCAGCGCGTCGGAATCGGCTGGAACGGCGGAAACTGCGGCTACTGCGAACCCTGCCGCCGCGGAAATTTCTTCGCCTGCCAGACCTTCACAGCTATCACCGGCATCACCTATGACGGCGGCTATGCGGAATACATGGTAGCGCGCGCCGAAGCCTTGGCCCGCGTGCCCGACGAACTTTCGGCCGCCGAAGCCGCGCCCTTGATGTGCGCCGGTGTGACCACCTTCAACGCCCTGCGCAACAGCGGCGCCCGCCCCGGCGACCTGGTGGCCGTCCTCGGAATCGGCGGACTGGGCCACCTGGCCGTTCAGTACGCCGTCAAAGCAGGCTATCGGACGGTGGCCATTGCCCGCGGCAAGGACAAAGAGCCGCTGACCCGCCAACTCGGCGCGGTGCAGTACATCGACAGCCGGTCCGAGAGCCCGTCTGTCGCACTGCGCCGTATGGGCGGCGCGCGCGTGGTCCTGGCCACCGTCACCAATGGCGAAGCCATGGCCGCCGCGCTCGGCGGGCTCGGCGTCGATGGGACCCTGATGGTAATTGGCGCCGCGGAATCGCTCACCGTATTTCCCGGCCAGTTATTGTCCAGCCGCCTCGCCATCAAAGGCTGGTATTCCGGCACCGCCATCGATTCGCAGGACACCCTGGCGTTCAGCGTGCAATCCGGTGTGCGCTCGATGAACGAAGTCTTCCCCCTGGAGCGCGTCGCCGAAGCCTACCACCGGATGATCAGCGGCTCCGCCCGCTTCCGCGTCGTGCTGACAATGGCTGCATAGAAAGCCCAGCCTGGTATTCCAGTTGTTGGTCTTATATGGGTCAGGCAATCGTGCCTGCAGCCGCCTTTTGGGCGGCCCCGCCGACCTGGAAAATCGCGGCAGCCTTCATGCTTCACGCCGCCCGTCTGTAAGTCCGTATATAATAACTGCGATCAGGAGCCGAAAATGAGGAAACGTTACGTTTGTGTTGCGGCGCTCGCCTTGGCCGCCATCGTCCCGCTCGCCGCTCAGGCGCCGCAGGGATGGAAGATGCGCGTCGACCGCAGTACCGCCGCTGCCGACCCGGACGCTCCCGGCGATATCAAATTTGTCGCCATGGGAGCCGGTTTCCATGCCACCAATCCAGTGGCGGCAGTGTACTGGCTTCCCGCCAATACCGCCTCCAGCACCTACACGCTGAAGGGCACTTTCACGCTCATGAAGCCCAGCGGCCACACCAACTATTACGGCCTGGTGTTCGGAGGCAGCGGACTCGAAGGCGCGCAGCAGAGTTACATCTACTTCGTGGTCGCACAGAACGGAACCTGGCTCATCAAGCGCCGCGACGGCGAAGCCACCAGTAACGTATCGCCCAAAACGCCCAGCGACGTTGTCAAGAAACCGGACGACACCGGCAAATCCACCAACACCCTGGAAGTGCGCGTCGGCGCCGACAAAGTGGACTTCGTGGTCAATGGCCAGGTAGTGCACTCCGAGGCCAAAACCGGAGCCTTGGCGAAGACCGACGGCATTTACGGCATCCGCATTAACCACCTTCTGGAAGTGCAGGTGGACGGATTCGGCGTGTCGAGGTAAGCCTGCTCAGTTCACCGCCACCGACAGCGTCACATAGCCGGGGTTGAAAGAGAGCGCTGGCCGCACTATCTGTATTGGAAGCGTTCCACTCGCAAAGCCCGCGACTGCGGGTATGGCGCTCGGTAACTGGACTTTGATCTGCGTCACTCCCGAGACCAAGTCCGGAGCGGCGCCCGCATAGGTCACTACTAACATGGGCCCATCATAAATTTGCACTTGCGGTTGCTCCGCCAGCGGACGCTGCTCGGAAGGAGTCACTTCGCCCGCTACGCTCGGCGGCCCTGTCTGCCCGCCGCCGGTGCCAAACAGCGACACCGTCGACCCTGCTTTCGCCGGATTCAGCGGCGAGTTCACCGTGCCATCCTGGTTCAATGCCACCGCCGTGCCATTTACCTGGAACAGCGAAATGGCCGCCGGCTGGACGTCGGCATCGGCCAGCGTGTTGGACGCGGTTTCCCCGCTCACCACTTGGACGGTCGGTATTGTCCCCACCGGCAGCGAATACGGCAGGACCAGATTCACCTGCCAGTACGACGAGAACAGGATGGGCACAGGCTGACCGTTGACCAGCGCCTGCGTGCCGCCCAGCGATGTGGGGACCAGGCCATTCACCAACCCGAATCCGGTTCCCTGGTTCGGTCCCAGCCCGCTCCCGAACACCGTAACGATGGCGCCGGGCGACGTGGTGCTCTCATTGCTGAAGCTGGCGCCATCCACCATGCACCCCGCGTACGGCGACGAGATCGATTGGCTCTCCACCACTTGCACCGCTCCCGACGCCGTCAGCAAAATGGGCGTACCAACGGCGCTGCTTCCACCGAAACTGTAATTGCCCGGTGGTAGATACGTGGCGAATAACTGGTTGCCGGCCGAATCCAT
>Ga0181529_10004741_pt1 | contig 14529 bp, 11 predicted proteins | sample PEATcosm2014_Bin_36_FD_119763 | JGI IMG/M metagenome (GOLD analysis project Ga0181529, IMG submission 119763) | Peatland microbial communities from MTU Mesocosm Facility, Houghton, MI, USA - PEATcosm2014_Bin10_30_metaG | ecosystem: Environmental > Terrestrial > Soil > Wetlands > Peat | place...
AGGGAGGAGGCATCGGACATTCGGCGGGATTGGCTGGGTCTCGAAGATCCTGGGTCCAATATCTTCAGCGCTTTGATTCCGGCATCGCGGAAAGCCGGCGACCCCGACTCAGGGTCCTGTTGATTCTGCGGCTGCCTGCTTGCTTTCGAGGCATTGCTGACATTCGCGGGGTCACAGGATAGATCCCCACTGACGCCGCAGCGTTTACAAATCCAAGTTGACGGTTTGTCGGCCAGCATCCGGCAACCGCATTGGGAATGCCACTTGGACGAAAAACAAACCGCTGATGTGGTCAACTGCCGACCTCGTCTGGGGTAGTCGGCGTCCACGGCGTGCACGCATCCTGGGCACTTCGCCGCCAAACAGTGTTCGATAATGACCTAAAAAAGAGCTCGACGAGCGCGGCGCTTTCAGACATGAACCTCATCACGCGGGAGAGTAAAATGAAAATCCTAGTTGAATCTCTGGCGATTTCATGCTGACGGCGCCGGGCCTGGTTGGAAGCGCCGGTTGGGCAATCGAGGGAGGCCATGATGACTGGAGCATGCCGATTCGTTCTTTTGGCTGTTTTGATGTTCACCGCTGTAGCGCCCGGACAAACAGGCGCACCCGGCGCTCTCTCTGCTCCGGTTCCCGCTAACCGAGCCGCGGTCGCCGCCGCCTTCGATGTGAGGGCAGCCGTTGACGCCTATCTGGCTAAGATGCCGCCAGCACAACGGGTCCGCTCCGATGCCTATTTCGAGGGCGGCTATTGGCTGCAGCTGTGGGATTTTCTGGCGACTGTAATCGTGATGTGGCTGCTGCTGCGGTTCGGTTGGTCGGCGCGGATGCGCAAACTGGCCGAGAGCCTCACCCGCTTCGGTCCGCTGCAAACGGTGCTCTACTGGATTCAGTTCATTATCGTCGTGTCTCTGCTCACTTTCCCCCTCACCGTGTACGAGGGCTACTTCCGCGAGCACAAGTATGGCCTCTTGAATCAGAGCTTCGGCCCCTGGTTGGGTGAACAGATGATATCGCTCGTTGTCAGCGTTGTGCTGGGAGCCATACTGATAGTGCCGTTGTTTGGGCTGGTGCGGCGTCTCGGGAAGAGCTGGTGGGTGTGGGGCGCGACTCTGACGATCATCTTTGCCGCATTCGTGAGCCTGATCGCTCCGGTGTACATAGCACCGCTGTTCAACAAGTACACGACGGTGCAAGATCCGCAAGTCCGGGACCCGATTCTCAGCATGGCGCGCGCGAACGGAATCCCGGCTACCAATGTCTACGAATTCGATGCGTCGCGGCAATCGAATCGGGTGAGCGCCAACGTCAGCGGGTTCGCCGGGACGCTACGAGTTTCTTTGAACGACAATCTGCTCAAGCGCTGCACACTGCCTGAAATTGAGACGACCATGGGACACGAGATGGGCCACTACGTGCTCAACCATGCCTACAATGGGCTGGTGATGGCGGGAGTTCTAATCGTCATCGGTTTCGCTTTTCTGAACTGGGCACTCAACTCCAGCCTGGCGCGCTGGGGCGGGAATTGGGAGGTGCGGGGTGTGAACGATGTCGCGGTGCTGCCTCTGGCGGCGATCCTGTTCGCGCTGTACTTCTTTCTCCTGACACCTGTCACCAATACCATCTCGCGCACCATAGAATACGAAGCTGACATGTATGGCCTGAACGCAGCCCAACAACCTGACGCCGAAGCGAATGTGGACATGTTGTTGGGAGAATACCGCAAGCTGGATCCCGGCCCAGTCGAGGAGTTCACCTTCTACGATCATCCCAGCGGCCGCACACGCATCACTGCAGCCATGCGCTGGAAAGCCGAACATCCGCAGTCCACATCAGCCGAAGAGATGGCGAGACCGCTCTTCACCGCGAGGTGACCCAGCGGGTTGAGCTCCGCCGAACTCCGCGCGGCGATCATGCCGGCCGAAAGCAGATCCGTGGCTGAACTTCGAGCGCGCCGATAGCCCAGTGCTCGTTGTTCTTCGCCGCGTGCTGCGTCCCGCTGAAGGCGCCGCGGCCGGACTCGCGTGGGAGACGCTCGTGCGTGGGCAGCTAGGCCAAGGCGAGAAGGCGAGGCTGCGAAGCGCTCTGCTCGCCTATTGCAGGCAGGATACCGAAGCAATGGTGAGGGTGTGTGACGCGCTTGACCAGGCAGCCAGCCGAACGGCAAAGACATCGGGTGCACCCGGCTAACTCGGGATCTGTCTAGTTGTCGGACCGAAACGCTGTTCGCAGCAACCATGGCTGCATTCTCGCAGGCCGATATCCCACAACGACTTGGGCCTTTGGTGGACGAAAGGGGGATTTCGCGACAGGAAGCGGCCCCGCGTCCGTCTTGCTTGGCGCATCATCGAATGCGCTACTCTGACAATCAGGATGCCATTATCGGTCTCGGCAGCTAAACGGGAAAACCCGTGTTGACGGTTCCGTTTCTTACCGACCTTGATCCGCAGGCCGCAATCAAAGGCTCGCGCGATCCGTTAGGTATCCAGCCTATTTGGACGCGATTAGGCCGGCGCGTAGTCGGCAATCTGACGACTGTTAGTACGTCGGTTCGTGATTTTACAACAACAATCCTCGGCTACTACTTTGCAGAGCGCGTGGCCAACGAGGAAGACGGAGGCAGCGACCTCGCAGTGTTCCTTCGGTGGGAGCAACTGGCCGCATACGCTCGCGGCGCCATCAACAAAGACTGGGAGTTCCGCGGCACTGAACGCGCGAAGAAGAACCTCAACGAAAACGGGAAGATTAGGCTTGGAACGGATACGGCCGCCCTGATCCTCAGCGATCAAAAAACCTACGGTCTGTGGGGTCTCTACTCCGTACCATCGAGATCTTCTGGCCTACTCACCGGCGACCAGATACGCATAACTCCTTCCGTCCGGAAGTTCATTGAAGACGAGTACTTGTCCACTCTGTCAGGGAGGGGCCGCAAGGACGCTTCCGAGATTGTGAGCGTGCTGGCCAGGAAGAGCCCGGAGTTGCGGCCCAGTGATCGCGATCGACCACTGTTCCAGGCTGTTGGCCGGGTGCTCCATAGGAAGTTGTTCTCGCGCGAACAGGAATTCTATTGGGAGCACCTTGTGGAAGGGGGACCGGAGGACCGAACCCAGGGCGGGCAGCGCGTGTTGGTCGAGGCCCTGAAGATGACGTTTGACGTGGAGGATTGGTCGCTCGAATCCGCGACGATCCGGCATGTCGCCAAGCGGTGCCGCGCGCAGGGTGGCCGCGGCGTGGACGTCGCCGATTTCCTGGAGCGCATTCGCGCCGCGGAGCTATTGGTCGCGCCGGCTGCGCGGCTCTTCACGCTGCTGCTCGGCTGCGACGGCCAGTTGCCGCGCGACGTTTCGGCGGCGGTAAGGCAGCAGTGGGGACCGAAGGTCGCGTCGATTGATCCCGATGCGATCAAGGGCATCCGCAGCGAATTTGCCAACGCGCAGGACGATCACACGTCGAGTGACCGCTGGGTGCGGCTTGCGCACGCGCTGGCGTTCGGCGACTATGACGCCGCCTTGTCACTCCTGATCGAACAAAACCGCGCGGTAATGGAATCGAGAGGCAGCGCCGCACCATGGGTCGAGATCCGCGACGGCAAGCTACACGTCAGATTTCTGGATGAGGGCAGCGGCCAACTACCAACCCGATCCGAGCTGCCGTCGCTGTGGACCAACTCGTACTTCCTCGACTCACTCCGCACGGTGGCGATGCAGGTGGAGGGCCGCCATGGCTGAAAAGCCGCCAACCGCAGTCCTCTCCGACGAGCTCAAGTCCGCCGTCGCCAGCCGCCGGCTCGTGGCCGCCGTCTTCCTGACTTTCCGCTTTGAGCCGGACTTTTTCGAGCAGCAAGTGCTGCCGTTGTTCTTCGACGTTTCGTTGAGCCACGCGGAAGCCATCAAACGCGTGCAGATGGAGGACCTGCTCAGGGACGTCCCACACGGTGTTGCCGTCTACTACGACCAGAACGGCCTTGTGGCGGACGCCAAGCCCGCTCGCCTGGACGTGCGCCGCATCGCCGTTCGCCATTCTACTGGTATCTTCCATCCCAAGAACTTCTTTGCGCTCGTGGAAACTGTCGAGCCGGACAAGGATGGCCGTCATGCCCAGACCCTCATCATCGCCAGCATGTCTGCGAACCTGACCCGCGCGGGCTGGTGGGAGAACGTCGAGGTCTGTCATATCGAGCAGGTTGAAGAGGGCGAGCTCACGCGGTTGAAAGACGACGTATTCGGTTTCTTAGAGGGGTTGGAGCGGCGGGTGTTTGAGAAAGCCGCTGACGGCCACGCCGCGCTCAAGGCGATCAAGGCGTTCCTCAGATCCACGGCGCAACGCCAGGTGCGCTCTTCGGGCGGCTGGCTAGAGCCGCACTTCTTTGACGGCAGCACGGCTGTTGTGGATTTTCTTCGTGAGGCCGCTGGTCGGGACCTTTGTAGCCTCAACATCGAGATCATTTCGCCATATTTCGACGCCGGACCGACTTCGACGCCGCCTTCGACGCCGCTGTCAGATATGATCGAGCAGTTCTCGCCCAGGGAGGTCCGGGTGTTCCTGCCTAAGACCGAAACCGGTGAAGCCCTGTGTTCAAAGGAGATCTTCGACTGGGTAAAGCTGCAACCGGGTGTGAGCTGGGCTCGGCTCCCGAAGGAGGTGACGCGCGGTGGCAAGGCCGAGAACGCCAAAGGGCGAATGGTCCACGCCAAGGTCTACCGGTTCTTCTCGGCCCGGCCGAAGCGAGAGTTTTTGTTCGTTGGCTCGGTGAACCTCACAGGTCCGGCGCACCGCCGCGGCGGTAACCTCGAGACCGGCTTTCTGGTGGAGATCGACTCACCGCGTCGGCCGGACTGGTGGATGGAGTGTGACGGGAGCAAGCCCACGATCTACGATCCACCCGGAGAGGATGAGGGTGCGGTCAGCAATTCAGGAACACGGTTGTCCCTCAGATACTGGTGGGATTCGAAGCGTGCGAAAGCTTACTGGGACGATCCCGGAACGTCTCGCGTTTTGTCAGTGTCGTGGAGCGGCGTCGCGCTCTTTGACATCGACCGGCTCGAGAGCCGCCAGTGGACCGACCTCCCGGCGATCACGGCTGCGGCTCTGGAGCAAGTGCTGCGGTCGACTTCGATTCTCCTGGTGAAGGGCGACCGCGGGGAAGCCGTGCCGGTCCTAGTGCAGGAAGAGGGTATGAAAAGTAAGCCCTCAGCCCTCTTCGATTTGTCCCCGTCCGAAATCCTACGCTACTGGTCGTTGTTGACGGCCGAACAGCGTGCAGCATTCCTCGAAGCGCGGGCACCGGAGGCGGCGATTGGCGACGCGGACGCGAACCTCGTGACGAGGTATGCGCGCGCGGCGGAGAAGGATACGTTTTTCGACCGCTTTGCGGGCATCTTCATTTCGTTCGGCAACCTCGAACGCCACATTCGCGATTCTCTGAAGGCGGGCAACAGCCGCCCGGCCGAGTATCGACTGTTTGGTCAGAAGTACGACTCTCTCGGCCGGCTGCTCGACCGAGTGCACGAAGACAACGAGAAGAGCCGGGACGAGTTGGTCGAGCACTACGTGATGGCGCTTTGTGCCCGACAGACCGTGACGGAACTTCGGCGCGACTTCGTCGATTTTTTCGCGGAGCACGCTGACGACGCTCGGCGACTAGAGCGGCAACTTGCGATTACCGGGATACTTCGCACCAGCCTCGCCGAGGGCGATGATCCGACAATGGCCGACTTCCTGAACTGGTTCGACAAATGGTTCCTGCGCCGAGCGGTGCCCGTAGAGCAGGAGGCCGACACATGATCGACATGGCGGTGGCGCGGGAGTTGATCGACTTTAACGCCAGCAATATCGGGCAGGCGCGCGCCGAAGAGCAGCTTCGTGGCGCTGTGGCTATGCACAACATCCTGGAGCGCTACAAAGTCGCATACCTCGCCGATGAGGTCGGGATGGGAAAAACCTACGTTGCACTCGGCGCGATGGCACTCTTTCGTCACTTCGAGCCTGAGTTTCGCGTGCTCGTCATCGCGCCACGCGAGAATATTCAGCGCAAGTGGATGAAGGAGTTGGGTAACTTCGCGAAGAACAACTTCCGGTTTCCTGACCTCCGGGTCAAGTCCCTTCGGGGCGGTCCGGCGAGGCCAATCGTCATGTGCGATAACCTCCGCGACTTCGTCCACGAAGTCAGCGTGGACTCACGGCGCGATTTCTTCTTGCGCATGGCCTCGTTCAGCTTTGGACTGGGCGCGGACCCCGAAGGGTGGAAGACACAGCGCGACAACCTCCGTCGCGAACTGCCTTGGCTGGCGGACGAGGTATTCGACCTGCGGAGCAAGGAGGCTTTCAAAGACAACTTCGCGCGCGCGGTGTGCTGCGCCCTTCCGAAGTTCGACCTCGTAATCGTGGACGAGGGCCACAACCTGAAGCACGGCTTCCGCACTGGCGTGGCTGCGCGGAACCGCGTCATGGCGTTGGCGTTCGGCCGATCGCTGGATCAGATTGACAGCCGGCTCTTCCCTGGATACGGAAAGCGGGCCAAGCGGTTGCTCTTTCTCTCCGCGACGCCAATCGAAGGCTCATATGAGCAACTGTGGAATCAGTTGGACGTGTTCGGCCTCGGCGGGCCTTTCTCCGACCTGAAGCAACGCGATGTCACCGATGAGGCGAAGAAACAAACCGCAGCTCAGTTCTTGGTGCGTCGTGTGACGACAGTGACGGTGAATCGCCGAGAACTGACCAAGAACCAGTATCGGCGCGAGTGGCGGCAAGGAGGTGTCTTTCGGCACGACCAGCCCATCTCCATAAACGACCCAAAGAAGCGGTTGGTCGTAGCGCTCGTTCAGAAGAAAGTCGCGGAGTTGCTGGGCTCCGGCAAGTTCAATATGTCGTTTCAGATCGGCATGTTAGCCTCATTTGAGAGCTTTCTGCAGACAGCGAAACTTCGGAATGACGACGAAGACATGATTTTCGATGACGCGGAGCAGCAGCGGGACCTTCGTGACAGTGAGAAAGACGGGATCGACGTTCGCGATGTCAACAAGTTAGCTCGCGATTTCTTCAACACTTTTCACTATCACATGCCGCACCCGAAGATGGATGCAGTTGTAGAGTCGCTCAAGACGTCTTGGCTCTCTGGCAGGAAGACACTCGTATTTGTCCGCCGCGTGGCCTCGGTGACGGAGTTGGAGCAGAAGCTTAATGAATGTTACGACGCATGGTTAATTCCGCACATGCTCCGTCACCTGCCCGAAGTGGTACACGACCGCTTCAATCAAGTTGTTGATGATTACCGCGACGAGAAACAAGCAGCACAGAACCTGCGTCGGTCCAAGCTAGCCGCTGGGCCGCGGGAGGCAGGTGCGGAAGACGACCACGGCGGCACGGACACGTTCTTCGCCTGGTTCTTCCGCGGCGATGGGCCGCAGGGGGTCGTGAGCGGGGCAAACGTCCAGCAGCGATTTATCCGAAGCAGTGGCGCGTACTCCACGTTTTTTGACCGAAACCATGTGGCCGAGATGCTCGGTGCTGAGGTCGGGGGCGTGGCGGAGGCGTTGGCAAGTGCTGTCGGATTGAGCGTGCGTGAAGTTGCTGCTGACGTTCGTGCACGTGCAGCGAAATATCTCTCGGCAAAGGCCAAGGTGCATCCGAGCCATGATCGGTTTGTTGCGGCTCAGGCAGCGGCTATCGAATTAGTGGTCGAACGGGGAGGGCCTCTGGCCGAACCAGCGGGGCTTGTATTTCAGCAGGTGTATCAAGGCGCCGAAAAGAAGCCTCACGCCTCGCAAGCGCCTGATGTGGTCGAGTGGTTGGAAGAGCGGACGTTCTTCACGGAGATTCAACGACCCGGCTGGTCGGCGCTCCGCGACGTTCTGTGGCCAGCCTCGCGAGTTGAGAAGCCGACGGCCAGGTTCCGGGAAGAGGAGGTGCGCGCGCGGTTGCTGTCCACTGTCGCACGGCTCGGACACGGGTTGATTGACATGTACCTCCTCACGATCGCGCGCCTTGGCAGTCTCGACCTCCGAACGCAGGAGTCGGATGTCGGAGGCGGCCAGAGCCGGGATGAACGGCGCATCACCGAGTACCTGGCGGCGATGGAGAAGCAGCGGACGACGCCGCTTTCCGAGCGAGCGTGGGGCGCGTTCGACGAGTTGCGCGAACTAGCCACAAACTTTGACCTCATCCTCGACGTGGATGCGCCCGAGGCGCGCGATTTGGCGGTCAGCGACACCGCCCGGCTGTTTGGTACCTTGCTCGGCCGCCAACAGCCAGTCGGCGGCATGTGGGGGAAGGTGAACCGAACGCTGGTCCAGCAGTTCCGGATGCCGGGGTACCCGTTCGTCCTCGTCACGACCGACCTGCTGCAGGAAGGTGAGGACCTGCACACGTTCTGTTCCTGCATCCACCACTACGGCATCTCCTGGACGGCGTCGTCGATGGAGCAGCGGATTGGCCGCATCGACCGCGTTCGCTCCCAAACGGACCGCCGCTTATCGAGCCTTGATCGCGATCCACGCGGAGACGATCTTCTTCAGGTGCATTTCCCGCACTTGCAGGACACTGTCGAAATTCTGCAGGTTGAAAGAGTGCTTGAAAGGATGAACGTTTTCCTAAAGTTGATGCACGAGGGTCTCGTTGTCGCCAGCGCGGAAGACAAACACATCGACGTAGCGATTACCGTAGCGAGAGGCCGTCGCCCCGTAGAGGCAATTCTTGGGAAACTCCATACCGCATTCCCAATAAAGCCGGCCGTGATCGCAGGCGACGTAAGGGCTGCGGCGGTAACCCGAGCGCTTGCAGATGAAGCGCTCGACCGCTTGGGGGCATTGCAGCAGCTCTCTGGCGAACACCTGGGCATCGAATGGACTCCCAGCAACATAGAAGGTCAACTATTCGGTACCATGCACCTCGCTGGCAGCCGGATTCAGCCCTTTACGCTGCTGCTGGATTCACTCGCCGGGCGGCTGTTGGTCAAATGCATAAGCCCCGTCGGCGTTGTTGATCTTGCCGCGTCGCTCGAGGCCATTCAGGATAGCGTCCGGACGAAGCCAGTCAGGATTGGGGCGGTTCTCGGCCCCGAGGAGGGATCTTACAACCTCACGGTTCAGGAAGACGTTCTGCTTGGGGAACGCGCCCACGATGAGGCACGTGTAAACGCGCTCTTAAAGCGCGTGGCGGAACAGGCTGACCGTCTCGAGCAGATTCATCTGCCCGGCGCGGATCGTACACTTGACGTATTCGTTGAAGATCTCCGCAAAGAGGGGCTGGGTTACCGTGATTGAATGGCGTGGCTTCTGCGTCGGTGCACCCGACCTTGTGCCGGACGACGCCGGTGTGACAGTTCAGTTCAGCAACGGTCGAAAGCAGCGAATCGACGTTCGCCCGGGCGACGGCGCGATTGAACTCCGAGGCGTCGTCGCTAGCCGTTCGGTGGCTGTGCAGATCGAGCGCGTGGCGCTGGTGGCCTGGGAGCACAATCGCGCCAGCAACTTCGTTGGGTTCAGAGTGGATGATCGAGGACGCCTCGTCGGTGAGTGTTGGGTGCCGACCCCTGGCCTGACGCGAGACGAGTTTCTCTTCTACCTCCGCTGCGCAGCAGCCTCGTGCGATTTGTTCGAGTACCAACTCACTGGTAAGGACCGCGAATAGGCGAAGAAGGTGGTCAGCCAGCTTCGCGCAATTGCATGAGGTCACCTTGTTCAGGACGAGCCGGGGTGTGACGTCAATATCCGGTGACGTCGGTTGCCTGTCCGATATCGCTCAGCGGCCCGTCTGTCCGAAGGTGTACGCAACGCTAGTTCCGATTGTAGCCATGCGTTCTGGTGAGGAGCACCCTCTTCCAGTGAGATTCTCTTCTGAGAACCACCTCATCTGGCGTTGTCGGTGTCATGATTTCTAGCAGCGAGAACGTGAAGTTGGATCGAGCGTAGTCGATCTTCTTCTCCTGTATAAGGCTGACCAACTCGTCATTTCCGCCGTGACCAGTTCCCAGGTAACAGGCCCAACGCGCCCAGATACCCTCGCCGCCGGAAGCCGATCCGACGTACTTTCTCCCGTTCGACTTGTCGCAGATAAGATAGACACCCTTGAGATTACCCAGAGCTGCCCGCCAATCCGGCCTTTGAACCCGGAAGATCGCCTCCAGCACGTGGAAGTCGTGGTTGATGTTTTCGTAACCACAGAAAGCTTCACCCGAGTATCGCTTCGGCAACAACTCCGTTACTTCCAGATTGGCGATGTGATTCTCCAACTTGAATGCTCGACCTCTTAGTCCCTGGTAACGATGGAACGACAAGAGTAGACGGCCTTCGTACTTCTCGAACGCAGGTACCTCCTCGATGGCGTATTTGGCGTTGCTGCGTTCCAGGACTTTGAACACGCCGCCGAACAGCCAACAGTCGCTTAGTGGGTAGAACTCCATGAGCGAGAAGATATACTCCCGCGTCCAATCGTTCTTGGAGCCCCTCCATTGGTTCCATCCAAGCCAATTCTCCCGGCTGGCCACGTACTCATCGAGGGGGTGATCGCCCGCGTCATTTCGGCCCGCCAGATGGAGCTTGTACTCGCGTGGGTCTCCAATGTTCAGGACGTCGGTCGCCATTATCGGCATGTGGTCTCCTGTGACAAGGCAGCGCATTGCAGCTTGTCACTAGAGCTTGATATATCGCGATTCAGCGGCTGAAGTCAACACTGCCCTCAATGAGACCAAGTGCTGCGATGCCAGCTTGACGAAGCGAGATCCTTGACGGTTTGATGAAAATCACATGCTCGCAGTTGGCTACATCAGGGTCTCCACCGACAAGCAGGCAGACAAAGAGTTTCTCCCTCGACGCCCAATGTGAACGCGTTAAGGTCATGGCCGTCGTTCAACGGGTGTCTTTCACGGCTCGCAGCGAAGTCCGTATTTCCCGCTTGCCGAGATCAGAATCCGCCCCACCTCCTTGCGAAGGAGGCGTGGCTTCAAGACCTCAGCACAATCGCCCCAGCCAAGCACCCAGCGCAAGATTTCGAACATACCGCCGGCCCGAAAACTCAGATCGATCCGGCCGTCGGGCAACTCGCGAATTTGTTGGGTGGGATGCCACATTCGCTCGTGCACGTATGGCGCCTGGTCAGCACTGAACCGGATCGTCACGTTGCTGGGTTTCTCCCATATGACGCCGAATGACTCGCGCCGGTAACGATCGGCGTCGAAGGTGGGATCAGCCTCGAATTCGAAATCGCTAACACACAGGGTGCGTACGCGATCTACGGCGAGCGTGGTCAAATTCTCGTGAGGCGGCACCCTGCCCAAGCAGTAGAGCCCGCCGGCAACGCTAAGGATCCGGTACGGGTCGTAATTGTATACCTTCGCAGAGTCGGCAACGGGCGACTGGTACTCCACCTCACAACGGCGATGCAACAGAATGGCTTCAACCAGACGCAGGATCGTTCCTCGATGAGGACCGTAGTCCTTGACACCGCTTCCGCCCTCCGTCATCACGGCACCGACGCCGGCCACCTGTTCCTGTTGTGCCATGGCGCGGAGTTTGGTCGTAGCCGAGTGGAGCCCTTCCCGGAAAGGGGACCTCTCTGCCGCCTGGCGCGAAGCCCAAAGCAGGGCGGTGATCTCCTCGTCCGACAGCCGCAGATGCGGCATGTGACGGCGCACCTCCGGCAACAGGCGAGGGTGACTCAACCGCCCCGATTCATCTCCTGCGATGGGATAGCCGGCGTCCTCCAATGCCCGGATGTCACGGTAGATGGTCTCCCTTCGGGTGCCGAACCTCGATGCGAGCCCCCGGATTGTCGGTTGCCCGCCCTCGAACAAGGCACCGAGGATTCCAAGGATACGAACCACCTGCCGGTCCCGTCGCTTTGATTCTGACGACATTGCTTCCAATATTGTACGCGCCTGTGGCGTTAGGTCGCACACTAGGGCCTTACATCTATATCAATGCCAAACTCACTGAACACTTCCAAGCCCATTCAACTACTGCTTGCGCCGCCCGCAGTAGCCATTCAAGAATTCTTCAGCCAGCATCGGACCTGGATTGAGACGGCTATCGGGTGTCCGCTCGCTGAAGCCGTCACCTTTGAATTCCACTTGCCCTTTGATCATTTGGTGCTGGATGAGATGTTTGCAGGCATCCCAATCGACAGCCGGTGCATCTCGTACAGGAAAGTGCTCAAGCCGGTCGTCTTCAAATGGGAGATACCACCCGAATCCACTCCCCGAATTGAACTGTGCATGTCTCGAAACCGCGAAGGGGCCATCTCGGAGGGAAGATTCGGTTGGGATCCCCACTGGCAAGGGACGCCACTCGCAATATGGCTGAAGAACTGCCCCCACGCACTCGTGTCCGCCAAGGTCGCCTACACGGCACACACGGAGCAGCACGGCACGGACTTCCGACCACTCCTGATCGTTAACAAGCGGGACATGGCTGCCGTTCTCCACATTTTAGAATCAATCGAGCCGCCCAAGAGGATTTCAATGATGGGTGGGCGTGACATCCACTTGTCGAGCGATGAATACTGCTGGGATTCCGTGACCCTGAATGCCAACCTTGAGCGGGTAGTCCGGCAAGACTTCGAGTCCTTCTTTCGCCGGGAAGAGTGGTTCCGGCGGCATAATCTTCCGTACCGGCGTGGTTACCTTTTCTATGGTCCTCCCGGTAACGGTAAAACGACCGCCGCTCGAATCATGGCGTCCCATCCGGCAATTCAGGCCTTCGGTGCGGATTTCAGGACGGCGGAGTACGACCCCGGTCAACTCAGCGAGCTGTTCGATGCAGCAGCCGCGCAAGCGCCTTCCCTGGTGATCTTGGAAGACGTTGACAAGGTTGGGAGCGGCGATCCCGACGCGATGAGGCATACCCTGAACAGCCTCCTGTCTTGCCTGGACGGCCTTGCCACGGAAGACGGCGTTATTGTGGTGGCCACCGCAAACGACCCAGCGCCTCTGAGTGCCGCCCTCCTAAAGCGCCCAGGCCGCTTCGACCGGGTAGCTTTGTTTTCACCACCCAAGCCAGAGCTCCGAAAGAACTACTTGGTCCGTCTTAGTGCCGGAAGGCTTGATGCACCGGCGGCTGCTTCAGCGGCGACGACGATGGACAGTTTCTCGTTCGCCCAGGTCCGGGAGGCATACATCCTGGCTGGCCAGTGTGCCTTCGACCGTGGCGACGACGTTACCCTGGACGACCTCGTCCGGGCTGTTCATCAAATGAGGAGAGAAGGGCGGCTTCTTAGTACGAACGGGGGTGGCAACGACGTCGGATTCTCGGTGAATGAGAACGAACCAGAAGAAGTTGGCGTCCGCGCGGTCAGCTGTGGCTGAGCGTTGAGGATGTGCGCCCAACCCGATGGAATCAATGGGAGCATACCAAGAAAGGTCTTATGGCAAAGAAGAACAACATATATCAGGATTGTACTGCAGTGGAAGCGGTTTTGCAGAGAATCGAGACGGCACTAAGACAGTCCTTCAATCTGCCCATGGCCCATTCATATTGCTCGTATCACTGCAGTGCCTGGTACCCCCGAACTTTAGAGAATGCGTGGTTCAGCATCGAGTCATCAGTGAATGTACTTACGAGCAAGGCCCACTCGCTGTTTGGGTACTTCACCGCGCCGCTCGACGCCGCAGATGAGATCAAGCTCAGCGTCCCCCACAGGTAACCGTCCGGTGACTACCGTCTTCCTTTGATGGCCTTTCCCCCGTCATTCTTGTGGAAAGCCTGGGCGGCTTCCACTCGCAATGCCAGCAACCCGAATTACAGACATCACTCCGGCCGTGGCGCCAGTCGTCAAACGCAAGTACCGTTCGAAGGAGGAACGGCGGCGCATCGCGGAAGAAACTCTGGCGCCCGGCGCCTCCGTCGCGGTGATCGCGCGCGCTCATGGCGTTAACGCCAACCAGGTCTTCCAGTGGCGCAAACTCTATCACGAAGGTCGTCTCGGTTCGGCCACAACGTCAACACAACTGATCCCGGTTCGCGTTGCCGAAGCCGTGAGCCAAGACGTGAGACCAGCCGTACCGGCTTCCGGTGCCATCCACATCGAGATGGGCAAAGTGCGGCTGCGCGTCGAAGGAAAGGTCGACGCTGAGTGTCTCCGCCTCATCCTGGAGCAACTCGCTCGATGATCTCGCTGCCAACAGGCGCCCACATCTGGATCGCCGCCGGCGTCACCGATATGCGGCGCGGCTTCACCGGTCTCAGTGCCACGGCGCAAACCGTGCTCGAACAGAACCCGTACTCCGGCCATGTCTTCGTCTTCCGGGGCAGGCGCGGCGATCTCATCAAAGTTCTCTGGTGGGATGGCGACGGGCTCTGCCTGTTCGCCAAGCGTCTGGAGCGCGGCCATTTCGTCTGGCCCAAAGCGGACCAGGGCGTGGTGTCGTTGAGCCGGGCGCAACTCTCGATGCTATTGGAAGGCATCGACTGGCGCAGACCGGTACGAACCAGCGCACCCTCGGTTGCCGTCTAAAACATCTCTTCGCGAAAATGTTCGCGTATCTTCATGTCATCGAAAAGTTGGTGTGACATAGTTGCGGTATGGACGCCGGGAACA
>Ga0181529_10004745_pt1 | contig 14515 bp, 6 predicted proteins | sample PEATcosm2014_Bin_36_FD_119763 | JGI IMG/M metagenome (GOLD analysis project Ga0181529, IMG submission 119763) | Peatland microbial communities from MTU Mesocosm Facility, Houghton, MI, USA - PEATcosm2014_Bin10_30_metaG | ecosystem: Environmental > Terrestrial > Soil > Wetlands > Peat | place...
CACTTTTTCGCTTCCGAGCAGCGCTTCGGCAATCCTGAACCAGGTCTCCGGTGGAGTGGCGACGACGATCAACGGAGTGATCTCCTCGAGCGGAAAAGTGTTCATCCTGAATCCGGCGGGTATCACCTTGGGGGCCACTTCGTCGGTGAATGCGGCCGGGTTTTATGCAAGCACGGTTCCTGAGACATTCACTTATTTCGGCCAAAACGGCAACCTGCAGGTATTCACATCCACTCCTCCAGCGACCCCTACGACCGGCCCGGTGGCTGTGAAAGCGGGTGCGCTGCTCGCGACATCAGGGGGAACCGGCACGATCGGGCTGGCGGGGGCGACGGTGACGGTTGACGGTCTTTCGACTGCGGTGACGGGCAATCTCTATGTCGAAACCCAGGCTCCCGCGGTCAACCCCACGACGACGGTGATTCTGGGCAACACAGCGGCGGCGACGACGATCGGAGCGGTGGGCGCTGGCGGCAACCTGACGATCGTGACAAACGGCGGCAGCGTGAATCTGGCCCAGTCGGCAAACGTGACCATAACGGGAGCTGCGACGATCAACACCTCCAGCGGGGCATTCAACGGCAACATCGCCACGTCCAATCTGTTTTCCGCCACGACAGCCGGAACATTGTCTACGATCAATGCCGGCACGGGCGCGACCGGGGGAACGGTGAATCTCTCCGACGCTGACTTTGCCAGCATCGGAGTCACCGGCCACAATGTGACCATTTCCGATCCGAACGCGGACACGGTCACTATCGCGGCCTCCACCATCAATAACACCCTGTCGGTCACCTCGGCTGGCGGCGGCATTAACACGACGGGCGCCGTCTCGGCTACGGGCAACGTCAGCCTGACCGCCAATACGGCGGGGAAGACGATTGTTTTCAACACATCGGGCAACGTCGGCTTTGGCGCAATCAATTCGACGGGAGCCGGCAACAGCGTGACAATCACGGGCACGGGCAACCTTAACTTTACGGCTGCCGTCACATCTCCGACCGTCTCAATAACGACCACGGGCGGGACCTACACGGACGCCGGCGTCGCCGCTTCGACCAAGGCCACAATCAGCGCCTCGGGCAATGTGAGCCTTGGAACTGAGGCAACGCTGAACCCATCGGTCAGCGTGACCTCGACCGGCGGATCGATAATTCAAACGGGCGCCCTAAATATCACGGCCGGCACATTTACCGCGCCGACAATCACCCTCACTTCGGCCAATACAATTGGAACCGCGATCCTCGTGGGCGGCAGCGGCACAGGGGCAACGCCCGTCCAGCTCACGGACGCGGCGGCCTCCCTCACCATCGGAAACGGAACAAATGTCACCGGGGCCGCGGCGATCATCAATAGCGGCGCAGGCGGCGTCGGCGCAATTGCGCTCGGCGCGGCGGCGGCTGATACGCTGGGCTTCGGTTCGACACTATCGCTGACGGCGAGCGGAACGGGCGCGATCACCACAGTTTCCACAAATCTGAATGTTACCGGAGCACTCACGGCGAACACGACGAACTCGGCCATCACGCTCGGAGCCACGGGGACGACCAATTCGAGCTTCGGGCAGATCGGCGGCAGTTCGGGAAGTGGGCTCTTTACGATCAATTCGTCCAAGCCGGTCAACCTGGGAACGCTATCGACGACAGGCGGCCTGGCGGTGACCGCGGGTGGAAACATCACGAACACAGGCAATCTGGTCGTCACAGCCTCGGGCGGCGTCACCCTGAGCGCAGGCGCGTCGGGCAGCATCCAACTCGGCGCCACCGGCGCGGCGAACAACGCGGTTATTTCCGGAACGATCACCGTAAACAACGCGAACGGCTTGACGCTTTGGGATAAGCCAGGAGCGACGGTCACCGTCGCCACCGGCACCAACGCCCTGCCTTCCGCCACGATCGCTGTCACCGACGGCAGCAACCTTGTCGTCGATGCCAACACGAGCACAAAGCCCCTTGCCGCGCTCAGTTTTGCCATGACCGGCGGCAACGGAACCGTCACGGTTACCGATGCGGGCAGCCTTGCGATCAGCAACGCAACCAATGTGGGGACAGGCACCACGACGGTGACGGTGAACGGCAACGGCAGTGCCCTGACGTTCGGCTCGGGCGTTGCCCTGGCATCAACGGGCGCAGCCTCGTTCACGACAACCGGCACAAGCGCGGTAATTACGGACACGGCCAACGATCCGATCTCAATCGCGGGCCCGGTCACACTGGGAGGAGGTTCGATTTCAGTTAACAGCAATGCCACCAGCAGCTTCGGCCAGCTTACGTTGACATCGACGGGCAGCGTCGCTTTGACCGAGGGACCGGCGGTCAGCCTCGCAAGCATCGTCCTGACAGGAACGTCCGGGAACCTGGTTGTGACCAGTGTCACCGGCAGCATCACGCAGGCCGGCGGCGCCACGGCCATAACTGTCCCGGCCGGCTATACCGCCGCCTTCAGCGCCCCCGCGGGAAATGTGAACCTTGGCCTGGGTACCGGCAATGCGTTCAACTCCACCGTGCCGATCGCACTTACGGCGGGCGCGGCCGGGCTCACGACCGTGGTCAACAATGGGGGCATCCTCCTCGGCAGCGTCCAGGTGCCACTCGGCACGTTCACGCTCAGCACGCTGGCGAGCGGCGGAGGAATCAACCAGGCCATTGGGGCCAGCCTCTTTGAGTACGGCACGTGCACGCTGACCACCCAGGGAGGCGCGATCACACTCGCCAACGCCGGCAACAACTATGGCGGCATTTCGGTCGATTCCACCAACGGAGGGGCCGCGGCCGCCGGCGCAAGTGTCTCGATCCGGGAAACCGGCACCAACCACTACGTTTTTGTAAAGACCGGGACGGCAGGAAACTTCACGGCCGTGGACGATTCGTCCAGCATCATCCAGGATTCCGGCGTGGGCACCGGGATCTTCGTAGGCGGGGCGACCAGCCTCAGCGCCGCGACCGGGAGCATCACGCTAGCCAACGCATTGAACAACTTCGGCGGCGGCGGCATAAAGGTGGTCACCGCGAACACAATCCTGGGCAACGCCAGCATCACCGACACGAACGCTCTCACGCTCGTATCAACCGGGACGAACGTCGGCGGCAACCTCGCGATCACCAACAGCGCCGCCAACGGTGTCATTCGCGACGCGGGTTCGGCTGCGTCGATCAGGGTGGGCGGCAATCTGGACCTGCTCGCCCCGACGGCCGGCATCGGCTACATCCAGTTCACCGGAAGCAACAGCACTTTCGGCGGGGTGCAGATAACGGCCGGATCGGGAACGAGCAATCTGCTCGACAACGCCTCCCTTGTCATTCTGGGCGGCACGAACGTGGTCGGCAGCACGGCGCTCACCTCCTCGGGCAACATCACGACCAACGGAACCGGCGCCTACTCCTTCGGCGGGTCCCTGACCCTTGTCGCATCGGGGAAGATCGTCCTCTCCAATCGGATTAATGTCGCCACGGGCTTGACGGTCGACGCCCTGGCGGGGCCGACCGATCTGAGTCTCCTGAGTCTCGCGGGCAACTTGGGCGGCATCACGGTGACGAATCTCGGAAACGCGACCAATTATTTCGGTCCGGGTCCGTGACGGCAGGTTCGATTTTCAGGATTTCGGGGAGGGGCGGCCGCCGGCCGCCCCTCCTTTTTTATTTTCCGATCGGCGGCGAACCGTGATACAACCCGGGGATGGTATCGGAATCGAAGCTCGAGCCTGTCATCCAGGTCGACAAGCTCACGAAGCTCTACCGGCGGAATGTTCCGCTGCGGACGTGGCTCAGGTGGGGACTGGGTATCGGCGGCGATCGGATGGAGGCGCCGAAGGATGAAAGCGAGGTCGTGCGCGCAGTCCAGGAGGTTTCGTTCGCGGTGAGGGGTGGAGAGGCATTCGGGATTATCGGGCGAAACGGGGCGGGAAAGAGCACGCTCCTGCAGATACTGGCCGGGACGTTGCAGCCGACGGCAGGTCATTGCCGGGTTTCCGGCCGGGTTAGCGCCCTCCTTGAGCTAGGGTCGGGGTTCAACCCGGAGTTCACCGGGCGGGAAAACATCTATCTCGCCGGATCGATCCTGGGCATTTGTCGCGAGGAAATGGATGGCAAGCTTGAGGAAATCGAGCGTTTTGCGGACATCGGTTCATTCATCGAGCAGCCGGTAAAGACCTATTCGACCGGAATGCTCATGAGGGTGGCCTTTTCCGTGGCGGTCGCCGTCGAGCCGGATGTCCTGATCATCGACGAAGCGCTGAGCGTGGGTGATATCCTCTTCCAGCAGAAGTGCAACCGACGCATGAGGGAGCTGATCGCCAAAGGGGTGACCCTGCTTGTTGTCACCCACGACACGGCCTTTGTGCTCAATATCTGCAACCGCGCCCTCTGGCTCGATTGCGGACGAGTCGCCTACCTGGGCGAGGCGTCCGCGTGTGTTCGCAGGTATCTGGCCGCGATGGGTGCCGCCGCCGGCAATCAGGTGAATGTGACTGCGGTTTCCGACAACCTGCCGGTGGGCACGCTGCCGGCGGAAGATCCCGTCGAGATCGGCGGGTGCCGCCGTCTCGGCGACGGTGGGATCGCGGTCGACAGGCTGTGGCTCCTGAACGAGGCCGGGGAAAACACGACGGTCTACCGGATTGGGGAATGGTGCCGGCTTGTCCTCGTCGTCCGCGCGAATCGGAAGGTGCGCCTGGCAAGCGGAGGCTGCGAGCTGCGGGACAGGCACGGGCAGGTGATCTTTGCGACGGGACTGCGGGTCGTCCGGCGGCTCATCGACGAGATCGCCGAGGGCGAAGTCTGCGCGGTCAGCATGCGCTTCAAGGTGGATCTGGGGCCCGGCCAGTACACGGTCGACGTCGGCTGCGGGGCCGGGGAGCAGGAGGACAACACGTGGCAGCGGGTGGTGGCCGCCGCGATCATGGAAGTGACGACGACACCCGGGCAAGACGTCGTCCACGGCCTTGTGCGGCTGCCCTACGAGGTGCAGGCCTTCCGGCCGATGCTGGCCGCTCAGATCACTTCGGCAAAGTAGGGCCTGAGGATCGAGAAGAGAGCGTAGCCCGCGGCCAGCATGAGCGCCCCGGCCACGTAGGAGTAAGCGATGTGCGCGTAATTGGGCGCCAGGTGCCAGAGGACAATGCAACGGGCCTCGTTGATCACCTGCAGGAGGGGATTGAAGCGAAGGACGACATAGATCGGATGGGTGATCTTGACTGGCGAATAAACCACCGCGCTGCCATACATGATCGCCGTCGAAACAAAAGGGACCAACTGGCTGACATCGCGGACGAACACCCCGACGGCGGCAAGGCCCCAGGCGAGACCGAGGGCCATCAGGGCGATGGGCAGGATGAGGAAGGGCAGCGCCAGCGCCCCCTGCCAGGACACTCCGGAATGGCTGAAGGGCGCTATGGCGAGCAGCAGCACCAGGCTGAGCAGGCCGTGATAGATCGAAGTCACAACGTTTGACAGCGGAATCACCTCCAGCGGGAAGACGACCTTCTTCACGAAATTGGGCTGGTTGACGATGAGCAGCGGGGCGGTGCCGATTGCCTCGCCGATCACGTTGAAAAGGCTCAGGCCCATGAAGATCCCGAGAGCGAAATCGAACGTCGTCTCATTGGCGATGACGCCGAACTTGCCATTGAATATCTCCCCGAAGATGAAGACATAAAGGGCCAGCATGGACAAGGGCTTCAGGATCGCCCAGAGGTGGCCGAGCCGGCTTCCCCTGTGTCGCATTTCCAGTTCGCGCCGGGTGAACTGGACGACAAGGTCCCGGTGGCGGTACAGGTTGGAGAAGGGGTTTGCGGTTCTTGCCATGGTGCGAAGCGTCAGACGGAGACGTGGGCCGGTTCAAATCAAAAGAGTTGCGCGGGAAGGCGATTTCCAGCTCGAATCGCTTCGCATGGCAATCCACGTCGTTCCGGCTGAAGCAGTCGGGAGAAAGTTCCCCCTTTGCCTCGGGATTCCCCTGCTGCTCGGCGCGACGCTTTTGGCCTATTGGCCTGCGCTCAACGCCGGCTTCGTTTGGAATGACAAGGACTACGTCACGGCGCCCGCCCTGCGGACGCTCCATGGCCTGTGGCGCATATGGTTCAATCTGGGCGCGACGGAGCAGTACTACCCCGCATTGCACAGTGCGTTCTGGCTTGAGCACCTCTTGTGGGGCGATTCGGCGGCGGGCTATCATCTTGCCAACATCCTGATCCATGGGACGTCGGCCTGCGTGCTGGTGCTCATCCTGCGTCGGCTGTCCGTTGCCGGGGCGTGGCTGGCCGGCCTGATCTTCGCCCTGCATCCGGTCTGCGTGGAGTCGGTCGCGTGGATCTCCGAGCAGAAGAACACGCTATCGACGGTCTTTTATCTCCTTTCGGCGATGGTTTACCTGCGCCTCGATGAAAAGAAGGCGCCGGGCGATTCGGATGAGGCCGGAATCAGGGAGGGTCATCCCGGGCTCTACATCCTGGCATCCGGGCTCTACGCCGTTGCGCTCCTGAGCAAGAGCATGTCCGCCACGCTGCCGGCGGCGCTTCTTGTCATATTCTGGTGGAAGCGGGGAAGCCTTTCGTGGAAACGCGACGTGCTGCCGCTCATTCCCTGGCTTTTTTTTGGAGCGGCATTCGGGTTGTTTACAGGATGGGTCGAGCGCCATTACATCGGAGCGCAGGGATCGGACTTTGCATTCTCGCCCATCGAGCGCGTCCTGATCGCGGGGCGCGCGACGTGGTTCTATCTGGGCAAGCTTGTCTGGCCGGCGCACCTGGTCTTCATATACCCGCGCTGGCAGGTCGACGCCCGGGACCTGTGGCAGTACCTTTTCCCCGCCGGGGCGATTGGGTTGACGGCCTTTCTTTGGTCGCTGAGGCGGAGGCGGCGCGGGCCGCTGGCGGCATGGCTGTTCTTTGTCGGAGCGTTGTTTCCGATTCTCGGTTTTATAAACGTTTACGCGTTCGTTTTTTCCTTTGTCGCCGATCATTGGCAGTATCTGGCCAGCCTGGGAATCATCACCGCCGCAGCCGGCGCGTGGGGCCTCTGGCGCAAATCCATGGACTCGGCGGCCACGGCCGTTCCAATGGCGTGCGCCTTCGCCGCTGTGCTCACGCTGGGGCTGCTCACCTGGCGGGAGTGCTCCAACTATCGCGACATGGAGACGTTTTACCGGACGATTCTCAGGCGCAACCCCGCGTGCTGGATGGCGCACAACAACCTGGGATTGGTGTTCCAAGAGCGGGGAATGACCTCGGAGGCGCTGTCCCATTTCGAGGAAGCGCTGCGGCTTCGGCCCGATTATCCCGAGGCGCAGAACAACATCGGAGCGGTGCTCTTCAAGGCCGGCCGTGGCGAGGAGGCGATTTCCCACTATCGCGAGGCATTGCGGCTTTTCGGGGGATACATCGAGGCTCGCAACAATCTCGGGGTTGCGCTTGCCGCCTGCGGCAGGCTTCCGGAAGCGATTGCGGCTTACGTGCAGGTTCTTCGGCAAAATCCCGACTACCCGGGTGCGCACGGCAATCTTGGGATCGCGTTTTTCGAGGCGGGCCAGGTGCCGGGGGCAATCGAGCAATTCGAACTGGCGCTGAAGTTGGAGCCCGACGATTCGGATGTCCTGTACAACCTGGGGATCGCATTGGCGAGGGAAGGCGAGCCGGCCAGGGCGATTGCCGCCTATGAAAACGCAATCCGGCTGGCGCCGGGCAATGCCGAGGCCCACAACAATCTTGGCGGTTGCTTCCTCCAAGGAGGAAAGACGGCGGAAGCCGCGGCCGAATTCAAGTCGGCCATTCGGGCGAAGCCCGGTTTTCCGGAAGCCCACGACAACCTCGGCCAGGCGCTGAAGCAGATGGGGAAGACGGCCGAGGCCGTGGATGAATTTCGAGCCGCCACGAAACTGGCGCCAGACAACAGGTCATTCCATTTCAACCTGGCCAATGCGTTCTTGGCTTTGGGCGAATGGTCCGACGCATTTGCGGAATTCCAGCAGGTGGTGCGCCTGGATCCGGGTTATGCAGAGGGCCACAACAATCTCGGCGCCCTGTATTGCCTGGCGGGGCGCCTTCCGGAGGCCATATCCGAACTATCGGAGGCGGTCAGGCTGAAGCCGGATTACGCCGAAGCGCACAAGAATCTGGGCGTGGCGCTCGACAATGCGAAACGCAAGGACGAAGCCGCCGTTCAATTCGAGATCGCATCGCGGCTCAGCTCCGCTCTGGCCAAGCCCCATTGAAGCAAACTTCCGGGGATTGCACCTTGAAAGCCGCCCGACGAATATCGAGCATCCTTCCCATGGCCCATTGCCTCGTCTTCGATTCGAAGGACCTCCTCCCGGAGGCATGGGGGGCGTTCAGGGATCCGGGCCCGGTGCGACTTTTCAATCCGAGCCTCCTGCGGGACGGAGACGGATGGATGCTGGCCTATCGGGTCGTCGGTCCGGATGCCCTGCGCCGGATCGCCCTGTGCCGGCTCGACGCGGCATTCGGGGTCGTTGCCGGTTCTCCGGCGGCCTTTTCCGATCAAGTCCGGTTCCTGCCCGCGGCCGGCCGTTCGGCGAGGACGACGGGCTGGTTTGCGGATCCGCGGCTTTTCCGGGCCGCGGGACGGCTCTGGCTGTATTGGAATTCGGGATGGCAGGATCCCATGAACCACCAGTTCGTCCAGGAACTTGAAGGGTCCGGCCTCCGGCCAATCGGGCATCCCCGCGAATTGGTCCTGCGCGGCAATCGGCGGGCTCTGGAGAAGAACTGGATGTTCTTCGGGGACGATGCGTCTCATGCCGTCCACTCGGTCTGTCCTCATCGGATATTGGAAGCGTCATGGGCCTCCGAAGACCGCGTGGAATGTTCGGAGATCTCCACAACCCCGTGGGCCTGCGATTCATTTTCCCGGACCCATGGCGAACTGCGGGGCGGGGCTCCGCCGCAGCGGGCGGGGGCCGAATATTTCTCGATCTGCCATGCCGTCAACGGCGCCCCCGGCGAATACAGGTATGTCGCCGCAGTGTATCGGTTTTCCGCAGTCTCGCCGTTTGCGCCGATTTCGGCGCCGCGGATCCCTCTGGACCTGCCCAATCCATTTGGCGGGAAGAGAACTTACCCGAAGCTCAACCCTGCCGTCGGCGAGGTCATTTATCCTTGCGGAGCCGCTTTCGAGGTCGGCGAGTGGGTCGTCAGCTACGGAATAAACGACGAACACTGCGCGATCGCCACGATTTCCCACGACGCGGTGCTGGCATCGCTCCGAGTCGAGCGGATTACCTCGGAGTAGGCAAATCCCTTGCCAAGGTTCACCCGCCGGCAGGCCGGCGCCAGGTTGGCTCAGCGCCCGGCGCCGTCCGGATGGAGGTTCAAGAGATGGTCCATGCCGGAGCGCAGGTTCTGGAACCGCGCATGGGCCTCATCCGGAACCCCCCAGACAATTTCACCCTGGTAATCGAGGGCCAGCGCCAGTGTCGCGACAATCGACCATAGGGTGAGAATTCCCATTGCCGTTCGAGTGACGGCGCCCACTTTGGCCCCCTCGCATGCTGCCAGGCCGAGGGCTGCCGCGACGATCAGAAATGGGCAAAAGTCGCCCGTATATCGCTGCGATATCGCCACCGCCATGAACATGGCCAGACACAGCGGAATCGCAGCTCCCCAGACCGCGGCCAGCGCCCAGCGGAGCCGCCTTGCGCGGAGCGCGGCCAAGGCGGATCCTCCAACCGCGAGAAAAAAAAGGCCCGGCATTGCGTAAGGCAGTCCGATGATGCCCTCGATGAGGTCCATCCTGGCCTTGGGATAATTGGCCGAGGCCGGCCCGGTCGGATAGAAATAGGGAAACTTCGGCAGGACTTTGAAATTGGGCCCCCAGACGTAGCCGTCGAAGTTGCAGGCGAGGTTGGCCAGAGCGAAATTCCTTCCGCCGGTCCTGGCCAGCCGCTCAGGATTGTACTGCACGTGGTACTTCAAGGGCAGGCTGATGAAGGTTCCAAACTTGAGGTAGCTGACCGCAGAATAGGAGAGCATTCCAATGGCGCAGCTCGCGCCGATTGCCAGCGCCCGGACGGCCGGTCGGGCCCGGAATCCTCCCCCGGGCTGGAATCGGGACCGGAGCAGGACTGCCAAGGCCGCGCACCCGAGAAAGGAAAAGGCGAATAGTCCGACTGTCGGGCGCGCGTTTACGGACAAAAGGCCGCAGGCCCACGCAGCCATCCAGGCTTTCCCTCCGGGCCTGGCCAGATGGCAAAGGCCGAAGTAGCACGCAGCCAGCGCGAACACCGCCCCGCAAAGGATTGCCTCGTGGTAGATGTAGGCCCGGCTGCCAAGAAACAGCAGGGTCGATCCGAGCCCCGCGTTCGCAATCAACAGAATGATCGACCATCGCGCCGGGGCGGCGTTTTCTCCCCGCAGCATCCGAACCGCCAGACGGAGGATCAGGTACGCAAAAACGAGGCATCCCAGGTAGTCAAGGAGCATGAAACCGCGGCTGAGCTTTCCAAACGCCAGGTCGACGAAGACGAAGGGGATTCGCATGAGGGCGGGCGTCGGTCCAAAATAGCCGTAGTTCTTCCCATGATAGATGAAGGCTTCATTGGGCAGGGCCTGGGACGGAACGTCGAAGCGCCCCTGCAGGAGGCTGGCCGCCTGGAAGTCATAAAAATTCCCGAACGACTCCGAAAAATCGAAATCAAAATCCCCATCGGTGACAAAATAGGAAAAAGCGAGCGCGGCGGCGGCAGCCGCGGCGGCAAAGCAGATGTGCCTGCGGAATCCCCGGGCTGCGCCGGCGGCCTTGGCACGCACCCCGGTCCGGCCCAGTCGGAAAAGCCCTTCACACCCGAAAATTCCCGCTGCCGCAAGCAGGAGGAACAGCACAATTCTCTGGAACTCGGCCGTCCACCAGTGGAGCAGCCGCATCGTCCAGGACTCCATTTTCCCGCGCCCGCGCAATGGCTGCCCGTCCTCGCGCTTCAACGATCCGTGAAGACTCTGTCCGCAGGAAGTTCCGCCGATCGGATTCCAGCCCGCGTAGATCTGATCCGGGCTTCGCACATGGTAGGACACATCGCCGTCCAAGACGACGTTGCCGTCGCATACGACGCGCAGGCGCGGATTGCCGGCGACTCGGCCGACCACCTGCGTCAGCATCGGCCCGTCGATCTCCAGATGGTGGACGATTCCGGGCTTCAGCTCGACCGGCTTCGAAGTCGGCCCCCCAATTCCCCAACTGTCATAGGCGAACACCGCGGAGTCCGTGCCCGTGAACCTCACATAGAGGAAATCTCCGTTTTCGGGGCTGCCCGAAACCAGGAGGGGATCGGACTGGCCTGCGGTGGCGGATGAGAATATCGCCACAAGACGCAGCGGGCTCGGCAGCGGCGGCGGCAGAATCCTGATCGCCGCGACGGCAAGGGCCGCAGATATCGCTCCCATGGTGCCCAGGATCATTCGTCGCGCTCGCATATGAGTGCTTTCGTCAGAATCTTATGCCGATTGAATGGAGCCTTGCCGTGAGGGCCCCGCGGAAGCGGACCCGGCGGGCCCATTCATTGATCCTTTCCCAGTTGTTTGCTGCCTCGGGCCCGTGAAAACGCTCGCGAATCCTGGACATTTCCTCGGCGCCTGTCGAATGGAGGTGCCGGCTCGTCTTCTGGTCCTTGTGGACCCGGAAGCCGCCGAGGAAATAGGGCACCCGGACGATTCGCAGGTCAGCCTGGGTGAAACGCGCCAGAAGGTCCCAGTCCATCGCGAATTGGAATGCAGGATCGAGCCCTCCGACCCGGTCCCAGGCCCTTTTGCGCCAGAAGAGCGTCTCCTGGGGAACATAGTCGACCCACCCGATGACGCGGGGATCGTGGCGGGGCAGGATCCAGCGGCCGATTTCGCGGGCCTTTTCGTCTATGATCAACCTGTGCCCGTAGATGGCGTCCACCCGGGGGTGGCTGCCGAAGTATTCCCCGACATAACGGAGGGCTCCCTGGGCCAGCAGATCGTCCGAATTGAGCCATGCCATGACATCGTCCGGTCCGAGCCGGTCGGCAATCCGCGCGAAACCCTTGGAGATTGCGTCGGCCTGCCCCCGGTCCGGTGCGCTCTCCCATCGGGTCAGGCGCCCGGCGTGCCGGGCGATGATTTCCAGGCTGGCATCCTTTGAACCTCCGTCCTGAACGGCATAATCGAGTCGCGGATAGCCCTGGTCCAGAATGCTTCTGAGGGTCGACTCTAGGTAGGCGGCTTGATTGTAGGACGGCGTCACGACCCCGATGCGGGGCAGGCGGGCGTCGGGCAGGCTCGGTTTCGGCAGGGAGTCCCACCTGACGGGCCGGGGTTCATACTGGCGCAGGACTTCAATCCGCATCCAGTAGTCCTCCACCAGGCGTTTGAACGCTTTTCCCTTCAGTCGTTTGAAAAGCCCTCCGGAGACGGGTGCGGGCGACGGGGAGTCTGGCATCTTTGGACTGGAATTGAAAGGGACCGGGGTGGGCCAAAGGAAGATTAAAAGATCAGGCTCGTCGGCCCCGCGGAAATCATGCGAAGCTCCGGGCTTCCATGCTCGCCTTAAGCCTGTCCCTGCTCCTGTTCGCATTTTGGACTGCCGTCGGGCAGGCCGTGCAGGTGGCGCTAAGGCTGAAGGTCGGCGTGCTAAGGTCGTGGCTGCTCGCTCCGGGAATCGGGATAGCGGTCGTCGCAATCCCGTTGATGATAGGCAATCAGGCGGGCGTTTCGATAGGCGCATTTGCGAGGCCGCTGACCCTGGTGCTGGCGCTCGCCGCCGCCGCCGCATTGCTGTGGCGGCCGCCGCGGTTCCCGTGGCGGGCCCTCGCACCGTTTGTCCTCGCCATACTGTTCGCCCTGGCGTGGGTCGCATGGCCGGCGCTCAAGTTCGGCTTCAATTGGGTCAGTTTTGTCAATGACGATTTCACGAACTATTGCCTGGCGGCGGAGCGATTCAGGGATTTCGGCTTCTATAGGATTCCCACCCTCGCCGAACTCGCGGGCCGCGACTATACCCAGTACTACTGGTTCATGCATGCGCTCCAGCTCATGCGTTTCGGCTCGGAGCATGCACTGGCGTGGCTGGCGGCCGTGACCGGCAGGCCGGCGCTGCAGATCTTCATGCCTGCCATCGTTGCCTTTGGCATGGCGCAGATTTTCGCCGCCGCGGGACTCGTCCTTCATTCGGGCCGGCGCCGCCTTCACGCAACATGGACGGCCCTGCTGCTCTCGTTCAGCCCGATGTTCATGTTCGGAAGCCTGTACCAACTGATCGCCCAGGTGGCGGGCGTTTGCCTCCTTGTCACGCTTGTCGCTCTTTTGACCGCGCATCTGGCCACGCGGCGCCGGCTGCGGGTGATCGCCTACGCCGTGCCGGCCGCGATTGTGGGCGCTGCGCTTTGCATATTCTACCCGGAAGTGACGCCGTTTGGCATCCTGACCGTCGGACTGTTCCTCGTGGCGAAGGGAATTCGGACGCGAAGCCTTCCCGGCGCGCAGATCGTGCTGCTTGAGTACGTGATTGTGGGGGTGGTCCTTCTGCTCCGGTACAATTTCATTTCCTACATCTACACGCTGGCCAACCAGTTTGTCGGAGGCACCAGGCACGTCGATCTGTCGCTGTCCCTTTTCCCCTTCTTCCTAGTTCCCTCGGGCCTGGCGAGCGTCTTCGGGCTCCAGCCCATGAATTTCGACCTGCCGGATCCGAAGGCTTCCCTCCTGATCGCCGCGGGCATGATCCTCCTTGTCACGACGCTCGTGTGCGCCGTTCGCGGGGCTTGGCGCGCCGTCCCCGTCGCCTGCCTGCTTCTCGTCGATTTTGTCTTTTCGGCCTACCTCTATCGGACTGGCAACGATTTCGGACTATACAAGTCGGTCATGTTCATGCAGCCGGCGCTCATGGCCGCGCTGGCGGGGGTCCTGGTCGCCCGGCCGCGGCTCCGGTGGCTGCCGCCGGTCGGAGCGGCGGCGCTTTTCGCAGGCACGGTCTGGACCGGCCTTGTTTACACACGATCCTCGACGGGCGCGGGCGCGGGCGTCGTGATGGAAGTGAGTCATGCGTCGGAATTGATCGGCCGAAGACCCCCGCCCCCGCCTGCGGGAGACCATTGGACAAGCGATATCGACAACGTTTCGTCCGCGAAACTAGCAGCCGGCCTCTACAAGGGGACGGATATCCGGTTTGTTTGCCGGGATTATTTTTACTCGGTGTTTCTTCACGCCGCAGACTGGCCGTTGATGGATTGGTATCCTCACCGGGAGCTGTTTGCCCTGGGGCGGAAGATCATCGAGTGGCGCGAAAAGGAGGCCTTTGTATTACGCAGGATTTTTGACACGGAATTCACCGAGACAGTGGAACCGGTTCCGGCGGATGCATTTCTGGACGCATCTTCCCGGTTGAGCCTTTTTAACAAGCTTCATCCCGGATCCGCGGGCGAACAGGGGATCTTCACCCTGGACGATCCGCGCGACACGGCCAACAGGCTGGCCTTCATCCATTCGGACCGCGGAAACCAGTATTTCCTGGGTGACCGGCGCAAGATCTCCTATTTCCAGCAGCAACCG
>Ga0181529_10004746_pt1 | contig 14514 bp, 14 predicted proteins | sample PEATcosm2014_Bin_36_FD_119763 | JGI IMG/M metagenome (GOLD analysis project Ga0181529, IMG submission 119763) | Peatland microbial communities from MTU Mesocosm Facility, Houghton, MI, USA - PEATcosm2014_Bin10_30_metaG | ecosystem: Environmental > Terrestrial > Soil > Wetlands > Peat | place...
GCCACTCCTGGGCGACTGCGGCGTACGACGCGGGCGAGCCCCTGAGGGCCGTATCTGACCACCTGGGGCACGCCGACACGTCCATCACTGATCGGATCTACACTCACGCCGTCCGGCGAGTCCAGGACGCGACCGCGCTGCGCGTTGCGGCGCTCATCACGAGCAAGCGGGGAGCAGGTCGTTGAAATGTCGGGGACAGAGCGGGGACAGAGAGACTCTTGCGGGCGGTTTCCGGGAGGACGACAAGTAACAAAACCCCTGCAAAGAGAATGGTCGGCGTGGCCAGATTCGAACTGGCGACCCCTAGTCCCCCAGACTAGTGCGCTAACCAGGCTGCGCCACACGCCGACCGCAATCGAGGCCGTAGTGTAGCACATCGACTGGGGGCTCCGGCACCCGTGTGAGCCTGCCGTACGTACGACGGGCAGTCGTGGGCAGCATGCCGTCGCGGCGCCCGCGGTCCTGTACACTACTGTGCGATGTCGCGTCGCATGATCCCCAATGCCATCACGATCGCGCGGTTGTCCTGTCTGCCGCTCTTCCTTTGGGTGTACAGCCTGCGCGCACCAGCCGCGAGCTGGCCGGCGGCCATCATCGTCCTGGTGCTGGCGCTCTCCGACGTGCTCGACGGCTGGCTCGCCCGGCGCCACGGCTGGCAGACCGAACTGGGGCGCGTGCTCGACCCGGTGACCGACCGCATCCTCTTTCTCTTCCTCACGGGCAGCCTGCTGCTGTTCGGCGTGCTGCCGTGGTGGGCGGTCGTGCCGCTCATCGTGCGCGACGCACTCATGCTGGCCGGCTCCGCGCTCATGCTCTTCCAGTTCAACGAGAAGCCCCGCATCATGCGCGGCGGACGACTGGCCAACTTCACGCTGGTGTGCGGCATCGAGTTCTTCATGATCGACGCGCGCCGGATCGCCTGGCCGGTCTACTGCGTGGGCGCCACGCTCTACCTCGTCGCCGGCTTCCGGTACATCTGGCGCGAGGTCCTGCGCTGGCGGCAGGCGCGGCCGAGTTCGGCGGCGGCTTCCTGAACGCCCGCCCCGGGCGCCGGCGTCACGCACGAGTCACGCACGGCCCACGCCCGTGGCGCGCCGCTGTTCTCTGGTACTATCAGCGCATGGTGACCGAGCCACAAGCGCGCGCCTGCCGACCGATCGGAGCCCTGTGCGCGCGGTCGTGATGGCCGGGGGAGAGGGCACGCGCCTGCGGCCCCTCACCAGCAACCAGCCCAAGCCGATGGTGTCCATAGCCAACAAGCCGTGCATGGAGCACATCATCGAGCTGCTCAAGCGCCACGGCATCGAAGACATCGTGGTCACCCTCGCGTTCCTGCCCAAGGCCATCCGCGACTACTTTGGCGACGGCAGCGCCCTGGGCGTCAACATCAACTATTCGGTCGAGCAGGTGCCGCTGGGCACGGCGGGCAGCGTCAAGAACGCCGAAGAGCTGCTCGGCGAGCGCTTCATCGTGATCTCCGGCGACGCCCTGACCGACTTCGACCTCACGGCCGTCGTGGCAGAGCACGAGCGCCGTGGCGCCATGGTCACGATCGTCCTGAAGCACGTCGAGAACCCGCTCGAGTTCGGCGTCGTCGTGATCAACGACGAGGGCCGGGTCGAGCGCTTCCTCGAAAAGCCGACGTGGGGGCAGGTCTTCTCGGACACCGTCAACACCGGCATCTACGTGCTCGAGCCCGAGGTCTTCAACTACATCCCCGCGGGCCAGCCCTACGACTTCAGCCAGGAGCTGTTCCCCAAGCTGTTCGAGCTCGGCAAGCCGCTCTTCGGCACGATCGCCGACGGCTACTGGCAGGACATCGGCAGCCTCGGCCAGTACCTGGCCGCCAACCGCGACGTGCTCGACGGCAAGGTACAGACCTCCATTCCGGGCATCCGCCTCGAGAACGACATCTACATCGGCGAGAACGTCAGCATAGAGTCGCTCGAGCACGTCACCGGCCCTGCGGTGATCGGCAACTACGCCAAGATCGACCGCAACGCGCGTATCGGCGCCTACACGGTGATGGGCAGCAACGTGGTCGTCAAAGACCACGCCGAGACGCGCTTCAGCGTGATCGACGCCAACACCTACATCGGCTCGGGCACCAAGGTCTACGGCGCCATCCTGGGCAAGAACTGCGACGTCAAGCCGGGCGCGACCATCAGCGAGGGCGCCGCCATAGGCGACGAGTGCGTCATCGGCGAGCAGGCCTACATCGCCCCCGACGTCAAGATCTACCCGTTCAAGACCGTCGAGTCGGGCGCCCAGGTCAACTCGAGCATCATCTGGGAGTCGCGCGGCACGGCCCAGCTCTTCGGCAAAGACGGTGTCGTGGGGCTCATCAACGTCGACATCACCGCCGAGCTCGGCCTCAAGCTGGCGCTCGCCTACGGCACCACGCTGGCCAAGGGCGCCAAGGTGGTCACCAGCCGCGACGCTCACCCCGCCTCGCGCGTCATCAAGCGCGCCATCATTAGCGGCCTCAACTCGACCGGCGTCGACGTGCGCGACCTGCGCGTGAGCTCGGCGGCGGTCAACCGCTTCGAGATCAAGGGCGGCAACGCGGCCGGCGGCATCCACGTGCGCATCTCGAGCTGGGACCCCGAGGTCATCCAGATCCAGGTGTTCGAGCCGCCCGGCATCCCGATCAGCGAGAAGACCCAGAAGAACATCGAGAAGTTCTACGGACGCCAGGACTTTCGCCGCGCCTTCTACACCGAGATGGGGCGCATCCACTTCCCCGACCGGGCCCACGAGACCTACATGCGCGGGCTCACCAAGTCGTGGGACACCGAGCTCATCCGTTCGCGCGCCTATCGCCTGGTGATCGACTACTCCTACTCGCCGATAGCGCTCGTGCTGCCCCTGGTGCTGCCCTACCTGAACGCCGAGGTCATCTCGCTGCACGCCTTCACCGACGAGCAGAAGACGACCGTGGCGCCGAGCGAGCTGGGCGTCAACATCGCCGACGTCCAGCGCCTGGTCAAGGTGATGGGCGCCGACCTCGGCGCGGTCATCGACCCCGGCGCCGAGCGCCTCTACCTGGTCGACGAGCTCGGCCAGGAGATCCCGCTCGAAAAGGCGCTGCTGCTCTTCGTGCGCCTGGTGGCCGCCCGGCTGCCCCAGGGCCGCACCATCGCGCTGCCGCTCACCGTCACGCGCCTGGCCGAACAGATGGCGGCGCCCTTCGGCATCGAGATCGAGCGCACCAAGGTCTCGCTGCCGGCCCTCATGGAGGCCTCGACCGCCGACAACGTGGCCTTTGCCGGGGCCATCGGCGGCGGCTACATCTTCCCCGAGTTTCTGCCGGCCTTCGACGCCCTCATGAGCCTGGGCAAGCTGCTCGAGCTGCTCGCGCCCAGCGCGGTTCCGCTCTCCGAACAGGTGGCCCAGATCCCCTCGAGCACGCTCGTTCACAAGACGGTGGGCTGCCCCTGGTCGCTCAAGGGCACGGTCATGCGCACCGTCACCGAGGAGCTGCAGCGCAGCGACAGACACGAGCTCAGCCTGCTCGACGGCATCAAGGTCTTCTACTCGGGCGGCTGGGCTCAGATCCTGCCCGACGCCGACGAGGCGCTGTTCCACGTGTACGCCGAGGGCGCCGACCCCGACGCCTCCGAGCAGATGGCCGAAGGTTTCGTGGGCAGGGTCCGCGCGGTGATCGCTGCCAAGACCGGCTAGCCGGCCGCACCACGGCCGGCGGCGCCGCGAGCGGTCAAGCCCTGCGCCCAGCGTCCGATAGATACCTCAGGTGGGACTTCTTCCAAGGAAAGCGCGAGTCGCACGGTGAACCCTGTGACGACGCCGGCTCACGGCCGGCCGACCGACGTGAACGGACCCCTCGAAACGACAGCGGCCGCACCCGACCCCGTCGCGCGACGGCGACGGCGGGCGCTGGTCGCCGCCTGCGCGGCGCTCGGCCTCGTCGTAGTGGCGCTCGTCGCGGGTGCCGTAGCGCAGGCGCTGCTCTACGGCCGCGTGCCCTACGGCGTCACGGCGGGCGGCGTGAGCCTCGCCGGCGACCACCCCGCCCAGGCCCGCGCCGCGCTCTCACGCGAGCTCGCGGCACGCGACCTGTCGACCGTGATGGTCGACACCCGGCAGGGTCCGCTCAGGCTCACACTGGCCCAGCTCGGCATCTCGATCGACATCGCGGCGACGGTCCGCCAAGCGGTCGCGCGCGGGCGCCACGACGTGCTTGGTCTGCGCCTCTGGACCGGCGGCGGCGGCGCAGTCGCCCCAGTCGTTGCCTTCGACGGCGCCGCCTACCAGGCCACCCTGCAGAAGCTCGCGCCGGCCGCGGCGCTCGCGCCGCGCGACGCCACGCTGGCCCTGGTCGGCGACCGCGTCACCGTGCACCCCGCAGCCACGGGTCTGGCCATCGACGCGACCCGCCTCAGGGCCCAGATCATGGCCGCGCTCGCGAGCTGGCGAAGTTTCACGGGGGCCGCCCCGCTCATGGTCTCGCAACCCGCCGTCGACACGGCCGCCGCCCAGACCGCCGCCGCCCAGGCCGCCACCTACCTTGCCACGCCGCTGCACCTGCGCTTTCGCGGCCGCGAGATCGAGTTGAGCCCTGCCAGCATGGCGACCATGCTCTCGGTCAACACGGGCGCCGACGCCACGACGACGCCGCTCACCTTCGACAACCCGCGGGGACGCACCGCCCTGCTGCATCTGTTCGCCTTCGTCGAAGAGCCGGCGGTCAACGCCACGGTGATCGTGAAGGGGCGCAAGGTGCAGATCAGGCCCAGCAGGGCTGGCTTTGGGCTCGACATGCCGCGCCTGCTGTCCGACATGGACTACGTCGCCAGCCAGCCGGGGCTGCGCGAGGTCGTGGTGCCGCTCACCGTGCTCGAGCCCACCATGACGACCGACCAGCTCACGGCCCTCGGGCTCGACGGCCTGGGCTCGCAGTTCACGACCTACTTCGACCCCGACAACAAGCCGCGCACGCAGAACATCACCCAGGCCGCGAAGCTGGTCGACGGCACCGTGATCAAGGCCGGTTCGGTCTTTTCGCTGAACGATACGCTCGGTCCGCGCACGGTGAACCGGGGCTTCGACTACGCCCCCGTCATCGACGACGGCGTGCTGCGCCCGGGAGTGGGGGGTGGGCTCTGCCAGTTCGCCACCACGCTCTTCAACGCCGCCTTCCTGGCCGGGCTGCCGATCGTGGAGCGCCACCCCCACGACTTCTACATCGATCACTACCCGATCGGCCGCGACGCCCAAGTCGCCTACGGCTCGCAGGACCTGCGTTTTCGCAACGATACAGGCCACGCCCTGCTGTTGCGCTGCTGGGCAGCCAACGGGCAGGTGACCGTGGTCCTCGTGGGCAGCACCGGGCGCACGGTGACCTTCACCACGAGCGCGTTCTACGACTTCAAGCCATCGGGTACCTCGCGCAGCCACCCGCGCGTCATCACCGACGACACGCTGTCCCGGGGCATCACCGTGTTCGAGCAGGGCTTCGACGGTCGCACGGTGCGCGTCGTGCGCACCGTCAGACAGGGCGGCAAGCTGCTGTCGACCGACACGTTCGTGTCGACCTACGCGCCCAAGGACTGGATCAAGCGCATAGGGACGAAGGGCTAGCGAGCGCGGGGGACAGGCCGCGAAAGCGGGACCACCGGGGCCGGCGCCCTCAGGCTGTCTTGGCGATGACCTGCTTGCAGACGATCTTGAGCGTTTCGAAGACGCCGAGCCCGCTCACGGCGCAGGCCTCGATGACCGGCGACTGCGTGTGGTTGAGCAGCTCGTTCAAGTCTTCGACGGAGAAGATGTCGCTGAGGTCGCGCTTGTTCATTTGGATGACGAAGCCGAGCTTGCTCAGGTCGTCGCCCTGAGCCATGAGGTTGTCCCAGAGGTTGAGGTAGCTCTCGACGTTCTCGTCTAAGCGCGTGATCTGCGAGTCGCCCACGAAGATGACGCCGTCGACGCCCTGCAGCACGAGCTTGCGGCTCGCGTTGTAGTAACTCTGGCCCGGCACCGTATAGAGGTGGAAGCGGGTCTGCATGCCCTTGACGGTGCCCAGGCTGAGGGGCAGGAAGTCGAAGTAGAGCGTGCGCTCCTCTTCGGTGGCTATCGACACGAGCTTGCCGCGCGCCGAAGGGTTGATCTTGCGATGGATGTACTGGATGTTGGTGGTCTTGCCGCAGAGCCCACAGCCGTAATAGACGATCTTGTAGTTGATCTCGCGGGCGGCGAAGTTGATCAGGGGCATATCAGGGTTGCCCTTCGAGGTCGGCGAACAGGTCGTCGATCGCCTTGCCGGCGGTGACTTCGTAGTCGGCGTCGACCGACAGCGCCTCGTTTTCTTCGTCGGAGCCCTCGAAGATGGGCCGCAGGACCTCGATGGCGCGCTGCGTGTAGAGCCGCACCTTGCCGACCTGGGTCTCGCGACCGAAGGTGATGATGAGCAGGACCTGGTCGGACACCTGCGAGACATGCAGGTTGGAGCTCTTGCCTTCGTGGAAGAGCAGCGTGAACTCTTTTTCGTCGAGGATGCTGGCGAGCTGCTGGGTGGCGGCGAACGAGCTCGCGGCCAGCGAGGCGAGCGACAGCGTCTCGGGGTGATAGTCGTCGGAGGCCGTGGTGATGGGCTGGCCCGACGTGGAGATCAGCGCGAGAAAGGTCGACCCGGTGACGTCTTTCAGCTTGCGCAGAAGGTCGTCGCAAAGGTCGAGCTGGCGATCGTTGATGACGAGGCCCTTGCGCTTCGCCACTCGGGTTCTCCTTTCGGCACGGCGCGCTTTTACCCGCGGAGTATATCAGGAGGTCCGCGGCAAGAGAGCGCCCGCTTCCACAGGCACGTTTTGCGAGTATCGTCGTTTCCGGCCGCTAACATGAGCGTCGCCGAGCCGGGCAAGCGTGGGGGCGAGGTGCGCATGGTAGAATCGGTTGTCGTGTGGGGGGATTGAAACGACCATGAGCTTCACGGGGACCCTGTCCGAGCTTGCCTTGTGCGATCTCGTCGAGATCACGACCCTGGGCGCCAAGACCGGGGTGCTCGACGTCGTGCACCCCAACGGCGCGCCCGCCGGACGTCTGGCCTTTCGCGACGGTGCGCTCGTCAGCGCGTCGTGCGGTGCGCTCAGCGGCGCGCGCGGCTTTTACGCCCTGCTGGCGCTCGACGAGGGCACGTTCGTCTTCGATCCCGAGCGCGATCTCGACGAGAGCGCCGACGGCGCCCTGCCGACGCGCTCGCTGCTCATGGAAGCCATGCGCCGTGTCGACGAGATCGACCACCTGCGGCACGCGCTGCCGGCCGCCGGTCACGTCGCGAGGCGAGCGGGAGAGCCCCGCGACGACGTCGAAGCGACCGTGCTGGGCTGTCTCGCGCCGGGCCCGCTGCCGGTGAGCGAGGTCGTCGCCAGGGTGGTCGCCGACGGTCGCGCCGACGAACACGATGTCCTGCAAGCGCTGGCGCGCCTGCGGGAACGCGGTGCCGTCGACCTGCTCGCCTGACCGACGGCGGCGCGAGCGCTCGAGCCTGTTTGCCAAAAGACCGGCGTGGCGCGGGGAACATCTCAACGTGAAGTTGAAGGTTGCCCCCGTGTCCTGTAAGCTCTCCACCCCGGTCGCTATCACGGAAGGACAAGCGATGGACGACTTCATCGACCTCGTTTCGCTGTCCGACGAGGAGCTCAAGGCGCTCATCGGCACGCTCACTACCGAAGAGCACGACGTCTCCCGCCAGCGACGCATCCTGCACGGCAAGATCGACATCCTGCGGGCCGAGCTCGTGCTGCGCCTGCAGCGCCACCACCTCGAGGGCGAATCGATCATCACGGCCGACGACGTCAGCCGGCTGTCCGAGATCCTCGCCGGCAAACGAGGCGCCGCCGACCCCGGTCACGGCAAGCCCGACGATCCGGCCGCCGGCAAGGGCTAGGCCGTGTTCTGCCCCGACTGCGGGTATCGCAACTCCCAGGGCGTGAACTTCTGCGTGCGCTGTGGCGCGAGCCTGATCGCCGAGCAACCCGACCCCCAGAACACCATGAACTACTCGCCAGGCGAGACGCCTGAGCGGCTCGAGCCGCTGGCGAGCGATACGCCCGACAGCGCCACGCTCGTCATTCGCAGTGGCGGTGGTCGCGCCGGCGAGACCTACGCGCTCGCCGCGCAGCGCACCACGATAGGGCGGCACCCCGACTCCGACGTCTTTCTCGACGACGTCACGGTCTCGCGCAATCACGCCGTCGTCACCCGCGAAGACGACGCCTACGTGATCGCCGATCAGGGCAGCCTCAACGGCACCTACGTCAATCGCCGGCGCATCGAGCGGCAGACGCTGCTCGACGGCGACGAGCTGCAGATCGGCAAGTACAAGCTCACGTACATCACGCCGTGAACGAAAAGACGGAAGTCCTGTTCGACATCGGCGACGAGAAACTCATGACCATCGGGGCGGTCGTCGACCGTCTCAAGGGCGAGTTCCCCGACATCAGCGTGAGCAAGCTGCGCTACCTCGAAGAGCAGGGCCTGGTCACGCCGCGGCGTACCAAGGGAGGCTACCGTCTGTTCTCGCGCGACGACTACCAGCGCCTTATCCGCGTCCTCGCGCTGCAGCGCGACGAGTACCTGCCCCTCAAGGTGATCCGCAAAGAGATCGAGCGGGCGCCGGCCGGCGTAGCCGCGCCGGCCCGTGGCGGTCTGCGCAAGGCCGACTTCGTGCCCAACCCGGCCGGCGAGAAAGAGTTCACCGCCGAAGAGCTGCAGCAGCTCGCCTCGACCGACGCCGCGCTGCTCGCCGAGCTCGAAGAGTTCGAACTCATCAAGGGCCGGCAGGTGAGCGGCGTGCGTCGCTACACCGAGCTCGAGGCCAGCGTGGTGGCGACCGCCGCGCGCCTGGCTCACGCCGGACTGCGCCCCAAGAACCTGCGCGCCATGAAGAGCGCGGTCGACCGCGAAGGCGGCCTCATCGAACAGGTCATGCTGCCCTCGCTGCGCTCGCACCGCGAGCAGCGCCAAGAGGCGCTCGACGCCCTCGAAGAGCTCGTGCAGGCCATGTCGCAGCTTCACCAGCTTCTGCTCACGCGCTACATCCGGCGCCTGACGGTCTGACCGTCACCGCGTCTCAAACCCCTCAGGAGGACATCGTGCAGGACGCAAGGGAGATTGACCTCGCCGCCAAGATCAGGGCGATCCCCGACTTTCCCAAGGCCGGTATCCTCTTTCGCGACATCATGCCGCTGCTGCAAGACCCCGAGAGCCTGCGCGCCGCCGTCGACCGCATGGCCGCGTGGGCGGTCGGGCGCCACGTCGATCTCGTGCTGGGCGCCGAGTCACGCGGCTTCATCCTGGGGTCCGCGATCGCGTACGCCCTGAACGCCGGTTTCGTCTGCGCGCGCAAGCCGGGCAAGCTGCCCTTCGCGACCGTCTCCGAGTCGTACGAGCTCGAATACGGCAGCGACGCGCTCGAGGTGCACGAAGACGCCATCGCGCCGGGCATGAACGTGCTCGTGCACGACGACCTGCTGGCCACGGGCGGCACCGCGTCGGCCAAGGTACGCCTTATCCAGAAGATGGGCGGCAACGTCGTCGGCGCCGCTTTCCTGGTCGAGCTCTCCGACCTGCATGGCCGCGCGAAGCTCCCCGGCATCGAGGTCTACAGCCTCATCACCTACTAGGGCGGACCGGGCGCGCCAGCGGCGCGTCGAGCAATCTCCGCCGGCGGAGTGCGAACGCGCGCGTCCGCACCTCCACGGTCACCAGTGAGCGAGCAGTGCGTCGAGCACCCTCGGAGCCGTAGCGCCGTCCCAGAGCGGCGGGATCCGATGGTGCTCGCCGCGAGGTGTTCGCAGCGACGCGCGCGCGGCGGCAATGAGCGCCGCGGGCTCGCGGCCGACCAGCCGGTTCGTGCCCAGTTCGATGGTCACCGGACGCTCGGTGTTGGGGCGCACCGTCAAGCACGGAACACCGAGCCAGGTCGTCTCTTCCTGGATCCCGCCTGAGTCGCTCACCACGAGCCGCGCGACGTCCATCAGCGAGAGAAAGTCCAGATAGCCGAGGGGCTCGAGGAGTCGCAGGCCGGGCGGCACGCTGCCCTTGAGCAGCTCGTCGATGCCGTGCCGCGTGCGAGGATGGACCGGAAAGACCACCGGCACCTCGGCGGCCAGGCCGCGCAGGCCCGTCACGATGTCGCTCAGGTCGTCGCGATCGTCGACGTTGCCCGGTCGGTGCATCGTGACGAGCACGAAGCGGCCGGGCTCGAGCCCCAGCCTCGTCGCGACCCTCCGCAAGCGCGCCTCGGGCAACAGGCGCACGAGGGTGTCGATCATCACGTTGCCCACGAAGGCGATCCTGTCGGCGGCCACACCCTCGCGCAGGAGATTGGCGTCGGCGTCGGCCGAAGGGGTGAGCAGCAGGTCGGCGACCTGGTCGGTCACGACCCGGTTGATCTCTTCGGGCATGCTGCGGTCGTACGACCGCAGGCCGGCCTCGAGATGGGCGACCCGCACGTGCAGCTTGGCGCACACCAGCGCGCACGCCAGCGTCGAATTGACGTCGCCCACGACGACGACCCAGTCCGGACGCCAATCGCTCACCACGGGTTCGAACGCGCTCATGACTTTCGCCGTCTGTTCGGCGTGCGGGGCGCTGCCCACGTTCAGGTCGACGTCGGGCTGGGGGAGACCCAGCTCGTCGAAAAACACCCGGGACATCTGCCGGTCGTAGTGCTGGCCCGTGTGGACGAGGAGCTGCTCGAACTCCCCGGGCCGACGCATCATGGCCGACATGACCGGAGCGACCTTCATGAAGTTGGGGCGCGCGCCCACGACGTGCAGGACTCTCATGTCGCTAGTATACGTGGCACGCGCCGCGCCGGGCGGCGACGCGACACACCTGGCAGGCCATGTGCCGGGCGCTGTCTGCGCCGCCGCCTCGTCGCTGTACGAACACCAGTTCGCTTCGCCCGCACGCCTGCACCACCGAGCTGCGTCGCAGCCTCACAGGGAGGGGTGCCCCCTCACAAGCGGCGACTCGACACGACCGTAGCGCCGACGCGCGGACGAGTTGTCCGGCAGATCGCGAAGGACCGACGCCGGCCCGACGCGGACCCAGAGCGCTTGCGACACCACTGCGGCGCGCCGTGACGCAGGTGCAGTGCAGGCTCGTTACGCGAATGCAAGTGAGTGCGCGCCGCGACACAGGTGCAGTAGTGCAGGATCGGCCACGCGACTGGTGGCAGGTGCGCGCCGCGGCGGCGACATCACGACATGCGCTCGCGCCTGCTGTCGGCGACCGCACGTGACGCACGCCGGCCTGACACGCGACTGCTGCGCGGAAAGGGAGGGAGTGTGCGCCTCGTCTGCGACGAGCGTCGGTGAGCGAAGCAAGAACGCCGCGTTTCTGGCCTTACTTTACATAACATTGATTATCGTGCGTTACGAACAGGCTCGCTGAAGGGCCGTCTGCGGCCACGATGAGCCTTCCGAGGGCCTCTCCCGAGAAGCCACGGCGCCAAAACGCTGCGGTCGTGGCGCCAAACGAGCCCAGTCGCACCGACCCAACGTGTGGGCGCGCCTACCAGACGACGCCGAGATACTCCATGGCGGTCGGTAACGCCTCGAAGCACGCGTCGAGAAACGACGAGATCGGCGGTCTGACGGCGAGCTCGCGCACGGCCGCTCGCGGAAAGAAGCGCGCCTCGAGGACGGCGACGTCGCCGCCCAGGCGCGCCACCGCCGCGCCGTCGACCAGCGTCGCCTGCACGATCACGTGCACGACGTGCTTGGGATAGTCCGTCATGTCGTCCGAGATCGCCTCGGCCACCGCCAGCGGCCGGCCCGGCTCGATCTCGAGGCATAGCTCTTCGCGCAGCTCGCGGCGCAGCGCCTCGGCGACCGATTCGCCGAACCGCACGCCGCCGCCGGGCAACAGCCAGTACTCACGGTCGAGCCGCCGCTGCCTGACCAGCAGCAGACCGCCGTCGGTGATGATAAGTGCACCGACACGCACAGTAGGTCCAGTGGTCTGCTGCGCGGCGTCGCTGCCCAAGCCGTTGGCTCCATCGGGGCCGCTCAGGTGCGACGGCGTCTCCGGCATGGTGACCCCTCGCCTCAGACGCGCCCAGGCGCGTCGCCGGGGGCCGTGCCGCTCGAGCCGCCGGGGGCCGTGCCGCTCGAGCCGAGACCGCGCGCGCCGCGCGGCGTGTCGTTGAGCTCGTCGACTTCGACCATGGTGGTGTCGAGCAGATCGACGAGCAGCAGCTGGGCGATGCGGTCGCCGGCATGGACCACAAACTCGGCGGAGCGGTCGGTATTGAGCAGGATCACCTTGATCTCGCCCCGGTAGCCGGGGTCGATCAGCCCGGGGGCATTGACGATCGTGATGCCGTGACGGGCGGCCAAGCCCGAGCGCGGCAACGTGAGCGCCGCTACGCCGGGCGGCAGCCCAAGGGCGATGCCGGTCGACACGACGGCGCGCTCCTGGGGAGCGATCACCAGGTCGACCGCGGCATGCAGGTCGAAGGCGGCGTCACCGGCATAGGCGCGCTCGGGCAGGCGCGCGTCGGGCCGCAACCGCTTGACGGCGAGGTCCACCTCTACCCCACTCCGGGCGGGTCGAGCGCCGCACCGTCGGTCTCGGAACCGGGCCCTGAAAGGTCGGAGAGGGCGTCGGAGTCTTCGGGGTCGCCGAAGGCCCCGTCAACGCCCGGAGGTGTATCGGCAGCGGTGTCGTCGTCGGCTGTGCCGTCGTCGGGCGGCAGATCGATGCGCAGCGCCGCGTAGCGATTGGCCTCGCGCAGCGGCAGGCGCGCGTCGATCAGCGTGCCTTCGGCGATGCTTTCCTGGCGGATGTCGGTGGCCACGCCGTGCAGCCCGGCGATCACCGCGCCCTGGTCGTAGGGCACGAGCAGGCGCACCGCGACCAGCGAACGCTCAAAGAAGGCGTTGATGGCTTCGCGCAGGTCGTCGAGACCCTTGCCGCTGCGCGCCGAGATGAAGACGGCGTCGGGCTCGCGGGCTTCGAGGCGCGCTCTGGCGGGTGCGTCGAGAAGGTCGGCCTTGTTCATGACGAGCAGGCGCGGCACCTCGCCCGAGCCGATCTCGCCGAGCACGTCGGCGACCGTCTCCTGGTGGGCCGCGATCTCGTCGGCGGGCTGGGCCGCATCGGCCACGATGAGCAGGAGGTCGGCCATGCGCGTCTCCTCGAGCGTCGAGGCGAAGGCGTCGACGAGCAGGTGCGGCAGCTTGCGGATGAAGCCCACGGTGTCGGTGATCAGGTAGTCGCGGTCGCGGTAACGAAACGAGCGTGTGGTCGGGTCGAGGGTCTCGAAGAGGCGGTCGCGCACCGAGACGTCGGCGTCGGTGAGCGCATTCAGCAGCGTCGATTTGCCGGCGTTGGTGTAGCCGGCGAGCGCGATCAGCGGCATGTCGGCGCGCACCCGGCGGCCGCGCTGTGTGCGGCGCGTGCGCGCCATGCGGTCGATGCGTCCGCGCAGGGTCTGGATGCGCTGGCGGATCACGCGCCTGTCGACCTCGAGCTTCTGCTCGCCGGGGCCGCGCATGTCGGTGCCGGCTCCGAGGCGCGACATGACGTGACCCTGGCCGCGCACGCGCGTGAGCTCGTACTGCAGCTGGGCCAGGTCGACCTGCAGGCGGCCCTCGAGCGAGCGCGCGTGGGCCGAGAAGACCGTGAGGATCAGTTCGGTACGGTCGAGCACGTCGACGTCGAGCGCGTCGAGCACGGCTGCGACCTGCCCGGGCGACAGATCGTCTTCGCAGACGGCGCAGGTGGCGCCGCTCTCTTCGACGGCGACCCGCAGGTCGGCCAGCTTGCCGGGCCCCAGGTAGGTGTGTGGGTCGGGTCGGCGCTTGTGCTGAACGACCACGCCGGCGAGGTCCATGTCGGCCGACTCGATCAGCTCGGCGATCTCGGCCATGCGATCGCGCTCCTCGCGCGTCTCTTCGGCGCCGGGCGGCATGACCGCAAAGACAAGCGCCGAGGCGCGCTCCTGGTTGTCGGGGTGAAGCGTCATCGGCGACGATTGTGGCACAGAATGGGCGTGACGGACGGCAAACGCTACAGCTTGACGCGTTGGGCGATGCGCTCGACCGCTTCGCGCAGGCGCTCGTCGGGCACGGTGAGCGAGAAGCGCACGTAGCCCTCGCCCGACGGACCGTAGGCCGCTCCGGGCGAGACGATGACGTCGGCCTGGTTCAAGACGAGCTCGGCGAAGCTGCCCGAGGTGTGGCCCTCGGGCACCGGCGCCCACAGGTAGATCGTGCCTTTGGGCGGTTCGACGTGCATGCCGGCACGCCGCAGGGCGGCGACGAGCAGGTCGCGGCGGTGGGTGTAGAGCGCACAGAGCTCGCGCACGGAGTCTTGCGGCCCGGTGAGAGCCGCCGCCGCGGCGTGCTGCAGGGCGCCGAACATGCCCGAGTCCATGTTGGTCTTGAGGCGCCAGTAGGCGTCGACCACGGTCGCGTTGCCCACCACGGCGCCGGCGCGCCAGCCGGTCATGTTGTAGCTCTTGGACAGCGAGAACAGCTCGACGCC
>Ga0181529_10004749_pt1 | contig 14508 bp, 12 predicted proteins | sample PEATcosm2014_Bin_36_FD_119763 | JGI IMG/M metagenome (GOLD analysis project Ga0181529, IMG submission 119763) | Peatland microbial communities from MTU Mesocosm Facility, Houghton, MI, USA - PEATcosm2014_Bin10_30_metaG | ecosystem: Environmental > Terrestrial > Soil > Wetlands > Peat | place...
CTCGGCGCGATGATCCGGGCACGGTGCGGGGCGATGCCGATTGAAGGGCTTACCCGCTCGCCCAGGTACCGGCAGGAGGAGTGCACCGTGATTGGGATGGTTGCCGAGGTCAAGACCACGACAAACGGCCACCGGATCGCGGAACTCGAAGATACCACGGCAAACCTCACGGTGCTCTTCAGGAAAGACCGGCCGGTCTTTGCCGATGCCGAGCGCCTAATCATGGACGAGGTGATCGGCGTCAAGGGCAAACTCTCAAACGACGGGAAGCTCTTCTTTGCCGAACAGATGTTCCGGCCCGACATCAGGATCGACAACAAGCCGTTTTTGAGCGAACAGCCGGGAAAGGCGGTCTTCATCTCCGATGTCCACGTGGGGAGCAATACGTTCCTTCAGGAGGCCTGGAACCGGTTTGTCGACTGGATCGCGGAGTCAGACGCTTCCTACCTGCTTATCGCAGGCGACCTCGTGGACGGGATCGGGGTCTTCCCGGGGCAGGAGCAGGAACTGACGATCAAGAACATCTACGAACAGTACGATGCCTTCGGCGATCTGATCAGTGCAATCCCGCACCGGATCAGAATCATCGTCGCGCCGGGCAACCACGATGTAGTGCGGGGCGCCGAACCCCAGCCGGTGATCCCGGCACAGTTCACGAAAAAGTTCCCCGAGAACTGTACGCTCGTCGAGAACCCGGCGCTTGTGAACCTGCAAGGCGTGCGGGTCCTGATGTACCATGGCCGGTCGATCGATGACATGATCGGCCTCATCCCGGGGGCCTCGTACGAGCAGAGCGGGCTGATGATGGAGGAGATGCTCCAGCGCCGGCACCTTGCCCCCGCCTACGGGAGACGTACCCCGATTGCCGCAGGAAAGTCCGACCGGTTGATCATCGACCCGATCCCGGAGATCCTGCACACGGGACACGTGCATATAACGGGACTCACCCAGTACCGGGGGGTGCTCGGGATCAATGCCGGTACCTGGCAGTCCCAGACCGCGTTCCAGAAGCAGATGAACGTGAACCCGACGCCTGCGCAGGCAGTGATGGTGGATCTCCAGACGCTCGTGCCGGAGACGTTTACGTTTTTGTAAGCCGGGATATCCGGCACATATCTTTCTGCCCGGGAAAAGAGGTGTCAGTCCCCCCTTTCCTACAAGCTTTCCTGAAAAACCCCCTACATCAGACCCGGAGGGGGATGCCCGCAACGATAGGGATGTCGGGAAAGGATCGGCCGGCACCGTAAAAAAAAGCCCTTTCGGGGAGAAAAACGATTAGACCGGAAATATTTTCCGGTTGTGGATTTCGTTAATAACCTGACCCAGCCCGATATAGAGGGCAAGGCCCCCGGCAATAATCCCCATCAGGCCAGCGGCAAGTTTGACAAGGCCGCTTTCCGTCAGCTCCGCTGCAACAAGAAGGACAATCGTCAGGAACACCGCGAGGACGGTCGCCTGAAGGCTCCGGTGCATATTCAGAGTACAGATCAGGAGCCCCAATGCAACGATCCCCCAGACCGCGAGGAACGCGGCAAGGTCACCGGGCTGTGGTGCTTTTGCAAGGCCAAGAACCGGCAGCATGAGAACACCGGCAAAGGTTATCCAGAAGGTCCCGAAACTCACGAAGGTCAAAAACCCGAAGTTGTTGTTCTTCTTCCATTCCATGAGCCCGGCAATGATCTGGGCGATGCCGCCATAGAAAATTGCCATGGCAAAAATCGGGCTGGAAAGACCGATTATCCCGGCATTCCAGAGGCTCAGGAGAATGGTCGTCGTTCCGAATGCGCAGAGCCCGAGCGGTGCCGGGTTTGCGGTCTTATCCATGAGGAAAATATTGTTCCTGTTTGTGTCTTCGTTGTTCACCATAAAATCACTCAAACTGAATAATCTGGCGTAGACATACGGTTGCTCCCATTCAGCACATGCTCAGGTTTTCATCGATACCAGACATGATGTTTGTGATATCGGCCCAGATGTTCAGCGCATTGATCTCTTTTGTCTTTTGCCTTAACCTTTCGTTTTACGATTCCGATGATGGATGTTTGTTCATTGACCGCGAACCCTCTGATGAGAGGGGGTGCTCTTACTCTGTCGCAGATGGGTTCTGTCAGGAGATCCCTGTGACGGGTCGCCAGCCATCCCGGCCTTGTGATTATGTCTGAGGCCGACTCCTCCCTTTAACATGTCAGGAATCATCTGTAGTGATTTATATGCGATGTCAGATGCAACGATCAAATCTCTTGGGAACGGGCCCGATCACCAGGAGAAACTGATTACGAGTATGGAAATTGCAGAAACCGGTGTATCAGAAGACCGGATCACAGCACTTGAGAGGAAGGTATCGGCAATGGAAACGCCGGTCAGAGGACTTATCGAGGATTTGCTCGACTTCAAGGCGATCACGAGGACGCTGTCCCGGCAGAACGGGAAACCCTGTATCTTTGAGTATACCCAGGAACAGGCTGGCACAGCTGCTCCGGAGTCTGCGGATCCGTCCGCATCCCCGTTGGTTGCAGCCCCGCGGGAATGCAGCACGGTGATCCGGTCACGAGGCGCCACACACCAGCAGGATCTCCCGGTCGCCCAGGCAGAGCCCACGATGGTCCGGATCATGCAGTCCGACGGTACCATGAAGATGGAGATCCGGCGCGGGGACAACTCCACCATTGACGCAGGCGTGGGATATTGTCACGCGAAGAACCTGCGCTGCTAAATAAGGTAAGGGTGAGGCCCTGCATAAGCGCTTAAGGGGCCTGACTGGAGAGAGGACTCCATAAAATCAAGGGCGATTTCCAGGTACTGTACTACCGTACATGGTCTTTAGCCCCGTGTATCACCGCCCGCGTCCCTCTCTGTGCGGGCCCGGTACTCTCTTTGTTATTGTTTTGTGTATTTTTTTGGCAGGTGCCTGGCACCCGTGGATACCCCCCACGTGGGGTGTATCAAAACCCGGGCAGAAATAAATAAGACGATCAATAACTAGTGAACAGAAGAGAAGCTCCATGAAACCTGAAGATGATCCCTGGCTTGAACATGCCCATAAAAATGCAGAACACCTTGCCGGGGAGATCGAAAAACTGGCATCATTGACCAGTCCGATCCGGCAGAACCTCCCGATCATCACCAAATACCAGGATTTCTGGAACAAGGCAAAAGAGATCACCGGGTTATTCAAAGCCCTAAAACCGCTTGCCCGTGATGACCGGGATCTGCTCTGGAACCGGTTCAATACCCTGTGCCGGGAAGTAAAGGAGAACCAGAAACCGGAGTACGGGAGACTGGAATCTGTTTCCCGGGGTCATTTTGACGAGATCATGAAACAGGTGGAACTGGCCCAATTCCCTGTCAACATCCCGCCCCGGAATATCCATGCACTCGTCGAACGCAGGCAGGCGCTCAAAACCGCCGGTGATCTGCTGGGGAAGTACAAGCATGAGATGCTTGCTAAACACAAAAAAACCTGTTTTGATCGCATCCAGACGACCCGCACCGTTCACGATGCCCTGTGGGATACGCTCAATGCAGGAAAACCGCACCCGAAATCAGAAAATGTATCCCGTGTCCAGAAGAATCTCGAGGTCAATTATGAACGGTACCAAAAAGCGGCCACGGCCCTTGAGAATTTCCAGCTCACAGCAGCGCATATCCGCAGGTTTCTTGCCAGTTCCGATGATCCGGAGAAGCGTGCACGGGCAACCACCCAGCTGGCAGATGTGGAGCGGCGGATAAACGAGATCAAGGAAGGCATACAGAAGTTCGAGAAATGGATCGAAGAAGACGAACGGACATTAAAAGAAGAGTAGGGACTCGTTTTTTGTCGCAAGAGTGGATCACGTAAGACCCGGTGCACCCCGGGAACCCCGCTTCTTCAGACGTGCCAGGTACACGTATATCGCCAGTTCACCATCCGGAGTGAGACAATAGAGTTTCTCCCGGTCATTCCCCGGATCAGACGCCTCCCCTATAAGATTCCAGCCGGTCAGTGTCGATATCAAACGGGAGAAGGCGGTCTCTGAAAGCTCAGGTCTGTCCGTGTCCTCACGAGCATCATACGCAGGTACCTGCCAGGTCTTTGTCTCGTTGAACAGGGTCTCTCTCGGGACCAGTGTTCTCGTCTGCTTCCCGGTCTCCTGTCCCCGGAAGAGGATGGTGAGGATCACAAGATAATACGGGTTTACTGCAAGGTTCTTTACGGGGAATGCCGGTACGGGAACCCGCCGGATTGGGGAATTTCCGAATGCGTACCAGCAATCGCCCCCGACCCAGAGCGACATAGAGAACAGACCAAGCGAGAGGCGTTTTGACCCGGCAGAGATATCAAACGAATACTGTGCATCCGGATGATCGCTGAATATCCCGAGCACCGGGTCACGGATCGCGTCAAACGTCGCCGCATCGATGCAGACCAGGGCACAGGTAATATTCCGAGAGAGGGAGATGGCGTTTACCTTATTAATCGCGTCGCGGATGGCGCACTTCCACTGTCTTTTCTTGGTATCATCCCGGGCCGAGTTGGTATAGACCTCTTTTTCGGCAAAGACAAAGGTATGGGTGATCGTCGGCAGATCCCGGAGTGCCGCAGGATAGGCCTCGTGGATCTTTTCTCCCGCACTGATGATATGGATGTGTTCTTTGCGGTCCATGGTAAACGTCACCGTGAGATCGATACAGGCTTACTGATGGAGAGGAAGGGTTCCCGGTCGTTCTGCCAGCAATCGTATGAACATTCGTATAAAAGCTCGAATCCCTGGGCCAGCTGTATCGTGCGTTCAACCCAGTCCCAGCATCTTCCGGATCCTATCCCAGAACGAGACCTTCGGCTGCCGGCAGAACGGCAGCTTCCCTTTTGCCACGCGGAACGCCTCGCATTCGTCGCAGAGCGTGTGGCGGCTGCAGGTTAACTTCGGGCAGGGGCAGTCGACCCGGATGACAGGTGACATGGGTGTCTACTCATCCCTGCACCGTGTGACGGTTTAATGGTTGGGGCTGGCGCCTTTTTTAGATTCCCCGGCACGCCCCGCTTTAAAAAAAATGTGGTGGGGGGAGGGGGGCCCCCCTCCCATATGACTTGAGCGAGAGAGGGGAGATTGACGGGATAATGGGGCAGAAAATGGGTGAAAACTGGAAATAACTGGCCTGATTATCCATTTGCACTGTTTTTTTCAGGATTTGGCAGATATTCTTTCATACATACAAAAAACCACAGTAAAAAATAATTGAAAATGTATATTTACTTCCAATCAGAATGTCTGTTGTTCTGCTATGAGGTACCTTCACACTCTTTTCTTATCCACAGCAGTAATCATTGTGCTCGTTACTGCCGGTTGCATGGTCCCCCAGACGGGGAACACGGCAAACAATTCATCGATGATGACACCCCAGACGGTCGTCCCGGCTTCCACTACCGCAGGATCAGGTGCACCCGGCACCAGCTGTTCGTCCGGCATGGTCGCATGTTCTGACGGCTACTGCCATGATACGACATCCGATCACAATGCCTGCGGCGGATGCGGCAATGTCTGCCCGACCGGGGACATTTGCAGTTCTTCGGTCTGCGTGGTCCCGGCAACACAGGGAACGACCACAGCAGCAACGGTCGTCCAGACTGCCACCACTACAGGATCGGGTTCGACCGGCACCAGCTGCCCGTCCGGCACAACCGCATGTTCTGACGGCTACTGCCATGATACGACATCAGATCACAATGCCTGCGGCGGATGCGGCAATGTCTGCCCGACCGGGGACATTTGCAGTTCTTCGGTCTGCGTGGCCCCGGCAACCCAGGGAACAACTAGTTCGGCAACAACTGCACCCACGGTAACAGCAACAACCGTGCAAACACTCAATAAAATCTACGTCGTCCGGACTCTCGTAATAGTGACGCCTACGCCGGGGGATGTTGGCGGTGTGTGTTCCTCTCTGCCTCATCCATATTCCTTAACCTCAATCTCATCAGAGAGTGGGCCTCTTTCCGGTGGAACCGCGGTCACTATCTCCGGTACCGGGTTCCAGAATGCCGTAATGAGCGTCTATTTTGGGAGCACTAAAATCAGTAGTTTCAGCAGTTCCGGGGATGGAACCACAATCTGGATCACGTCACCTAAGGCCAGTTCAGCAGGTACTGTCGATATAAGGGTGGTTGGGGGATCCGGTATACTCGGTGATTCCAACTCGTGTGCTACTTCTGTCACCTCCGCAGACCAATTCACGTATACTGCGTAACAGGCAGGTACAATAATTAAAACCCTTTTTCCGGATCGATAACGGGCAAATGACGGCAGGCACCCGGGAACCGGTGCGGAGGGTGGGCCCTCCCTGCCACCCCCCCCCATTTTTTTAATACTGATCCCTCCCCGGCGGAGTGCCTAAGTCAGGTTTGCCGGGGTTACCCCGTGTCAACAACACGGTCGACAAAGATGGTGAGCTGCATCTTGAGCAGGGAGTGCCACCGGTCTGGATACATGAGACCATTCCATGCGTCAATTACATAGCTGCCTGCTTTTGCATGAGCTTCTGCATGGTTGCCGAATGGGTAAAAACAATCTGGACGAGCGTCCCGATGATCTCTCGATCAGCTTTCCTGACCGGCAGGACATTTAGGGATACACTTTTCGTGCTGCCATCCTTTGACCTGACAAGAAAATTTTTCATCTTCCCTGCCGAGGGCGTACCGCGGGATGCCTGGACGAGGCTGTCTGCAAAGAGTGATGAAGCAATTTCGTCAGGAAAACGAAGGATCTCCCTTACCGGGGAAAGGAATGCCGATCTCGTGGTCGTACCCGTAATGAATTCAGCGGCAGAATTCATCAGGAGCACCCCCTCTTTTTTGTTCAGGCAGATAATCCCGTCGTCCCCACCAAGCAGCCCGGCAACGTGATCCCTCAATTGATGCTCTTCCCGGGATATTTTTTGGGAGGGTAAGAGATTCAGCCCAATCTCAATCGTGGAAAAAAGCTGTTGTTTCTCGATCGGTTTGATGAGGTACCCGAGCGGGTTTGCCTGTTTCGCGCGTTCGATTACCTTCGTGGACGTGTCACCGGAAAGAAATATAACCGGGATATTAAACATCCAGGTCAGGTAATGTGCAGTCTCAATCCCATCTAGGGGACCCGAAACACTGGTATCGATCAGTACAAGATCCGAATGGCGTGTCGTTGCATACACAAGGGCATCAGGTCCGGTCGCCACGATATCGGTAACAACGTACCCGAGAGTTTTCAGAAGAATTTCAAGCATCCGTCCGATAATCGGGTCATTTTCCACAATAAGAATTTGTTCGCCCGGCACATCCGCACTTCTCCCTGATCTCAATCCGGTTCATCGCTTTTCAATCTGCGTGATTACACATAGAATCCCTGTGCCCCGGTTCTCCGGGAAATTTTTGTACAGGAATAGTGGTCCCAATCCTCATCAACCGGACACGAAATTAATACATCGGCCTTCCGTGGAATTCAAGATAGGTCGGACTGTTCATGGGGAAGATGACCACGATCATCCCCTTCATGGTTCCTTCGGGATCTATCAGGGGGCTAACATTGCCCATCACCGGTATCCGGGTTTTATCGAACGTAATGAGAGTTGAATTCGGGGGGAGCCAGCAGACCTTCTTCTCTTTTTTCACTCGTTCATAGGCATTTTCGAGGGTTATCCCTCTCTCATTGACGATCGTGACAATCTCCCGGAAATGAGTCACCCCGTTGACCGGGGCCCTCCATTTGATCAGCGACCGGGCACTCTCATTCACGTACGTGATAGTGCCCCCCCCGTCAGTGGCGATGATCCCTCCAAAAAACTGGTTGAGCAGCAATTCGTATAGCGCACCGCGCGCTTCCATCTGGTGGATGAACTGGTATTTTTCGAGAGCGAGCCGGATCGCGATCCTGAGATCGTCATCCGAAATCGGTTTTACCACGAATTCAGCCCCGCTGATGCCATTCACCCGCCGGATTGTCTCGTCATCGCGGTTGCCGGAGACAAACACGATGGGAAGATGAAATTGCGACTGGATCCGGGATGCCGTTTCTATCCCGTCAATCTTCCCGCTCAGGCCGATATCCATGATCACTAGGTTCGGCAGGGATTCGGCGATATGTGCGATCACGTCCTCTCCGGACTCGAACTGCGATATAACCAAACACCCGAGCTTCTTCAGCCGCTGCACCAGGATACTCTGGACGACTTTGTCGTTTTCGACAACCGTGATCTTCAGTGGACTGGCCATCACAACACCATACTATCGCAGATACATTAGATTAACCGGCTGACTATTAAGGTTCAGTATTCCAAAGACCGGAAATTCACGGTTTTTATCCAGATGTTCTTTCAGTCGTTTTATTGTTTCTGGCTGAACCAATACCCTCCCTCCGTCACCGTGATCACTGAACCGTGCTTTACAACCGGTTCTCCGGGCTCTTCTCTTCAATACAATGGGATTTCTTCCGACAGGAAAAGGACCGGTGTGCATGTCAAATCCCTTTCGGGAAATTTGTCCTTATCCACAGAAAGCATGCAGATAACATTATCAGAATACGTGACATGTATCCGTTCCTGAGAAACCATTTAGATTCCGGTATCCAGATAATCTGGTAAGGAGATAAAAAAACCTGAATTCATCCAGCGGTGACCTCCATGGAAAAACCTGCGATAGAAAACAAAATCCTTGAACTCTTTAAGAAAACCGGGGGGAAAAGCCCGGATATTTCCACCCTGATCCAGTTCCTTGAAGATATCATCATGAACGCCAAGCTCTGGATGACGTTCCAGGACCTGAAAGGAAATATCCTCATCTGGAATCTTGCAGCCGGCGAGATGACGGGGTATTCCGACGACGAAGTGGTGGGCCGGAACGATATCTGGAAACGACTCTACCCGGACCCGGCATACCGGAAGAAGGTTACCGGAAAGATCGTTGATATCATCAATAATAAAAAATATCTTGAAAATTTCGAGACGAACATCCGGACCAAGAGCGGAGAGATTAAGAGAATCTCGTGGAACACCCGCGAACTCACCGACCATGACGGGACCCGTCTCGGCTATATCGTGATTGGTAATGATATCACCGAGATCTCACGGGTAAAAGGGCAGATAAAACACTATGCGGAATTCCAGGAGAGTCTCGTCATCAACGCGAAGCTCTGGATGATGTTTATCGATAAAGAAAACAAGGTCACCATCTATAACAAGACCGCTGAGGAAATTTCAGGATACTCCCTCAAGGAAGTAACCGGTGACAACAAAATCTGGAAATGGCTCTACCCGGATGAAGAATACCGGAAACAGGTAACAAAAAAGATCATCAGCATCATCAAAAGCAACAATTATCTTGAAAATTTCGAGACCGTAATTCGCACAAAGACCGGCGAAGAACGGAATATCTCGTGGAACACCCGCGAACTGAAGGATGACGAGGGGGAGCGGCTTGGCTACATCATCGTAGGGAACGACATCACCGAGAAGATCCGGGCGGAAACCGAGACCCGGAAAGCCAGAGAGGAGGCAGAACAGGCCAACGCGGCCAAGAGTTCATTTCTTGCCACCATGAGCCATGAGATCCGGACACCGATGAACGGCATTATGGGGATGACAAGCCTGCTGCTCGACACGGACCTCACGCCCGACCAGAGGGAATATGCAGAAACGATCCGGAGGAGCAGCGATGCGCTCCTCTCCCTCATCAACGATATCCTCGACTTTTCCAAGATCGAGGCGGGGAAACTGGATCTCGAAAACCAGCCCTTTGATTTACGGGAATGCATCGAAGGCGCCTTTGATCTTGTCTCAACGCGGGCCGTGGAAAAAGGTCTGGAACTGGCCTATCGGGTCGATGCGGATGTCCCGGGAAGATTTGTCGGAGATCCTACCCGGCTGCGGCAGATCCTCCTCAACTTTCTCACGAATGCAATAAAATTTACTGAAACCGGGGAGATTGTCCTCTCTGTCTCGGCAGGGAAGATCGGTGAAGCACAGAGGAGTAAGGAAAACTCGTATGAATTGTATATCACTATCCGGGATACCGGAATAGGCATCCCGGTGGATCGCATGGACCGGCTCTTCAAATCATTCTCGCAGGTCGATGCGTCCACGACGAGAAAATATGGCGGTACCGGCCTTGGTCTCACCATATGCCTGCGTCTTGCGAAGCTGATGGGCGGAACGGCATGGCTCGAATCCCCTGCACCGCAGACCCCGGAGACGAAGAATAAACGGGGGGGACCCGGCAGCGTGGCCCACGTCACCATCCGGGTGGAATCAGCACCGGGCGAAGCATCCATTCCCGTGTACGGCCAGTCACTGCTCGAAGACAAACGGGTTCTTATCGTCGATGATAACGAGACCAACCGGAAGATCCTCATCATCCAGAGTCTGGCGTGGGGGATGAAGCCCCGGGATACAGAGTTCCCGCGTGAAGCGCTCGACTGGGTCAGGAACGGGGAACCCTTCGATCTCGCGATCCTCGATATGCAGATGCCTGAGATGGACGGGCTCATGCTCTCCCACGAGATCCGGAAATACCGGGATGCGAAGGCGCTCCCGCTTATCATGCTCACCTCGATGGGACATATGGAGAAGGGGGCCATCGGAAACCTGTTTGCCGCGTTCCTGACAAAACCCATAAAGCCGACAGCCCTCTTCAACGTATTCGTTTCGGTCTTCGGGCAGCAGCTTCACGTCCCTGCCCGGATCTCAAAAAACAAAGATTCGGAATTCGATCAGAAACTCGCGGAGCGCGTACCGCTCCGGATCCTTGTAGTAGAAGATAACCAGGTAAACCAGAAACTTGCCCAGAAGATCCTGCAGAAAATGGGATACCGGTCCGATCTCGCCGGGAACGGGTTGGAGGCAGTGGAATCCGTTGACCGCCAGCAGTACGATGTGGTGCTCATGGATCTTCACATGCCCGAGCTGGACGGCATCGAGGCGACCCGGCGGATCATACAGAAATATCCGAAAGAAAAGCGACCGCGTATCATCGCAGTCACCGCCGATGCCATGCAGGGCGACCGCGAACTCTGCATCGCAGCGGGGATGGACGATTACATCAGTAAACCCATCCGGATCGCGGAGCTGCAGAAGGCACTGGAGAGGTCCGGTAAGCCCGTTGCTGAAGAACAGCCCGCTGAACAGGGACCTGTTGCCGTAGACCGGAAAGTCCTAGACGAGCTGAAAGAACTTGCGGATGAAGGAGATACCGGCTTTCTTAAAGGGTTGATCGATTCGTATTTCACCAGCAGCGAACCGCTGATCAGCCAGATCCGGAATGCGGTTGCGCAAGGCGACCCTGACGAACTGCGGAAGGCGGCACACACCCTCAAGGGCAGCAGCCGTAGTATTGGTGTCGTGACCGTCGGTGAGATCAGTTTCGAACTTGAAACCCTAGGGCGGAACGGTACGGTTGCGGGAGCGGAGGTCCTGCTCGATCACCTCATAAAAGAATTCGCCCATGCGAAAGAGATCCTGATCTCGTGGGAATAGGCACCGCCATTGCGGTGTGGGAACGCCAGCCATTCCAAACCGGGGACAGCATTCCCGGTTATAGGGGTGGAAAGGGTATACTGAGGTGAAGACAATGCATCATGAAAAAATCCATAACGAGTATCACTCATGTGGAAGAATACGAATCTGAGCGAGTCCCCCAATTTTTCACTCAAATTATAGATGACATTTCACACTATTCAAAATAACACGCCATTAACTATAAAAAAGAGTTTCAGCCTCAATTTCGTGGAGATTTTATTATATTTCGCCAATGAACTAAAAAAAAGACTTTTCGTTTTATTTGCATAAATGGAAAGGAGACGCCTACCATATATTTTTCATTCATCGACAAAACATTGATTTAGTGAGGGATTTCTACAGAGACCAAAAAAGCATATCATTCCGGACGGAGAACAAACCTGAGAGACCAACACGTCATGAAAAAAGAGCAGATAAAAAAAGTGGCCTTTGAATTGGGGGCAGACTTGTGCGGAATAGCTCCCCTTGAGCGGTTCGCTGATGCACCAAAAGGTTTTCATCCACAGGATATTTATTCCAAAACCAAATCTGTGCTGGTCTTTGCCAAAAGAATCCCAAAAGAAGTCCTGAATGCTGAAAGCTGTATCCCGTATACCCATGTAAATACAATAGTCACACAGGATGTAGATCGCCTCGCCTTCGCACTTTCACTATATCTTGAAGATCATGGTATCGACAATGTCATGGTCCCCAGTGATGATCCGTTTGAATACTGGGATTCTCAGGAAAGTGTGGGAAGAGCAATCCTTTCGATGCGTCATGCAGGATGCTATGCGGGACTTGGAAGATTGGGGAAAAATACTCTCTTGATAAATAAAAAATTCGGGCATCTGATACAGATTGGCGCAATTCTTATTGCAAGCCCGCTTGCGCCTGATCCTCTGGCCGATTATGAGGTTTGTCCCGAAACATGTTCGTTATGCTTGCAGAACTGTCCTGTCAATGCCTTGGATGGGACTACGGTTAACCAGAAAAAATGCAGACCCCTATCCAACTTTAAATCGGAAAAAGGATTCATATTAAAGAAATGCTGGGAATGCCGGAAAATATGTCCGCATTCTGACGGGATTTCGAACCAATGAATCATAATTCCCATAATTGGAATTAAACATAAGAAACGGATCGTCCCACTTTTCCTTTTATTTACATTAAAAATAAAGACCGCGTGTTGTCAGAAGATCAGCTCCCTTATCTGGAATAATTGAATACTGGTAAGGAGAAATCCCAGACAGGCCCCACCCCCGGGCCTGATGGGGGCCCCCTCCTTTTTGGATGTGGTGTAAAATGACATCGTGTCCTTTTTCGGGAGTGGTAAGCATCCCTTATTTCCAGAAATTATTATCGGATGCTGGGGCAATTGTAAGTTAGGTGGGGGTAAGATGCGCGATGGCAGATTTGAGAGTCTTTCAAAAAGTGAATGTGATATTTTATATGATTTTGTGAGACGCAAATCAATGTTTAATGCAAATAGAACATCTTTGGGGTATTTTTTCCCTGAATTTAATGGTGTTATGTATGATACCGAAGATGTGTATAGAATGCTTGGTAATCTAGAGAGAAGCGGCTATTTGTTAACCAAATCTATTTTTCTTAAAGAAGATTCGGTTACATCAATCCCCGGTACTAATTTTGGCAGATACGAATTGGAATACGGCATAAAAGATAGCATCACTTATCAAAAACTGTATGAACTTTTTAAATGGAGAATTTATCTCGATAGATTCACGGATTTCCAAAAAGAGTGTGAGAAATTATTCCTTCTTCTCCGGAGTCCCATCCACCGGAGCCACCGGTTCCTTCTTCTTTGGCCCCGCCACCGTCACCTTGACAACACCGCCCCGGGCCGTCAGCGCCACCGGGTACTGCGTATCCATCGTGAGACACTTTGTCGGGCAGACCTCGACGCAGCAGGCGCAGACGATGCAGCGCATCTGGTCGATCTGCCAGGTCTTCTCCTTGACCTCCACACAGATGGCCTGCGTCGGGCACTTGCGCTGGCAGGAGCGGCAGGTGATGCATTTTGCCGGGTCGATCGTCACATGCCCCCGGGAGAGGGGCGTTATCTTCGCCGGTTTTGCCGGGTACATCAGGGTTGCCGGGCGGGAGAACAGGCTTTTTAATACCGTTTTTGCATTCTGGAAGTAGGTCATGCCCGTTCACCTCTCCGCACAGCCGACACAGGGATCGATCGAGAGCACAATCACCGGCACGTCCGCCAGTTCGCATCCCTTTAAGAGGGTCACGAGCGGCGGGATGTTCGTGAACGTCGGCGTCCTCACCCGGTGCCGGACGAGGTTGCGCTTGCCGTTCCCCTTGATGTAGTGGACGACCTCGCCCCGGGGCTGCTCCGAACGGGCGAAGTACTCGCCGTCGGGAGCTCCGGTCACCTTGACCTCGATGGGGCCCTCGGGGATCTTTTTCACACACTGCTCGATGATATCGATCGAGGTAAAGAGTTCCTTTGCCCGCACCGCACACCGGCCATAGCAGTCCCCGGACTGCTCCACGACGGGTCTGAAGGTGATCTTCCCGTACGCATTGTAGCCGGTCTGGCGCAGATCGATACCGATCCCGCTCCCCCGGGCCGTGGGGCCGACCGCGCCAAGGGTGTAGGCATCCCCTTTCTGGAGGATCCCGACCCCTTTGAGCCGGTGGCTGACGGAGGCGTCGTTTAAGAAAACGCTCGTGAGGTCGCGGAGCGCAGGCTCCATGCCCTTAAGCCCTTTCACCATCTCGTCGAGTTTCTCGGGCATTATATCCTTCCGTACACCGCCGACCTTGCAGACGCCCTGGATCACCCGGCCGCCCGTGGTCGATTCCATGTCGTCGAGGATGTGTTCCCGGAGTTTCCACGCGTTCATAAAGACACTCTCAAAGCCCATCCCGTCGGCAAAAAGCCCGAGCCAGAGGAGGTGGGAGTGCATTCTAGAGTATTCCGACCAGATGGTCCTGAGGTACTGCGCACGTTCGGGCACCTCGATCTTCATGATA
>Ga0181529_10004750_pt1 | contig 14506 bp, 17 predicted proteins | sample PEATcosm2014_Bin_36_FD_119763 | JGI IMG/M metagenome (GOLD analysis project Ga0181529, IMG submission 119763) | Peatland microbial communities from MTU Mesocosm Facility, Houghton, MI, USA - PEATcosm2014_Bin10_30_metaG | ecosystem: Environmental > Terrestrial > Soil > Wetlands > Peat | place...
GGCCTCCAGCACGCGCCACTCGGCCGCCGTCAGGATGCGCGGGATGCAGTCGAACGGCAGGATGCGGTCGATCGCGGTGGCATCGGAATAGACGGTGAAGGTGATGCCGAGGTTGAACAGGTCGTTCTCGGCCGCCGCCGCCCGGGCGCGCAGCGCGTCCAGCCCGATGGTGGCGATGCGGGCACAGACCGCGGCGGCGGCGCCCCCATCGCCGGCGCGCTCGCTGGTCAGTTCGCAGAAATAGGGGCCGGAGTCATAGCCGGCGAACAGGTCGGGAAGGCGTTGAGGCATGGGCGGGGGCTCGTAGGTCCGAGAAGGTTTTCAACCATCACAGCATATCAGACCCGCGACAGATGCAACCCCCATTCGCTGCGGCGCAAACCCGCCTTCGTCGCGCGGCGCTAGGGGCTGTTGCGCGACACGGCGGACCCGGCCTATTGCTGACCGCCTTCCCCGCCGTTGGATCTGTCGCATGATGCGTCCCGCACTAGCCACAACTGCTGTCCTGTCGCTCGTCGCTTTGCTGACGGCCTGCGCCGAGCCGCCGCCACCGCCGCCACCGCCGCAGGCCATCTACGTGCCGCCGCCGCTGCCGGAACCGCCCACCGCCCCCTGGTGCGCCCGCCCGGCCGAGATAACGGCGTTCTCGGTGGCGGCGCTGAAGAGCGACCTGATGGTCGCCGCCGTTTCCTGCCAGGCGGACGCGAAATACAACGCCTTCGTGACCCGCTACCGGCCGTCGTTGGTGGCGCAGGAAAAGCTGGTGGAAACCTATTTCAACCGCAACGACAAGCAGCGCTGGCAGCAGGAGCGCGACGACTACATCACCCAGTTGGCCAATGCGCAGTCGCAGCGCGCCATGGTGCTGGGCAGCCAGTTCTGCGAACGCACCCTGGGCCAGTTCGACGAGTTGTTGGCCCTGTCCAAGCCCGAGGATTTGCCGGGCTTTGCCGAAACCAAGACTCAATCCGTTCCGCAGGCCATGAAGTTCAGCGAATGCCCGCCTCCGCCGCCGGCACCGGCAAAGCCGGTCGCGCATAAGGCGCCAGCGAAGAAGCAAAGCTAGACACCCCTTGCTTCCCTCCTCCCCTTGAGGGAGGGGATGGGGGAGGGGTCGAGACCGTAGTCAGAAACTGCGCCGATCGCCCTGAACATATCGCGTACAAGCAAACGCCGCCGTCCCGAGGGACGGCGGCGTTTTCAGTGAGGCGTCGACTACTGCAGGTCGATCTCGACCCGACGGTTCTGCGGCTCGCGCACGCCCTCGGCGGTCGGCACCAGCAGGTGGGTGTCGCCGAAAGCCTGGATCGCGATAACGTTCTTCGGCACGCCGTCCTTGACCAACTCGGCGGCCACGTTGTCGGCGCGCTTGCGCGACAGCACCATGTTGTACTGCGCCGTGCCGGTGCGGTCAGCGTAGCCGGAGACCTCGATCTTGGTGAGCTGCACCCGGGTCGAGTTCTGCGCCGCCTCGGCGATGATCTGATGCGCACGAGCGCTCAGGTCGGACTTATCCCAGTCGAAAAACACAAGGTAGGTGCGGGCCGGGGCCGGGGCCGGAGCGGCGACCGGAGCGGGCGCCATCTTCGGCGGCGGCGGCGGAGCCGCGTTGAAGGCGTAGCGCACGCCGATCAGGACGGCGTGGTTATACTGGTTGCCGATCTTCGTGCTGTAAGACGTGTGCCCGGGGTAGCTGTAGGCACCGAAGCTCTCGTCCTCGAAGGTGGCCATGAACCGGTAATCGGCGGTCAGCGACAGGCCCGGAACGCCCAGCGGGAGTGCCGCGCCGAGGATGACCTGCCCAGCCACGCTGCCCTCGGTGTCATTGTTCACAACACCGTAATAGCCTGCCCCCCTGTAGGCGTGGCCGCCACGCGCACCGGTCCACTCATACCCGATGCCGAGACCCGCATAGGGGACCACCGGCCAGCCGATGTTGAAATCGTACAGGCCGTTCACGAACACGCCAAAATTGTTCGTGTCCACGCCGCCGTAGTCGGTGCCGGAATTCCGCACCCGGAAGTGGCCGGCGCCGTAGTTGCCCTCGAGCTCGACGCGCACGCCGTTGCCGAAGCCCCAGCCCGCGCTGCCTACCGCGGCCAGCCCGCCATCGTCATTCAGGGTGGCGCCATAACCGCTCTTGAGGTCGATGTTCTGGGTCCAGTTATAGCCCAAGCCACCGGCCACATAGAGCCCGGTGACAGGCTGGGCGATCGCAGCAGCCGGAAGAGCCAGCACCGTCGCTGCCAGCAGCACGCTCCGAATGTTCATCCTGTATCTCCTCGTGTTCCAGGCTGCCGTGCGCAACCCCCGGGCGGGCGACACACCGCCCATTCCACTGAGACGCCAACGTAGTGGCCGGCAGCCAACGAAACCAGCCCGGAATAGCGTGGAGCGGCGGTCCGGCTGCGTTTCAAAAACCTTTGTTGCAAATTAGCCACACTCGTTGTGTCAATCGCGAGACTCTGTCCGACCGCGCTCGTTGCCGGGTCCGTAAACGAAGCGTTCTACCCGGCAGGAGGGGGGAGGATTTCACGGCGATGCGCCCTGGCCATGGCCTCCAGCGTCGCGAATCGGAAGTCCCAGGCGACATTTTCGGGCGGCGCCATGGTCGCGCCCCAGCCCGGTTGGTTCTGGCGGCGGTCGATCCAGGCGGTGGCAAGCCCGCAGCGTCTTGCCGGGGCATGGTCATGGAACAGGCTTTGGGCGGTGTGCAGAATCTCGCCCTTGCCGTGGCCGAGGGCGGCGAGCCCGTCCAACATGTAGCGGAAATTGGCCGCGTTGGGCTTGTAGCTGCCGATATCCTGGGCGGTGTAGATGGCGTCGAATGTCACGCCGAGCCGGCGATTGCTGGCGGCGAAGCTGGCGCGGTCCACGTTGGACAAAATCACCAGCCGGTAGTGCTGCCCGAGGTATTGCAGCGCCGCCGCCGAGTCCGGAAACGGCGGCCAGTTCGGCACCGAAGCGCCGAAGCGCCGATGGTCGTCTTCCGACATCGGGACGCCCCACTCGCGCCCCAGCCGGCGATGCACCTGCGCCAGCACGTCGGGATAGAGCATCGCCGGCATCTCGGCCTGCTGTGCCGATTCGAAACGGGCAAACGTCTCCATCGCAACCCTGGGATAAATGCCCCCGACGCGTGCAAGCAAGGGTTGCAGTGCAACCAGAATACCGCTCTCCCAGTCGATGAGCGTGCCATAGCAGTCGAAGGAGAGCACGCTGAAGTCGGTAAGCCTCATGTCGCGCCTCCATTGGACAGCGCATGCGTTTCGATGTCGCCGCCCGTCGCCAGCCTCGACGCCCTGCTGGAGGCGGCGGATGTGGGACTGGTGATTACTTTACCGCACCTACCGTCAAGCTGACCATGAATTTGTCAAAAGATTGCCAACAAACCGTCGGTCACGGCCCCCTCGCCGCGCCCGTGTGGCGTCAGTTCGCCAGCGCACCCTTGGTCAGGCCGCTCACCAGGAATGGCTCCAGCAGCACGAACAGGATCATCACCGGCAACAGCGAGACCGTGCCGGCGGCCATCAGCCCGGGCCAGTCCACCTCGTGCTCGCCGACGAAGGACTGCATGCCGACGGTCAGCATGTAGTGGGCGTCGCTGCGCATCAGCGTGCGGGCGAAAATGAACTCCGACCAACTGACGATGAGCAGGTAGATCGTGCAGGCCGACAGTCCCGGCAGGGTCAACGGCAGAACCACCCATCGCAGCGCCTGCAAATGCGAGCAGCCGTCGATCATGGCGGCCTGCTCGATCTCGCGCGGCACCCGGTCGAAGAACCCCTTCATCAGCCAGGTGGCCAGCGGCACGCCGATGGTCATGTGGGCGAGCACCAGGCTCAGATACGTATCCAGCAGGCCGAACCGGTTGAACGTGATGTAGAGCGGAATGATGATCAGTGTCGCCGGGATCAGTTTGGTGAACAGCAGCAGGGCGCCGAGAATCTGCTGCGGACGGAAATTCCAGCGCGACAGGCTGTAGCCGGCGAAGGTGGCGACGGTCAGGCTGCACACCGTGGCCGCCAAGCCCACGCCCAGGCTGTTGGCGATCCAGGCCAGCAACGGATGAATCGAGAACACGGTGCGAAACGCGGCGAGCGAGGCCACGGCGAAATCGGGCACCAGCGGCGGCGAAGTGGACAGCACGTCCTCGGTCGGCATGACCGCCGTCATCACCATCCAGTAGATCGGAAACAGCACGACCACCCCGCAGGCCAGCGTCGCCAGCCACCACGGCAGCACGCGCCACCGCGGGGGAAGCATCCTAGAGGCTTTCACGGCGGATCACCCGGAGCGCGATCAACGATGCCAGCAGGGCCGCCAGCACCATCAGCAGCCCGGCCGAGGCGGCCGACCCCATGCGGAAATACTGGAAGCCCTCATTATAGACGAACAACGAGACCGTCTCGGTGAGGCGCGACGGCCCGCCCCGCGTGGCGGTATAGATGACGTCCACGTCGCGGAACACGGCGAGCGCGCTGACCATCACCGCGAGCGTCGCCGGGCCGCGGATGCCGGGCCAGGTGACGTGGCGGAACTCGCGCCACGCACTCGCGCCATCGATCCGGGCCGCTTCGTATAACTCCCCCGGAATCGACTGCAGGGCGGCCAGCACGATCAGCGTGATCAATGGATAGGCCTTCCACATCGCCGGCACCGTTACGGCCACCAGCGCGGTGCTGCGATCGACGTACCAGGCCGGCCCGGCGATGCCGATCCCGCGCAGCCCGGCATTCACCACGCCGAACGATCCGTCCAGCATCCACAGGAAGATGATGCTGGCGACAACGCCTGGCACCGCCCAGGGAATCAGCAGCAGGGTACGCAGGATGCGCCGGCCCGGCATGCGCCGGTTGAGCAGCAGCGCGGTGCCGAGCCCGATGGCGAAGGCCATGCCGATGACGATGCCGACATAGGCCGCCGACACCGCGACGCTGTGCCAGAACGCCGGATCGCTCGCCACGATGCGGTAGTTGCCGAAGCCGAGCGGCAAGGTATCGATGCGGGCGAAGTTCATCATCCGCCCCTGGCGCAGGCTGATATCGGCGACGCGCACCAGCGGGTAGCCGATCAGCAAGGCCACGACGAGGGCCGCCGGCAGCAGAAACACATAGGCCAGCATGTGTTCCTGCCGCATTCGTCCGCCCGGGCGCTGCGCCATGTCAGCCCAGCGGGATGGTGCGGACGAGTTCGGCCTGCGTCTCTTCGCAGACCCGCGCGATCGCATCGCCGGTGGTGAGGATGCGCACGGCGGTGCGCATCAGGATCTGCACGAACTCGTTCACATCGGCCTGGATCGGTTGCAGCGTGGGGATGTAGGGCACCGCATCCTTCACCCCCGCCGCGACGATGGCGAGTTGCGGCGCGGCGGCGATATCCTCCGCGCTCAGCGCGCCGGGCAGGCCGGGTGGCGAGGAGGTGAGCACGAAATAGCGCCGCTGCCACTCGGGCTGCATGGCCAGGTTGATGAACTGCCACGCCAGGTCCTTGCGCTCCGCCGAAATGCCGGAAGCGACATGCAGGCTGTTGGCGGCCCCGCCGGTACGCGGCAGGAACGGCACCGCCATCATCTTCAGTCCCGGCCGCACCGCCTCCGGGGCGTTCTTCAGCAGCGCATAGACCCACGGCCCGTCCAGGGTGAACGCGGCCTTGCCGCTGATGAAGGTCTGCCGCTGCATGTTCTGCACGTTGCCGAGCGGCGCATTGCCGCCGACCACGCGGCGATAGGTCTCCAGCGCGGCGACGACGGCCGGATCGGTGAAGCTGTACTGGCCGCCGCGGAACGCGTCCGCCCCCTGCCAGAGGATGAAGCTGAGGAACTCGCTCAGGATGGTCGGGTACTCGGTGGTGACCGAGGCAAGTCCAAAAATACCCTTGTCCCGGACGGTGAGTTTGGGCACCGCGGCGACGAATTCGGCAAAACTTTTCGGCGGCGACAGGCCGGCGTCGGCGAGCATGCGTTCGTTGTAGAAGAGCATGTTGCCGTAGCCCATCACCAGCACGCCGAGGGTGTGGCCGTCCCACTGGTAGAGCGATTGCAGGCTCGACCACCCCGCCGGCATCGGGTCGCGCTTCAGCCTGTCGTCCAGCGGCTCCAACCAGCCCTGGGAGGCGAAGCTGCCGAAATTGTTGCCGGACAGCTCGACAATGTCGGGCGGCGTGTTGGAAGCGAAGCGAACCGTCATCTCGTTGACGAAGTTCGGATAGGCGATCTGCTGCAACGCGATGGTCACGCCGGGATGGGCGTGCTCATAGGCGGCGATCAGTTCCTTCCACCATTGGCTGAAGCCGGGCTCCTCGGCCTGCCAGGTCGGAAAGCTCAGCGTTGTCGCGGCGGCGGCCGGGCGGGTCCTGGAGGCGAGCAACAACCCGCCCGCGCCGAGAGTGAAGGCACGACGTTGCATGCGCATGGTTTCCTCCCGCTTGGATTATCGTCGAGGCACGTCAACCAGCGTCACGAGTTGCGCTTCTCCCAGCCGGCGCTGAACAGGTTCATGAAGTTGCGTTCGCTGTAGGGGTGTTTGCCGATCTCGTCCGCGTTCACGCTGACCCCGTGACCGGGCAGCTCGCTCGGCGCCAGGCAGCCGTCCTTGATCGCCGGGACGTTGCCGAACACGTCGCGGGCCCAGGCCTGGTGGAATTCGTCGAAGCATTCCTGGATGAAGGCATTCGGCGTCGCCACGTCGAAATGCACATTCACCGCCGTGCCCAGCGGCGATTGCGCCTGGTGCGGCGCGACCATGGCGTTGTGCGCGTCCGCGATCGCCGCCGCCTGACGCAGCCGCGCGAGCCCGCCGAGCCGCAGGTATTCGGGCAGCACCATGTCGCAGCCGCCGCCGGCGAACAGGGTGGCGAACTGGATCGGCAGGCTGAAGCGCTCGCCACCGGCGATGCGCACCGGCGACGAGCGACAGACATGGGCGAACGCCGCGATGTCGCTGGTAAACACCGGGTCCTCCACCCAGAGCGGGCGGAACCCGGCCACGTCGCGGATCAGCGACAGCGCCTCCGGCACGGTCAGCCGGTCGTGGAACTCCAGGATCATGTCGATGTCGTCCGGCAGGGCCGTCCGCACCGCTTCGATAATCGCCAGTGTGCGCCTCCGTTCGGCGCGATCGAGCGTGCGGTAATTGTGGCCGAGCGGATCGAACTTCAGCGCGCTGTAGCCGCGCGCGGCAACAGCCCGGGTGCGTTCGGCGAAACGCACCGGGTCGCGGTCGTCCTGGTACCAGCCGTTCGCGTAGGTGCGGATGGAGGGCTGCGCGCGCCCGCCGAGCAGGCGGTACAGCGGCAGGCCAAGCTCCTTGCCGACGATGTCCCAGCACGCCGTGTCGATGCCGGCCAGCGCCGCCATCACCGGTCCGTCGCTGCTGAGGAACAGCGCCTTGTGGGCGTCGTGCCAGTTGCGTTGCAATTCGCGCGGGTCGCGGCCGAGGAACAGCCGCGCGATCTCGCCGACCGCGGAGAAGGCGGGCATGGTGGTGAGCCCCTGGGTCGCCTCGCCCCAGCCGACATGGCCCTGGTCGGTGGCGACCTTCACCAGAATCCAGTTCTTCCACGGATTGCCGACGATGAAGGCCTCGATGCGGTCGATCTTCATGGCCGCGCCTCCTCACGCCTTCGCCGGCCAGGCCGGGTTCATCAGCGGGGCGAGGTCGTCGAGGATGGCGGTGAGGTCGGCCATGGCGTATCGGTCCAGGGTGCGCCCGCCGGTCTGGCGGATGGCGGCGCAGCCGATCACGCCGCGGCGGCGCAGCACCTCCTTGTAGACCGCGGTGCCGTAGCCCGTTTCGAACATCAGCAGTGGCAGCAGGATGCGGTAGATCTCGCGCGCCCGCGCGGTCTGCCCGGCTTCCAGCGCCGCCCACAACGCCACATGCACGTCGCTGACCTCGCACGCCGGCATGGTGCCGCAGGCGCCGCGCGCGTACTCGTCGAGCAGATGGCGCCCGGCCTTGCCGCCCATCATGCCCGCCAGCGCGTCTCCGGCGGCCTCGATGGTCTGCGTCATCATGGCGCTGGAGAACTCGGTCTCCTCCTTGACGAAGCACACGTCCGGCAGGTCGCGCAGCAGCTCGGCCATCAGTCGCGGCGACATCGGCGTGCCGCCGGCGCCGGCGTAGTTCTGCAGGAAAATCGGCAAACCGCCGGCCGCGTCGATGGCGGCGTAGTATTCGCGGATCTCGCCCTCGGTGGCGCGCGCCATGTTCGGCGGCATGGCCATCAGCGCGTCCGCGCCCATCGCCTCGGCCTCGCGCGCCAGCCCGGCGGCGATCAGCCGGGTCGCGGCGGTCACCCCGGCGACCACCGTCGCGCGGCCGTGCCCCTCCTCGACCACCGTGCGGACGACGGCGCGGCGCTCGTCGTCGGAAAGATAGGGCTGCTCGCTGGCGTTCGCGGGGGCGACCAGGCCGTGCACCCCACAGGCCAGGCAGAACCGCACGATCTGGCGCAAGCCGTCGAGGTCGAGGCTGAGATCGGCATGGAACGGTGTCGGCACGATCACAAAGACGCCGCGCCATCTGCCGGCCTGGGTCATGGGCTGGTCCTCCGGTTGGGTGACGGCCCGCCACTCGCCGATCCGCGGGTGATCATCGGATCCTCCCGGACCCATTGCGAACCATTCGTTGTATTCTTGATCCAACGTTAGGCCCGTGGGGGGCGGGATCGTCAAGTGTCCGATTGACGACCAGCAATTGAACCGACCGGAACCGCTCCAGCCCAGTATTCGCGCGCCATTCCGCCAGTTCGCGCCGCGCCGCGCGGTCCGCTCGGGCCGGCAGTGTTCTAGTTGCCCGCCAGCAGGCGCAGGCGGGCGATCAGGGCACGAAGCTGCGTCTCGTGCGGCAACGGCGTCCGGCCGTCGCCGTAGAGCGGCCAGTATCCCCGGCGGTCGGCGGCGGCCTCCATCTGGTCGGCCATGCCGGCGAGCACGGAACGAATCAGCGTCTGATCGCGGACGCGCTCGCGGGTAACGTCGGGCACCACGGCACGCAACGCGGCCAGCAGGCCGGCGGCGATCCGCCCGGCGGCGGCGGTGCCGCCAAGATCGACCTCGGTGGCAACCTCGTCGGCCGCCTTCACCATCAGTCCCAGGCGTTCCGCGCAGCCCTGCGGCGTCCGGCCGGCCGGACGGGCAGGAAAGGATGGCGGTTGCTGCGGGCGCATCCTGCACCTCCGAATGAGCGAGGCATCATCCTAGCCCCGCTCCTGTTAAACGACCGTAAACCCGGACATTGCGAATTCGCCACGTTCACCCCGCCGCCGGCGCGCCCCCCCGGCGCATTTCCTGGGTTCGGTTGGGGTTGGCAAATGGATTGGGGTAGTAATAACCTGCTCCGGTTCGGCACGGGGGCAGGCGACAATGGCGGGATCGGTGGGGGCGGGATCGGTCGGCAGGTTGCGGTGGTGGATGGTGTTCGGGCTGATCGGTCCCATCACCTTCGTGATGTCGCTGGATCGCACCGCGATTGTTATCGCGGCGCCTACCGTGCAGCATGAGTACGGTTTTTCTCTCGTCCAGATGTCGCTGATTCTGACGAGCTTTTCCTGGACCTACGCGGCGTTCCAAGTGCCCGCCGGGTGGCTGGCGGAAAGATTCGGGCCGCGCCGCGCCCTGGCCTGGGCCAACCTGATGTGGTCGCTGCTGACCATGGCGACGCCGCTGGGCTTTTCCGTCGCCTCGTTCGTCGGCATCCGCGCCATGCTGGGACTGGGTCAGTCAGCGGACTGGCCGGCCTCGGTGCTGGCGCTGCGGCGCTGGTTCCCGCGTCAGGAGCGCTCGAAAGGCAATTCCGTTCTGCTCGGCGGCCTCTATCTCGGCCCGATCGCGGCGGGACCGGCGACCGCCCTGGTGATCGCGAACTTCGGCTGGCGCGCCGCCTTCTACAGTTTCGGGCTGCTGGGCGTGCTGCTCGGCGCGGCGTGGTGGATCTGGTTCCGCGACGAGCCGAGAAGCCATCCCCGCATCACCGCCGGCGAACTCGCCGCCATCGAGGCGGACCAGGACGACGACACGGCGGTCGACCGCCACGGCGCCTTCCTGCGCGGCCTGCGGTCGGTGCAGTTCTGGGCGATCGGGGTGCAGTATTTCTTCCTGATCCTGGTGCAGAGTTTCTACACCACCTGGCTGCCGACCTATCTGATGAACGTCCGCCACATGTCGCTGCGCGAGATGGGCGTCAACGCCTCGCTGCCGTGGGTGGCGCTGTTCGTCATGGTGTTCGTGGCGGGCTGGCTGGCGGACGTCGTCCTGCGGGCGACGGGCTCCGTCTGGATGGCGCGGGTGCCGGCCGCGATGGTCGGCTTCGTCGTCAGCGCCGCCGCCCTGATCGCCGCCTCGCGGGCCGCCGACGTGGTGGCGATGATGGCGCTGCTGTGCGTCTCGCTGGGCGCCATCGGCCTGGTCCAGGTGTCGATCTGGTCGGCATGCCAGGACCTGGGACGCAGCGCCACCGGCGTGGTCACGGGCTGGGCGAACTGCTGGGGCAACTCGGCCGGCTTCGTCGGCCCGGTGGTCATGGCCTACCTGGTGGAGTGGACGGGCGGCTGGGAAGGCGCCCTGCTCGGCGTCGCCCTGGCCGGCGGGGCCGGCGCCGTGCTGTGGCTCCTGGTCCACCCGCAACGGCCATTGAGCGGGCTGAGCGCCTGAGCAAGAGAAGGTATGGCAGGCCAGGGCTCCGCCTTCTTCCTTGACTCTTGCTTTGGCGCTCCGCCCGTCCTATACGCCGCGCCTTGTTCGGCCGGTCGGCATCGGCGGGACTAGGCAGGAGTACGCGGCGATGAAGGCGGGCATTCACCCGGACTACCACGAGGTCAACATTGTCATGACCGACGGGACCACGTTCAAGACGCGGTCCTGCATGGGCAAGCCCGGCGAGACGCTGCGGCTGGACATCGACCCGAAGTCGCACCCGGCCTGGACCGGCGTGCAGCGCATCATGGACACCGGTGGGCAGGTGGCCAAGTTCAACCGGAAGTTCGGCGGAATCGGGCTGAAGAAGTAGGCCCCTCCTCGCCTTTTCGGCCTGCGGCATTGGCGCCGTGCCCCTTGAACCGGGGGCCGGCGCTTTCCATATTCATGGCTGTCCGGGATGCCCATTCGGGGTCCCGGGGCCTTAGCGACGGCCGGCCCGTCATGGGCGGCCGCAATTGGAACCTTGCTGCTGCAGGAGGTACTACCGTGACCACATTCGATTTCGCCCCGCTGTTCCGCACCGCCATCGGCTTCGACCGTTTGGCGCAAATGGTGGACACCGCCTCGGCCGGTGCCGAGGCATCCTATCCGCCCTACAACATCGAGAGGACCGGCGAGGACAGTTATGTTCTCACCATGGCGGTCGCCGGTTTCGGTCCGGATGACATCGAGCTGCCGCTGCAGGACAACGCCCTGCTCGTTGCCGGCCGTGCTGGCGGCGCCGAGGGCAACAAGGCCGAGGTGCTGTACCGCGGCATTGCCGGGCGCGCCTTCGAGCGCCGTTTCGTGCTCGCCGAGCACATCGTCGTCGATGGCGCCGACATGCAGAACGGCATGTTGTGCGTCAACCTCAAGCGCGTGGTACCCGAGGCGTTGAAGCCGCGCCGCGTCCCGGTGACGGCCGGCGCCCCGCGGATCACCGACGAGGCCAGTCCGGCCACCAACGACACCGCCAAGTCGCCCCGGGCGGCCTGACATCGACCAGAGAGGGGGGCCGCGGCAACGCGGCCCCTTTTTTTGTCCTCGACCCGGTCAGCCCTTGCGGAAAAACGCGTCCGCCGCGCTGCGATGGGAAGTCTTGCGGCCGACTTCCGCCTCGACGCGGGCGATTTCGTTCCGCAGTTCGTCGATATATTCGTTCAGTTCCGCGACCCCGAGCAGATCGAGCGGCAGCTTGGTCAGCCGTGCGGGCCGCGGCCTCGGCGTTTCGTCCTCATCGATGATCAACCTATCGTCTCCTGACTTGTTGCATCATAACAGTGTTGTCCGGCTTGACCGGCACCAAGGCGAGGGCCATATCCCCTGCATTCCCGCTTCTCCGGCTGGCCATGTGTCCCGGCGATGATCGCACCGGGAACCGTGCCTTTCCAGGGCGTCCGCGCGACGCTGCCCCCGAGACGCCAAGGTACCACGTCATGACACTCCCTCTGATGCCCAAGGCAACGGCGGTCTGGCTAATTGAGAAGACCGCGCTGACCTTCACCCAGATCGCCGATTTCTGCGGCGTGCACCCGCTGGAGGTGCAGGCGATCGCCGACGGTGAGGTGGCGCAGGGCATTGTCGGTTACGATCCGGTCGCCAACAGCCAGTTGACCGCCGATGAGATCCGCCGCTGCGAGGCCGATCCGGCGGCGCGGCTGAAGCTGGCGCTGAGCACCATCCCGACGCCGAAGAAGCTGAAGGGCGCCCGCTACACGCCGGTGGCCAAACGCAACGACCGTCCGGACGGCATCGCCTTCCTGCTGCGCAACTATCCTCAGTTGACCGAGGCGCAGATCGCCAAGCTGATGGGCTCCACCAAGGACACCATCCAGAAGGTGCGCGACCGCACGCACTGGAACAGCCCGAACATCAAGCCGCGCGACCCGGTGATCCTGGGCCTGTGCAGCCAGACCGACCTGCATAACATGGTGCAGCAGGCCAACGAGCGGCTGGCCCGCGATGGTCAGGCAGTGCCGCCGCCGCCGGTGCCCGAAGCCGACGAGGCGGCCTAGTCGGGGCAGTTCCGCCGGCGGCTGCCGGGCGGCCTGCCCCCAATGCCGAGCGAACGGGTCGGCGTCAGCTCTCGCTCCGCAATCGCTCCATCTCCTCCTTGACCCGTAATTTCTCGATCTTCAGCTTCGTCAGGACCTCGGAATCCGGCCTCGGGCGCTGATCCTCGTCGGCGATCCGCGCCTCGAGGCTGGCGTGACGAAGCTTCAGGCTTTCGATACGGGGCTGCAGGTTCATAAGGCCTCCTCTCGGGGGTATGGCGTCATGACGGGCACGCGGGCGGAACCGGCCTGGCAGGCGGACCGGGAGTCCCGGCACGGCGTGCCATCGAAGCGTAACGCGGGACGCCGGCATTTGCCAGCACGTCGGCATGAGCCAAGCGCAATGGTCAATCCGTAGGCTTGGGCGGCGTGGTGTGGTAACAGGTCATCATGCTGACTGACCGTGATTCACTGTTGCGCAAGCTCCACGAGCTGAGAAGCGAGCATCGCGACCTCGATACCGTGATCGCGCGGCTCTCCGAGCATGGCGCCATGGACCACCTTCAACTGAAGCGGCTGAAAAAGCGCAAACTGTTGCTCAAGGACGAGATCTCCTGGCTGGAATCCCGGCTGATTCCGGACAGCATCGCCTGACCCCGATGGAAGTCCGCCCCCCGCCGCCGCTGGTTGGCATCATCATGGGCAGCCAGTCGGACTGGTCGACCCTGACCCATGCCGCCCAGACCCTAGCTGGGCTGCAGGTGGCGCATGAGGTCCGCATCGTCTCGGCGCACCGCACCCCGGACCGGCTGCGCGACTACGCGGCCTCGGCGCGCGAGCGGGGGCTGCGGGTGATCATTGCCGGGGCTGGCGGGGCGGCGCATCTGCCCGGCATGTGCGCGGCCTGGACCGCGCTGCCGGTGCTCGGCGTACCGGTCGAAAGCCACGCGCTGAAGGGCATGGATTCCCTGCTTTCCATCGTCCAGATGCCAGCCGGGGTGCCGGTCGGCACTCTGGCCATCGGCCGGGCCGGGGCGATCAACGCCGCCCTGTTGGCGGCCGCCATTCTGGCCATCGGCGATCCCGATCTGGCGGCGCGGCTGGACGCGCTGCGCGCCGGGCAGACCGCCGCCGTCGCATTAGCGCCCGTGGAGGCGTCTCCCACATGAGTATCCCTCTGGCACCGAACAGCACGATCGGCATCGTCGGTGGTGGCCAACTCGGCCGGATGTCCGCCATGGCCGCGGCAAGGCTGGGCTATCGCTGCCACATCCTCAGCTCCGAGCCCGACAGCCCGGCAGCCCTGGTGTCGGCCGGCAGCACGGTGGGCGACTATGAGGACCCCGCCACCTTGCGCGCCTTCGCCCGCCAGGTGGACGTGATTACCTTCGAGTTCGAGAACGTCAGCGCCGAGGGCCTCGACCTGATGGCCTCGATCCGCCCGGTCCGTCCGGCGCCCGCGGTGCTGCGGATCAGCCAGTACCGGCTGGCGGAAAAGAGCTTCCTGAACGGCATCGGCGTGCCGACCACGCCCTGGGCGGCGGTGGACAGCCGCGCCGAGCTGGAGGCGGCGGCGCGGCGGATCGGGCTGCCGGCGGTGCTGAAGACGGCCCGGCTGGGCTATGACGGCAAGGGCCAGGTGATCCTGCGCGAGGCCGGCGAGGTTGCCGCGGCATATGACGAACTGTCGCCGAAGCCCCTGATCCTCGAGGCCGTCGTCGATTTCGCCTGCGAGATCAGCGTGATCGTGGCGCGCGGCTCGGACGGGACGATGGTGACCTTCGACACGGTGGAGAACGGCCACCGCGACCACATCCTGAACATCAGCTACGCC
>Ga0181529_10004751_pt1 | contig 14503 bp, 10 predicted proteins | sample PEATcosm2014_Bin_36_FD_119763 | JGI IMG/M metagenome (GOLD analysis project Ga0181529, IMG submission 119763) | Peatland microbial communities from MTU Mesocosm Facility, Houghton, MI, USA - PEATcosm2014_Bin10_30_metaG | ecosystem: Environmental > Terrestrial > Soil > Wetlands > Peat | place...
ACTCTTTTGCCTTTCAAATTCATCATGGAATCTATCCTCAAAGCTCGATCTTGTTCAAATGCCGGTTCGTGCTGGAAGCGCAGACCGGGCTGGAGCAGCGGTTCGCGCCATCCAATTTCATTGTGCACCGCAAGCGGCGCGGCGCGGATTGCCGTCAGCGGAGTTTCAGTGTCGTGAGAGCAAACAGTGCAAACACCAGGGCAGCAATCCAGAATCGGACAATGACCTTGGATTCATGCCATCCCAGCTGCTCGAAATGGTGATGCAAGGGGGCCATTTTGAAGATACGCTTTCCGTTGCGGAGTTTGAAACTGCCTACCTGCAACATGACGGAGACGGCTTCCAGGATGAAGATTCCGCCGATGAAGGGCAGCAGCAGTTCCTGGCGGATGATGACGGCGACGGTGGCGATTGCGCCGCCCAGCGCCAGCGAACCCACGTCGCCCATGAAGATCTCGGCGGGATGGGCGTTGAACCATAAAAACCCGATGGACGCGCCAACCATGGAGCCGCAGAAGACCGTGAGTTCGCCCACCATGGGCATGCGCTGCAGTTCCAGGTAATCGGCGAAGACCACGTGGCCGCTGACATACGTGAGCACGGCCAGCGCGCCGGCGGCGATGATGGTGCATCCAATCGCGAGGCCGTCCAAACCGTCGGTGAGATTGACGGCATTCGACGAAAAGGCCAGGAACAGCATGATGATGACCACGAAAGGCACGAAGGCCAGGAATTCAAGATGCGGGATGGAGCCCAGCCAGTGCCACTGCAGATCGGGACGCCAGTTCTTGACGAAGGGGACGGTCAACTGGGTGGAAAACCTGCCGAACTGCTGCATGACCACCAGAGCAATTGCAACCATTGCGCCGGCCAGGAACTGGTAGCCGAGCTTGGCGCGCGCGGTCAGGCCCAGGCTGCGGCGCTTGACGACCTTGATGTAATCGTCGGCAAAGCCGATGGCGCCGAACGCCAGCGTGGAAAAGACCGTGATCCAGACAAAGGGATTGGCCGGGTCGGACCAGAGCACGGTGGGCAACAAAACAGCAATGGCGATGAGGACGCCGCCCATGGTGGGCGTGCCCGTCTTTTTCAGGTGAGACTGCGGCCCGTCTTCACGGACGAACTGACCGATCTGAAATTCGCGCAGCTTCTGAATGACATAGGGGCCAATAAACAGGGCGATCAGGAGCGCGGTGCCGGAGGCAAAGGCGGTGCGGAAGGTGAGATAGCGAAAGATGCGAAAAGGATGGAAGAACGGAAAGAGCTTTTCGTAAAGCAGCCAGTAGAGCAAGAGGCCTCCCGAGCCGGAATCGAGCGAAGTTCAGGATGATTTTACTAGAGATAAACCATCGGTAGTATTTCCCGGTGAGTTTTGTCAGGGGTCGCGGCTCGTAGAGTTTTGGCTTATGCTGGACGCAAAACCCCGAATTGACTCGAAATCGGTCATTTTTTGTACGTCATTTTGAATGCTCGTATCCCCCGTTTGGGGAAGAGCCAAGCAGCCTTGTCTGACCGATACTGGGAGCGGACGGGATGTGGACGAACGAGCTTTTTCCTGCACTTCCTTCGCGTCGGAAAGATCGGGAGAACCCACACATGGCTTTGCGTTCCGAATTCGACATCTTCGACCGGAGCAAGGACCCCGCTCTGGACGAACTGTGCGAGTTGGCCGCGGTGTTGTGTGGCGCCGATTATGCCTTCATTGGCTGGATGGACTACAACCGGCTCTGGTTCAAGTCGCGCTTCGGGTTTCAAGCGACCGAGCAGCCGTGGGCATCGACGGCGTGCCAGTGGATGCTGGAGATCGGCGAGCCGCTGCTGATTCGCGACGCCAGCCAGGACCCACGCTTTCCGCCCGAGGGGATCCCGCTGGCCGGGGCGCAAACCTGCCGAAGCTACGTGGGTGTTCCGCTGACGACCAGCGAACACCAGTTTGTCGGAACGCTGGCGGTGCTCGCGCGCGAACCGAACCGATTCAGCGTTGAACACGGCACCTTCCTGCAGATCCTGGGACGCCAGACGATCACGCGCATCGAGCTTTATATGCGCACCCGGGCGCAGGAACACGCGCAGCGCGAGAGGCAGCGGGCGGAGCGTGCGCTGGCCGTGGAGCGCTGTTTTGTGGCGGCGACGCTGGATTCGATTCCAGCGCTGGTCGCGGTGCTCGATACAGCCGGCCGCATTGTGCGGATGAACTCGCCCTGCACGCAATTGACCGGCCTGAGCATGACCGAGGCCATTGGCAGACCCTTCGTTGAAGTGGTGCTGGCCCCGGAAGACCGGGGTTGGGCCGCGGAAAAGCTGCGCGCTGCATCCACAGGACTGGTCTCTGGCCCGCACGAGACGGCATGGCACGCAGCCGGCCACCTGCTGGGCGAACCATCGCCGGGCCCGACGCTTTTCGATGCACAGATGCCGTATTCGCTCCAGTCCGGCGCGCTGGCCACCATGGCTCCGCCCGCGCAGGTACGGCGCGTGAGCTGGACATTGCGGCCACTGAGCGGCCCGGATGGCGAAATCCAGTACCTGATTGTGAGCGGCCAGGACGTAACCGAGCAGCGCGAGATGGAGTTGGCGCTGGCTTCGAGCGAGACGCGCTACCGGGAGATGGTGGAGAACAGCCTGGGCTTCGTCTTCACCTGCTCGATGGATGGCAGGCTGACCTCGCTGAACTCCCTGACCGCCCAGACGCTGGGTTACCGCATGGAGGATCTGACCGGCCGCTCCCTGAACGAACTGCTCGATGGCGAGGGGATGGCGACGTTTCAGGAGTGCCTGGAAGCGCTGTCGAGCCGGGAAGAGTGGCAAGGGGCGCTGCCGTTGCGGCGCAGCGATGGCGTCTTCCGGCGCATCGCCTTGCGAAGCCGCCGGATGGAGCTGCCCGGCGAGCGCCCGTTCGCTCTGAATCACGGCATCGACGTAACCGAACAGCACGAGTCCGAACAGGCGCTGCACATGGCCATGCGGCAGCGGGAACTGATTCTGGAATCGGTGGGGGATGGCATCTTCGGCATCGATCTGGATGGGCTGGTGACTTTTGTAAACCAGGCGGCGGCGCGGGCGTTGGGATATAGCCCGGAGCGCCTGACCGGGCGTCCGATGCACGAGACGATCCAGCACAGCCACGCCGACGGGACGCCTGCATTGCGGGCATCGAGCGCGATTCTGGAAGGATTGCAGCGCAACGAGATGGTTCGCATAACCGGCGAAGTGTTCTGGCGCCAGAACGGGACGTCGTTCCCCGTGGATTACAGCGCCACGCCGCTGGTCGAGGGCGGGCGAATCTCCGGCATGGTGGTCGCCTTCCAGGATGTGAGCGAACGACGCCGGTTGGAAAAGATGAAGGATGAGTTCATTTCGACGGTGAGCCACGAGCTGCGCACACCGCTGACCTCGCTGCGCGCCTCGCTGGGGCTGTTGGCGACCGGAACGCTGGAGAAGCGTCCCGAGAAGCGCGGCCAGATGATCGAGATGGCGATTGGCAACTGCGACCGGCTGGTAAAGCTGGTGAACAACATCCTGGACTTTGAGGGCGTGCGGAAAGGCAAACTGCCGCTGGACCGGCAGGCGGTGGACGCAGCCATCCTGCTGCGCCGCGCCGCCGATGTGGCGCACTCGGCCGCGTTGCAGGCGCACATCAACTTTCGCATCGAGGCGAAGCAGGCGGTGGTGATGGCCGACGAGGAACGGATACTGCAGGTGCTGAACGAATTGGTAACCAACGCCATCAAGTTCTCGCCGCCGCAAACGACCATCCGGCTTTCGGCGAAACCGGCCGCGGGCGCGCCGCCGGCGGAGGCACAAAACGGCGCAAATCCGGCGGAGATCTGCTTCCGCGTGGAAGACCAGGGCCGCGGCATTCCTGCCGAGAACCTGGAGGGTATTTTCGACCGCTTCCAGCAGGGCGACGCCTCCGACTCGCGCGATCTGGGCGGGACCGGCCTCGGCCTGGCTCTGTGCCGCAGCATCGTGGAGCAACACGGCGGACGCATGTGGGCGGAAAGCACTCCCGGCAAAGGGAGTTGCCTGCTCTTTACGCTTCCCGTCGCGGAGTAGGCACTCGCCGTACGGGCACTGGCCGTGCTGGCATACCGCTTCGCGTGGCCCGCGCTCTTGAAACGCGCGGGATGAAGGCAAGTGCAGAAGCGGAACAAACTGGATGCGACTTGTCGCCCGCACCGGAGGCGCAGCGTTTGCTAGCCCAGCGCTTCAGCGCTGGGAAATTGTCCCATCGAATCTCCTGAGTCCCGTTGGGACGGCGCAGAAGGCGCAAATGCCACATACATTGACCAGCATTCCAGCAGTTACACTGGTCTTGTGAACGCATCCAGTCAGCCCATTCAGCCCAGCCGCAAAGAGTTCCTGGCGCTTGCCAGCGAGCACACGCTTGTTCCCGTATGCCGCATTCTGACCGCCGATCTGGAGACCCCGGTGTCGGCTTTTCTGCGGGCGGCGTGGTCGGAGCGCGAGTGCTTTCTGCTGGAATCGGTGGAGAACGGCGAGCAGGTCGGCCGCTACACGTTCATCGGACTGACGCCGTCCAAGCGCATTGTGGCGCGTGGCCGCGAGATCACCATCACCGAAGGCAAGAAGGTTGTTCAGTTCGACGACGACATCTTTGTGGTGCTGCGCCGTGCGCTGAGCGGACACAAGCCTGCGCGCCTGCCGGGATTGCCGCCCTTTACCGCCGGAGCGGTGGGCTTCTTCTCGTATGATGCGGTGCGCCAGGTGGAAAAGCTGCCGAAGCTGGCCAAGGACGAGTTGGGTGTGCCCGACGCCTGCCTATTGTTCTTCGACGAAGTGCTGGCCTTCGACCACGTGCGCAAGGAAATCTGGCTGGTGGTGACCGCCGACCTGCTGCGCAGCAAGCCCGCGGCGGCCTATGAAAAGGCCGTGGAACGCCTGGACCGGCTGGAACGGCAACTGGCGCAGCCTCTGCCGAAACTGCCTGTCGGACCCGGCAAAGGCAAGCTCAAGGTAAAGTTCCGCACCGCGAAAAAGGACTTTCTGGCCGCCGTTGACCGCACCAAGGAGTACATCGCCGCGGGAGACATCTTCCAGGCGGTGCTGTCGCAGCGCTTCGACGTCGAACCGGAAGCGGACAGCTTCCAGGTCTACCGCGCGCTGCGCGCCGTCAATCCCAGCCCGTACATGTACTTCCTGCGCTTTACGCCGGACGGTCCGCTGGGCGGCGAGCCGGAAAAGCGTGCAAAGGGCTTCCTCAAGGGATTGAAAAAGGGCAAGCAGCCGGGGACGGTGGAACTGGCGGGGTCGTCGCCCGAACTGCTGGTGCGCGTTCACCAGGGCAAGGTAGAGTACCGGCCCATCGCCGGAACCCGGCCGCGCGGCGTCGACGAGAAGCAGGACCAGGCGCTGGCCGAAGAGATGATCCACGACGAAAAAGAGCGCGCCGAACACGTGATGCTGGTGGACCTGGGCCGCAACGACGTGGGCCGGGTCAGCGAATTTGGCTCGGTGAAGGTGGACCGGCTGATGTTCGTGGAGCGCTACTCGCACGTCATGCACATCGTCAGCACGATTCAAGGCCGGCTGAAGGCGGGGCTGAGCGCGATTGACGCCCTGCGCGCCTGCTTCCCTGCCGGCACGCTGAGCGGCGCTCCCAAGGTCAGGGCGATGGAGATCATCGAGGAACTGGAGCCGGCTCGGCGCGGAACCTACGGCGGCACAGTTCTCTACGCCGATTACTCGGGCAATCTGGACTCCTGTATTGCCATCCGCTCGATGCTGGCGGTGGGCGGCAAGGGATATGTGCAGGCGGGCGCAGGCATCGTAGCCGATTCGGTACCGGAACTGGAACACCAGGAGTCGATCAACAAGGCACAGGCGGTGATCCGGGCGATTGAGCGGGCGAGAGAGCTGTAAGGCAGGGAACAGGGAGTAGGGAGTAGGGAGTAGGGAGTAGGGCTTCTCGGCTGATCTGAAGGATGATGCTCCCGGCAAAAACAGGTAACGCTGGCCTCCTGGCCGGCTGTAGCGTGGACCTCCCGGTCCACGCTCACTCACCCCCCTCGGGAGAACTGCTTTCGGGCGCAGAAAGTTGAAAGCAGTAACACAACCCTTGGCAAAACTGGAGCGTACATTGGCCTCCCAAAACTGAACTCCAAACCGGCCGATTCCGAAATGGGATCGGCCTTTTTGCGTTGACGGCGGAAATGTACTATTTTCGGACACTTTTGCAGTCCACACTGATAACTCGTGGCAACGCCCGCACACTTGCGTCCGCCAGCCGAGATGAACGCGAAAGGACTTTTCCTCCATGCAGATTTCCGGTTTGCAGAACACCACTTCGCTTTTTTCTGAGCTCGCCAGCAATTCAGCATCTTCAACGTCGTCGACCTCGTTCAATTTCGGCAGCAGCCAGAACGGCCTTGGCACGGCGCTCAGCGGGTTGATGTCTTCGATCAAATCGGGCGACACCAGCGATGCCCAGAAGTACCTGGCGCAAGTGCAGCAACTGAGCCCGGCGAACATGGACTCAGGCAGCCCGCTGGGCAAGTTTCTGAGCAGCGTGTCGTCGGCGCTTTCGAGCGGGAACATCTCCGCCGCGCAGACGGCGCTGACCACGCTGGAAGGCACTCCGGGGCAAGGATCGGCATCTTCGGCCAGCGCGGCGGCCAGCGACAGCACGGCCGGAATCAGCCAGATGGGCGCAAATGTGCTGAGCCTGTTCAGCGCCATCAGTTCCGGGAACATTCAGGATGCGCAGTCGGCCTACGACGCGCTGACCAGCCAGACAAGCTCGTCGAGCGGCTCCAGTTCCAGCAGCAACTCGTTCGATGCCCTGCTCTCGCAGATCGGCCCGTCGTTGAGCAGCGGAAACATCACAGCCGCGCAGTCGGCGATGGACGGATTCCTGCAGAGTTTGTCAGCTGGATCGCTGGTGAATGCCTCGGCCTGACTGATTGCGCCTCGAGAAAAACGAGGCATGCAGAAATCCGGCAGGCCCAGCGATCGGGCGCGCATCAACGCGCCCTGGTTTCTACAACTCCAGGACGAAGAACAACCGGAACCGGAAGAGACAGATCCGGAATAATTTCGCGCGGTTCACTCTCCTCTTGCCACGCGGTCGGGGGTGATGAGACGCCTGCGAAGATGCTCGCGGTGCCTTTGGAAATGCCCTCTTTGTACGAATTCAGACAGAGTGTCGCGAAGTGATTCAGCTATCTGTATAGAAAGTACGCAAACGGGAATAATTCAAGTTATTTGTTGAAATTTTCTAATGTTTCTCCTCAAGCGCCCGATAAAGAGATTGAGTAAGTGAAAGTATCTCATTCGAGCGACGGAGGAGGTCTACCATGGCGACGGTTCTGGTCGATATGAGTCTTCCTCAAGTGAGCTACCAGAGCGAACTGCAGCGCATCCAGGTGCAGCGTTCGTCGGCACACAACAAGTCGAACGACTCGGTCAACACCCCGAATACCCCATTCAACCAGGGACGCGCGCAGAAAATGCTGGCTGCGCCCGTGCAAGCGGGTTCCCTCACCCAGGACGAATTCGCCAACGCGCTGGAAACAGCGAATGCGCTGATGGCCGAATCCGGAGCCGAAACCAGCGAGTATCTCGGCACCCAGTTGAATGTGTACGCCTGAGTTACCTGACTTATAAAACCAGTTACTCCTTTTCAACTTGCCCGCACACCCAAAGCATATCTTCGCCGAAACAGTTCCTGGCGATCCGCTCCATTCCTTCATAAAAAACTAAGCCGTCAGCCGCTCCAGTTCGGCGCAGACCCGTTCCACTACGGAGTGCCAGTCATACATGCGCGGCTGGCGGAAGAGCCGCACTGTCGGATACCACGGGCTGTCTTCGCGGCCCAGCATCCAGCGCCAGTCGGGCGCGTGGGGCAGCAGCACCCAGGTGGGCTTTGCCAGCGCCCCGGCCAAGTGAGCCACCGAAGTATCTACGGTAATGACCAGGTCCAGATGCGCCATCTGCGCGGCCGTATCCGCCATATCCTCGATCTGGGCGGAAAGATCTGTCAGCCCGCCCCGCACCGAGCCCAATTCCGCCGCCGCCGGACCCATCTGGAGCGAGAAGAAGTGCGCGCCACGCACCCGGAAAAGTGGCTCCAGCGCGGCCAGAGCCAGCGAGCGGAAGCGGTTGTTGGGATGCGAAGGACTGCCCGCCCAGGCCACGCCCACGCGCAGCCCACGGGCTGGCCAGGGCAGCGCCCCGGCAGTCCACAGCGCCGTCTCTGGAACGGAAAGGTACGGTCCCGCGGCCGGGATGCTCTCCACGGTGGTCGCGAAGGCCAGCGGCAGGCTCATCAGCGGACACTGCCAGTCGCACCCCGGCAGCGGGTCACCACTCATCGCCAATTCCTCAATGCCTGGCATTTGCTCCGCCAGGCGTCGCAGGCGCGGCGGAATGTCCAGAATCACCCTGCCGCCGGCCGCCTGCACCAGGGGAACATAACGCAAAAACTGCAAGGTATCGCCCAGCCCCTGCTCGGCATGAAGCAGGATACGCGCCCCGTTGAGCGGCTCGCCACGCCACCGCGGCTGCGGCAGGTTCCGCGTCGCATTTCCGCGCCGCCGGAAGCGCGCCTCGTGGTCGCGCCAGCCGTTGCCGTAGTCGCCCATCAGCAGTTCGATCTGCGCCAGGTTCCACTGGGCTTCCGGGTGCCCGGGTTGCAAGGCCAGCGCGAAGTCGAAGCGCCTCTCGGCCTCGTGCAACTCGCCCTGTTCCACCAGCACCACGCCCAGGTTATTCGATGCCTCGATTGAATCCGGATTCAAGGCCAGCGCCTTGTTCAGCCAGTGCTGCGCATCCGCCAGATTTCCCTCGGCCAGCAGCAGAGCGCCCAGCGCATTGCAGGCTTCGGCGTTCTCGGGCCGCAGCGTCAGTAAGCGCCGGAAGCAGGCTGCCGCTTCTCCTGGGCGGTTCAGATCTTGCAGCGTGTGCGCCAGGCTGTTCCATGCCTCGGCGTAGGCAGGCTTCCGGGTCAGCGCCCGTTCCAGGCAGCTGCGCGCTTCCTCTAGCTTGCCTTGCGCACGCAAGAGAATTCCCAGGTTATTCGACGATTCCACGTAATCCGGGCGCAGCATCAGCGCGCGTTCGAAACACGCCCGCGCCTCTTCCGGCATCTCCTGCTCCCGGTAGACATTCCCCAGGCTGTTATACGCTTCCACGTAATTCGGCTGAACGCGCAGGGCGCGCTCGTAGCAGGCCGCGGCCTGGTCCAGTTTCCCCAGCGCTTTCCATGCGCCGCCCAGGTTATAGAGCGCTTCCAGGCAGTCGGGCTTGAATTTCAGCGCCTGCTCGTATTCCAGCACCGCGTCGCGCCATTTGCCCTGCGCCTGCAACACCAGGCCCAGGCTGGAGTGGTACGAGGCATCGTCGCCACGCAGCGCAATCGCCCGCTGGATCATCCGCACTGCCAGGTCGGGCCGCCCCGCGCCGAACTCGACCATCCCCAGCAGGTGCAGGCTGTCGCAATGGCGGGCGTCGATGGACAGAATCTCGAGGTACAAACGACGCGCCTCGTCCAGGCGGCCCGTCTGGTGTTCGCGCAGAGCGCTCGCCAAAAGACCTGAGACTGTCGCGGCGGGCGTGACCGCACGCCGGATTACATGCTGCCTTGGAAGAGGGATCGGAACTCGACTCATAGGTTCGACTTGCACCTGGCTCGGAAGATTGCTCCACCCGCAATGCCATCGGCCTTGGCGTCCCGTCTGTTAGAAAAATCTCAGACTGGATAAACCACGGCCTCTGCGCTCCGCAGGCGTGCCCTTACACGCCCTCTATTCGTGCACGCGGTCCGCCCAAAGCTCCGGAAACGAATTTGGAAGTCTTCATGCGCCATTGCGGCGCGGCCTGGTTTTGTTGCAAGCCTCAGTGTGTCTTGTGCCTGCGGATGTGCTTTTTCGCCGGCTTCGGCGCATCTTCCGGCAGCGGCGGAAGTCCTGCCAGGGCGAGCAGAATGTCGTTGGCGCCCTTGAACAGGTTCTGGTGCTTCTCCACCGCGCCGTCGGTGGCGGCCACAAAAATGGCGGTGTGGCTGGCGTGATGCAGCGCGATATAGGTCGAGAATCCGGCTCCGCCGCCCGTCTTCTGCACGATCTCCGAGGGATCTCCCGGCGCGCCCAGGTGCATCCAGCCTAGGCCGATCCCGTAGGGCTTGCCGGCGTGGTCCAGGCCCACCTCGCGGGTAAGATCAGCAACGCGGAAATAGCTGGCCTGGGCGGCCGGGCTCTGGGCCGGAATGCTCGGCCCTCCCGTTCCCAACAGGTACTTCAGCCAGATCGCCATGTCGCGCGGCGTGGAGTAGAGTCCCGAGCTTCCCGCCGTGTTCTCGGTCACCGTGCAGGGGCCTTCAGGATACGCGCCTGCCAGCAGCCGCGCGCACTGGTCGGCATTGGGAAAGTAGGTCGTCCCGTACATGTTCAGCGGCTTCAGAGTTCGCTCGGCGAGCAGCGCCGCATAGGGCTTGCGAGCGGCGTTCTCCAGCGCGTCGCCCAGCAGGTCAAAGCCCACATTCGAGTAGAGCGCGGCGCTGCCCGGCGTGCTGCGCAGATGCTGGTTCGGCAGCCAATGCCAGCGGGTCAAGCGGTCGGGAAAGGTGAAATGAGCCATGCCCCGCGGAGTGTTTCCGATTTCACGCGGCAATCCCGCCGTATGCGTCGCCAGATCTTCCAGCGTGATGGCCTTTACGCGTTTGGGCACCACCGCGTGCGCGGGCGCGTAACGTTGCAGCGGATCTTCCAGGCCCACTGTCTTGTCGAGCACCAGTTTCGTCAGCAGGTCGGTGGTGAAGATCTTGGTGAGCGAACAGATGCGCACCACCGAGTCCGTAGCCGGAGCCTGGCCCGTCCCCAGCGAGGTCTCGCCATAGCCATGAAAAGTGACCTGGTCGCCGCGCACCACCACCAGCACCATGCCCGTCGATCCCGAGCGCGCGAAGAGGTCCGCACCCAGCTCATCGGCGGTCTTCAGGTCGGGCAGAGCGCCCGGCGCGGCCGTCTGCGCAACCGCAGTCGCAATGGCTGCGGCCAGCAAAACCGCAAGCAGCGCCCGCAACCTGGGGCGGGCAAAGATGGGTGAAACGGCAATCATCTCCAGCATTAGGCCGATTTTACCGGCCTGCGGCTTAATGCAGCGAGCAAGGATGCCCGCAATCCCATATGCCGAAACAATACATACGCACCGCAATCGAGTCGAGCAACGAATTGCACGTTTTGTGCGATAACTGACCGCAATAATACATCTTTGCGTATTATGTGCACCGTCGCAGCATGATCGATGCATGTTTGACCCGCAGGACGGCTATAATTTAGATGGCTACCCAGCTAGCCGGGGCGGCACAGAGTCATGGCGATACGGTATCCAGTCTTCTTTCTTCTTTTTTTCTGTGCCTGTTTGCGAACCGGGATTGCCGAATCGAGCGAGCCCGCGCAGAACGCGCCCTCGCATTTTGAATCCAACTATGTCTTCCGCACCGGCGAGCAGTTGCAGGGACCGCAGGTGCTTACCTACCGCCTCTTCGAGTACAGCCTGCAAGCTGGCCACCGGATTCTCCCCGACATCGGCTACTACGACACCGGCGGCCTCTCCGACCGCATCATTTTCGGCGGCGGCGGCGTGGAGTACAAGAACCGCCATATCGACTACACCCAGATTCTCTACGCGGCCGAAGAGACCGGCCCCTCCGCGCACCACCAGCGCACCCTCTGGATCTGGCCTGTCATCGACTCTACTTACACCCCGCGCCTGACCTCCGAGGTGGCCCTTTATCCCACCATTCCGATCAACCACGCGGCCCGCTGGGGGTTCGACATCGATCGCGCCAAGATGGAGTACGCCTTCGGGCCGCACTTCAAGGCCGGAGCGGGCTTGAGCGCCTGTGTGGGGGCAACTACTTCCTGGACCAACAAGCCCCTGGCCACCGCGACCTTCACCAATCGCGGCGGCGCATGGGAGTTCTGGCTGGAGCGCATGCCGGGCGGCGCGCAGATCCAACTGCGCTACTCGCTCACCCGCAAAGGCTTTTAGCGCACCACGGCTGAAAGCAACAGCGTCATTCCCAGTCCCGCCACCGACAGAATCGTCTCCAGCACCGTCCAGCTCGATAGCGTCTCCTTCAGTTCGGTCTTGAAGAACGACTGGATCATCCAGAAGCCGGGGTCGTTCACGTGCGACAGGACGATCGACCCGCAGCCGGTGGCCAGCACCAGCAGCTCCGGACGCACCCCCATGTGCGCCGCCATCGGCGCCAGAACACCCGCCGCCACAGCCATCGCCACGGTGGCCGATCCCATCGAGACGCGCACCACCGCGGCCAGCAGCCAGGCCAGAATCAGCGGCGGAATATGCGCACCGAGGGCCAGGCTCACGGTGGCCTGCGCCGCCCCCGAGTCGCGCAGAACCCCGCTCAACCCGCCCGCTGCAGCCAGGATGGCCAGCACCCCGGCAATCGGCTCAAAAGCCTCGCCGCACAACTTGCGCAGCTGCTCCACGCCGTGATCCGCGCCGGTCTGGAGGTGTCCGCCCAGGGTCAGCAACCCGGCCAGCGAGGCAATCAGCAGCGCAACCTCCGGGCTGCCCACAAAATGCAGCGCTGCGTTCATCCCGCTGCCCGGCGCGGCCAGCGAATCCGCCCAACTACCCAAAAAGATCAACGCAACCGGCAGCAGAATCGCCGTTGCGGCACGGATGGGTCCGGCCGGGGCGGGCAGCGCAGCCGAATTCCCTGCCCTCTCAAGTCCGGCTTCCGGCTCCGGCGCGTGCGGAAGCGCCGTTTCCTCCCCTTCGTCGAGGTCGACGGCGGCTAAAACCTCGTTCGCCCCGGCCATCGGTTCGGCCAGGGCGCTCGTCCTGCGTTTCCGCGACCACCTCCGCAGCAGGAACCAGCTCAGCCCCGGTCCGGCCAGCGCCGCAGCCGGCAATCCGGCCAGCAGGCCGAAGAACATGGTGTGACCCAGATCGGCATGGAACATCGTCGCCGCCAGCATCGCGGCCGGATGCGGGGGAAACACCGCGTGCACAATCGACAGCCCCGCCAACACCGGCAGCCCCACCAGGATCGGCGGCCTTTCGCTGCGCCGCGCGGCCTCACCCACAATCGGCAGCAGCAGCACCAGCCCCACTTCGAAGAACACCGGCATGCCCACCAGCAGGCCCAACCCCAACAACGCCCAGGGCAAGCCGCGCGGGCCGAAGCCTTCCACCAGCGCATTTCCCAGCGAGGCAGCTCCGCCCGACGAAGCCAGCAACCGTCCCAGCACCGCGCCCAGCGTCAGCACAATCGCGATGTGTCCCAGCAAACTGCCCACCCCGCCCGTGAACGACAGCGGAACCTGCTTGAGGGGCATCCCAGCCGCCACTCCCAGCGTCAGGCCGGCCACCGTGAGCGCCAGCGCGGGGTGCAGCCGCAAGCGCGCAATCAGCAGCAAGAGCAGCAGCACCGTCCCGGCGGCGCAGGAAACAAGGAAGTAGGCATGGGCAGTCGAATCGGCAAGAGGCATCGGCAAATTATTCCACACCTGCGTTGGGCAGCCGCCTTCGGCCGGATCGCGCCGGACAACCGGCGGGCATTCACGCAGGACCGGCATTCAGCTCACGAAGAAAAATGACGGCGCTCTTCGATTGCGGAGTAGACTGTGGAGCGGAGTCCACGTATGGAAACCATTCAGATTGTGCTTGGGAAAGAGCTTCTGGACGCCGCCGATGCGGCCGCTCGCCGTTCCAGGCAAAATCGCTCCCAACTGGTACGCGAGGCACTTCGCCAGCATCTGCGGAGATTGGACTTGCAAGCGAGGGAGAAAAGCGACCAGGATGGCTATCTGATCCAGCCGGAGGTGCGCGATGAGCAGCAACTCTGGGAGGCGGAGGCGGCTTGGCCGGCGGAGTAGCGAGGGGGGATGTGCGCCTCTATCGGTTTGCTCCGCCTGACAAGAGCCGACCGGTGGTGGTGTTGACGCGGGACAGCGCCATCGGCTATCTGTCCACAGTGACCGTTGCGCCGATTACATCCACCATGCGCGGTGTGCCGTCGGAGGTGGTTTTGAACGAAGGGGGATGGCATGAAGGCCACCTGCGCTGTGAACCTGCACAATGCAATGACTGTCTCGCGGGATCGATTGGGCAGGCGTGTCGCCCGCCTGAGTTCCCTGCGCATGAACGAAATCTGCTCGGCTCTTCGCTTCACGCTCGGCTGCGATGCGGGTCCATCCTAGGACAGCCTCATCCTCAACACCGCCGACAGCCCCACCGATTTGCTCCGTTCCGCTTCCCATTCCTGCCCGCCGTCTTGCCCTTGTGCTCCCGAGCACACTTTTCGCTTGCGCAACTCTGCTACGATAAGGACGATTGCAGTTCCTGCCGTCGGACAGGCTATTTTCCTGCCCTGAGAGGTGCCAGCGCACAGGCGGCCGGAGTCAACCCATAAGGAGAAACTTCAATGCCTCTTGTTACCACACGGCAGCTTCTCGACGAGGCCGCCAAGGGCGGATACGGCGTCGGCGCGTTCAATGTCAACGACATG
>Ga0181529_10004753_pt1 | contig 14495 bp, 14 predicted proteins | sample PEATcosm2014_Bin_36_FD_119763 | JGI IMG/M metagenome (GOLD analysis project Ga0181529, IMG submission 119763) | Peatland microbial communities from MTU Mesocosm Facility, Houghton, MI, USA - PEATcosm2014_Bin10_30_metaG | ecosystem: Environmental > Terrestrial > Soil > Wetlands > Peat | place...
GCACTGTTCGCAGGATGCCGCCTGGTCGGCGGCGCATTCGTGCCCTTCAGCCCACGCACTGTTCGCAGGATGCCGCCTGGTCGGCGGCGCATTCGTGCCCTTCAGCCCACGCACTGTTCGCAGGATGCCGCCTGGTCGGCGGCGCACTCGCGCCCTTCAGCCCGCGCACTGTTCGCAGGATGCCGCCTGGTCGGCGGCGCACTCGTGCCCTTCAGCCCGCGCACGGCTCATGGTATGCCGCCTGGTCGGCGTCGCGCGCATGGCAGCCCTGGAACCGCGAGCGTAAGCGAGCGGCCCGAGCGCCCGACGCGGCTACTACCGATGATGCATCAGCGCGTACAGCACCACGATCAGGCACAGAATGCCGAACACCAGGAACACGATCTTCACCGTGCTGTACGGCCGGTCGCCCTGCACTTCGCCGGTCCGCGCATTCACCACCACCTGGTACGGCTGGTTGCGGAAACGGTAGGCGCCGATCCACAGCGGCAGCAGAATGTGGCGGAATACGGAGTTGGCATACGCCGTCTCCACCGACTCCACCATTTGCTCGTCGCCGCCGATATCTCTGCGGACGTCGCCGTCGATCACGTTCGCCATCACCGATTTGGCTTCCTCGAAACCGTCGGGCAACTCCACCTGGTAGCGTTGCGCCTTGAATCCCGCCAGGTACGCCGGTTCATACACGCAGATGGATTCCAGATCCCACGGCGCCAGGTGATTCAGCTTCTTTTCCGGCACCGCCCGCGAAGCGGCGATCAGCACATCCTGGAACGAACGCGCCACTTGCCCGGCCGTGGGATACCAGGCCGTTCGCATCACCTCGCGCGTTCGCGTGACGGTTCCGCCCTGCCCGTCGTCTTCCTCGTACGTCTCGGTCTCGAAGTAATGTTCCCCGCGCTGGCCGGTGTAATTGCTGACGGTGTCGGCGTCGTAGGTCCAGAAGGGCAGGTACAGTCCCGCGATGCCTTCCTGGCTGGCCATCCGTTTGAGAGCGTTGGGAGCGAACCAGCGGGTTTGCAGCCATGTTCGCACCTGGGTCTGCGCCTGCTCTTTGGGGACCTTGAAGGGCAGCACGGCGTCCGGCGCCACCATCGGGTCGGCTGCCTTCGGCTGGTTGACGATATTGGCGCCGCAGAACGGGCACGACCCCGCCACTTCGGGCGGTTGGAAACTCACTACGCTGCCGCAGCCGGTGCATTGCACTTCGAGCGCCTGCTCCGCCAGCGTCTTCAGATGGGCATCGCCGGCGCGCGCCAGGAACTCCTCGAGCAGATGCGACGCGATGCCCGAGGTCGTGGTGGCGGGCACGCCCTCGGTGTGGCCGCAGTGCGTGCACTTCAACTGACCCTTGGCAGGGTCGAACGCCATGATGGCGCCGCAGCCCGAACATTCGAACTGTTTGTGCGGCGTCGCGGGAGCCGGTTCGGGTGCCACGCTATTGCTGCGCTCCGCCGCATTCCGAGCAGAATTTCGCCGCGCGCGGGATGGAGTGGCCGCAGTTCATGCAGAACTTGGTCGCGGCGCCCGCTGCCCCCGCCGGTGCAGCCGGTGCGCCGCCAGGCGCCGGCGAGGCCGGAGGAGCCGCCGGCGGCTGCTGTCCGCCGCCGAAATTGGTGGCGTTCATCATCTGTTGCGCCATCGACATGCCCGCGCCCAGTCCCATACCGAGTCCCGCCCCGCCGCCTTCGTTAGCCGCCGCGATAGGCATCGACTGCGCTACCTGGAACTGCGTATACCGGTTCATATCGCCGATCATGTTCATGCTGATGCGCTGGTCGAGCATCTTCTGCAACTCGTCCGGCAGGGAGATGTTCTCCACCACGAAGCTGGCAATGTCCAGCCCCAGGTCGGCAAACACCGGCTTCAGCGCGTCCATCATGGTCTCGCCGAGTTGCAACTGGCTGGCGGTCATGTCCAGGAAGCTGACGGCGCTGGTGGCGAAAGCCGCGCTCATGCGGCCCACAATGGTGTCGCGCAGTTGCCCTTCCAGGTCGCCCACGCGGTACGTGGCCACCGTGCCGCTGACCTTCTGGTAGAAGATCTTGGGATCGGCGATGCGATAGGTGTAGATGCCATACGCGCGAATGCGCACCGCGCCGAATTCCTTGTCGCGGATGGTGATGGGCGTCGCCGTGCCCCACTTCTGGTCGGTTTGCAGCCGCGTGGAGAAATAGTAGACGTCGCTCTTGAATGGCGACTTGAAAGCCTTGTCCCAGTTCCTCAGGTACGTGAGAATCGGCAGCGTCTGCGTGGTCAGCGTGTACAGGCCGGGACCGAACACATCGGCAATCTGGCCTTCATTCACAAAGATGGCCGCCTGCGAATCGCGCACCGTCAACTGGCCGCCGTTCTGAATCTCCATATCCTCCATGGGATAGCGGTACGCCAGCGTCCCGTCGCCCGGCTCGGTCCAATGGATGACGTCGATGAATTGCTTTGAGAAGAAGCTCATAGGTCCTCGGCTTTTTACGAGTATACGCCACCAGGGAGGGTGAATTTCCCGGGGCAGTACCATATCCTCTGCCATTTCCCCGGTTCCGATCCATATTCATATGGGAAACCCATATGGAGGGGCGATGCTCCTGTTGGCCGCGGTGGGGATTTACGGCGTGCTGGCGTACTCGGTGACCGGGCGCACCCGCGAAATCGGCGTGCGGATGGCGCTCGGCGCGCAGCCGGGACGCATCACCGCGCTGCTGATCGCGGGCGCGGCAGCCATCGTCCTGCCCGGAATTGCCGCCGGTATTGGCGGAGGGCTGGCGCTCACCGGACTCCTGCGAACCATGCTCTTCGGCGTCAAACCGCACGACGCCGTCACGTTCCTGCTGGCGTCGATGGTGTTGGCCGCGGTCGCCTTGATGGCGGCGTACGTTCCGGTGCGCCGCGCTTCGCGCCTCATGCCGCTCGATGCCCTGCGGATGGAGTAATCCGGCCGTCTACTTCCGCAAATACGAATCGTCGCCGTCGATCCAGTCCTGCCGCCGCGGCGTGAACAGGTCGATCACCACCGTGTCTTCCATGGCTTCCACGCCATGCGGCACGTCCGGCGGAATGGCCAGAGCCTGGCCCGCGCTCACCAGAATCTCCTGGCCGTCCAGGTTGAACTTCAGCGCGCCCTGTTCCACCATGGCCACCTGTTCATTGACATGATGGTGGGCCGGAACCACCGCGCCCTTGGCGATAGTGAGCCGGGCGACGGTCATGGCTTCGGCGTGGATGACTTTGCGCGTGACGAGCGGATTCAATTGCTCCGCGGGGATCTGGTTCCAATCGTAGTGGGGCATCTCGCACCATTGTATGATGGAGACTACAACATATGAAAGGCATTGTGCTGGCGGGCGGCACGGGCAGCCGCCTGTTTCCCCTGACCAAAATCACCAACAAACATCTGCTGCCGATCTATGATCGGCCGATGATTTATTATCCGATCCGCACCCTGGTGGACGCCGGCATACGCGACATCCTCATCGTTACGGGCGGCCGCAATTCCGGCGATTTTTTGCGCCTGCTGGCCAACGGCAAAGAATTCGGCCTGAAGCATATCAATTACACCTACCAGGAAGGCGAAGGCGGCATCGCCGACGCCCTGGCGCTCGCCGAGCACTTCGCCGACGGCCAGAAAATCTGCGTGGTGCTGGGCGACAACATCATCGAAGGCAGCATCAAAGCCGCTGCCGAGCGGTTCCGCGATCAGGAATCGGGCGCCCACATCCTGCTCAAAGAGGTGCCGGACGCCGAACGCTTCGGCGTGGCCGAAGTGGCGGGCGACCACATCGTGGGCATCGAGGAGAAGCCGCGTCAGCCCAAATCCAACTACGCCGTGACCGGCATTTACATGTACGATGCCTCGGTCTTCCAAAAAATCAAAACCCTGGTCCCCTCCGGCCGCGGCGAACTGGAAATTACCGACGTGAACAACGCCTACATCCGCGAAGGCTCCATGACGTTTTCCTACCTGGACGGCTGGTGGACCGATGCCGGCACCTTCGAATCGCTGCTCCGCGCGGCCAACCTGGTGGCGCAGTCGGAATCCACCAAGCGTGTCGCGCAGTCCGGCCTGGAAGGGGCGGCCTGAGCCGATGACTCCCGAAACCTCCGTACCCGCCGCGCGGCGGCTGACGTCCCTGCCCGATCTGGAACTGGCGGTGCCTGAATGCCTCAAGGGCATCGGCAGCGTGATCGGCTCCCTGACGTCGAAGGATTTGATCGCCGGCGTGGTGCTGCAGCCGTTTTCCATCTACCCCGACGATCGCGGCTATTTTCTGGAAGTGCAGCGCCTGGGAACCGGAGCCGCGTCGAACTTCCCGGCCGCCACCACGCAGGTCTCCGCGGCCTTGAACTATCCGGGGTCGGTGAAAGCCTTCCATTTCCATCTGCACCAGACGGATTTCTGGACCCCCGCGAAGGGCCTCTTCCAGGTGGTGCTGGTGGACTTGCGGCTTCACTCGGCCACTTTCGGCGCGCGCAATACGCTCTACGTCGGCGCATTGCGTCCCTGGCAAATCCTGATTCCTCCCGGCGTGGCGCACGGGTACAAAGTGATCGGTAAGGAAGAGTCCATGCTGGTTTATCTCACCGACCGCCTGTACAATCCGCAGGACGAAGGCCGCATCCCCTACAACGATCCGTCCATCCAGTACGATTGGGAGACGCAGTGGAAGTAAGAGGCGAATGGCCGCCCATGAACGCCGATAAGACCTTACTCACATGAAAATTCTGGTAACGGGTGGTGCCGGGTTCATCGGGTCGGCGTTCGTCCGCCTGATGATCGGCGACACGGAATCCACCGTCGTCAATCTGGACAAGCTCACTTACGCCGGCAACCTGGAAAACCTCGCCGCCGTCGAACAAAATCCACGCTACCGCTTCGTGCAGGGCGATATCTGCGACGACCGGCTGGTGGATTCGCTGGTGGGTGACGAGCGCCCCGACGCCATCGTACACTTCGCCGCCGAATCGCACGTCGACCGCAGCATCCTCTCACCCGAGCCGGTCATCCAGACCAATTTCCGCGGCACCTTCGGTATGCTGGAAGCCGCGCGCAAGCACTCGACGCCGTGCTTCGTCCACGTCTCCACCGACGAAGTGTACGGCAGCCTGAACGCGCCGCTCGAAGCTACCGAGGAGTTTCCGCTCAATCCCAGCAGCCCCTATTCGGCGTCGAAAGCCGCCAGCGACATGCTGGCGCGGTCGTATTTCGTCACCTACAAAATGCCCGTGGTGATCACGCGCGCATCCAACAATTACGGGCCGTTCCAGTTCCCCGAAAAACTCATCCCGCTGATGATCTCCAACGCCTTTGACGGCCGCAAACTGCCCGTTTATGGCGACGGCCTGCAGGTGCGCGACTGGCTCTACGTGGACGACCATTGCCGCGCCATCCGCGCCGTGATGCGGCGGGGCCGCGCCGGCGAGATTTACAACATCGGCGGCAACCGCTCGCTGCCCAATCTGGACGTCGTGCGTCAGGTGCTGTCCCTCACCGGACGCGGCGATGAATTGATCGAATACGTCAAGGACCGGCCCGGGCACGACCGCCGCTACGCCCTGTCGAGCGAGAAACTGATGCGCGAAACCGGGTGGCGGCCCGTCATGAATTTTGAGACGGGATTGGCGAAGACCATCGATTGGTACCGCGACAACCCGTCCTGGGTGGCGCGTGTTCGCAGCGGCGAGTACCGGGCTTATTACGAGAAGAATTACGGCAATCGCAGATGACGCTGGCTTTCCTATGCGAGTGGCGATCGAGGGCGCGACGCTGGGGCTCTCCTCCGGCGGCCTGGCCCGCTACACCGGCGAACTGAGCCTGGCGCTGGCGCGCGCCTTTCCCGACGACGAGTTCTACCTGGTCTCCAACCGGCCGTTTGCCATGCCGGCCGCCGCGCCCCTCAACCTCAAACGCGGAGGCGGTCCGCGCAATGCCGCCGAACGCCGCTGGTGGCTCTGGGGTCTGCCGCGCGAGTTGAGCCGCCTCGGCGCCGATCTGGTCCATGGTCCCGATTTCGCCGTCCCCTATCTCGCCCGCCGTCCCAGCGTGCTGACGCTGCACGATCTGTCCCCCTGGATGAACCGCCGCTGGCATCACGCCGCCGGGCGCGTCCGCCGCCGTACTCCCGCGCTGCTCGAACTGGGCATCGCCACCATGGTCGTGACCCCCGGCGAAACCGTCCGCAAGCAGGCCATTGAGCGCTTCCACCTTCGTCCCGACCGCGTGGTGGCTATTCCCGAAGCGGCCGCGTCCTGGTTCCGGCCGGTGGCGCCGAAGCCGCCGCCCGCGCCCTATTTCCTGTTCGTCGGCACGCTGGAGCCGCGCAAAAACTTGCCCGCGCTGATCGAGGCATGGCGCGAGGTGCGCCGCACGCATCCCGTGGACCTGGTGCTGGCCGGCCGCAAGCGCGCCGATTTCCCCGCGTTTCCGGCGTTATCCGGTGAGCCCGGTCTGCGGTGGTTGGGCGAAGTGCCGGACGAAGCGCTGCCCGAACTGTATTCCGGCGCATTGGCATTCGTGTACCCGTCCTTGTACGAAGGTTTCGGACTGCCGGTATTGGAGGCGATGCAGTGCGGCGCCTGCGTGATCGCGTCGCGCGCCGTGGAGGAGGCGGCCGGCGACGCCGCTCTGTATGCCCGCGATGCCCTGGAACTGGCGCAGGCCATGCGGGCCGTCTGCGAGAGCCCCGAAACGGTGGAGGAGATGCGCGGTCAATCGCTGCTACGGGCGCGGCAGTATTCCTGGGAGCGCACCGCCCGCGCCACCCACGAGGTCTATCGCGAAGCGCGGAGGCGTTTCGGAAAATGACTTTTTCCGCGAGTTTCCGCCCGCCCGCGCACCATATAACTTGCACCTTGCACACTTCCTGCCTGAAAGTTCGCAATCTTGCCGCTCGGCCCTGGAACCGCGGCCGTCGGGGAGCGGCCCGAGCGAAAGAGCGCGCCTCAGTCTGCGCACGGTCCACGCGACCGGGCGGCGGCCACGACGGGTGTCCCACGTGAAGCCTGCCGCTCTGATGCTGGCGCCCGAAGCGCCTTATCCCGTTGCCGGCGGCGGCGCGCTGCGGACGGCGTCGCTTCTGGAATACCTGTCGCAGCGCTACCGCGTCGATCTCCTCGTCTTTCGCCAGCCCGGCGCGCCCGATCCGATGACGCTTCTTCCGTCGGGCAAAGTGGAGCGCGTCGTGGTGCTCGACCTGCCGCCGCATGGGCGCAGCCTGACGGCGCGGGCGTGGCGCAATGCCGTTCGCGTGGCTCGCGAAATGCCCCCGCTGGTCGATCGATTCGCCGGCTTCGACCGGGCTATCCGCGACGCCGTCGACGGCCGTCGTTACGAAATCGCCGTCGTCGAGCATTTCTGGTGCGCCTCCTACCAGCCGGTCCTCGCTGCCGTCTCCGCGCGCACTGTCCTGGACCTCCACAATGTCGAATCGCGGCTGCATACGACGTGCGCGGAAGCCGAGGGCGCCGCGGCGGGTCTCGCGCATCGCGTGTTCGCGGCCGCCTGCCGCGAAATGGAGCGGACCTGGCTGCCACAATTCTCCGAAGTTCTGGCCACCTCGGACCCGGATGCCGCCGCAGTCCTCGAGATCGCTCCCGAAGCGCGCGTCTGCGTCTATCCCAATGCCGTTCCCGCGCGTCCTATGCCACAGCCGGGCGAGGACGATGCCGTCGCGTTTTCGGGGAATATGGAGTATCACCCCAATACGTCGGCGGTACGCTTCTTCCGAAAAGAGATCTGGCCGCGGCTGCGAGAGCGCTGGCCGGGATTGGTATGGCGGTTGCTAGGGAAGAATCCAGCGGCTGTGAGAAAGTTTACACTCGGCGATTCGCGGATTGAAGTCGTCGGACCGGTGGAGGACGCCGTGGCGGAGTTGGCTCGAGCCAAGGTTGCGGTGGTGCCGCTGCTATCGGGAAGTGGGACGCGCTTGAAGATCCTGGAGGCCTGGTCGGCCGGAGTTCCAATAGTTTCCACGATTTTGGGGGCGGAAGGGCTTCCGGTGCGCGACGGCGAACAGCTTCTGCTGGCGGACGGGGCCGCACAGTTTGCGGAATCGGTTTCCCGTTTGCTCGCGTCGAAGGACTTGAGGGGGAGCGTGGGAAAAGCTGGCAGATTGTTGCTGGAAAAGGAGTTTACATGGGAAACAGCATGGAAGAAGTTGGATTTTTAACACAGCCCTGTGGCATTCTGGTCGGTTATACTGGAACGGTCCATGCGTTTTGCCGTTGATGCCCACGCCATCGGCCGGCACCTTACCGGTAACGAAGTGTACGTCCGGAGTCTGCTGAACGCCTTTGGCGCCCAGGATCGGGACTGCGAATTCGTGGCGTATGTGTCCCAGGAGAGTGCCCACGAGTGGATTTCGCAGCGGATCCAGGCTCGCCTGATTTCCGGAAATCCGTTCGTCCGGTTGGGCTACGATCTGGCGCGGCGTGTCCGCGAGGATCGGCCCGACCTGCTGCACGTGCAGTACACCGCTCCGCTGGGCTGCCCGGTTCCGGTGGTGGTGAGCGTGCACGATGTCAGTTTTCTGGAGCACCCCGAATACTTCCCCTGGTCGCGCGCGCGCCAACTGCAATGGACCGTCGGCCGTACCGTGCACCGCGCCGCCAAGGTGCTGACCGGCAGCGAATTCTCCCGCAAAGCCATCCTCAAGGTGTACGGCGACCTCGACGAAGATAAAGTCGTCGTGGTTCCCAATGCCGCGGCGCCGGAGTTCCGGCCGATTTCCCGCGAAGCGGCCACGGCTACGGTGCGCGAGCATTTCGGCGTGCCCACGCCGTTTATCCTCTCGGTCGGCGATCTGCAGCCGCGCAAAAACCAGATCGGTCTGATCCAGGCGTTTGCCCGGCTGGTGCGGGCCTATCCGCAACTCAAACACCGCCTGGTGCTGGCCGGCAAGGAAACCTGGTTCGCCGGCCGCGTCCACGAGGCCGCGCGCGATTCCGGCGTCGGGGACCGCATCCAATTCTTCGGCTTCGTCTCCGATGAGGACCTGCTGCAGTTGTACAACGCTTGCGACCTCTTCGTGTTCCCGTCGTTCTATGAAGGCTTCGGGCTGCCGGCGTTGGAAGCCATGGCTTGCGGCCGCGCGGTGGTTTGCGCCAACACCACGGCCCTGCCGGAAGTGGTGGACGGCGCGGCCATCGTCTTCGACCCGTACGCCGTGGACGAAATCGTCAGGGCCATCGCCGACCTGCTGCTGGATGGCGAACTGCGCGCGCGCATGGAGCGCCTGGGCCTGCAGCGGGCGGCCCACTTCAGTTGGCAGAAAACCGCGGAAGGCACCCTCGACGTATTCCGCGGAGTTCTCAATGTCGGACGCGCGGAAAAGATTTCGGCCGCTCCGGCGACCATTGCTCACAGGTAGAATTTTCTTAGGTGAACAGCATGCATTCTAACGGCTATCGATGGGCCGCGCTCTGGCTGGCGATGGCCGGCGCGGCAGCAGCTCAGACTCCCAGCCCGGCTCCCGGAAGCCAGGCCGCCAATGGCCAGTTAACCGCCAATTTGAGCGGATTTCCGTGGCAGTCCGAGTCCTTGCACTACACCATGAACTGGCAGAGCGGACTGGCGGTGGGCGACGTTTACTTTTCGGCGCACAAAACCCCCAGCGGTTGGAATTTTGAAGTGTCGGGCAATGCCGGCGTTCCCGGGTTCGCCGTCAACGATAGGTACTCGTCGTCTACCGACGCCAATCTCTGTTCCGCCTCGCTCGAGCGCGCCACCGATCACGCCGGCAAGAAGGGCCGCGAGAAAACCACCTTCGACCAGCAGGCCGCCACCGGCCATCGCGTCACGCTGCTGCCGGACGGCGGCGGCGCCACCGATTTTTCCATCGGAAGCTGTGCTCGCGATGCCGTGGCGTTCTCCTATTACGCCCGCGAAGAGCTGGGCCAGGGGCGCGTACCGGCCGGCTCGCAGGTCTTCTTCGGGTCGGCGTATTCGGCCACCATGACCTACACCGGCGCCCAGGACATCACCGTCGCCAATAAGAAGGTCACCACCGATCACCTCAACGTTGCCGTGCGCGGCCCCAAGTCCGATTTTCATTTCGAGATTTTTTACGCGCGCGATCCCGCCCGCACCCCGCTCGAGATCCGCGTGCCTCTCAGCATGGGCACCTTCACGCTGGACCTGGTACGGTAACGCCGGGAATGCGGATCGCCTATGTGTCTCCGCTGCCGCCGGCGCGCAGCGGCATCGCGGACTATTCCGAAGCGCTGCTCGACAGCCTCCGTCCCCTGGCTAGCGTGGAGGTGTTTTCGCGTCCGGACCAGCCCATCGACGCCGCGGCCTGCGATGTGGCGCTTTACCAGATCGGCAATAACGGTTTTCACTCGTTTGTCTACGAAGCCGCCCTGCGCCATCCCGGCGTGGTGGTGATGCACGAATCCAATCTCCACCACCTGCTGGCCGAATTGACCATCCGCCGCGACGATTGGGACGCCTACGTGCGCGAGTGCGAGTACAACGGCGGCGCCGCCGCCCGTGCCTTCGCAGAGCGCGTCCGCAAACTGGAAGTGGGTCCCGATTACGAAGGCGTCGCCATGACCCGGCGGCTGCTGGAATCGGCCCGCGGCGTGGTGGTGCATAGCCGCTTCATGGAGAGCGAGATCCGCGCCGCCGGTTTCACCGGACCCATCGGCGTGATTCCCCACGGCGCCTGGATCCCGCAGGCCGACCGGCACGCCTACCGCTCCAAGCTGGGCGTGGACGTGGACGCTCCGCTGGTTGGCATTTTCGGATTTATCAAGCCGTACAAGCGCATCGCCGAATCGCTGCGCGCCTTCCGCCGCCTGGTGAAGATGGAGCCGCGCGCCCGCATGATCCTGGTGGGTGAGCCGCACCCGGAGTTTCCGCTGGAGCCGATGATCCGCTCGCTCGGCCTGTCGCCGCACGTCCGCGTGCTGGGGTTCGCGCCCATCGGGGAGTTCACGGGCTACCTGGCGGCCTGCGACATCGTGGTGAACCTGCGCTATCCCACCGTCGGGGAAAGCTCCGGCACCATGCTGCGCGCCATGGGACTGGGACGGGCCATGCTGGTTTCCGAGATCGGATCGTTCGCCGAATTCCCCGAAGAGACGTGTCTCAAAGTGCCGGTCGGTCCGGGCGAAGAGGACATGATCTTCGAATACCTGAACCTGCTGGTGTCGCGGCCCGACGTGGCGCGCGCCATGGGCGCGCACGCCAGGGATTTCGTGGCGGAGCGCTGCAACTGGGCGACGGTAGCGCGGCAGTACGTGGGATTCCTGGAAGCGGTGGTCGCGGGCCACGAGTGGGAGCCGCCGGTATACGAACAGCCCGAGCCACCGCCGACGCAAGAGTTGGCAGGCGACAGCGCCTGTCCCGCGCCGCCCAGTCCGCCGGCCAGCGATCTCGCGCACTATTTGTCGGGATGGGCGTCCAGCGCGGACGCCAAGGTGTATCTGGGAACGCATGCCACGCGCCTGCTCAAAACCCTGGAAATCACGCCGCCCGGCGGACCGGCGGACCGCGTTCTGGAAATGGGCGCGTACCTGCAGATCACGCCGGCGCTGCACACGCGCCTGGGATACGGCGAAGTCCGCGGCTGCTATTACGGGAAGCTGGGACGCACCGACCATCGCGAAGTGACTTCGGCGGAGGGCGAATCCTTCGCCTGCGACATCGACCATTTCGACGCCGAGAAGGACGTCTTTCCGTATCCCGATGAACATTTCGCGACGGTGGTGTGCGGCGAACTGATCGAGCACCTGTTCGAGGATCCCATGCACCTGATGAGCCAGGTGAACCGCATCCTCAAACCGGGCGGCCATTTCGTGATCACCACCCCCAACGTCGCCTCGCTGCGCGGCATTTCGGCCATCCTGCAGGGCTATCATCCGGGATTCTTCCCGGCGTATATCAAGCCTGCGGCATCCGGCGAAACCGACGCCCGCCACAATCGCGAATACACCCCGCGCGAGATCCACAAACTGCTGGAAGCCGCGGGATTCGAAGTCTCGCTGCTCCAAACCGGCGAGTTTCGCGACGCGCCCCACCCCGAGTTCGCCTGGGTGATGCACCTGCTGCGCCGCTACTGGCTGGAAACCGACCTGCGCGGCGACGGCATCTACGCCGTGGGCCGAAAACAGGGTCCGGTGCTCGACCGGTATCCCGGCTGGTTGTATTCGTGAGCGCCGCATCCATGAGCGCCGGATATCTGCAACCGCATTTCGAGTTCCACCCCGAAACCCGCGTGGCGCAAGTCGAATTCGAGCTAGCGAACCAGAGCGCCGAAACCTGGCGCGCGGCCGAAGGATTCCGCGTCGGCTATCATCTCTTCGATGCCGGCACCGGCACGTTGATCGTGGATGGCCCGCGCGTTGCGCTTGACCGCGATCTGGCGCCGGGCGAACGGACGCGGGTGCGCCTGGAGTTCACCGTGCCGCCCGAAGACGGCCGCTATCGCGTGCTGATCTCGCCCATGGTGGAAGGCGTCCGCTGGTATTACGACGCAGGTTGGCCGGCGCTCGCGGTAGAAGCCTCGACCGTGGCCGGCGTGTCGAGTCTGGAGCCGGCGCGCGTTACCACCGCGGCGGAATTGCGGCGCAGGAATGGCGTGCGCGCCGTGGGACGGGCGCTGGTGTATCCCTGGCGTACCATCTGGCGGAATCGCGGCCTGATCCGCGTGATGGTGCGGCGCGACATTCTGGGCCGCTACCGCGGCAGCTTCGGCGGATCGTTCTGGACCATTTTCAATCCGCTGCTGCTCATCCTGACCTACTTTTTCGTGTTCGGCTACGTGTTGAACGAGAAGAAGAACCATACCGAGTTCGCCCGCTATCTGCTGGGCGGCATGCTTCCCTGGCTGGCGTTCAGCGAAGCCGTGGGCCGCGCTCCCACGGTGATGCTGGAGCATCGCAATTTCGTCCGCAAACTGGTGTTCGCGGTGGAGACGCTGCCGCTCAACCTGGTATTCGCCGGGCTGGTGACGGAGTGCTTCGCCCTGGCGTTGTATTGCGTCTTTCTGCTGGCCACCGGCGCCGGCGTCCCCATCACCGTGCTCTGGCTGCCGGTGCTGCTGATTCCGCAGATGATGTTCACCGCCGGCCTGGCCTGGTTTCTGGCGGCGCTGGGCGCGTTCTTCCGCGACCTGGGCCAGATCATCGGCTACCTGCTGACCATCTGGTTTTTCCTGACGCCCATCTGCTACCCCGACGACATGTTGCTGCATCGCGCACCGTGGGTGGCCAAACTGCTGTTCAAGAACCCCATGTACCAGTTGGTGAGCGGATACCGGTCGATCTTTCTGTGGCGGCAGACTCCGGCCTTCGGCCATCTTTGGAAGTTCTGGGTGCTGTCGCTGGTCGTCTTTGTGCTCGGCCACGCCTGGTTCTACAAGCTGCGCAAGTCCTTCGCGGATATGCTGTAGGGGGCTTTCAGCCATCAGCCGGGGCACCGCGTCGAGCCGCGGTGCACCCAAAACCGCTACGCGCGTAGCGGTCTTATTTTACTAACCCGTTGATTCTGTTCGATGGGCAATGCCAAAAGCCGCTACGTTCGTAGCGGTTCTGTCCCTCGGCGGGCCGTTTACCGCCCAGGAGCGCGGAGCCACTTGGCGGTTCCCGCCAGGCGGTCGAAGGCTTCTTCCAGATCGGCCACCCCTTCCGGCATGCCCACCGAAAGCCCCAGATAGTCGCGCACCGCCTTCTTCCGGCCATCGAATTCCAAGCTGACGGTGAACGACGGCATGTCCGTTATGGACCCGGCATACTGGTCCTTCAGTGAAAAGAAGTCCGCGCGCCGAAACGCCGCCAGCATTTCCGCCACGGCATCCCGCGAGATGTGCCCGCTCCGTTTGCCCATGGCGTGCACATTGGCCTGTCCCTCAAATTCCACGGCGCCATCGCCGCGGACTGCCACGGTATAGGCCGGGCAGGGACCGAAGCACATGGATCGCGTCATGGTCATCCGCAGAGTCGCCATATTGCCTACGTCGGGGAACGGCGTGCGCGTTCCCCACTGTTCCAGCGGCCAGACCGAGATGGTATCCTCGCCCGCAGCCCGCACGGCTTTGCCATCTTTGAGGAACGGCGTGAAAGCGCGGCCCCGTTCCAGTGTCTCGGCCGCGGCGAAAAACTCCGTGGGACCTTTGACCGCGGTGGCCGATTCCACCACGCCCGCGGGCGATACCACCACATGGAGCGTGACGTCGCCACGAACCGCGCCGGCGGTGTGGATGTCGCGAAACGGCCGCACCAGGTGATCGTTCATTTCCTTGGGAGTCACCGGGACGGGAGACGTCCCATTTTGAGCGAAGGCGCAATAGCATGCGACCGTCGCGAGGCAGCGGGCGAAGGCCATGTTCCGAGCATACTCCCGATCGGGCCGCGGCGGATGTCATCGCCCAAGCCATCGGGTGCGCGACGTAGAAGTGGAGCTTAGGCCGCGCGGCGCGCCTCCCAGTAGTCCTCAAACCGGCCGTTGAGGTGGCAACAACGCAAGGCGATAATGGCATTGGCTCCGCGAACTGTCCAAA
>Ga0181529_10004755_pt1 | contig 14490 bp, 10 predicted proteins | sample PEATcosm2014_Bin_36_FD_119763 | JGI IMG/M metagenome (GOLD analysis project Ga0181529, IMG submission 119763) | Peatland microbial communities from MTU Mesocosm Facility, Houghton, MI, USA - PEATcosm2014_Bin10_30_metaG | ecosystem: Environmental > Terrestrial > Soil > Wetlands > Peat | place...
CCATCAACGACCAGGAGAGTGGACGCAACGCCGTCAACGCCAATATCGACAAGCGCTCCATGCGCGAGACCGATCTGCGCGCCTTTGGCATTGCCCTGGCCATCTCCGACGCGCAAGGCGTCATGTGCTCCTACAACCGCGTCAACGGCGACTTTGCCTGCGAAAACAGCTACCTGCTCACCGACGTATTGAAGAAGGCCTTCAACTTCAAGGGCTTTGTTCTCTCCGATTGGGGCGGCACGCACTCCGCCGTCAAGGCCTCGCACGCCGGCCTTGACCAGGAACAGCCCGACAAGTACTTCTATGGCGACACGCTGAAGAAGGCCGTCGAAAGCGGCGAAGTCTCGCAGGATGAGATCAACGAACACGTGCATCGCGTTCTGCGCGCCATCTTCGCCACCGGCCTCTTCGACAACCCGGTCGTGAGGCAGGTGCCGGACGTGGAGCGCGGCTACGCGCTGGCCCAGAAGATTGCCGAAAAGAGCATCGTTCTGCTCAAGAACGAACACAATGTGCTTCCCCTTTCCGCCAGCGTGCACACCGTGGTTCTGATTGGCGGTCACGCCGACAAGGGCGTAGTCACCGGCGGCGGCTCGGCGCAAGTCGATCCTCCCGGAGGTTCCGCCGTTCCTCCGCCTCCTCCGGGGAAGGACCCGGCGGAATCCTGGAGCCGTCCTTCGTGGCTGCCTAGCTCGCCGCTGCGCGCGCTGACCGCCAAGCTGCCCGCCGCCAAGGTCTCTTATGTTTCCGGAGACGATCTGGCTGCCGCCTCTGCCGCCGCCAAGCAAGCCGATGTTGCCATCGTCTTTGCCTACCAGTGGGAGTCCGAGGGACTCGATCTGCCCACGCTCAGCCTGACGCCGGCGCAAAACAGCCTGATCGAAGCCGTGGCCGCCGCCAATCCCAAGACCATCGTGGTTCTTGAGACCGGCAGCCCGGCCACCATGCCGTGGGTCGCGAAGGTCTCCGGCGTGGTCGAAGCCTGGTATCCGGGCATACGCGGCGCTGAGGCGCTGGCCAACATCCTGTCCGGCGAGGTCAATCCCACCGGCAAGCTGGCCATCACCTTCCCCAAGAGCGATGCCGATCTGCCCCACCCCACGCTGGTCAAGCCGCCACCCGCCTCGGAGCCCAACTATGCCGCCATGGGCGGAGACATCTCCAACATCATGAGCATCATGGCCAAGGGAATGCCGGCCTTCCAAACCTATTACGACGAAAAGCTGAAGGTCGGCTACAAGTGGTACGACGCGGAGAAGAAGGCCGTGCTCTTCCCCTTCGGCTTCGGACTTTCCTACACCACCTACGCCTACTCCGGCTTGACGGTGAAGCCCGGCGACGCGTTGGCCGTTTCCTTCACCGTGAAGAACACCGGCAAACGCGCCGGCACAGAGATCGCGCAGGTTTATGCATCCCTGCCCGATGCGGCTGGCGAGCCGCCCAAGCGCCTCATCGGCTGGGCCCGCGTCGAGCTGGCTCCCGGCGAATCCAAGCAAGTCTCGATTCCCGTCGAGCAGGAACGCCTGACCATCTACGACGAGGCGTCCGATAGCTGGAAGCTGGTTCCGGGTAGCTACAACGTAATGGCGGGAGGCTCCTCGCAGGAGCTGCCGCTGCACCAGGCTGTAACTTTGCAGTAATTTACACTGAAAGAGTGTTATCGGCCGCATCGGGGAGTTATCCCCCGGTGCGGCTTTTTTCTGTGCACCCTCATCGGCATTGGCGTCGTAGAGGAAGGTTATAAGGGCCTGTCTCCACAATTCCCGGAAAAACTGCGGCTGTCATTCTGAGCGAACGGAGCCCCGAACGTATTTCAGTTCGGTGGTGGCGAGCGAAGAATCTGCTTTTCTCCCGCCCCGATTTATGATGCGAACTTCAGAGACAGCACACTAGTTTCTGAAATGCGGGCATAGAGCTTTCCCACCCTTGCGACAAAAACAATCGCAAGGATGGGGCACGGAGTTGGAACGTTACAACAGGCTGCGTAGATAAGTTGCGCCCTTGAAGGCGATATCTTCCGGCGAAACATTCATATCCCCGTAGAGCGCGCCCAGCGAGTTTGGCTCTGCCGGGGAATAGCCAAACCCTTCAATCATCAAATAGCCGTTGTAATCCATCTCTTTGAGCGCCGCTAAGATCGCGGGAAAATCCACATGCCCTGAGCCCAGCAATCCGCGGTCGTTCTCGCTGGCGTGAATGTGCTTCAGGTGCTTGCCCAGGGCGCGCACGGCGGCGGCGATGGTCTTTTCCTCGATGTTGGCGTGGAAGGTGTCGAGGGTGACCCCGACGCGCGCATGACCAACTGCCTCACACAGCGCCTTGGCCTCTGCCCCTGTGCATAGGAAGAAGGTCTCGGAGCGGTTCACCGGCTCAATCGAGAGCGTAACCTGATTGACATCGAGCGAGTCGCCCAGAGCCTGGAAGCACTCCACTGCCCATTGCCATTCATCGCCGTTGCGGCGGCGTCCGGGAAGATAGCCGATGGGGGCAAACAACGGCCCGCCCAGCAGATGCGCGCCCATCTCCGCGGCGGTTTCAACGCACTGCAGGAGGTGAGCGAGCGACTTCTTGCGGATCGAGGCATCCGCGCTGATGGGATTGACCCCCTCAGGCAGAATGGCGCAGACGGTGCAGTCCAAGCCTGTCGCTTCGAAGGCGCGGCGGATGGCGGCGGCATCGAGATCGGCGGGATCGAACATGGGAATCTCGAAGCCATCGAGGCCTTGCTCACGCAACTTGGGCAAGAGATCCAGGTGGGATTGGTTGAGCTGGGTGGTCCAGGCAAACGCGCTGACGCCGATCTTCATGGATGGTTCCTTCTTGGATGTTCTTTGGGTAGCGTACCGCAACGGCCCGGCCTGCTCCACAAAGTTCTGCGCCGCGCCTTGAAAACGGCGGGGAGATATAATCGCCCCTATGGCTGCATCTGCAAACACCCCGCCCCAAGACGTTGACAGCGAAGCCAAGATGCGCGCTCTGGAGGCGCGGCTGCGGCAGTTGGGCAGCCTGATGGTTGCGTACTCCGGCGGCGTGGATTCGGCATTCCTGGCGGCTACGGCGCATCGCGTGCTGGGCAGCCGCATGCTTGCCGTGCTGGCCGACTCGCCCAGCCTGGCCCGCCGCGACATGGAGCAGGCTTGCGCCTTTGCCCGCGAACAGGGTATGCCGCTGCATGTGATCGAGACCGCGGAACTGGATCAGCCCGCGTACCAGAAGAACGACGCCAACCGCTGCTTCCACTGCAAGAGCGAGCTCTTTGCCGGCATGAAGACGCTGGGCGCGAGCCTCGGCTACGACAACATCGCCTATGGCATGAACGCCGACGACACCAGGGATTTTCGCCCCGGTCAGCGGGCCGCCGCGGAGAACGAGGTGCTGGCCCCCCTGGCCGAGGCTGGGCTGACCAAGCAGGAGATTCGCGCCCTGGCCAAGGCGGCCGGTTATGCGCTCTGGGACCGCCCGGCGGCGCCCTGCCTGGCCTCGCGAGTCGAATATGGCCGCACCGTGACCCGTGAAGTGCTCGAACAGGTGGAAAAGGCCGAAGAGAGCCTGCGCCAGTTGGGCTTTCGCGAGCTGCGCGTGCGCCATCACGGCGAGTTGGCTCGCGTGGAGATTGCCCGCGCCGAGTTGCCCCGCGCCCTGACGCTGGAGATGCTCGACGCCATCTCGGCGGCCCTGCGGCAGGCCGGTTTTCAATACGTTACGCTCGATTGCGCGGGCTTCCGCTCCGGCGCGATGAACGAGATTCTGCCCGTCGAAGTGCTGGCCCGGCGCGGCGCGTAGCCGCAACAGTTTAAAATCAGCCTCGATGCGAATTGGATATCTTGAGTGCTTCTCCGGCATCAGCGGAGACATGTTGCTGGGCGCGCTGGTCGATGCGGGCGTGCCCTTTCCTGCTCTTGCAGAGACAGCCGAGGCGCTGAATGTGGGCGCGCGCCTGGAGATGCGCAAGGTAACCCGCGGCGGCCTGGCCGCCACCAAGGTGGACGTGCTCACCCCGGACCATCCGGCAAACGCGCCGGAGCACAGCCACGGCCACCACGGGCACGAGCATCATGCTCACGAAGGTCACGAGCACGAGGCGCACGAGCACCCGCACACTCAGACCCACACCCCGCACCGCTCGCTTTCCGCGATTCTCGGCATCATCCGCTCCGCTCCGCTCTCTGCTGCGGTCAAGCAGCGCGCCAGCCGCGCCTTTCAACTGCTGGGCGAGGCGGAAGCCGCCATCCATTCCATGCCCATCGAGAGTGTGCATTTCCACGAGGTGGGCGCGGTCGACACCATTGTCGACATCGTCTGCGCCGCCGCGGGTTGCGAGTTGCTCGGCGTGGAGCGCTGGCTGGCATCGCCTTTGAACGTGGGCAGCGGCACGGTGGTCTGCCAGCATGGAACCCTCCCTGTGCCCGCGCCAGCCACGCTGGCCCTGCTCAGCGATGCCCCGGTGTATTCCGCGGGCCCGCCCATGGAGCGGGTGACGCCCACCGGTGCAGCGGCATTGCGCATGTTGGACGTGCATTACGGTTCGCTTCCCGCCATGCGCGTGAAGGCCACCGGCTATGGAGCCGGCGGGCGCGAAACAGCCGGCCAGCCCAACCTGCTGCGCCTTCTGGTTGGCGAAGCGGACGAAAACGCGGACGCCGAGTCTGTTGCCGTGATCGAGACAGTAATCGACGATTCCACTCCGGAATTGCTGGCCTATGTGAGCGAAAAGCTCCTCGAAGCCGGCGCATGGGATGTCTACCGCGCCTCGGTGCAGATGAAGAAGGGCCGCGCCGGCGTGCAGTTGACGGTGCTGTGCCGCCCGGATCTGGTAGCCGCGCTGCGTGACCTGATCTTCCGCGAGACCACCACCATCGGCCTGCGCTGGCGGCTGGAGAACAAAATTGCCCTCAAGCGCGAGTACTGGGACGTGGGAACCACCTGGGGCGAGGTCACCATCAAGGTCGCCCGCTGGCCCAACGGCAAGATCGCCAACGCGTCGCCGGAGTACGAGGATTGCCGCCTGCTGGCGACGCAATTCTCCGTTCCCCTCAAGCAGGTGATGCAGGAGGCCATGCAGAACTACCTGGAGACCACGGCGGAGATCGCCACGGAAGAAGCAGCCGGTTCGCACGGAGCGGCCAAGAAGGAAGGACATTGATGGATCGCACCGGAATTGAAGCATTGCTCAACGAAGTGCGCGAGGGCCGCACCGGCGTCGATCAGGCTTTGGAGAAGCTGCGCAATCTGCCCTTCGAGGATATGGGCTTTGCCAAGCTCGACCACCACCGCGCACTGCGCACCGGCATGCCGGAAGTGATCTTTGCCGCGGGCAAAACCACCTCGCAGGTGGCGGAGATCTTCTCCCGCATGGCTCTGGCGGGCGGCAATGTGCTGGCCACGCGCGCCACACGCGAGATGTATGAAGCGGTAAGCGTCATCGAGCCGCGCGCCGCCTTCAATGAGACTGCTCGTGCCATCACCCTCGCCCAAACTCCCGCCGTCCTCGGCAAGGGCACCATCGGCGTGGTCTGCGCCGGAACCAGCGACCTTCCGGTGGCCGAGGAAGCCGTGGTCACCGCGCGCCTGATGGGCAACACCGTCGAGTTGATCGCCGACGTGGGCGTGGCCGGCATCCACCGCCTGCTGGCACAAAAAGCATCGCTGCAATCGGCGCGCGTGCTCATCGTCTGTGCCGGCATGGAGGGCGCGCTGCCCACCGTGGTCGGCGGACTGGTGAACGCGCCGGTACTGGCCGTGCCCACCAGCGTGGGCTATGGCGCTTCGTTCGGCGGCGTGGCGGCGCTCCTCGGCATGTTGAACACCTGCTCGCCCAACGTCTCCGTGGTCAACATCGACAACGGCTTCGGCGCGGCCTGCATCGCCTCGCTGATCAACCACCTGTAGAGAATTTCAATTTTTGGCATAGAGTGGATCTCTCGCTTAATCCAAGGTTGCCGGTCGCAGCAAGAACAGGTAGCGCCGGCCTCCTGGCCGGCTGTAGCGTAGACCTCCTGGTCCACGCCGCACTCTGCACCAACAGGAAGAACGCTCCAGAGCATTTTCGGAATACACGCAGACTTTTTGAAGGGCGTGCAAGGTGGCTTTTTCTTTGGAAAAAAGCCACTTGAGTACGTGCTTTCGATCTACACCAATTCCGAAAATGCTATAGCCATTCGGAACGATGCGCTCAGGGTTTGGGCTCGGTGGCCTTCATGAACTCCGCCAGATAGTCCTTCCATACCGCCGCGTTCGTGTGTGTTCCGTGGCCGCGGGTGGCGTCGCTGATTGGGAGCAGAATGAAGCGCGCGTTCGGCATCCGCTTCACCATCTTTTCGGCGATGCCCAGTTCCGGCGGGTTGATGTAGTCGTCGGCGGAGTTGATCCACAGCACGGGTACGGTGATCTTTTCCAGGTTCGGACTGGGATCGTAGTTGCGGCTGGCGTTCCAGTAGAAAATCAGATCGTTCGCGTCGGTGTTGGCGGCCATCCGCTTCAGGATGCTGTCGGCCAGCTTCTCCGCGGCGTCGCGCGTGGGCGCCTGCTTCTGCAGTTGCAGCGGGCTGGAACTCATCACCAGTTGCAGCTCGAGGGCGTTGCGCAGCCCCAGTTCGGGCTGAGCCTTGTACTCGCCGCCCATCCACGCGGGGTCCTGCTTGACGGCCTGGATCGCCATGTAGCGCATCATGCGGTTGCGCCCGGCAATCTGCACCGGCAGGCAGGCCAGCGGCGCCAGTGCGTCGGCAAAGCCGGGATACGTCTCGCCCCAGACAAAGCTCTGCATGCAGCCCATCGAAGTGCCCAGAATGAGGCGCAGATGGTCGATCTTCATCTCGTCGAGCATCATCCTCTGGCTGCGCACCATGTCGTCGTAGTCGTAGGCCGGAAAGTGCGCGTGCCGCCCGTCGGAGGGCTTCGAGCTTTCGCCCATGCCGATGTCGTCGGGTAAAATCAGAAAATATTTCTGAATATCGAGCACCCCGCCGGGCACAAACAGCACATTCGAGAACAGCGGATTCAGCAGCGAGTGCGCGTTGCCGCCCGTGCCGTGCAGCAGAAGCACAGCATTATCCACGTGTCCGGCCGCGTTGCGGTGCGCCGTGCCCAGCGTCAGGTAGTGCAGCTTGAGCTGCGGCAGCGTCTCGCCCGTTCCGAAGCGGAAATCGGGCAGGTTCACCACGCCATCCGCGGTGGGCCAGGCGGATGCGGGCGGCGTGGTCGCCTGCGGGGGGGCAGCTGGGTTGCTCTGGTTGCAGGCGGGTTGTGCGCAAATCACTGCGGCTGCGATCAGAAAGTAGGTAAGGCGCTGAAACATAGGAACTCCTGAGAATCTCTGGTTGAATTGAGCCTTCTCCTTTTTGGGGACCGCCGTCAAGAGGAACCGGCCTACACGAGATGAGCAAGTGAGCTTCCCCACCGTGCCCGCGAGCGTCTCGGGGATATTGACCACCGGAATTAGGCGAAAAGGCGATATGCGCGATCTGGCCCAATAACGAATGAAAACAACAGCATCTCTCGATCAGCAGGCTCTCGCTCTGAATTATTGTCCCAGGGACAACATTTGTCCTTGACGCCGCAGCACGAATTGTTTTACTCTATGGACAATGGTTGTCCTGAGGACAATTTTTTAAGCGGAAAGGGCTTTCGATGGTGCCTGACGAAACGGAGCTTAAGTTTGTCTATGTAGGGCCTTTACCCGACGAGCGAAAAGTCATCGCCAGCTCGCCCAAGATGCTCTCTCCAGAAAATCTGCACTTGATCGTTGTACGAGCTTGGACAATCGGACGTTATCAGATAACGAATCATTTCAGGAAGAGAGGACTGGAGAGAGGATTCGATGTTCTGGATGCGGAGAACGCTATCCAATTCGGGAAGCTCAGGGGATCCCCTGAGCATTGTCCGGAGTTCTCGAATTGGAAGTGCCGTATCATCGGCCCTGTTGAAGGGAAACGCTTGGAGATTGTTGTAGCCCTTGATGATTTTGAGGACTACCATTCGTCGCCTTTGATCATTCCGATCACTGGATACTGGAGGTAGAAAGTGCCTCATATGCTCGCACATATGCGGAGGGGATTATGAACGGCAAGGGGATTATGAAGCAGCAGGTCCTGGAAAGGAAATGCTATGACTGTGGGAAGACAATGTATGGTAGGAGGGAGAACTACACGTACAGTGAATGCGGATTGCGAAGTGTGATTCTCTTGAGCATCCTAGTTTTTCACTGCGAATGCGGTGCGATTGTGCCGGAGATTCCTTCGCCAAGCGTCTTGCATGTCTCTATAGCCATGAAGGTTCTGCAGAAGAAAACGCTACTTTCCGGAGAGGAGATCCGGTTTGTGAGAAAAGTGGCAGGGTACTCCGGTATGGACCTTTCCAAGGTTATTGGGATGCAGAATACCAGCATCTCCCATTGGGAAACTGACTCCAAGCAAATTGGAAAGGATGCAGATAGGCTTATTCGGCTGGCCTGCTTCGCGCGGATTGTAGAGAACATGGCTGGTTCGAGTTGTGGCCTGACGGAGAACTTAAGCCGGCTTGCACAGGTGACTCGGGAACTGAATCTGACTGCTGTCCTAGAGCACATTGAGGATCGATCCGTGGGCTCCCAGTCTGTGAAGATCAACCCTGACCTGCTTGCCGGTTTGGATGTATCTGTCCCTTCAGGGCTTGTCCCAGTCGTCCAATAAGTCCTGAGCCCAGCTTCTGCTGCGCACCCACCCTAGCAAGGTGGGTGCGCTTTTTGTTGGTAATGGATTTTGGCCCGTAGGAACGGAACACCGGGGCTTTCCCATCACACCCACAAAGCGTGCATCAGAGCCGAGGCCCGCAGCGGTTTTCCCAAATCCCCCGTTCCCACCCGTGGCGGCTTCGCGCTAAACTTTAGGCGTAAACCATGCGCGAACCCTCCGCCATTCCCCGTATGCCCCGCCTCCGCCGCTTTCGCCGCGGGCGGCACGACCGTGGACGGCGTCCCTCCTGCTGAGTAATCTAATTCCGATGATTCTTGTTTCCCCTCCTAAAGACGAGAAGGACGGACGCAAGTCCTTCGACTCCGCTACGCTGCGCTCAGGATGACAGCGCAGGGGGGCAGGTTTCCCCGGTCTCGAAATCGAGACCGGGGTACCCAATGTCTGATCTCGATTTGCAGTCTTCCATCCGCACAGACGCGGATAGAAAGGTCTTTCCCCCCATGAGTTTCGAGACGAGCAACAGCTTCAACAGCCGTTCGACCCTTGCCTCCGGCGGCCGTTCCTACACCATCTACCGCCTTCCCGCCCTCACCGAGCGCGGCTTCGACTTGAGCCGCCTGCCCTTCAGCTTGAAAATTCTGCTCGAGAACCTGCTGCGCCGCGAGGATGGCGTGAACGTCACCGCCGCGGACATCGAGTTCCTGGCCCGGTGGGACGCCAAGGCCGAGCCCAGCCGGGAGATCGCCTACATGCCCGCCCGCGCCCGGATGCAGGACTTGACCGGCGTCCCCGCCGTAGTCGATCTGGCCGCCATGCGCGACGCCATCCGCAGCCTGGGCGGCGACCCGGAGCGGGTCAATCCGCTGGTGCCCGCCGAGCTGGTCATCGACCACTCCGTGCAGGTGGACGAGTTCGGAGCCGCAGGCTCTCTTGCGGCAAACACATTGCTGGAGTTTCAAAGAAACCGCGAGCGTTACGCCTTTCTCAAGTGGGGCCAGACGGCCTTCCGCAACTTCTCGGCCGTGCCGCCGGGCATGGGCATCTGCCACCAGGTGAATCTGGAATACCTGGCCCGCGTGGTCTTCACCGCCGGGGCTGATGGGCAGACCGTCGCCTATCCGGACACCGTGGTCGGCACCGACTCGCACACCACCATGATCAACGGCTTGGGCGTGCTGGGCTGGGGCGTGGGCGGCATCGAGGCCGAGGCGGCCATGCTCGGGCAAGCTGTCTCCATGTTGGTGCCCCAGGTGGTCGGCTTCAAGCTGACCGGCAAGCTGCGCGAAGGCACGACAGCGACGGATCTCGTGCTGACCGTGACCCAGATGCTGCGCAAGCTGGGCGTTGTCGGCAAGTTTGTGGAATTCTATGGGTCAGGGATAGCGGAGCTACCGCTGGCCGATCGCGCCACCATCAGCAACATGGCTCCCGAATACGGCGCAACCTGCGGCATCTTCCCGGTGGACGCCGAGACCCTGCGCTTCCTGCGCCTGACCGGCCGCAGCGAGGAGCAGATCGCGCTGGTCGAGGCCTATTACAAGGCCCAGGGCATGTTCCATACCGCCGGGTCGCCCGAAGCCGTCTACACGCAAACACTAGAGCTGGATTTGGCCACCGTCGAGCCCAGCGTGGCCGGGCCCAAGCGCCCCCAGGATCGCGTGCTCCTGAAGGACGCCGCCGCCAGCTTTGCCCAACAACTGCCCAGCCTGCTCGCCCCCACGGCCAAGCCGCTGGGTGAGCGTACCGCCGCACAGTGGGAGCGCGGAGCGGTCACCGACGCGGGCCTCGTCGAAACCCTGCCTTCGCGCCTGACCAGCACGGTGCAGGGCCGCTTCGGCATCGATCCTGACAAGTATCTCGACCACGGTTCGGTGGTCATCGCGGCCATCACCAGTTGCACCAACACCTCCAACCCCTCGGTGATGATTGCCGCGGGCATCCTGGCCAAGAAAGCAGTCGAAAAGGGCCTCACCGTGCCGCCGTGGGTCAAGACCTCGCTCGCGCCCGGTTCCCGCGTGGTAACGGATTACTACGCCAAGGCCGGCCTGTTGCCCTATCTTGAAAAGCTGCGCTTCAATGTGGTGGGCTACGGCTGCACCACCTGCATCGGCAACTCAGGGCCGCTGCCCACCGACGTAAAGAAGAGCATCGACGACCACGGGCTGGTTGCCGTCAGCGTGCTCAGCGGCAATCGCAACTTCGAGGGCCGGGTCAGCGTGGACGTGCGGGCAAATTACCTGATGAGCCCGCCGCTGGTGGTGGCCTACGCCCTGGCCGGCAAGATTGGCCATAACTTCGAGACAACTGCGCTGGGCAGCGATCCAGAGGGGAATCCGGTCTACCTGCGCGACGTCTGGCCTACGCAAGCCGAGGTGGCCGAGGCCATCGAGAAGGGCCTCAGCAGCGAGAGCTTCCGCAAGGAGTACGCCACGGTCTCCGACGGCGACGCCAACTGGCAGGGCCTGAAGTTCCCCGTGGGCGACGTCTACGAGTGGGAGCCGGACTCGACTTACATCCGCCAGGCACCCTACTTCGACGGCATCACCGCGACGCCCGCGCCGGTCGCCGATATCCTGGGCGCGCGCGTGCTGGCCGTGCTGGGCGATTCGGTGACCACCGATCATATTTCTCCGGCGGGCAACATCAAGGCCAACGGCCCGGCAGGCAAGTATCTTTCCGACCACGGCGTCAAACCGTCCGACTTCAACTCGTACGGCTCGCGGCGCGGCAACCACGAAGTGATGGTCCGCGGCACGTTTGCCAACGTGCGCCTGCGCAACAAGCTCGCGCCCGGCACCGAGGGTGGCGTTACCCGCCTGCTTCCCGAGGGCGAAGGGATGAGCATCTTCGACGCCAGCGTGAAGTATGCCGAGCGCGGCGTGCCGCTGGTCATCCTGGCGGGCAAGGAGTACGGTTCCGGCTCCTCGCGCGACTGGGCGGCCAAGGGACCCAAGTTGCTGGGCGTGCGCGCGGTGATCGCCGAGAGCTACGAGCGCATTCACCGCTCGAATCTCGTCGGCATGGGGATTTTGCCGCTGCAGTTTGAAGCGGGCCAGAACGCCGAATCGCTCGGCCTGACCGGCGAGGAGACCTACGACTTTGCCGGGCTCGCCGCGTTATTGGCAAGCCGCTTCGCCCAGGGCAAGATGCTCACGGTCGTTGCCACCAGCCCGGACGGCTCCAAGAAACAGCTTCCTGCAATCGTCCGCATCGACACCCCGCAGGAGATCGAGTACTTCGAGCACGGCGGCATCCTGCAATACGTGCTGCGGCAGTTGGCGGCCAAGTAGCCACCTGCGGTGGGGCAGACGCTCGCTATTCGCTCGCAGAAGGGTTGCTCTTTCCCAGGTCTCAAAGTCGAGACCTGGGAAGCACGAACTCTACGCGCGCAATCGAACAGTCTGAGACCTGCCTCTTTCCGCGCTATACTCTCCCCATGCGCAACGAATTCACTGCGGTCATTGAGCGCGACGGCGAATGGTTTGTCGCCTGGTCGCCTGAGATTCCCGGCGCCAACGGGCAGGGGCGCAGCCTGGAAGAGTGCCGCGAAAGCCTGGGCGCGGCCATTCAACTGATTCTGGAAGACCGCCGCGAGGACGGGCTTCGCCAGATGCCCTTCGCGAGTCGATAGCCATCCAGTGAAGCGAGAATCGCTTCTGCGCCACCTGCGCCTGTGCACTTACTATCTAAGAAAGCCCCCGAAAACTTGCTCAATGCCTTGAAAGGGCACGGCTTCAGCCGTGCCGATTTCGATCCTTAGATTCACCGGCTTTAGCCGCCGAGGGATGGTTTTGGACGATCAGAACCATCCCTCAGGGGCTGAAGCCCAGCTTATTTTGAGCCATTTACGGCACGACTGAAGTCGTGCCCTTTCAAAGCATGGCCTGTCCAGGGGTTTCCTTACTTCCTGTCAAGCCGCACACAGCGACGGCCATCGTACTCAAAATGAATACAAGTGTATTCATTTTGAGTACGATGGCCGAGGTAACTGTTCCCTAATCCCTATTCCTTGTTCCTATATTCCGTCTTCGCGGAACATGGGATGCGGAATCAGGCGGCGGTAGTCTTCCTGGACAGCGCCGTCGAGACAAGCTTCAATGATCTTCTTGCCCAGCGGATCGAGATCCGGCACCAGGAACTGCTTCAGCTCCTGGGCGAAGAACTCGCGCCACTGCCGCGCGCCTTCCTGGTAGACATCCATGCCGCCCTGCAACTGCTCCTCGACCTGCAAGAAGACGCGGGGAATGATCGAGCCCTCGATCTTCAACTGCTTGGGGATGTAGCCGAGCAGCGGGCAGATGGCTTCGCCGACCTGCTCGCGGGCAAACTTGGCGCTGCCGCGGCGGGCCAGGTACTCGCGGGCGATCCACTCCGCCATGAAGCCCACCTTCCACGCGCCAATGTGCTGGTTGGGAATGAGCACGTAGCGGGTTTCCGGCGTGTCCACGATCTGCCGCAGCAGCAGGTTGGCCTGATCCACGCGCCTGCCGGTAGCAAAGGCCCAATAGGAGCCGACGCCCTCCGACTGCATGCCCTTGGACTTGCTTGCCTGGATGCTGGGGTTGGCGTGGCCGCGCGGGGCGACCAGCCTCCACAGCCAGGCCAGCGCCGGGCTGAGCACGTGCAGCATGGCCAGAATGCCGTAGAGCTGGCTGTCTTTGTGGGTGGGCGGGCAGCGCACGCCAAAGCTGCGCACGTCCACGCGCTGCGGCCCGACCAGGATATCCTCGACCATGCGCCGGGGCAGAATCACCCGCGGATTGGGGCAGGGCTTGCCGGGGGCGTCCTCGGTGTGTTCCCAGGTCAGGCAGGTGCCGCCGGGCACAATGTAGTGGTTCAGGAACACCAGCGGCTCGGGCGGATCGATGCACAGCCGCTCGAGATTGGGCGCGGTGCCATAGCTGTGGATGTGATCCACGCGCACAAACCAGCCGCTTTCCGCGTCGGCCACGGTCAGCCGCTTGCTGTTGCCCTGGTACTTGGGATGCGCGCAGGCCATGTCGTCGGCGATGGGCCGCAAATGGCAGGCCTCGGGCAGGTTCAGCGTCCGCTCTTCCCTGGTGATGACGTTGCGGCCAATCAGCAGACGGCCATCCTCCATGCGGTGGATGTGCTCGGTCATCTCGCTCTTGCCGCCGCCCGAGGCGCCTTCGTGCATCAGGATCAGCTGGTTCTCGTACGGCGTGACCACGGCCACCGCCGCGCAGTGGTTGGTGGTCCAGCCCTCCCGCTCGCCGATGTCCAGCAGCATGGAGTAGACGCCCTTCTTGGCGCTCGGCCCAGGATAGAGGTTGTAGGCAAAGATCTCCTGGTGGGTGCCCTGGCGATCGTGCACTACCACCTGCTTGCCGCCAAAATCCGTATGCCGGAAGGGCGGGGCAACAAACAGCACTCCGCCGGTGATCTTGAAGTCCGCCGGAACCTGGTTGCGCGGAATCATGCCTTGCAGGTCGCCCATGGCCGCGGCAAAAAACGCCGCCTGGCGGGGCACAATCAGCAGCGAGCCGTAGCCCAGCTGATCCGGGCCGGCATAAAACGGCATGGCCACCAGCTCTTGGGTCTTGAGCCAGTCCAGCGTCTGCTGGCGCATCTCGGCGAACGGAGTTCCGAACCGCTCCTCGTACCGGGGCTTATCGCTGGGAAGAGAGTCGCCAATCACCATCGCCTCGGGATCGCGGCGGCGCATGGCCGGGTCGGGGAAGTTGATGGCGATGCCGTTGCGCGCTTTGGTAATGACCGCTTCGGCAATGCGACCGTGCCCTGGGGTCTGAAAGCTCACCTCGTACTGCCCGTGGTCGTCGCGATTGCCCAGCGTCCA
>Ga0181529_10004759_pt1 | contig 14483 bp, 8 predicted proteins | sample PEATcosm2014_Bin_36_FD_119763 | JGI IMG/M metagenome (GOLD analysis project Ga0181529, IMG submission 119763) | Peatland microbial communities from MTU Mesocosm Facility, Houghton, MI, USA - PEATcosm2014_Bin10_30_metaG | ecosystem: Environmental > Terrestrial > Soil > Wetlands > Peat | place...
GCGCGCGCGCCTCGCGCAGCCGGGCCGCGAAATCCGCATCCGTATGGAGGACCGCAGACGCCGAGATCACGTCGTCGAAAAGCGCGCGGATGATCTCCAGATCCATCGTCGCGCCCACCGCCGTCGCGTGCGATTGCCGATCCGGCCCGATGAAGTGAAGCTCCGGCGAGACGGAGGGCGCCGTCACCAGGTAGCGCCGGCCCTGAGGATCTCTGGGCGCGTTCTTGCGGCCATCCTCGACCAGCCAGTTCAGGCAGAACTCGGCCGCGCCTTTGAGCGGCGCATAGTTCTCCCGCAGGAACGCCTCATCGCGCGAAAAGTCGTAATGCTCATAGAGATGGAGCGCGAGCCAGGCGCCGCCCATCGGCCAGTTCGCCCACACTGGATCTCCGCTGCCTTCGCCGACCGGACACGCGTGCGCCCACGGATCGGCATTATGGTGCGCCACCCAGCCGCTCATGCCGTAGTTATCTCTCGCAATGGCCGCTCCGCTCCTCGCCAGACCGTGGATGAGATCGAACAGAGGCTCGTGGCACTCCGCGAGATTGGTGGATTCGACCGGCCAGTAGTTCATCTCCGTGTTGATGTTGATCGTGTAGTTCGCGCTCCACGGCGGCCGCAGCTCCTCGTTCCAGATGCCCTGCAAGTTGGCCGCCTGCGAACCGGGACGCGAGCACGCGATCATCAGATAGCGCCCGAACTGAAACAGCAGCGTGGCCATCCGCGGATCTTGATTCTCTTCGAATGATCGAACCCGCTCGGCCGTCGTCATGCTTGAGGCCCTGGAATCTCCTGCGCCGAGATCGAGCGTGACCCGCCGGAAGAGAGCGCGATAGTCCGCGATGTGCTCCTTCCGGAGCTCCGCGATCGACCTGCCCGAGATGGCGTCGAGCGTCCGCGCGCATTCTGCCAGCACCTCCTCCTCCGACGTGCCCGAAGGCCGGTCCGGGCCTCGGAAGCTCGTGGCCGTCGTGAGAACGAGGCCGACCTCGTCGGCACCCTTCACCGTCAGCTCGCCGTTCTCCACGGAGACCGTTCCGCCCTTAGCGCGCGCCTCCACTACGGTGGCGAACCGGATGCCCGCGCCGTCCGGCGTGTCGGTGTAGACGAGCGATTCGGCAGCGTGGATGTAGTTCGGCACGGCGTGCTTCGGCCCGCGCCCGACCATCTCGATGCGGTTTCCGGACACTACCACCCGATGCCTCAGCGGGCTGTCGAGCCGGGCCGTAAAGGAGATGCTGTGCCTTCGGTCGGCGGTCAGGACGACGACGACCGCGTGCGCCGGAAAGCTGGCGAACACCTCGCGCCTGTACCGAACGCCGTTCGCCGTATAGGAGACGGTCGACAACGCGGAATCGAGATCGAGCTCGCGCCGATAGCCCGTGGTCTGTGCACCGTGCCCGAAGGTGAGCCGGAGGTCGCCGAGCGGAAGATAGGATTCCGTATACGGTCCCTGCATCTTCTGCGCGAGCCTGTCCGCCTCCGCGTAACGACCGGCCCAGAGCGCCTTGCGGATCGCCGGCAGCACTTCGCGAGCGGCTGGATTTGCGCCAAGCCTCGGCTCGCCCGCCCATAGCGTGCCGTCGTTGAGCTGAAGCCTCTCCTCTTCGACGCCTCCGAAGTGCATGGCGCCGATCCGGCCGTTGCCAAGCGGCATCGCGTCGGTCCAGACGAGTGCGGGCTTATCGTAAGATAGCGTGAGCGGAGCGGGAGGAACGGTCGGAAGCATATTGGGCACCTTTGTCAGCGTCGATTTGACCCTCCGGAACGGCGCGCGCGGCGGTTCCGGCGTAGGGCGATAGAGTCGGAATAGAATCTGGATTGTGGTCGGCTGCGATCTGACCGCGGCCGGTCGCGCTCGCGCTCGAAGTCAACATGGAAGTTCGGGCCGGACGCCGTCGCTCCCTCCGGGCTCGCGTCGATTTTCGCAGTCTGTTGCCGAATAACAGGCGCTCGGCCCGGTCAGGTCTTCGCCGCCGTAAACTAACACGCTGCCGCGTAAGTCCGGGTATGGACGCGCGGCAGCGTGTCGTTGAGGGCGCAGAGCGGTGCCTCGGAACGCGCCGGTCGATGAATCCGCCCGGCTGTCGAGGCCCCCGCACGGGAATGGCGTGGGGTTGTGGGCCGAAGCGTCTTGAAGGGCGCAAGGCCGGGTGATCGTCGGTATGTACGAATGCGTTGGCGCCCACAGCGACACGACGAGCGCAACGATCCGTGGTATTCTGTACTCATCGACAGTCGGCACGCGCGGAGGTTCTCGCAACGATGAGCGGCACGACAATACCAAGGCTGCAGGTGCGGGCCCTCGTCCACGCGGACGAGACCGGCGGGTATTGGGCCGAAGTCCCCGCGATTCCCGGGTGTTACACACAGGCGGATAGCCTCGACGAACTCGTTGCCAACCTGGTTGACGCGGTCGCTGCGCACCAGGGCCTGCCCAAATCCGACGTCACGGTCGCGGCGCTAGAGATGGCGCAGTGAAGTCAGTCACAGGCCGCGAGTTTTGCCGTGCCCTTGAGCGCCAGGGCTGGTCGCTCGTCAGAACGAGCGGATCGCATCAGGTCTGGTCGAAGCAGGGTTACCCGAATCTGTCGGTTCCGGTCCATGCGGGCAAATCGCTCAAGGCCGGGCTCCTCGCTGCGCTCATGCGCACATCCGGAATCTCTGAATCGGACCTATAAGCCGGACCCCTCGCCCGATCGCCATTCGTAGCGACACCGCACGCGCGCACCGCTCTTCTCAGCAGCCCATCGCACTCGCCGGCCGTCCCTAAACCTCCTCGAAAAACACGACGACGGCAAGATCATCCGACCTATCGGTGAGCCAGGCGAAATCGACGGTTTCCATCGCACGGGGAAGGAATCCGAGCGAGCGGGCGTATCGCTCCCGGGTTCTGTTCTCCGGCACGTCGTGGCTCCCCGCTGCAGCGTGTCGTTGAGGTGGCGCAAAGCGCCGTCGCCTCGGAATGCGGACGTCGGCGGGTTCGCCGCATTTCGAAACGGTTAACCGGCCGCCGCGATACCGGATCGGATCGGCTGCTTGGTTGCGTACCTGCTTGACGGAAGCTGGCCGATGATGTTATAACGATGTCGTTACCAGAAGGGAGACCACGCCCATGACCAGACGATTGCAGAGGCACGGCAACAGCATGGCCCTGGTGTTCGACAAGACCATGCTGGACGCCCTGAACATGTCGGCGGACACGCCGCTGCAGGTCACAATCCACGGCGGCTGCATAACGGTTGCGCCTGTCAACGCCGGCGTCCCGGAAGAGGAGCTGGCGGAGAGGCTCGGCAGACTGCGGCCGCGCTATAAGACCATGCTGGAGAATCTGGCAAAGTGAGCCTGGAGCTGATCCGCTTCCTCAGCCTGCAGAACGTGCTTCAGATTCACGACGACACGATCGCCCACGAAGGCGGATCGGCGGGCGTAAGGGACGAGGGCTTGCTCGCCTCGGGGGTCGAGATGCCGCAGGCGCGCTTCGCCGACCAGTACCTCCATGCCGACCTGGCGGAAATGGCGGCGGCCTATCTCTTCCACATCTGCCAATACCACGCGCTCCTGGACGGCAACAAGAGGACCGCGGCCCTCTCGATGGTTCTTTTCCTCGATATCAACGGAATTCCCGAAGACGCGTTGCCGCCCGAGTCCGAGCTGGAAGAGGTGACCCTCAAAGTGGCGACCGGCGGAATGACGAAACCGCAGATAGCCGCGTTCCTCCGAAACATAGCAATTGCGTAGGGCCAATGGGCCGCCAACCGTAGGTAACAGGCGCGTGTCGTCGTTCCGTGGCCGTGCGGCTGCGGCCTCGCGAGCTTGCCCATTCGCCCGCATCTTGTGATAACATGGATTGGGAGATCGAAGGGTATGCCCGTTCCGCTTAGCTCGATCCAGCGGTATTGTGACCAGATCGCCCGTATGTTCAAGCCGGACAGGATTATCCTGTTCGGCTCGTATGCGTACGGCACGCCGATACAGGATTCCGACGTGGACCTCCTCGTGATCCTGGAAGGGGAGCCAGGCGGCCCACGCCGCGCGATTGACATTCGCCGAGAACTTCACGCGCCGTTTGCTCTTGACTTGCTCGTCCGCTCGAAGACCGACGTCGAAGAGCGGCTGGCCCTTAACGACTTCTTCCTGCGTGAGATCTTCGACAAGGGGCGAGTCCTCTATGCAGCCGATCACAAGTGATTGGGTGGCCAAGGCTGAGGGTGACTTCGCGTACCCTAGATCAACCGCTTCGCTCGCCGACGCAGCCGACGCGGCGCGGATCTGCGCTGCTCTCCGGACAGTGTTGCGGTCTGGCCTCGGCATCTGATACGTCGCCCTTCAGCCGGGACTTGCAGGTTGCGGTCGCGTGGACGCCGCTGGCCGACGGATCGCATCTCTCCAGTCGGATATGATAACGCAGTTCAGCCTCTCGATATAGAGAGGCTGAACCGGTTTGAGGGGCCGTTATAAGGCCCGCTGAGGTGCGATGTCGGTCTAGCCGACGGGGTCGGGATGGCGGAATCGCATGGGATCCCAGCCCGCCATGTCCTCGTAGAGCCGGTACTTCTCGTCCACGCCGGACTGCGCCGCCGCCATTAGCTGCTCCGCCTCACGTGCGCGGGAGATAGTGAGCGCCTTGTAACGGTTCTCGTTATAGGCGTACTCTTTTAGTTGGATCGTCGGCCTCGGCGAGTCGAGCCGGAACGGGTTCGCGCCGATCTCGCGCATGGCCGGATCGTACCGGAAGAGCGGCCAGTAGCCGGACGCAACCGCCAGGTCCTGCTGGTTCATGCCCTGCCTCATGTCGATGCCGTGCGCGATGCAGTGGCAGTAGGCCAGTATGAGCGACGGACCCGGATAGGCCTCCGCCTCACGGAAGGCCAGAAGCGTCTGCTGCGGGTTCGCCCCCATCGCCACCTGCGCCACGTACACGTTTCCGTACGCGATCGCCTGAAGCGCCAGGTCTTTGCGAGGAACACGCTTGCCTGCCGCCGCAAACTGGGCTATCGCCGCAAGCGGAGTCGCCTTCGACGCCTGTCCGCCCGTGTTCGAGTAGACCTCCGTATCGAGCACCAGCGCGTTCACGTCCCGGCCGCACGCCAGCACGTGGTCCAGTCCGCCGTACCCGATGTCGTACGCCCAGCCGTCGCCGCCGACGATCCACACGCTGCGCCGGACCAACTGGTCGTGTATGGAGATCAGAGACAGTGCGTCCGGATCGTCGCCAAGAGCCAACAGGCGCCTGGTGATCTCCGCGACCCGCTCGCGCTGCGCTCGGATCTGCGACTCCGTCTTCTGAGGCGCGTTGATGATGCTGTCGACCAGGTCCTCGCCGACCTTCGGCGCCAGCTTCTTGCAGAGCTGATGGGCCAGCTCCAGATGCTTATCGGCCGCGAGCCGGAAGCCGAGGCCGAACTCCGCCGCATCCTCGAAGAGCGAGTTGGACCATGCCGGGCCGCGGCCCTCCCAGTTCTTCGCATACGGCGTAACCGGAAGGTTGCCGCTGTAGATGGAGGAGCAGCCCGTGGCGTTTGCTATCTGCGCCCGGTCGCCGAAGAGCTGCGATACGAGCTTCAGATAGGGCGTCTCGCCGCATCCGGCGCAGGCGCCGGAGAACTCGAACAGCGGCTCCAGGAACTGGACGCCTCGCACGTTGGCGAAGTCGACCCGCGCCCGGTCGTTCACCGGAAGCGTCTGGAAGAACTTGAAGTTCGTCTCGCCGACTTCCAGGATGGGCAGCTTGTCCCTCAGGTTGAGAGCCTTCTTGCCCTCCTCCGTCGGGCTGTGCGCAGGGCACGCGTCCACGCAGAGACCGCAGCCGGTGCAGTCCAGCAGCGAGAACTCCAGCGTAAAGCGGATGCCTGGGAAGCCGCGGAAGTTGATCGGCGCCGACTTGAAGGTCTCCGGCGCGTCCGCGAGCTTGCCCTCTTCATAGTACTTCGAGCGGATGACCGCGTGCGGGCAGTGGAAGCTGCACTCGCCGCACTGTACGCACAGATCCGGCTCCCAAACCGGAACGACGTCCGCGAGGTTGCGCTTCTCCAATGCCGCCGTTCCGGACGGATAGGAGCCGTCCACCGGCATCAGGCTGACCGGCACGCTGTTGCCCCGGCCCTCCATCATCGGAAGCGTCACCAGGCGGATGAACTCCGGCGCGCCGGACGGAACCAGCGGGATGCGGTCGAACTTGCTCGACGCCGCAGCGGGAACCTTGACTTCGAAGAGCTTATCGAGCGTCTCGTCGACGGCCTGATAGTTCTTCTTCACCACGTCCTCGCCCTTGCGCATGTACGTCTTCTTGATGGCCCTCTTCACGCTCGCGATAGCCTGCTCGCGCGGCAGTACGCCGGAGAGCGCGAAGAAGCAGGTCTGCAGGATCGTGTTGCTGCGTCCTCGCAGTCCGACATCCGTCGCCACGCGGCTCGCGTCGATCACGTAGAGGCGCAGCTTCAGGTCGATGATCTTCTGCTGCACGGAAACCGGCAGACGGTCCCAGACCTCGTCCGGGCCGTAGGGGCTGTTCAGCAGGAAGGTTGCGCCACGAGCGGCTTCGACGAGAACGTCCTCTCTCTCGAGGAACGTGAACTGGTGGCAGGCGACGAAGCTCGCCTTTTCGACGAGATAGGGGGCTTCGAAAGGCCGCGGGCCGAACCGCAGGTGCGACACGGTCTTTGCGCCGGACTTGTGCGAGTCGTAGACGAAGTAGCACTGCGAGCAGAGCCCCGCGTCCTCCTGTATGATCTTCGCGCTGTTCTTGTTGGCGCCGACCGTTCCGTCCGATCCAAGGCCGTAGAACACTGCCTGAACGACGTCCGGGATCTCCATCTCGAAGTTCGGGTCCAGCTCCAGGCTTGTGTGACAAACGTCGTCCACAATTCCGACGGTGAACCCGTTCTTGGGCTCCGCCTTCGCGGTCTCGTCCAGCGCGGCCTTGACCATCGCCGGCGTGAAGTCCTTCGAGCCGAGCCCGTACCGGCCTCCGATGACGCGCGGCAGGCTCTTGATCCTGCCCGTCATCATCGCCATTCCAAGCGTGGTTACGACATCCTGGTAGAGCGGCTCGCCGATCGCGCCCGACTCCTTGGAACGGTCGAGCACGGCAATGCCCTTGACCGACTTCGGCAGGCAGGCCAGGAACGCCTCCGTGTCGAACGGCCGGTAGAGCCGTACCTGAACCACACCGACCTTCTCGCCCTTTTTCGCCAGCGCCGCAGCCGTCTCGCGCGCGGTCGTGGCGCCGGATCCCATGATCACGATCACGCGCTCGGCGTCCGGCGCGCCGTAGTAGTCGAAGAGGTGGTATTGCCGGCCGGTCATCCCCGCCAGCTTATCCATCTCCGCCTGCACGATGCCAGCAACCTTCGCGTAGTAGGGATTGACCGTCTCGCGCGCCTGGAAGAAGCTGTCCGGATTGTGCGCCGTTCCACGGATGCACGGATGCTCGGGATTGAGACCCCGATCGCGATGCGCCCGCACGAGATCGTCGTCTATCATCGCGCGGATGACTTCGTCGCTCATCAGCTCGATCGTGTTCAGCTCGTGCGAGGTGCGGAAGCCGTCGAAGAAGTGCATGAACGGCACGCGCGACTTGAGCGTCGCGGCCTGCGCGATCAGCGCCGAATCGTGCGCCTCCTGCACCGACCCCGAGGCCATGAGGGCGAAGCCGGTGCATCTCGCCGCCATCGCGTCCGAATGGTCTCCGAAGATCGAGAGAGCCTGCGTCGCTATCGCACGCGCCGCCACGTGGAACACCGACGACGTCAGCTCGCCTGCTATCTTGTACATGTTGGGCAGCATCAGCATGAGGCCCTGCGACGCCGTGAACGTCGTGGTGAGCGCTCCCGACTGGAGCGCGCCGTGCACGGTGCCCGCGGCGCCCGCCTCGCTCTGCATCTCCTGGACCACCGGAACGGTGCCCCAGATGTTCGGCAGTCCCTCGGCTGCCCACGCATCCGCCAACTCGGCCATCGTCGACGACGGCGTGATGGGGTAGATGGCAATCACTTCGTTGACGCGGTAGGCGACGTGCGCGACGGCGGTGTTGCCGTCCATAATCGTGCGGCTCGCCTCAGGTTTCTTGGATTGAATCGAGCTCATTAACTTACTGCCTCCGCTTCCAACTCGATCTCCGGCACCATCTCGATTGCGTGGCACGGACACTGCTCGAAGCAGACCGCACATCCAGTGCACTTCGCGTAATCGTAGAGGTATTTCTTGCCGGGACCGAGTTTAATGATCGCATCCTCCGGGCAGGCTGCGTAGCAGTTGTCGCATTCGAAGCAGTTTCCGCAGCTCAGGCAGCGCTGTGCTTCGCGGCGTGCCTCCGGCTCCGTGAACCCCTTCAGTACCTCGTCGAAGGTACTGGTCCGGGTGTCCATGTCGAGCTCTTTCTGCGCGGTGGGCATGGCGTCCGTCAGCACCGGCAGCCTGAGCCCGTCGAACGGAATCGCCGCCGGCTCCTCTTTCGGCTTGTGCTGTTCGCCGCATAGCCACGCGTCGATGTTGCGCGCAGCCTTCTTGCCGTGGCCCACGGCGATCGTCACCGTTCTGTCGCACGGCACCATGTCGCCGCCCGCGAAGAGCCCGGCGTATCCCGTCATCATGTTGGGGCCGACGATGACGCAGCCGTCCTTCTGGAATTCGAGGCCCGGGATGTTGCGCAGGAAGGTCGTCTCCGTATCCTGTCCGAGCGCGAGCACGACCGAGTCGGGAGCGTCAAGGCGATCGAGCCTGCCGGTCGGGCGAGGCCAGCCGTCGGGACCGAGCTCCATCTCTTCCACCAGCATCGACGACTCGTCGATCTCTTTGATGGTCGTGAGCCACTTGATCTTGACGCCTTCGGTCAGCGCCTCGTCGGCCTCGAAGTCGTGAGCCGGCATGTGCGAGCGGTCGCGGCGGTAAACTATCAACGCCTCGTCCGCGCCCAGCCGCTTCGCGGTTCTGGCTGCGTCCATAGCGGTGTTTCCGCCGCCGTAGATGTAGACCCGACGTCCGAGCTTGGGCACCTCGCCCAGGCTCACGTCGTGGAGCAGCTTCACCGCGTCGAATATCTTGGTCGCGTCCCGGGCAGGAATATTGACGTGCTTGGCGGCGTGCGCGCCGACGGCTACGAATGCGGCGTCGAACCCGCCCTCGTTCTTCTCGGCGAGCAGGTCCTCCACTTTGTGGTTCAGGACGATCTTGACGCCCATCGCTTCGATGCGCTCGATCTCTTTGCCGAGGATCGCGCGGGGCAGACGGTACGCGGGGATGCCGAAATGCAGCATGCCTCCTGCGACCGGTCCGGCCTCGCGTATCTCGACGCTGTGGCCGAGTCTAGTAAGATGGTAGGCGGCGGAGAGGCCGCTGGGACCGGCGCCGACGATAAGCACGCGCTTGCCGCTGGAGGGCTTGACGATCGGAGGCTTCCAGCCCTCGTCGAGCGCCATGTCTCCCAGGAACCGCTCGCAGGCGTGAATGCTGACCGATGAGTCAAGGTCCTTGCGGTTGCAGCCGTCTTCGCAGGGATGATAACAAACTCGGCCGTGCACGGCCGGCAATGGGTTGTCTTCTACGATACGATCCCATGCCGCGCGATAGTTACCCGCCTGCGCCAGGGCCAGCCATCCCTGTATGTCTTCACCTGCCGGGCAGGCTAGATGACAGGGAGCGGCCAGTGAAACGTAGGTGGGCTTACGGACGCGGAATGGCCCCGCGCCTTTGTCGTGCGTGAGATCGGGCTGGAGAGTGAGATCTTGTAATCGAGTGGACAATTATTTACCTCTTTACCCGTGGGTTCGAGACGATACAGGAGATTATGAGCCTGCAGCAACAGCAACGGCATCCTCGCTTCGGCCGATTCTAGGCGTTCGAGAAGGGGCGTCCCGGCGGGCCGTTCGGCCGAGAGGGCCCCTCAGGGACCCCTCGGCGTAAGCGTCGCGTCGCATAGTCCGCCGGAGGCGCGCCGGCTTTCCGTGCGCCGGCTTTCCGTGCGCCGCGCTCAGCTCGGGCAACAGAATCGCCGACGAGACCGAATATCCCGAGGCAAACGTACCGCGACGCCGTCGCGGGCGGGGATTTCGACGATCATTGTGAAGCGGCCGCCGGATCTGTGGTACATTTTTTGCGAGGATTCCGGAATTTAGAACATTTTTTCTCTCTTGAGCACATTTATTCTGTCAGGCGCCGGAATTGTATACTTTTTTCAGAGCGGAAGGGGTTGAAATGTCGGACCAGGTCGCGCACGGCTCAGACAAGCCGCTCGGCCAGATGGCGCTGTATACCATGCTCGGAATTTCGGGCCCGGCGCCGCACACCCGCAGCTACCTTGGCTCGCGCCTGTTGACTCGGCGCTTTGAGGACCATATCGATGAGGTATACACACCGCGATACGACACGGACGGCTCCATCGAGGCCAACCTGAGATTCGCTTTCAGGCACGAACCGCTCGACATGCGAATCGTCTACCGAGCGCTCACCGAGCTCGGCAGACGGGGAATCGAGCAGTGGGTAAGGTCGCACCCCACCGCCGGATCGAGCCGGAGAGCGTGGTTCCTGTACGAAACGTTCTCAGGCGATGTACTCGGCCTGGACTCGGCGCGCCAGGGCAAGTACGTCGATGTGCTCGACGTCGACCGGCATGTCACGTCGAAACCCGTATCTTCGCCGAGGCATCGCGTGTACGACAATCTGCTTGGCGGACCGCTGCTCTGCCCCACTGTCCGAAGGACGGATCTCCTCCGGCGCGCGAGCGCTCTCGAACTGAGCGAGCGAGCTCGGTCATTGGCGGCGGAATACGCGCCTGAGCTGCTCGCGCGCGCCGTTGCGTTCCTCTACACGAAAGAGACCCGTACGTCCTTCGAGATCGAAGGTGAGCGCGTCGCGCCCAAGCGCGCGGAGAAATTCGTTCAGGCGCTTAAGTCGGCCGCAGATTTCGATTACCACGAAATGGGCGCGTTCCTGAACTTGCAAGCCGGGCTGGTCGATCCCAGGTACGCCGCAACCGGCTGGCGCGATGTCCAGAACTTCGTCGGGTCGGTCACGCGCAACTTCGGCGACCACGTGGAATACGTTTGCCCGCGCCCGGCGGACGTACCCGACCTCATGCGCGGATGGTCTGCGCTCGTCGATCGCCTTCTGACCGGCACAAGCGATCCCATTGCCGCTGCCGCCGTGTCGGCGTTCGCTTTCGTGTTCATCCATCCATTCGAGGACGGGAACGGACGGATCCACAGGTTTCTGATCCACCACATGCTTGGTCGCATGGGATTCGGGCCGCCGGGTGTCGTCTTTCCGGTAAGCGCGGCGATCATGAGGCAGCGCGACAGGTATGACCGCGTGCTGGAGACGTTTTCGAAACCGTCGCTCGAAGCGACCGACTGGCGCTTCCTCAAAGACAGATCTGTCGAGGTGCTGAACGACACGCGAGATCTGTACCGGTTCTTCGATGCGACGCCATTCGTCGAATTCCTGTACGACCGGGTCGCTGAGACGATCGAGCTCGATCTGAAGGATGAACTCGATTTCCTGCGCGCGTTCGACACGGCACGGCGCCGGATCGGCGATATCGTCGACATGCCCGACAGGCACGTTCTGATTCTCATCCGATCGTGTATGTACAACGAGTGGCGCGTCTCGAACAAAGTGCGCAAGAGCTTGCCGGAGCTCACAGACCACGAGATAGCGCGCATTGAATCGGTCGTTCAGGCGATCCTCGGCAAGTTCCGTCCTGAGAGCGGTCGCTCCCAGGACGACCTCCCGGCGGATTACTGACCTTCGCGTTTCAGCTTGACGGCCGCGCAATTAGCCCGGAACGCGTGAGGGGGCCTCGGCCCCCTTGCCGTCCGCAGTCAGGTCCTTCAGGGCCTGATTCCTATGGCCGCAGCCGAAGCGCGACGCCGTCGCGGGCGGGGATTTCAACGGTCAGCGTGAAGCGGCGGCCTGACTGAGCCGCGAGCGGCTCGACGCCCTGCGCTGTGACGCGCTCGACTCTCCAGCGCGTCGCTCTGCCGAGGCCGAGTCGATCCGCATCGAACGTGAAAGCGAATTCGTGGGCAACGGTGTCGGCGTTCGCGAAGATCGCCGCGACCGAGCCGTCTCGCCCGCGCCAGAGCGCGCCGTGCGCCGCCGGAAGCGTGACGGGCTTGTCGCCCCGGTGCGTGTTCCACGTGCCCGTTATCTCCGGCAGCGGGCTCTCGGAACGAAGCACCTCCAGCAGCTCGCCGTACACGAAATAGCCGCGCAGGACGTGCCTCAGCCGGGCGAGCCTGCCCAGGCACTCCAGCTCCTCATGGTGAGCCGGCTCCAGCAGACCATAGCCGTCCCATCCGAGCTGCGCGCCCCACGTGAAGTCGCGCGCCTGGCACAGGCAGTAGCTCGGAGCGCCGAAAAAGGCGCGATCCGTCGCGAAGTAGAGCGTGTAGCCGCTGTAGACGGCCGTCGTCATCGGGATCTCGTCGCTGTCGCGCGGAGTCCAGATCAGGAAGCCGTCGATGTTGTCCATATAGGGTTCGGCGTCGTTCTCCGTCGTCAATCCGATCGGCGCGGAGCGTGAGGCGCACCAATTCTTAATGGGAGTAAGCAGCTTGCGGTAGCCGTCCACCCACCACGGGCCGGCGCCCAGCGGATGGCCGTGCGACGGATCGAAGCAGCGGCGCGGCCCCGCGGAGCCGATCTGATCCATGTAGACCGCGTTTACGCCGCACTCGTCGCCGAGCCTCCGGATTACCTCCGCCATCTTCTCGTGCCAGATAGCCTGTGTCGGGCACATTACGGCCAGCTTCGCTCCCGAGCCGTACTCCTCTATCGTCACGTCGCCGTGTTCGTTCTTCGCCGTGTGCGGCCTGGCCGCGGCGAAATCGGCGTTCCCGCTATCCCACAGGCGCGCATTGATGTAAGGCATGACCACGATACCGTCGCGAGTCAGCTCGCGCACTCCTTCGGCAAAGCCCGGTTTCGTGGGGAAGTAATCGGGATAGTGGGTATCGAACGGGATCTCGTGCCAGTTGTACCAGTGGGTTCCGACCGGCGCGCCGATCTTCTGCGCAAACTCGCGCATCTTCGGCACGACCTCCGAGGCGGCTCCGTTGCTCAGGATCCAGGCGCAGACGTCCTTGATCTGCTCCGGCACGTCCGTCCGCTTCGCGAGCGGGCCCTTGCGCGCCCAGGGCGTGGAGCGCGTCGCCCATGCGCGGTAGCGCTTGCAGCCCGTCATCCAGTCACCGCGATAGACGCCGATTGCGAACGGATAGGGGGCGGAGTAGTTCGCGCCGGGCACGCCCATCCCCGCCGCGTACGTGTCCACGCGGAATTCGCCGCCGGGCTGGATGTGGAGCCTCTTCGGCCAGGCGTTCGGGTCGTGCGCCGCGAGATAGAGGCCCTCCTCGCCCTGCTGCACGAGCAGGAACTGCATCGGCGTTCTGGCCGAAGGGTAGTCGCCCTCGTACGTCTCGGACGTGCTCCTCTGCAGCACGCCCCAGTTGCCGTCGCCCCGGGCCACGTCGCACTCGCCGGCGCGCGACATGGGCGCGATCAGCGGGAACCGCACGGTCCATAGCCCCCACGCGCGGCTGCGAGTGGTCACCCGGATTCGCAGCAGAGCGGTATCCGAGTCCGGCTTCTGGTCGCACACAACCCGCACGTCGAGCGCGCCCTTCTCGGAGCCAATATCGACGCCGCTCCAGTTGAGCGTAACCTTTCCGGCCGTGCGCTCGATCACGGGCGGCCTGGCGTCCGTATTGCCGACCGAGATCTCCTTGCCCGCTGCGTCGTGGAAGAACAGGCGCCAGATAGTCGGACTGGGACTCGCGTCGGCGATGAAGTCTCGCCCTCCGCCTGCCGGCGCAATGCTGACTATGCCGCCGGTCGATTCGCTGAACTTGATCGCCAACTTCTCCTCCGAGTCTGCCCTCTGACCACACAGGGCGAGGAGGGCGAACAGCACCGCGCATGCGAACACGTTCATATCCATCTCCTGAGATTGCCCGCAAACTGACGCAAAATGCGCAAAAGAGGGCGCGAGTTCCGAACCTGCGGATCGCCGGCAGGGTCGAAATCCTGCGCGACAAGCACGGGGTATAGCCCGCAAGATCGCTTGGATTATCGGAGTGCTCGCACCCCCTCCGAATGAAATAGTCACCGGGCCATCAGGTCCTCAGGCTACGCGCGCCCAGGGGACCTTGCAAAACCGAGTGTCCGTCCTTTTTTGCGCCTTTTGCGCCTTTTTGCGGCCATTATCGTTCCATCGCTCCGGCTATTCGGCCGCGCCGATGCGATGGGGCCTCGCGCCGTGCCGGCTATGCTGCGCCGCGTCCGGATCGGACCCCGTTAATCGGAATCCGCAGGAGTCCGCGACGCCCGGCTCGAACGAGCTCGGCAGACGAACTAACGCGCTCCGAATCCGAGGACGCCTTCGATGTCTTCTCGCTTTTCGATCCGAACTCCTCTTCTGCATTGCCTCATCCTGCCGGCGCTGCTGTGCGGACGGAGCGCCGCGTCAGCCCCATCGGCCCCGC
>Ga0181529_10004761_pt1 | contig 14481 bp, 13 predicted proteins | sample PEATcosm2014_Bin_36_FD_119763 | JGI IMG/M metagenome (GOLD analysis project Ga0181529, IMG submission 119763) | Peatland microbial communities from MTU Mesocosm Facility, Houghton, MI, USA - PEATcosm2014_Bin10_30_metaG | ecosystem: Environmental > Terrestrial > Soil > Wetlands > Peat | place...
ATCGCCGAAGTGAAGAAGAACGGCATGTTCGTCCTGCCCGGCATCGGCCGTCTGGTCCGTGTGGATCGCAAAGCGCGCACGGGGCGCAATCCGGCCACCGGCGAAGCCATCAAGATTCCGGCCAAGAAGGTCGTCAAGTTCCGCGTGGCCAAAGCCGCGAAGGATGCGATTGTTCCGCCCAAGAAAAAATAATTCCGTTCGGAAATCGTCCTTACCAACGAAAACCCCGCGACCTCTTCCGGTGCGCGGGGTTTTTTTCTTATTTGCAGAAGCCGAATGAACGTGGCCCAACGTGCGGGCCATTCCGGAAGCCTTATTACGTCTTCGTTTCGACCTTCGCGTCTGGGTTAGTGGACTTGACGTCCTTGGTTTCTTCTTCCTTCATTGCTGTCTTGAAGTTGCGGATCCCTTCGCCCAAACCTTTACCGAGATCGCCGATCTTTTTACCACCGAACAACAGCACCGCGACAATGGCGATGACCACAATCTCGGGAAAGCCCAGGTTCAGAGGACCGGCTGTCAGCACGGGCTCCATAAGGCCTCCTTCATCATCACTGCCATTGTAGCCGATTCCGCGTCTCTTGGCGCTTATCGGTGCGGGATTGCCTGCCCGCAGAGCGGCATAACCGCGTTGGAACCGCGACCGGAAGGGAGCGGCCCGAGCGACAGATCAGGTACCCTCTGTTCGCGATTGTTCCTACGCAGGAGCCTGCTGCTCTTCGTCGGTCCCCTCCTACTCTACCGGTTCCAAAGCGGCACAAGACAGCGCCGCTGTTACCGGAACATCGACCGCAGATTCGAAAGATCCTCGCGCATCCCCGTCGAGTACGGCGCCATCAGCACGTTGATGGCGAACCATGTGGTGCTGACGGAAAGCAGCAGGCGCGTCACCCGGTTCTTTCCAAAAACCAGCCGCAGCACAATGGCCGTCACGAACGGAATCACCGCCGTGGTCACTCGCGCATACGGGCTGAGTTCCTGAATTACCGTAGACGGATGCACTACCGAGTGTAGTGTCCGCTGCCCGGCCCCGATCAATATATCGTCGGTTAGGCCGCATGTGCTACCAATAAGCCGGTTTCGGAGTCATCGCGCGGCAATAGGGCATGTCCGACGCACGGCCGTGCGGGATAATGGAATAAAGGGGTGTCATGGATTTCGCCGAGCAGGTCAAGTCTTCCGTGCGCATTGAGGACGTCGTCGGGGAACTGGTGCGTCTGCGCAAGAGCGGCAGCTACCGCTTTATGGGACTTTGCCCGTTCCACACTGAAAAATCGCCCTCCTTCACCGTCCATGCCACGCTGCAGATCTACAAGTGCTTCTCCTGCGGCGAAGGCGGCGACGTCTTCAATTTCGTCATGAAGACCCAGGGCGTCAGTTTCTTCGAGGCGCTCAAGCTCCTCGCCGAGCGCTACGGCATCCCCATGCCCAAGCGCTCGCAATACGCCGACGAGGATTCGCGCAAGCGCGGCTCTCTGTTCGCCCTGCACGAACTGGCGCAGGAGAATTTTCGCGCTAATTTGCAATCTGCCGCCGGCGAGACCGCCCGCCATTACCTCGCCCGCCGCGGCCTCGCCCCCGAAACCATCGAGCGCTTCGGCCTGGGCTACTCCGACCGCTCCGGCCGCGCCCTGCTACGCCTCGGCGAACAGCGCGAATTCTCCGCTTCGCAAATGGAGGAATCGGGACTCGTCGGCCGCCGCCAGGACGGCAGCCTCTACGACCGTTTCCGCAACCGTCTCATGTTCCCCATTCACAACGAGTCGGGCAAAATTATCGCCTTCGGCGGCCGCGCGCTGGCCGACGAGGATCAGCCGAAGTATTTAAATTCCCCGGAAACGCCGATCTATAAAAAGAGCCACGTGCTCTACAATCTGCATCGCGCCAAGGATGCCATTCGCAAGGAGGACCGCGTCATTCTGGTGGAAGGCTACATGGACGCCATCGGCGTCTCCGCCGCCGGTTTCGCCGCCGTGGTGGCCAGTTGCGGCACCGCCCTGACCACCGAACACGTGCAGGCCCTGAAGCGCCACACGCAGCGCATCTTCGTCAACTTCGATCCCGACGCCGCCGGCTCCAATGCCGCGGAGAAGTCCATCAATACGCTATTGCAGGAGGGCATGCACGCCCGCATCGTGGAACTCGACGCCGATCTCGATCCCGACGAATATTGCCGCGAACGCGGCGCCGCGGCGTACGAATCCCGACTAAAAACTGCGAAAGGATACTTCTTCTGGTTGGCAGACCGCGCTCGGAACAAGTATGATGTCCACACGCAGGAGGGTGTCGTGGGGGTGTTGCAGACTGTATTGCCGGCGGTGCAGCAGATCGCCGATCCGCTGGAGCGGTCCAATATTGCGGGTGAACTGGCCGGCTATATCGGCGTCGAGCCCGGAGTGGTCCTCGACAGCTTTCGCAAATCCGTCGCCACCCGCCAGGACAAGCCTCTGCAGGCTCCCAAAGTGTTGCTCCGTCCCGACGAGCGCATGGTGCTGCGCACCTTGTTTCTCGATCCCGGGATCTCGGGTGAAGTGATCGAACAGTTGCAGTCCGTCGAATCGCTCGGCCGCCTGCCGGCGCGCCATATCTTTCAGGCAGTCTTCGCGCAGCATGCCGCCGCGCCCGATGCGGCCCTCAGTTTCGATCTGGTCAATGCGCGACTGGAAGATGTCGGCCGACAGTTGCTGGCCGAAGCCGTGTTGCGCGAGGATTCCGCGGCTTCGCGTGAGGAGGTGATGGCCGCCGTGGCCAGTCTGCGGCGCTCCGAAACGGACGATCAGCGCCGGCAAATCAAACTGCGCATCAAGGAAATGGAGCGCGGCGGGCAGTGGGACGACGCTCTTCGCCTGACCGCGGAATTGCAGGATCTGGACCGAAAAGCCAGAGGCGCGCGATGACCAATCCCGGTACGATTCGCGTGTGCGCCGTGGTGTACAATAATTTCGATTATTCCACGCCGGGAGTGCGGGGCTTCAGTGGCGCTTGACGACAAATTCAACGGGCTTGACAGGCTCGTACAATTGGGGAAGGAAAAAGGCTACGTCCTGTACGACGAAGTGAGCGAAGTTCTGCCCGGCGAAATCAACGGCGGTGCCGAGCTCGACGACGTGCTGGCCGGCCTGGATGTCGCCGGCATCGAAATCCTCGAAGAACCCAAGGATTTCGAGAAGAAACTGGAAGAAGGCGAAGAGATCCTCGATCTCGAATTGCCCGCTCTCGGCGCCGAGAAGATCAACGATCCGGTGCGCATGTATCTGCGCGAGATGGGCACCGTTCCGCTCCTCACGCGCGAAGGCGAAGTGGAGATTGCCCGCCGCATCGAGCGCGGCCAGCATACCGTTCTCAAGTCGCTCACGCGCGCCCCGCTGGTGATTCAGGAAATTCTCGCCGTGGCCGACGAGATGTCGCGCGATCTGCTCTCCGCTCGCGACATCGTGCAGATCGCCGACCCCATTCTCACCGATGAACTGGTGGAGGAGAAGCGCCAGGAATTCTTCCAGGCCGTGGAGGACATCTCCCGCCATTACAAGAAAATTCTGCAATGCCGCCAGAAGCTCCTGGCCATTCCGCGCGGCTTGAAGCCCAAACTGTACCGGCGCCAGCTTTGGGAACTCGGCCGTCTGATGATCAAGACGTCGCGCCTGGTGCGCACCATCCGCTTCCAGAGCCCCGTAATCCGTCATCTCATCGACAAGATCAGGACCGCCGTCGAGCAGCTCAAACCCATCGAGAAGGACATCGTGCGCGTGCAGCGCAAGATCGAAACCTGGCCGGGCGCGCGTACCGAAGGCATCAAGGAGCTGCGCAAGGAGCAGCGCAGTTGCGCGCAGCGTCTGCAGCAGATGGAGGAGCAGTTGGGCGGCTCCGCGTCGGAGCTGCGCCGCACGCTCGAGATCATCACCAAGTCCCATTGCGAGGCCGAGAGCGCCAAAAAGGAACTCATCGAAGCCAACCTTCGCCTGGTGGTCAGCATCGCCAAACGCTATACCAATCGCGGCCTGCAATTCCTCGACCTGATTCAGGAAGGCAACATCGGCCTCATGAAGGCCGTCGACAAGTTCGAGTACCGCCGCGGATACAAGTTCTCCACCTACGCCACCTGGTGGGTGCGGCAAGCCATCACCCGCGCCATTGCCGACCAGGCGCGGACCATCCGCATCCCGGTGCACATGATCGAGACCATCAACAAGCTCATCCGCACCTCGCGCCAGATGGTGCAGGAACTGGGCCGCGAACCCACCAACGAGGAACTGGCCAAGCGCATGCAGTTGCCGGTCTCCAAGGTGCGCAAGGTGCTGCGCGTGGCGCAGGAACCCATTTCGCTCGAAACCCCCATCGGCGAAGAGGAAGAGTCGCACCTGGGCGATTTCATCGTCGATCACAATGGCATCTCGCCGTCCGATGCGGTCATCAATCTGAATTTGCGGGAGCAGACCGCGCAGGTCCTGAAGACCCTGACGCCGCGTGAAGAGAAGATCATCAAGATGCGCTTCGGCCTGGAAGACGGCAGCGAGCACACCCTGGAAGAGGTCGGCCAGAACTTCGCCGTCACCCGCGAGCGCATTCGGCAGATTGAAGCCAAAGCGTTGCGCAAGCTGCGCCATCCCAGCCGCAGCCACCGCCTCCGCGCGTTCCTGGAAAACGGCACCCACGGCGGCTAGTCCGCGGATCCGCTGCCGGGGCGCCATGCCGGGTTTGCCGCAGCCCCACAAAAACGGAATGGACCGCGCACGGGCCGCGGTCCATTGACTTACCGATCCTTTTTCTACCGGCTACCAGCGGGGCTCGCGCCGGCCACCACCACCGCCGCCGCCACCGCCCGGACGCCGGCCGCCACCGCCGCCACCGGGACGTCCGCCGCCGCCGCCGAATCCGCCACGGCCCCCGCCTCCACCGAACCCACGGTCCGGCTTGGGACGTGCTTCATTGACATTGAGCGCGCGTCCATCTAGTGTGTACCCGTTGAGCGCTTGGATCGCCCGATCCGCTTCCGCCTCGTTTTCCATTTCCACGAACGCGAATCCACGGGAACGGCCCGTTTCACGGTCCGTCATGATCCTGGCGCTGTTGACCTGTCCATATTGCTCGAAGAGTCCGCGTACGGCCTCCTCAGTTGCATTGAAATCCAAATTGCCGACGAAGATGTTTTTCACTGAGTTCTCCAAACAATTTGAAAGCGAGCTCATCGGGAGGAAGTTATAAGCGGAACTACGCTCAGCTCTATGCTCAGCCGGATTCGCGGAAGCTATCAAACGCGATTCACTATAGCACTTTCCGGCCACCGGCGGCAATCCGGGAGATGTTGCAGAGTGAGGACGCGGACACCCGGCGGGCTTCGCGTGACAGTTTCGCCTGAGATTCTCAGGGCTTTTCCCCAGCCGATCTTTCTTCCTGGAGATAGATGGTCCGCGATGGAAATGGAATGCGAATCCCCTCTTCGCGGAAGCGCTTCAGAATTCGTTTGCGCAATTCCTGCCGGACTCCGTATTGGTCCGAAAACTCCGCCACCTGAAATCCCAGCGTGAATCCCAGGGCGAAATCGCCGAATCCCGGGTCGAGCGTGGCCTCCGGGGCCGGATCGCCCACCAGCCCAGGGATTTCCCCGATCGCCTGCTTCGCCACCTCTGTCAGGATCCGCTCCACCTGGTCCGGATCGGAGTCATACGCCACTCCCACCTGCAGCGAAGCGCTCATGCGCCGCTCCGGCAGGTGGTAATTCGTCACAATCGCCTGCGCCAGCTTGGCATTGGGGATGATGATCAGGTTATTCGCCGGTTCGCGGACGGTGGTGCTTCGCCATCCGATATCCGTCACATACCCCGCTTCTCCGGTGTTCAGCTTGATGTAGTCGCCCAGACGCACCTGCCGCGCCACCGCGACGTAGAATCCCGAAAACAGGTTCGACAGCGTATCCTGCAGCGCCAGCGCCACCGCCAGGCCGCCCACTCCCAGGGCCGTCAGCATGGGCCGGATATCCACTTGAAACGCCGCCAGCAGCCACATCGCGCCCAGCAGGAACACCGCCAGTTGCGCCAGATTCCGCGACAGCGTAGTCACCGGCAGCGCCCCCGGCACCTGTCCGCCGTAGTAACGCACCAGGTTCCCCGCCATCCGCATCCCCATCAGGGTGAGGGACACGATCCACAGCACCAGCGCCACGCGCGCTCCCCACCGCGTGGCTTTCACGGGAAGATCGGAGAGTTGGACGGAGGTGTGCACCGCCAGAATCACCGACCAGATCAGCAGCGGTCCGCGCAAGGCTTCCGTCAGAATCAGGCCGGGACGGCTGCCGGTGCGCGACGTCCAGGCTTTTAGGGCGCGTAGCACCACCCAGCGCACCAGCCATCCGCCCAGAAAGACCGCTAGGAAGATCAATGCCGGCCACACCACTTCCATGGGATCCCGTATCAAGATGCGCCGCAACGTGTTCATTTGTCTCATTCTCGCAGCAAAAGTGGCCTGCACGCGCCGCCCCGCCGCGCCGTCTACCACTATATGCGGTGGCTGGGCCCCGGACTCTCCCTCATCTTCGTCTTCGGACTGGCCGCGCAGGCGCCCTCCGCGTTCGACCTCTATGAGCAGGGCCGCGACGCCGAAAAGGCCGGCCATATGGCGGCTGCCTACCTGTTGTATTCACAGGCCTCCGCGCTGGAGCCCAACAACCGCTCCTATTGGCAGCACAGCCAGGCCGTTCGTTTCCGCGCCGCACTGGAAGCCGGACCGAAACCGGCCGCGATCCCGGAGACTCTCGACATCTCCGAAGACGGCCCGCTGCCCATCCCGGCCGCCACCTATCAGGATCGCGAGGAAGCCCGCAAGCCGCTGCCGCCCACCGAGTTGGACGCCCAGAAGTTCCTTCACGATTTCGATTTGCAGGGCGATTCCAAAATGCTCTTCGAACAGGTGGCCAAGACCTTCGGACTGAGTTGCATGTTCGACACCGATTACCAGGAGGTCCCGGCCTTCCGCTTCGAACTGGCGGGCGTCAACTACCGCGAGGCGCTCTACGCGCTGCAGTCGGCCACCGCATCCTTCGTCGTTCCCCTCACCAGCAAGATGTTCCTGGTGGTGAAGGATACGCCGCAGAAGCGCATCCAGTTGGAGCCCATGGTGGCCGTATCCGTGCGTCTGCCCTCGGCGATTGCCCCGCAGGACTTCAACTCCATGGTCACCGCCGTGCAGCAGGCCATGACTCTCGAAAAGGTGTCCTTCGATTCGCAGCAGAACACCGTCATCCTCCGCGACCGCATTTCGAAGGTGCTCCCCGCGCGCGCCCTGCTGCAGGATCTTCTGCTGCAGCGCGGCCAAGTGGTCATCGATATGCGGCTCATCGAGATCAGCCGCAACGACATGGTGGAATATGGCATCGATTTCCCCTCCACCTTTTCGCTGAACCCTCTCACCACGTGGCTGCAGAACACGTTCACGCTGCCCACTAATCTTTCCGGAGTTTTGCAATTCGGCGCCGGCAAGACCCTGATCGGTCTCGGCATTATGACGCCCACGCTGGTGGCCACATTGTCGGACACCCTCGGCAAGGTGCTGTATGACGCTGAGATGCCTTCCATCGAGAACGCCGCCGCCACGCTCCACGTAGGCGAGCGGTACCCCGTCGCCACCACCGGATATTTCGGACCTGCCAGCTTTTCCGGGCCGAACGCGTACGTCCCGCCGCCGTCGTTCAATTACGAAGACCTGGGACTCCTGTTGAAGGTGACGTCGCGCCTGCACGGCAACCAAGACGTCACCATGGATGTGGACGCTGAGTTCAAGCTGCTCACCGGCGAGACCAGTAACGGCATGCCCATCATCAACAACCGCACCATCAAGACCAACACGCGCATGAAAGTCGGGGAGTGGGCCGTCCTTTCGGGTCTGCTGGACACCAACGACGCCAGGACGCTTTCCGGATTGCCGGTAGCCAGCCACGTTCCCCTGCTGAGTTTCCTGACCGCCACGCACCAGCGAACCACCCTGCACGACCAGGTTCTGCTGCTGCTCCGGCCGCGGATTCAGGCCCTCCCCGCCAGCGAATTCCCCACCCGCACCTACAGCATCGGCTCCGACACCCGCCCGCTGATACCGCTGTGAGAAGACAGTTTACAGTTCACAGTGTACAGTCGACAGCGAAGGCCGCGAGCGCGCGGGTCGGCTGCTTCACTGTTCACTGTAGACTGTAAACTGAAAACTACAATGTCCCGCATGCTGGAAGAAATCCGTCAACAGCCGGAGGCGCTGGAGCATTCGCTCTCCGGCGGCATCGCGCGCGCCGAGCGCTTCAAACGGCTGCTGGCTAAGCGACGGCCTCGCCTCATCGTTCTGGTGGCGCGCGGCACCTCCGACAACGCCGCCCTGTTCGGGCGCTATCTGCTGGAAATCTCCACCGGCATCCCCGTCTCGCTGGCCGCTCCGTCCATTGCCACGCTCTACAATACGCGCCTCGACTACCGCGACACGCTGGTGGTCGGCATCTCGCAATCCGGCGAATCCACCGACACGAACCTCGTCCTGGAGCGCGCCCGCGCGCAGGGCGCGCTCACGCTCGGCATCACCAACAACCAGGCCAGTTCCATGGCGCGCCTGGCGGAGCACGTATTCCTGGTCCGCGCCGGCAAGGAGCGCAGCGTGGCCGCCACCAAGACGTATACCGGCCAGGTCCTCATGCTGTACCTGCTGGCCTACGCTTTGGGCGGCGCCATTCGCATCGCCGATCTGCAGCGCCTGCCGGAACTGGCCGCGCAGTCGCTGACCCTGGAAGACGAAGTCGCCGCGCTGGCCAGCCGCTATCGCTTCATGCGATACGCCGTGGTGATGGGCCGCGGCCTGAACTATGCGAATGCCTTCGAGCTGGCGCTCAAGTTGATGGAGACCTGCTATGTAGTGGCCGAGCGTTTCTCGTCGGCCGATTTTCTGCACGGCCCCATCGCCCTGGTCGAGCCCAGCTTCCCGGTGTTCGCCTTCGCCCCCTCCGGCGTGACCTGGCTTTCCATCGGCGAGACGCTCGACAAGTTGCAGAGCCTGCGCGCCGAAATCGTTGCCATCACCGACCCGGGAAATCGCGAAGTAGACAGCCGCGCCACCAAAGTGATCCGTCTGCCGCGCCGCATCCCGGAGATCCTGACCCCGATCCCCTACATCGTCCCCGCGCAACTCTTCGCCGCGAGCCTGGCCTCCGAAAAAGGTCTCGACCCCGACCGCCCGCGCACGCTGAGCAAAGTGACGCTGACGTTGTGAAAAGTTCACAGTTCACAGTAAGCGCGCGGCCCGGTTCCGTAACTGAGAACTGTAAACTGTAAACTGATAACTTCTTTCAATTCCCCTTGCGCACCGAAAACTTCGTCAACACGTCCAGCAGGGGCTGCGCGGACGCGGGCGGGGTGGCGCCGCTGCCCAGGATTTCTTTGCTCGTCCAGCGCTTGCCGTACATCGCTTCGTTTTCGTCCATGTCGGTGCGCAGCGTGCTGCCGTCGAGCGACGCACCGGCGAATACTCCGTGCGACCGCGACCAGGAAAGAATCTCCGCCCGCATCATGGCGTCGGTCTGCGCCGTCACGTCGCGGCCTACCGGACCCAATGCCGCCGTGGCATCGGCGCCGATCGTAAACTTGCTCTTCATCAAGTGACTCATGCCGCGCTGGTTCATGATCAGCAGCACCACGTCGCTCGATGAGAAGCCGGCCTGAAATCCCAGGCTGCCGCCTTCAATGCGAATGGCCGCCGGCGGACCCCATCCCTGGCTGGCCGCGCGGCACACCGCGAAACCCTTGCCGTACTTCGCGCCCACTAGAACGGCGCCCTTCTTCAATCCCGGGATGAGCACCACGCATTCCGCCTTATTCACCAGGTCCTGCGGAATGGAGCGGTCCGGCGCCGACATGATCTCCTCGAACAGGGCGGCCGCATCCTTCAGCCGTTCGTCCGTCTTCGCCTTGTCGACCGCCGCGATCATCGGCAGGGCCGCTGCCAGCAGGGTAAGCGTATAGGTGAGTTGTCGCATGTTCCAATCGTATCGCGCAGGCCGCCGCTCAAGACCCGTGCGGTGTCCGATTTCACACAGTTGGGACAGCGGCCTAGGCGCGCACCATGCGCCGGTACTCCGCTTCGGACTGGTTCGGCAGGAGCACCCAGAGGGTATAGATGCCGAGCGCAGTGCCGAACGGAATGTGAATCAGGGCGATGATGCCGAGCACAATCGCCAGCGTCCGCGCCCACGGCTGCCGGTCGAGCAGCCCCCATCCCGCCAGCAGTCCGAGCAGGCCGGAGAGCGCCCAGATGCCGCTAGCCAACCCGATCAGGCCGAGGAAATGGTTGCCGAACGGCCACAGCGTGTGGAAGCGGAGCGGCGTCGAAAACAGCAGCGGGATACCGACGGCCGGCAGCAAGCGCAACGCCGAGAGGACGATCCACAGGATGCCGAGATTGCGAACGTGTCCGCTGACGCGATTCGGGGCCGCGAACGCCCTCCGGAACTCTCGCGGCGGGATTCCCGTCGCCGTCCCGCAGGTCCCGCAGAACGGTTGATCCGGCTGGATTTGCGACCCGCAACCATGACAGAACATCGGGCACCTCCTGTCCGATCCAATTTTCCCATACGAGGCGGAGCGTGGATTTGTTCCCTGGGGCTATGCCGACGCCGGGCGCCGGCGGAGAGCCGGCGGCAGCCAGGATTGACCTGCCCCACATAAGGCCGTCGCGGGCTGCGGAGAATTGGAGCGGTTGAAACACTCAAGCAGCGGTGTTTCTGTGCCCGCGGCACAAGAAATCGACCCTAACTCCTTTGTTTAGGAGAAATCTTGTGCCCGCGGCACAAAATCACCAGGATTGCCGGTCCCGCAAGGCAACATAGCCGCCACCAAAATCGGCGCCACCTGCGCGAATCTTCGCCCTTGGGAGTGAGCCGGAGCATCCGAAATCATTGCGGGGTCACGAACGGGGACGCCATGGGGCGCGGGAAGCGGGTGACCTGCGGGACGGGGTAGTCGGGCTCCAGCAGCCACACCTCGCGGTCGGGATAATATTGGCGGAGGCGCTCGTCTTCGTCGTCGCCCAGGTCGCGGGCGAAGACGATGCGGGCGTGGTCGATATCGGCGGCGTTGTAGACCCACTCGTCCTGGAAAATGTGAGCCGGTTTGTAGCGGACGAAGACCAGCAGCTTGCCAGGGATGGCCGCCAGCTTGTCATTGGCCTGGATGCGCCGCTCGGGGTTGCCGTGGTTGATCGCGTCCCAGGTTTCATAGGGACGCATGGCGATCGAGACGTCCCAGGCGTCCACGAAATGCAGGCCGTACCAAAACAGGAAATGGGCCGCCGAGAGGCAGAGCAGGAAGCGCACGGCGTCCAGTCCGGCGGGCCGGCCGGCGATGGAAATGCGACGCAGCGTGTCGAGGCCGGTTACACTCATCAGCACGAACAGGCAGGTGAGCGCCGCGACATAATGCACCTGGAACGCGGGAAAGAAATTGGTCCCCAGGGCGAACAGCGCCGCGGTGAGGGCGACCCAAAAGAAGCGGAATTCGCGCAGGCGGAAGAGGAAGGCGACGAGCGCCACGTAGAGCGGGGCCAGAAAGAAGAAGCGATAGTAGCGGACACGGTACTCCAGGCGCTGCAGATAGGTGGTGAGGGTTTCCGGCGCTTCGCCGCGAAAGCCGCGCTGCATGCGGTAGTCCATCTGCTGTTGCGGGGTGAGATCGCGATGCGGCGTGACGTGCGGTTGAAAGGTCAGCGCGGCGGGGACGCCGTACTGATATTGGCTGAGCGCTTCGGGAAGCGTGGTGAAACTGCCGGTGACCGCCTTGTTCTGGAACAGGAGGAGCGCCACGAACGGGACCAGCACGATGGCGGTTTCGGGAACCGCCTTGAGCAGCGCCCGCAACTGCGCGCGATGGCGGAGGAGCGGCGCGAAGAACAGGGCCACGGCGGCGAACAGGAAGAGCGATTCGAACTGGCGGGTGAGCAGGTGCAGGCCGAGTCCCACGCCGAGGAGCACGGCGTCGCGAGTGCGCGGCTGTTGCTTCAATCGCGGCAGGGAGCCGAAGACCAGGCATCCCGCGCCGGCCGCCACGCCGCCGCCCCAGTAGGCGTTGGTCCACTGGTTGAGCGGGCCGAACTGGATGACGGCGAGCAGGCCGCCGGCGAAGGCCCACAACGGCGTGGTCCAGGCGCGCAGCATCCAGTAACACAGCGCGCAAAACGCGCCGATGCCCAGCAGCACGCCGGCCCAGGGAGTCCCGAAAAACGTCCAGCCGATGGCCAGCACCAGGCCGGGTCCGGGCGGATAAATCGAGCTGTAAGTGGGCTCCTGCAGGACGAAGAACGTCTCGAAGAACTGCGGGAAGGCATGCGCCGGATTGGCCAGCCGGAAATGGCGCAACGTGTCGGCTACCAGCAGGTGGCCGAACTCGTCGTAGAGATCGGGCGTGGGAACGGGATGATGAGGCAGGAGCAACAGCCGCAGGACGATGGGCAGGAGGAAGAAGAGCAGCATCGACCAGCCGGTGCGCTCCGCCAGTTGCCGCGCGCGGGTTTCCACCTGGTGGCGCCACAGCAGGCCGGTCAGCACGAGCAACGCGGCAACGGCGAGGAGGACGAAATCGCCGGCTCCGAAGCCGAGCGGATTCTGAGCAGGCATTGGGTTACGGCCCCAGATAGATATCGTGCAGGCGGAGCAGTCCCAGAGCGCGGCCGGCGTCGTCCACCACCGGCAGCACGGAAATCTGCGACTGGCGGCGCTCCATGCGCTCCAGCGCTTCGCCCAGAGTGGTCTCGGCGCCGATGGTGACGGGGTGCGGCGTCATGGCCTGTTCGGCGCGAAGCCCGCGGACGTCGTCGTAATTGGTGAGGGCGCGTCGCAGATCGCCGTCGGTGATGAGGCCGGCGAGAGTGCCGTCGGACGCTACCACGCAGGCGGCGCCCCAGGGACGGCGCGTCATGGCGATGATGACTTCCTTGAGCGGGGTTTCGGGCGCCACGCTGGCGACGGCGCCGATAGGGTGCATGGCCTGGCGCACGGACAGGCGCAGGTTGCGGCCGAGCTGTCCGCCGGGGTGGAAGCGGCCGAATTCCTCGGGGGTGAAGCCGCGGCCGCACATCAGGGCGATGGCCAGGGCATGGCCGATGGCGAGCGCGGTGACAGCGCTGGCGGTGGGCGCCAGGTTGTGAGGATCGGCCTCGCGCTCCACGGACGCGTCGAGCAGCACGTCCATGCGGGCGGCCAACGGCGATGCGGCGCTGCCCAGAATGCCGATCAGCGGCGAATGGAAATCCCGCAGCAAGGGGACCAGCGCCAGCATCTCCGCGGAGCTGCCGTTCTTGGAGATGAGGATGGTCGGGTCGCCGGGAGTGTAGATGCCGAGATCGCCGTGGACCGCTTCGGCGGGATGAAGGAAGACGGCGGCGGTTCCGGTGCTGCACAACGTGGCGACGATTGTGCGTGCGACGTGGCCGGACTTGCCGATGCCGGTGACGACCACTTTGCCGGGCTGACGGAGAATCAGGTCGACGGCGCGGATGAGAGAGTCGTCGAGGCGTTCGGCGGCGAACAACAGCGAGGCGGCTTCGATTTCGATGGCGGCGCGCGCGGCGGCGAGCCATTCCTGCTGGCGATCGGTCGGGGGTCGATCCACCAGATTGTGCAGGGGCTTCCTGTTGATCTGCGCGGTCAGGGCAGCGTCCTGGAGCAGGTTCAAGCGCACCGCCTCCAGTTCCACGCCGTGGGCTTGCAGGCTGGCGAGTTCCGGTCCCTTTTCGCGCAGCAAGCCGCAGAGCAGGTGCCGGCAGTCGATCGGCTTATGTCCTAAGCGCTCGCCTTCCTCGGCACCGTAAGCCAGCGCACGCTTACAGGCGTGGCTCAACGGAAGATCGGTGTGGGCAGCGATCTTCTGCACGGGTTGGGCCGGCTGGGGAAGCGTCGCTTCCACTTCCGCCGAGAGCCGTGCGAGTTCCTGCAAGCCCTCGGGTAGCAGTTGGGCCATCCGTTCCCGGTCTTCATGCAAGACAGCCAACAACAGGCACGGAGTTTCGACGTAGGGCATAGCGTGCTGCGCCGCCATGTAGCGAGCGAAGAAAATCGAGCGCCGCGCCGCTTCCGTGTACCTCTCAAACATAGCCACAGTCTACTACTTCTGCAGAAAAAACTGCCCCACGAAGAGGGCGTCGATGCCCGACGAATAGAAGCTGCGCACGGCGTCGCGCGGGGTGCAGACGAGCGGTTCGCCGAAGAGGTTGAACGAGGTGTTGTAGAGCACCGGCAGGCCGGTGGCTTTGCCGGCGGCGTGCAGCAGTTTCCAGTAGAGGGGATTCTCTTCGCGGTCGACGGTGTGGACGCGGACCTGGTCGCCGGCGAGAAGCGCGGCGGCGAAGCGTTCGCGATGTTCGGGACGCACGCGGCCAACGGTGGAGAGAAAACGCGCATTGGCGCCGACCTCGAAATACTGCGACGCCAGTTCGGCGGGGACCGACGCGGCGAATTTGCGGCCGGCCTCG
>Ga0181529_10004763_pt1 | contig 14470 bp, 14 predicted proteins | sample PEATcosm2014_Bin_36_FD_119763 | JGI IMG/M metagenome (GOLD analysis project Ga0181529, IMG submission 119763) | Peatland microbial communities from MTU Mesocosm Facility, Houghton, MI, USA - PEATcosm2014_Bin10_30_metaG | ecosystem: Environmental > Terrestrial > Soil > Wetlands > Peat | place...
AGCAAGAAGGCGCTGATCAAGATTCTTGGCGCGGGCGAGCTGACTTCGGCTCTCACCATTCACGCGCACAAGTTTTCCAAGTCCGCCGTCGAGAAGATCGAAAAGGCTGGCGGCAAGGTTGTGGTTCTGGGCGGCGAAGCGCCAGTGGCAACGAAAAAGGGGAAATTGGTCGCCAAGGCATCGCGATAGAAGCCTGTGACGCCCGGTTGGAACCAGGCAGGACACGAAAGAGCCTGCACCGTTAAGATGGTCAATGGCAGAGATTCGAGGGTCGACAAAGGCCCTGAACGAAGCGGATAACCAATCATGCTTGAGAAGTTTCTTAATATTTTCCGGATTCCTGACCTGCGCAAGCGGGTGCTCTTTATGCTCGGCATTCTGGCCGTCTATCGTCTGGGCGCGTGGATTCCCACGCCGGGCGTCGATACCCACATGCTGGAGCGGATGTTCGACCAGCAGGGCGGTTCCTCTCTCGGTTTGATGAACCTGTTCGGCGGCGGCAACCTGCGCCGCATGACGGTCTTTGCCCTGGGCATCATGCCCTACATCACGGCCTCGATCATCTTTCAGTTGCTCACCGTGGTCTATGAGCCGCTGGCGCGCATCCAGAAGGAAGGCGAGCTGGGCCGACGCAAGATCACGCAGTGGACCCGCTATATGACCGTGATTCTGGCTGCTTTGCAGTCAATCGGCATCGCGTTCATGCTCACCAGGGGCGGAATGGTTCTCCATCCCGGCATCCCCTTCGTGCTGATGACGGTGCTGACGCTGACCACCGGCTCTGCCTTCATCATGTGGCTGGGCGAGCAGATTACCGACCGCGGCATCGGCAACGGCATGAGCTTGCTCATCTTTGCCGGCATCGTTGCCGGCCTGCCCCGCGGCGTGATGGACCTGGTCAACAAGGTGCAGACCAATCAGTGGGGCTCGTTCACCATCATCGCCATGGCTTTGCTGATTGTGGGCATGTTTGCCGTGGTCGCCTTCATAGTCTTCGTCGAGCGCAGCGAGCGGCGCATTCCCATTCAGAGTGCGCGGCGCATCGTCGGCCGCCGCATGATGGGCGGCCAATCGAGCCACTTGCCGCTCAAGGTCAACTCCGGCGGCGTCATGCCGGTCATCTTTGCCGCGTCTATTCTCTCGGCCCCGATGATGCTCGGCCAGTCCGAATTTGTGCAGAACAGCAAGCTGCTGCAGCCCATTATGCAGGCGCTCGCGCCCGGCTATCCGTGGTACGAACTGCTTTACGTCCTGGCTATCATCTTCTTCGCCTACTTCTATGTGTCGATCATCATGAAGCCGGACGACATTGCCGACAATTTCCGCAAGTCGGGCTCATTCATCCCGGGCATACGTCCCGGCAAGCGCACTTCGGACTTCATCAACGACATCCTCACCCGTATCACGCTGGTCGGCGCGTTGTACCTGATCATCATTTCGCTGGTACCCACCTTCATGATCTCGGGCATTCGTTTCGACAAGGTCTGGCTTATCGGCAAGTTCTTTGAGAGTCTGCCGAACTGGACCACGCATGGACTTGGGGTCAACTTCTACTTTGGCGGCACCTCGCTGCTCATCGTGGTGGGAGTCGCCATGGACACCATCAACCAGATCGAATCGCAGCTGATTATGCGTCACTATGATGGCTTTTCTCCGCGCTCCGGTCGCATTCGCGGAAGGAAAACCTGGTAATGTCTTCTTCCAGCACTACAGTCGAACAGGGCCGTGAGAAGGATCGGAAGATTCTTCCCGGCCCGATTCTTTTGTTAGGCGCGCCGGGCGTGGGCAAAGGCACCCAGGCCAAAGAGTTGGTCAAGCTGTGGGGCATTCCGCAGATCTCCACCGGCGACCTGCTGCGCGCCAATGTGGCTCAGGGAACCGAACTGGGCAGGACAGCCAAAGAGATTATGGGGCGCGGTGAGCTGGTTCCTGATTCCCTGGTCAATGAGATGGTTGCGGTGCGGCTAGCTCAGCCCGATACGGCCGGTGGATATATTTTGGACGGTTTTCCGCGCACTCTTGTCCAGGCCGCCTGGCTGGATGGCCGTTTGGCAGCTCAGGCTACGGGTTTGCCCGTGGTTGCTGTCAGTATCAAGGTGGACTATAATCAACTCTTGCGCCGTATTACCGGGCGTAGGAATTGCCCTGTCTGCCAGACCATTTATAACGTCTACGGCAAACCTCCTCAAAAGGAAGGCTTTTGCGACGTGGACGGCGCCGCGCTGGCCCAGCGAGCCGACGACACGGAAAAGGTCTTTGAGGAGCGCATGCGCGCTTACGAAGCCTCGACCGCGCCGGTGGTTGAACATTACCGGGCCTTGGGACGTTTTGCCGAAGTGGATGGAGACCGGCCAATTGCGGAAGTCGCGGCCGGAATTGTTGCTGCCGTCGAGCGGTTGCGTCAATAGCGCAGCCTGGCGGCGAATTTGTGCGTAAGAAGCCAGTGGTTGGTTGCCAGCGGTCAGCTTTCAGTTGTTAACCCTGTCCGGGCAGCAACTGACCCCTTACATCTGACCCCTGAATTTGGAAAGCTGGTTTAGTGCCGGTAGTACTGAAGTCGTCTAAAGAGATCGAGAAGATGCGCCGCGCGGGCCAGGTGGTTCGCGAAGTGCTCGAGTTGGTGCGGGGACTCATCAAGCCCGGCGCCACCACGCTGGATCTCGAGAAAGCGGCGGAAGCGCGCACCAAGGCGTTGGGCGCCAAACCAGCCTTCAAGGGCTATCACGGTTACCCTTGCGTGCTGTGCACCTCAGTCAACAGCGAGGTGGTGCATGGCATTCCGTCGTCCAAACGGGTCCTCAAGGAAGGGGAAATCGTTTCGGTCGACTTTGGGGCATTCGTTGATGGGTACTGCGGAGACGCGGCCATCACCGTGCCAGTGGGCGAGAAGATCGACCCGGAGACGGCGCGTCTGATGAAGGTTACCGAGGCTTCACTGCACGCCGCAATCGGTGTGGTGCGGCCAGGGGCAACCCTGGGAGATGTAGGCTTCGCCGTGCAGAAGGTGGTTGAAGCTGCAGGTTTCTCGGTAGTAAGGGATTTTGTGGGCCACGGCATCGGAGTCCACATGCACGAAGATCCTCAGGTGCCGAACTTTGGTGAAGCAGGCCGGGGCATGAAACTGCGCGCCGGCATGGTAATCGCCATCGAGCCCATGGTGAATGCGGGCAAGCCGGATGTCGTGGTTTTGGAAGACGGCTGGACGGCAGTCACTGCGGATGGAAGCATGAGCGCTCATTTTGAGCACTCGGTGGCGGTGACCGCCACCGGAGCGAGAATCTTAACCGAGTAGCACGCTCGGGATCACAGGCCGGTTGGGCATCAGCGCGCCGGCGGAAGTGGATGCGGTTTGTCGAAGGAAGATGCGATTGAGGTCATGGCCGTGGTCACCGAGACGCTGCCCAATGCCATGTTCAAGGTCAAACTCGAGAATAATCACGAGGCGCTGACCCATGTCTCGGGAAGGATGCGCAAGAACTTCATCCGCATTCTGCCTGGCGATCGCGTGGCCGTGGAGTTGAGTCCCTACGACCTGAATCGCGGGCGGATTGTTTATCGCTACAAGTGATTTTTTGTAACCCGCGCCTGGTTTTTGAGCGTGGAGAAGGGCAGTAACAGATGAAGGTTCGTGCATCAGTCAAGAAGATTTGCGAGAAGTGCAAGGTCATCACCCGCCGTGGGGTGGTCAGGGTGATCTGCGAAAACGCAAAGCACAAGCAACGCCAGGGCTAACGCCTTCTGGCATCCGCGGGACGCTCCAAGGCAAGAAAAGAGGCTAGTTAGCCTGAGTCAAGGCTTGCGATGAACCTCTCGGAACCAACGCTTAACCCGTGCGAACCGGCTGAGGCCGGAGGCACACAACCTGCAAGCAGCAAAGGAATTCGAATGGCACGTATTGCTGGCGTCGATCTGCCCCGCAACAAGCAGGCAAGAATCGCGCTCACATACATCTTCGGCATCGGAAATCCTCGTGCGCTCACCATTCTGGCGAAGGCGAATGTTGATGCCTTCAAGAAGATCCAGGATCTGGGCGAAGAAGAGGTCAACCGTATCCGCCAGGTGATCGAGGACGAAGGGAACGTCGAGGGCGACCTGCGCAAGGACGTCCAGATGCACATCAAGCGTCTCATCGACATTCAGAGCTATCGCGGCACGCGTCACCGGAGGGGTCTGCCGGTTCGCGGTCAGCGCACCCACACCAACGCCCGCACCCGCAAGGGCCCGCGCAAGGGCACAGTTGCCGGCAAAAAGAAAGCGACGGGTAAAACCTAATGGCGAAACCAGAGCAGAAAGCCGGCGCCGCCAAGGCGGGCAAAAACAAGAAATTCAAGAAGCGCGAGCGCAAGAATGTGCCGTTTGGCATTGCGTACGTGCAGGCCACGTTCAACAACACCATCGTCACCATCACCGATCCGGTGGGCAACACATTGAGCTGGAAAAGTTCGGGTTCGCTGGGCTTCCGCGGTTCGCGCAAGGGCACGCCCTTCGCGGCGCAGCAGGCAGCCTCGAACGCCGCCAGCATGGCGCGCGATCACGGTCTGCGCGCTGTCGATGTGAGGGTCTCCGGTCCGGGTTCGGGCCGCGAGTCGGCTATCCGCGCACTGGCTGCAGCCGGTGTCGAGGTGCGAACCATCCGCGATGTGACGCCGGTGCCGCACAACGGCTGCCGTCCGCCGAAGAGGCGCCGCGTCTAAGACGCGGCAGGGAATAGGGACGTAGGGATTAGGGACTAAAAGGATCGGCACAGACTTGGTTTGTGCTAGTCCCTTAGTCCCTAGTCCCTGATCCCTCAAACAAGGGCCGGGACGAAATGTCCTCCGGACACGTAAACCGGCCGTCATCCGAAGTCAGGAGAAGAAATGGCACGTTATACCGGAGCAGTATGCCGCCTCTGCCGTCGAGAGGCCACCAAACTCTTTTTGAAGGGCGCCAAGTGCGCCTCTGACCGTTGCCCCCTGGAGAAGCGTAACTTTCCCCCCGGCCAGCACGGCAAAGACCGCAAGGCCAAGATCGTGGGCTATGGCTTGCAACTGCATGAAAAGCAGAAGGCCAAGCGCATGTACTTCACCCTCGAAAGCCAGTTCCGCGAATACTACGAGAAGGCCAACCGCGCCTCGGGCGTTACCGGCGAACTGCTCATCCAGCAACTGGAGCGCCGCCTGGACAACGTGGCTTTCCGGCTCGGCTTTGCCATCTCGCGTCGCCAGGCTCGCCAGGTAGTCCGCCATGGTCATGTCGAGGTCAACGGCCGCAAGGTCAACATTCCTTCCTACCAGGTGAACGCGGGCGACGAAATCAAGATTCGCGACAACGCCAAAAAGCTCATCATCATCGAGCAGGGCGCACAATACGCCGCTCAAAACCCAGTGCCCGCATGGCTGGAAGCAAACTTTGAGAGCCTTTCGGGCCGCGTGCTCCATCTGCCCAAGCGTCAGGACGTGAACCTGCCCATCAATGAGCAGCTCATCGTCGAACTGTACAGCAAGTAACAGCTTCCAGCCTTTAGCTGTTAGCTTTTAGCTCGATCCTGCGAGAGGCAAATTCTTCGCTTCCGCAAGAACGGGCTGAAAGCTAATAGCTAATAGCTAAGAGCTGCAATTTCAACCGAAGGAGAACTTGCGCGGCCGCCGCAAAATGCATCGCGACGTACATGCCGCGCGGGAAATGAGACAAAGATATGCTTTGGAGAGGATTTCAAAAACCCAAGCGCCTGGCAGTCGATGCCGAGACGCTCACCGACACATTCGGCAAGTTCAGCGCTCAGCCCTTTGAGCGCGGCTTTGGCACCACCATCGGCAACGCATTGCGCCGCACCCTTCTCAGTTCCATCGAGGGAGCCGCGGTCACCGCGATTCGCATCGAGGGCGTGCTCCACGAGTTCCAGTCCATCTCGGGCGTGGTCGAGGACGCAACAGACATCATCCTGAACCTCAAGCAGGTTCCTTTCAAGCTAGCGGGCGACGGTCCCAAGGCGCTTTATCTGCGCGCTGACCAGCCCGGCGTGGTCACCTCGGGAATGATCGAGGCAGACGGCGACGTCGAAATCCTCGACAAGAACATTTATATTGCCACCCTCTCTGAAGGCGGCAAGCTCGACATGGAAATGCGCCTCAAGCGCGGTCGCGGCTATATCTCCGCTGACAAGAACTTTGATGCCGACCTCGGCCTGGGCTTTATCCCCGTGGACTCGGTCCACTCGCCCGTGCGCCGCGTCAACTATGTGGTGGAAGCCGCCCGCCTGGGCCAGATCACCGACTATGACAAGCTCACCCTCGATGTGTGGACCAACGGAGCCGTGTTGCCCGCCGATGCAGTCGGCCTGGCCGCCAAGCTGCTTAAAGACCACATGAACATCTTCATCAACTTCGAGGAGGAGATTGAGGCCGACGGACGCGGCGAAGAAGGCCGCACTCTGCTGCGCAACGACAATCTCAACCGTTCGGTCGAAGAGCTGGAGCTGAGCGTTCGCAGCTACAACTGCCTGAAGAACGCCAACATCCAGTCCATCGGCGAGCTGGTGCAAAAGACCGAAGCCGAGATGCTCAAGACCAAGAACTTCGGCCGCAAGAGCCTCAACGAGATCAAGGAAATCCTCGCCCAGATGGGCCTCTCGCTGGGCATGAAGATCGACGAGCAAGGCAACGCCGTTCCCGGACCCACCAGCATTTCGCCCGCCGCCGCTCTGGCCGCCAATTACAGCCATTTCGACGACGAGGACGAGCCGCTGGATTCCGTGGATCTCCAGTTGCCCACTGAGACAGAGAACTTTTAATGGGTGTTCCAGGTCCGGATTTTCGGAACTGGGAGAAGAACAGAAGTTCGGGTGCCCCATCCTTGGCGCGTCTTTGTTTTTGCGCCAGGGGTGGGATACCAAAAAGATAATTTCCGAAAGAGAGTTTCACCATGCGCCATCGCAATGCAGGATTCAAGCTCGGACGCAACACCAGCCACCGTCGCGCGCTGTTGCGCAATCTGGTCACGTCCGTCATCGTTGAAGACCGCGTCGAGACCACTTTGACCAAGGCCAAGGCAGTCCGTCCGCTGGTTGAAAAGATGATTACCCTGGGCAAGAACGGCGATCTGCACTCGCGCCGTCAGGCCCTCAGCTATCTCATGACCGATAAGTCCGTCACGCGGCTCTTCGACACCGTGGCGCCGCGCTACGGCGACCGCCAGGGCGGCTATCTGCGCATCGTTCGCACTGGATTCCAAAAGGGCGACGGAGCCGAAAAGGCTTTCATCGAACTGCTGGGCGCCGAAAAGCAACTCGAGGTCAAACGCCAGAAGCGCGACGAGATCAAGGCCAAAAAGCGCGCCGAACTGGAAAAGCAGTTGGAAGAATCGAAGAAGGAAGAAGTCAAGGAAGAAGCAGCCTAAAGCGGCGTTTCTTCCGTATTCCCTCCCTCAGAACGCCACACGGGCGCATCCCTTAGCGGGATGCGCCCGTGTTTATTTGCGAACTACTTCAACAAATTCTTACTCGGCCCGCGCCAGCTTCTTGGGCTTCATCAGCCGCATATAAATGTAAACCGCCAATTGCAGCGCGATAGCGCCAGAGCAGTCCAGCAGCACATCCCACACTGATCCGGTGCGATTGGGCAAAAATGTTTGGTGCCACTCGTCGCAACTGGCGACCAAAGCCGTTCCCAGCAGCGCAAGAAAGGCATCGTGGAGGAAACGTGAGCGGGGCAGCGTCATCCACCAGGCGCGCAGCCACGCCAACCCGATGAATCCGTAACCGAAAAAGTGTCCACTCTTGCGGATCAGGTGATGAATCACTTCCCAGCGCGCGTTCCCAACAGCGCCGAAGATGGTCTCCCATATCCAGCGAAGCGGCCCGCTGGTATGGTTTGAGCCGAACAGCTCTGTCGATTCCAGTGCAATAACGCCCACGCCGATGGCTACCGGCAACCAAGCGCTCACCCAAAACTTGAGTCCGTGGCGCGCGGTCGCAACTCTTTTATCCCAGGGGGAGGAAACGTGCACTAATCACTCTTTCCATTGGCGGATTCAACCATGGCGGGCAAATCCAGCGCCACCAGCGCAAACCGGGTTTGTTTATCCTTCGGCTTTTCAAAGCCCATTATGTGCTGGTGACGCCTCGATCCAGCTTTCAATTCCAGGCTCTCTTTGTCTGTGCCGTAATCGCCACGGTCAATCTTTACATGGCCGCCCTGTTTGTCGTCGGGGCAGCCAAGCCCCTCGGATGTAGTCGCCGGCGTGCCCACCGGAGAATCGCCCCTGCAAGTAATCACGTCCCCGTAGCGGCCCATGGCCTTCTTGTAAAAAGCTGTCACCTTATCTTCAGAATCCGGCGTTTCGTAAGAAACCGTCCGCACGCGCAACTCGAACTCGCCAAAGCCCAGATGCACGTCGGCCGACTTGTGGTCGCCGTCGCCTCGCGCCACAGTAGCGCCCGGATAGGCAGGCAATCCCAGGTCCGAGGCCGTAGTCTGATCGGTATTCACATGCACGCCGCCAAAAGGCGTATCCACCTGGACCTTCTTTTCCTGGCCGTTGGCGTCCTTGTCCACGTGGACCCGGCATCCCGCCATTCCGGCAGCCAGCGCAAGGCCCACCGTCAAAGTCACCGCTTTCCGCGTCGTCTCGAGATTCATGGCAATCGTCCTCTAGCCCCTTTATACGTCCGCGTCCATCAAAATGTTCCTCGAATCTCGGCGTCCGTCCTTCCTCTGGGTGCCCCATCCTTCCGCGTTTTTTGCGAAAGGGTGGGAAGCAGGAAATCACCTTTCGTCGCTTCCGCTCAGTGCGTCGAGTCGCCGTCTTCTTTTGTGCTTGTCGCAAAGAGAATCGCCACCGTGAAGATCGCAACGATAACCGGGACAACGAAGAACGGGGAAGTGAAGTGCATATGCATGGTCCATGCTCCTTTCCGTTAGAGTACCAAAAAAGAAAGGCCCCGTTCCCGGAGCCCTTCCTATTTGATTGAGCCAGACTTACTCTTTCGGCCCGCCGTTCGGATAATCCACGCGAATCGTCAGAATCTCGTATGGGTGAATCGGCGCCTTCACCACGTCGCCGACCACGGCCAGCGGCGCGCCCTCCGGCGTCTCCATCAGATTGGTCACCGTAGCGCCCGTCGCTCCCGGCGGCACATGGAACTCGGCGGTTGTCTCTTTCCCTGCCCACTCATACACGCGGAAGATCAGCCCCTTGGCGTCCTCTGCCTTCTTCACCGCGGTCAGCACCACATTCTCTGGCCCAACCGATGCGAACGAGTGCGAGGCCGGCAGCGACCCCGCATGAGCCGTGGTCACCACAGCCGTCAGCGGATAGTTGTACTCGTAGCCGTGGCGCACCGTGAGCGCATCTTTCCACGTCCCCGTGTGCGGATACAGCGCGTAGTGAAAGTGATGGTGCCCCATGTCCGCGTCAGGGTCAGGCCACTTGGGCGAGCGCAGCAGCGTCAGCCGCAGCGTATTACCCACCGCGTCGTAGCCGTATTTGGTCTGGTTCAGCACGCTCAGCCCATGCTTCCCATCGCCCAGATCGGCCCAGCGGATCGCCTCAACCTCAAACTGCGCCTTCTCCCAACTGTTGTTCCGCGTAGTCGGCCGGTCGATGGTTCCGTAGGGAATCTCGTAAGTAGCAAACGGCCCCGAAGCCGCCAGCGGAAACGCCGCCTTCAGCAGCACATGCGACTCATGCCAGTCGATCTCGTTGTCGATGTCAACTTGATCGCCTTCGAGGCGGATGGTTTGAACGAACTTGGAGTTCTGCCAGTGGCGGGCTACACGAATTGCGGCACGTTCGGAACCAGCATTGACCCGTTCGATCGAATCCGCCTGGTGAAGCATTGTCGGAGGCTGATCAAGCGTGCCAGGATCGATGTTCCAGGCGTCATAATCCTTCGGTGTGTCTTTAAACGCCTGCAACTCATTGCCGCAAGCTCCCGAAGCCAGTGTCTCAAAGTTTGTACGTTTGTCGTAAAGGCTCGTAATGCAGCCGGTCTGGCCATCGATAATCACGCGCAGAATTTGATTGCTGATCGAGAAGGAACCATTCGCCTTCTCTGCGCTGGAACCACTCTTCGCGGCGGGGTCGCTCTTCTCTGCTCCATGGCCGGTGCCAGCACCGAAGTTGGATTTCGAAGTTCCAAGTTGGAGCGCCTTGTACCCAAGGGCCGGGACGCGTTCAACAGGAATCACCAGTTCTGCAACCTTTGTGACGGGGTCAACCAAAGCAATTTGGGCAACAACGATTTTTCCGTCGCTATCCTTCAAACTGGCCACCTCGTTGCTCGCGCCGTCATAGTGAACCTTCACCGCGACCGTGCCTGACTGTTCCCAGCCCAGTGGGTTGAAGACCACTACGGACTGGTTTTCCGCGCCTTTCGTTTCACCTGCCGTATCAATGTGGTCTGTCACCGTCTCCAGCGCACCCGCATCAATCTCATTCGTAGACCAGCGCACTACGTCATAATCCTTCTGCGCATCCCTGTAAATCTGTCCAATCCCCGACCCTGCCGCCAAATCGTGGAACTGGTTGAACAGAACTTTCTTCCAATCTTCAGTCAGCTCTTTCCCCGGATACGCGCGGCCATCGAGCCATGCCAGCGAGGCCCACTTCTCCGCGTTGATCACTTCCTCTTCGCTCTCTCGCATATTCCGTTTGTGATTGGCCTGCGTGGTCATCACGCCGCGGTGGTATTCAAAATAAAGTTCGCTCTTCCAAGTCGGAATGGAAACCTTGCCTTCGACTGCTGGTGGCGGTGTATATCCCTTCGCAATCGACCTGTAATCCCACTCCGGGCTCTCCGGCGCAATCTGCTTTTCCAGTGCGGTAAAGTAACTTTGCGCCGTGCCAAACTCGATCTTCGGCGTTACGTGCCCCGGCGCCGCCCAATGGAACCCCTCGTCGAGAATCGCACGCGTCGGTCCGCCGCCGTGGTCACCGATGCCGTAGAGATCCATGATTCCCGGCAGCCCGACGGCGAGCTTCTGCGCAATCACGTAGTCGCGCGAGAGCCGCACCAGGTTCAAATTGTCATTAGCATAGTCGTGCGGAAAATAACTCAGCACCTTCGAACCATCCGGTGACTCCCACCAGAAAAATTTGAACGGCATCTGGTTGGTGTCGTTCCATGCCATCTTCTGCGTCACAAAATAGTCAATTCCGCTCTTCTTGTAGATCTGCGGCAACTGCCACGTATAACCAAACGAATCCGGATTCCAGCCGATGCGCACGTCCACGCCGTAAGCCTGCTTGTACCAGCGCTTACCCACCAGAATCTGCCGCACCAGCGATTCGCCGTCGGGCATATTCAGGTCCGGCTCAACCCACATGCCGCCGACGATCTCCCATCGCCCTTCCTTGATGCGCTGGGTAATCCCCGCGTTTATATCCGGGTATTTCTGCGCCAGCCACTCGTTGTAAGCCGCCGCCGATTGCGTGAATGTGTAATCGGGATACTCGTACATCAGTTGCAGCGCAGTGCCGTATGTCCGCTTCACCACGTCCACGGTCTCGGTCCACGGCCACAGCCATGCGGCGTCGATGTGCGAGTTGCCGGTAAGGTGGAGTGTAGCCTGCTGCAAAAGCGGCTTCAGCGCTTCAAGCTTTGTTTGCGCCGCGCGGAGGCTGGCGTCAAATTTGGTTTGGTTGTGTGCGTCGAGAGCCACCAGGTCCACAGCTCGAATTGCGTCGTTGAGTGTGCCCTGTTTAGTAGCATCATTCGGCGCCAGCGCTGGAACCAGCATAGCCGCCGACAAAAACTCCTCGCGCAAATCTTCAGGATTCGGGCGGCTCTCGGGGAAGTCAATCTTCAGCGTCGCGCCCTTGAATGTCTTGTCGTCCACGGTATGCAGCAGCTTCACCGCAACCGTCACCGTGTCGCCGGGCTTCGCCTGGTCAATCAGCACCACAGGCTCCAGATCATCGCCCATGGCCACGCGCCGGCCGTTGAAGTAGAGAATCTGCGGCATCGGCCCGTTTGCGGTGGCGTGAAACTGAAACCAGATCCGCGCTCCCGTCAGGTCGTAGCCGTTCAGAGTGGCTGGAACCTGGTACGTCTGGCGAAACCAGACCGCATCCTTCGGCGCCAGCGAGTTTATGGAGATGGGCTTCCAATCGCTCTCGTCCAGATTCAGGGCCTCGCCATGCGCCAGATCGCCGGAATGCAATTTCCACGCCGCATCGGGCAACTCGCGCAGGCTGGAAAGGCGATCAATCACAGCGTGAGTGTCGGCCGGTAAACTGGCGGCAATCTTCGCGGCATCGGCGGCGCTTTGCGCCACGGCCCGGCCCGCTAAAAGTGTGGCGCCGGCAACAACAACCAGAGATGCAAAATGGACAAGGCGCAACTTCAAAGTGAAATTCATCGCAGAAAATCCTCATTCACATAGTAAAGCCTGAAAGCTCTTCAATGCACACGTGTGAATAATTGGGAAAACTTGAAAACTGCGCGTCTTCAGCCCGCACATAAGCCAAACACAAATAGCCGGTCGGATAAGCATCGTGCCCCGGGTAGTTCGCGGCAAGCTGACTGAAGCTCACCTGCTGTTGGGCCTCACCAGAATTTCTTGTGCTGGATAACGATCAAGCGAGGATTGGCGACGTTCAGCGGCGTACCATCCTTGGTAAATCTCACTTCCACTACATATTTCTTCCCGGCTTCGCCCTCAAAACTTGCGAGGGCCTTCCAGATGTGATCCTTCGCGATTGCATCACCACCAGAACGCGAACTCGATCCGAAAGCAACGAAATGCCCTTCAGTCCACACCGTCCAGTCTGCTTGAAGCAACGGATCATCCCAACTGCACTCCTTCGATTCGAACGGATTCGAGGTAGCGCCCATCATGCAAATCATCTGGCTAATAGGAAGATCTCTGTCTGCCTGGATGATGATGTCATAGAATTCATGGCGGACAGGGAATTCAGGCGTTCGAACGGTGCCAACCGCGAGCGATACGGGCATATAAATGTCGGAATACTTCTCTGGGAAACTCTTGTGGCTTCTAGCCGAAACAGCTGGCACCATAAGCAGCGCTCCTAGCGTTCCGCCGACAAATCCACTCAGCTTGCACCTGGACATCCATTTCATGTATCGCCTCCACTTCATTTGCCTTACACTTTCGCGTTGCCAGGTCACTCAATATCCTCAATCTATGGAGCTTAACCCCAGAAGGAAAGCCCCTGCAAATCTTCCCGCAGACCCAGCCCCCGGAGTCGAATATAAAATTGCCGCATCAAAAATATAGACAGCCCTTGAACTACCGATTGCCCGCCGGCCTGCATGCCCTTGGTTTGCTTTCCCCTGGAAAGATGCCGAAACAGCCCGGCATGGAGAAGAAAACGCGCATCTCGCCACATGGTACGCCGTCTCCGCTATTACGATTTTCGGTGGATAATAGATATAGGCTGCCTTCCCCGGCGGATTGCTTTATCGCTGCGCAGCCTATTGGAGATCAATCAGCCACAGCTCATTCGCCGAGCAGGCGTCCCACCGCGCTCCAAAAAAGTTAACATGGGGAATACCGTACCTAACAGAGAGGGATTCATGACTGTTGCTGCTCGCTTTCCCGGCATTCGGGTTACTGCTAACGGAAACCAGCTTGTCTCGTACCATACCGAGACGCGCATCGCCGACGCCGGCGTCTTCTATCCGATTACGCCCTCCACTGAGGGTGGCGAGCTATTCCAGCAGGCCTATGCCGAAGGCCACCTGAACGTCTTTGGCCAGAACACCATCGCCATTGAGACTGAGGGCGAACATGCGGCCCAGGGCGGCGCCATTGCTCACTCTGTCTGCGGCAAGCGCGTGGTCAACTTCACCTCCGGCCAGGGCGTTGTGTATGGCGTGGAACAGTATTACCACGCGCCCGGCAAAGCCAGCACCATGGTGCTTGAGGTGGGCGCGCGCGCCCTCACCAAACAGGCTCTCAACGTTCATTGCGGTCACGACGACATTTATGGCGCACTAGATACCGGCTGGATCATGCTCTTCGGCAAGGACGCGCAGCAGGCCGCCGACCAGGCCCTCATCCTGCGCCGCGTCACCGAGCTATCGCTCACGCCCGGCATGAACATTATGGATGGCTTCCTCACCACCCATTTGGAGCGCACCTTCTACAAGCATGAGTCGGAGCTGATTCGCGAATACCTCGGCGCGCCCGACGACATCATCGACTGCCCCACCCCGGCTCAGCGCACGCTCTTTGGTCCCACCCGCCGCCGCGTCCCTAAGATGATGGACCTGGCCAACCCCATCCTTCTCGGCCCCGTGCAGAACCAGGAACATTACATGCAAGGCGTGGTCGCGCGGCGCAACAACTTCGCCGAGCCGATTCTTGCTTTCCTCGAAGCCGCCTACGCGCAGTTTGCCGAGCTCACCGGCCGCAACTACGGGCTTCTCAGCGAGTACAAAACCTCAGACGCCGAAACCGTCTTCGTCTCTCTCGGCTCGGCCGCTGAAAACATCGAGGCCGCGGTGGACTACCTGCGCGAGACG
>Ga0181529_10004764_pt1 | contig 14470 bp, 5 predicted proteins | sample PEATcosm2014_Bin_36_FD_119763 | JGI IMG/M metagenome (GOLD analysis project Ga0181529, IMG submission 119763) | Peatland microbial communities from MTU Mesocosm Facility, Houghton, MI, USA - PEATcosm2014_Bin10_30_metaG | ecosystem: Environmental > Terrestrial > Soil > Wetlands > Peat | place...
CCCTGTAGTTCGAGGTTTTCGTAATGGTATCCACCTGGGTCAAACATCTTGTTATAAAGCCTACGAATGGCATCCTTTGGGACAAAATGTCCCTCAAGCGGTGGCCACCGCAGGGATGTGTCAAAATAGACCGTCCTTAATCCGCTCAACATGACAGAGATCCGGTTATTGGATGGGCGCAGATAGCCGGGGTGCGCAAGAATGATCCTTTTCTCATTGCGTCCCGGATGTTAGCCGGGTATGCCTCATAATCCACCAGGAAGGACAAGGCAACTGCTGCACACAATGTAGTATTATACTATCCCCACATTAGTATGTCAAGAGGGTAAGTGAAATTTTTCTGATTGTTATCTAGGTCTAGTAAACATTCGATTTATTTTACCCTAGCGGCACGCAGACGCCGCGCTCGCCCACCGCCAAACCATAGCGACAGTTTCCGGAGGCAAAAAATCTTGCGGCCGGCAGAAATCATATCCAAACGAGGGTATTTTCAGAGCACCTACCTGCGCGGACACCACCGGCGTTTCCGGCGGCTTGACACTGAGCTACGGCAACGCAGACAATGGCTGCAGGCCCACCACAACTCGTGTGACCTCGGCGCCACCCTACGGCCGCGAACAAGCCTCCCAAAACCTTGCAAGGTCATTCAGTTGCTGCTCTTGGCCCCGGCCTTGGCTTTGTCCTTGCCCTCGGCCTCGGCCTTGGCCTTGCACGCCGGACACTTGCACCCAGCCGGGCAAGTGCACTCGGGCTTGCTCTCGCCCTTGGCCTTATCGCCCTTGGCCTTGCACGCCGGACACTGGCAGCCGGCCGGGCACTTGCCCGCCTTGGCCTCCGGGCCGAAGGGACATCCGTCCTTGAACAACGGGCACGTGCCGCCCTTCTTCATGTGCTCCGCGGCTTTCTTGGCGAACTTTTCCACGACAGTCCAGACGTCGTCGGCCGAGGCATCCCAGCGGACCCGAACGATGTTGTCGTTGGTGGTCGCTTTCAGGCCGTCCACGAGCTTCATGACGTCGGCATCGTTGGCAAACGTCAAGGAGCCGATCGCTTTCAAGCCGCTGGTGATCGCCTTCACTTGGGTCGCGGCCTCGGGAGACTTCATGACCAGCCTGGCGCGGTAGAACGACTTGCCGTTGTGCTCGCCCAGGGCGACGCGAAACGACTCGGCCTGCCGCAGGATGGGACATCGCGCCCGCGGCGGAATGGCAATCGCCCGGGCCAGAAAGATCGAGCCCGAATAGATATGGCCGCCCAGGGGCGACTTCGGATCGGTAATGCCGGGCGACGTGCCGTCCAGCACGTCGATGGCCGCGGCGACCCCTTCCACGCTGGCCGCGAAGACCAACACGTCGGGCTTGTAGAAGGCGCCGGCCACCGTGTGGGTCTTCGGTCCGCACTTCTGCGTCCAGGAGTGGATATCAATCTCGCCATGCTTGGTCACCTTATGGTCGGCAGCGTGCGCGGCCTTATCCAGCAAAAGCTTCTGATTGACCGTGGCGAAGACGATGGCCACGCCATGGGTCTTGTCGGTGTCGCGTCCGTACAGCGTAATCCCGTGAAGATCCTTGCGAAGATCGACTCCGATCTTGTCGCGAAGCTTGTCAAAATGCTTGCCCGAGTCGTTCTTCAGCAGCGGGCAGGTTTCGAAGGCTTTTTGGACGACGTGTGAATCGCGAACGGCGTCGACGTCGACGTGAATGACCCACTTCGCGTCGGCGGCGACGTTCTTGGAATCCAGTGGGGCGGCCTGTGCGACGGCGGCCAAGAGGGCCAGGGCGGCAAAGGTGGAAGCGAACCGTTTCATGGAAACCTCCTCATTCTGGGGTAATGTCTGGGACGGAGAACTGCGCGCATTATACACTTTTTCGCCGCCGCCGGTTACATCGGTTTCACGCGATTTTTGATAAATCGACGGACCGGCCATGGGCACCTCGCGCCCCGGCCCGTGCTTGCACATGCCGTTTTCAGAACATTCCGCCGCCGACACATGCGGCGGCGCCGGCGTCCTGGCGTTGCTTGAGGTGCATGACCTTTGCGTTCTGATTGGCGGCGTTGGCACTCTTCAGGCCTCCCAGCAGATCGGCGTCGCCGCCCGCACTGATCTCGGGCCTCGCCGCGGGAACGACACTTATGGCATTGGGCGTCTGGCTGCCCCCGCGGGCGTTCATGCCACCCATGCCCATGCCACCCATTCCGCCGAAACCTTGCCCTTGCGCCGGTGGCGCAGGCCGGCGGATGCGCAGCGCCGGTCGGCCCGGGATGGACGCTTCGCCCTGGGCGCGACCTTCGTCGGCAACATGCTGCGCGGCGGTCTTCAATCCGCCTGCCGTGCGCAGCATTTCCAGCGCGTCCGCGATTTCCTCATGAACTTCCTGGGTTTGCGAAAGCACGAGCAGGACGCGCTTGCCGACGACCATCTCGGACATGGCGCCGGTGCCGCCATTGTCACACCAGGTCTTCGTGGCCACGGTATTGCTGAGCAGGTCCTTCAACGGCTGGACGTCCACCGCCCCGTTACGTTCCGGGCAGACCAGGTCCTCCACCGGATAGGCCTTCGTGACCATGTACTCGTCGGATTCGGCCTTGGTGCAACTGGTGATCAAGAGCACTTCGTTGTGGATGACCCATTTCAATTGCAGCTCATCCAGCAGCAATTTCAGGGCCGAGCGGAGCGAAATGCCCCTGAGGTTCTTGGTCACGGGCGTTGCGTCGTCGACACCCGCTTCCTTGAGCGCGGCGGTATCGAGTTGGATCTCGATGTGGTGCAATTCCTTCAGGTAGTCGACGACGTCCTTCAAGGGCGTCTCGACGAACTCGAGCTGCGTCGGCTGATTGAGCGCCTCGCGAATCTTCCGTTCGGCCGGGCCTTCGCCGCCGGAAAGCACGCTCGCCGCGTTGGGGCCTGGCGGCATGCGACGTCCCAGCTTGCCCGCGATTTCCTCGTGGACTTCCTGGGTTTGCGAGACGACAAGCGAGAGATCCGTGTGAAACTCGGACAGGTTGCGTGTATTGCCGGTTTCCGCCCAGCTCTTCCGTGCCCTCAAATCCCCTGTCAGTCTCTTCAGCGGTTCCAGATCCGCGGCTTCGAAGGGAGCCGTCGGGTCGTCTTCCTGCAGTCCCGTGCTGGCGATCGCCCCGCGCGTTTCATTCGCCGGCGGCGAGGTGGCAAAGTAGGCGTAACGTCCGCTGCCGGCCCGGGCCACGATCGTCGCTGCAATCGCCGGGCAATTGCCCGCGATAACCCCGCGGAAGTCGGTTGCCCCGATCAGGTTGGCCTGTCCGGCCCCCAGTCGCGGCATGAGCTTGACCTGCACGTCGCTCAGATACTTGCCGGTGGTGGCATCCTTCACGAACACGCGGACCTGCCCGGCAGGCGGATCGAAACGCGACTCGATCTCCAGGGGGCTGATCAATAGTAGCCCGCTGGCGTAAAGATCCTCGCCGCGGCATACGACCAGGTAGGCCCCTTCCTTCTTCAGCGGCAAGGCCAGCTTCTGCACGTGATCGCAGTAGTCCTTGCCGTCGCGGAGCATGACCGAGGCCGCGTGCAGCGGGCGGATGCCGGAGAGGTTGACGTGCGACAGGTCGCCCAGCGCCTGCCCTGCTTCGCAGAACTTCATCAGATCGACGCGATAGACCTTCACGTCGCACCCGGCGATATTGCGGAAGCTCAGTGGGACTTCCGCCGCGGCGCCGGGCTTCAGCGTCGTGCAGTCCGGCAGCGAGATCTGCTTGCGGAGGAAATAGCTGACCGACGATTTCGCGTCGGGGACGCCGCTTTCCACGCGACGGTACTCGCGGATGGCGTTGCCCCGCTGGCCCAGGCTCTGGTAGATCTGGCCGAGAATGTAGATTGCCCGGTTCTTGTTGGGGCTATCGACCATGCGGCCCGACTGCTTGTCGAGGTGCTGGGCCTGGGCCACCTTGCGGCACATGTCGATCGCCGAGGCGTGCTTGCCCGTGGCGAAGTCGCAATAGGCCAGAAGGTACCAGTAGGAATCCAGCAGCTCGCTGTTTGGATAGCGGCGGGCGTAGGCCGTCACGGCCTGGGCCGCATCGGCATAGTGCCGGAGTTCGAGCTGGGCATGGGCCGCGGCAAAGGCGGCCTGGTCGGCGGCCGGATCGGCCGGGTAGCCGGTCAGGAAGGCCTCGAGTTTCTGCCAGGCGCGGCCGATGAGGGCCGCGCCGAGCTTCGCTTGGCGCGCCGCGGGCCATGCAGGCTGGGCCTCCGCGGCCTTGGCATAGACCCGCTGGGCCAACTCCAATTCGGCCTCGGCCAGATAGGGCTCGGGCGGGTAGTCGCGCGTCAGCCGATTCATAAGGCTGACGCTGCGGAGGAACTCGCCCCGGCTGTCGAGGAAGCCGGCCACGCCGCTTTCACGGGTAAAGCTGCCTTCGACCGCCGCACGGCAGGCCATGTAGCTCCGCTCGATTTCGCCGATCTCGCGATAGGCCCCCGCGGCAGTCAGCAGTTGATCGAGCGTCACCGGCTCCTCCGGCCATTTCTCCTTGATGACTTCGCAATACTGAACCAGCCTGGCCGGGGCCGCGCGGCCCATGCCCAGTTCCATGAGCGCGACGATCGTTTGCTTGTAGGCCGCGTCCGAAAGGCCGAACCCCGGCTGATTGTGCCAGGAGTCCAAGAGCTCCGTGAAGTAGCGGGTTGCCGCATCGACGTCGTCCTTGTGCTTGGCCATCGCGCCGAGGCCCAACAGCTCGTCGGGCGAAAGGCGATAAGGATCGGTGCCGCGCGTGCCTTGCGGCAACACGACCAGCGACTTCGGCCTGGCCACGGCCAGCGCCGCGTCGCGGCCGACACGGCGGAGGATCGTGGGGCTGATGAGATTCGAGCTGGGGAAGACGCCCTCCAGTTCATAGCGGATCGAGCCGCCGGAACGCACGTGGCTGAGGAAAAACACGATCCGGCCGGGCAGGATCTCGGCACGATCGAAGCAGCCTTCCAGCGAAGAGGGCACGACCTTCGCGCCGCTGGGAAGCGGCTCGATGACCAACAGTTTCGGAAGCGGGTCCCCTTTTCCCTCCGCGGTGATTTCCAGTTCCACGTTTCCCCGGCGGGCGGCCGGCAGTTGCGTCATGCGATTGCTGAACTCGGCACGCGAGGCATGGCCGGAAAGGACGCTGAAGCCGCGCGGGACCTGGTTTTCATCGACCTCCATCGGGCCCGGCTCATAGCTCCGCCGGATGCTCCAGGCGGCCGAGCTCCCTTGCACGAATTCCGCCGGATCGACGCCGCCGAGCGTGCAGCGATAGGCCAACCGCGCGGGACCGCTTGGGTGCAGCTCGATCCGCTGCTGTCCCTTGACGAGCAATGTCAAAGGCACATCGACCGTCTGCGTCGGCCCTTGCGGATCAAGATCCAACGTCTTGACCGGTTTGCCGTTGACCATGATCGCCAGGCGGCACGGCCCTGCGGCCGCTCGATCCGTCGCCAGCCAGGTCGTCGCGGCCAGAACGGCCGGCCCCGTCACTATTTCCGGAGTCCAGCGGAGACCGCAGCGTTGGCCCACAATGGTTTCGATCAGGACCTTGGCCTGCGGCGACGCCGGCTCAAGGCCCAGCAAGGCCAGGGCCGTCAGCGCCTGGGCTTCGACGTCGCCTGGGCCGGCAGTGGCTTCCTGGTCCTTGGGTTCCTGCGGCTTCAGAATGCCGGCCGCGGTTTCCTTGCGGTCCATTTGCAGCAGCGACAGGGCCAGGTAGGCCCGCCCCAACGGCGAGAGCAACTTGCGGTCGCGCAACAGATGGTTGGCCAGAGCGAAGTCGCCCTGACCGCGGATTGCCAAGGCATGAAGCACGATGGCCTTGGTCTCCAGGTCGCTTTCCTGGTCGCCGCCGGCGCTGCCGCGAAGCCGCCCCAGGGCCGCACTGAGAACGTCGCGCGGCACGTCGTACCCGGCCTTGTCGGCAAGCGCCAGCGACCAATGGGCCAGGGCGTTGGTGGCGACGGTGCTCTGGTCGCCGTCGGTCGGCCAGATGCCGTCCTGCTGCCTGGCGATCAGCAGGCTCAGCGTGCTGCGAATCCGCTCGTCGAGCATGCGTCCTTCCGGGCTGTCGGCCGGGTAGAGCTTCGCCAAAGCCAACGCGGCCATCAAATCGCTGGCTGCGGGAAGGCCCTCCGTACCGACGGTCGCATCGGCCGGATCATCGCGGCCGGAATCGGCTGCGGTATCAGTAGGGTGGGTCGAGCGCAGCGAAAACCCACCAAGATTGGTCGCCGGCGCCAGCAGATCCAGCAGGCCCCGCTGGATGGTTGGGCTGACGGCGATTTGCAGCGTGGGCGTGGTCCAGTGGCGACGTGACGGCGCGATCGTGACCGTGGCTGCGCCGCTGGCAACGCCCGTGGCTGTTACGCGACAGGGCGTGCCGTAAGGCAGGATCGGCACGGTCCGGCAACAGACATCGCTTTGCACGCCGGCCTTGGCCGTAACGGTAAACACCGCCTTCGGCCGCGACGGCAGGCATCCGCTTTCCTGGGCCGGCTGCTGCACCTGGCGAATGGCGGTCTTGAAGCTCGTTTCCAACCGGCCGCGAGACTTTACTTCGATTGTCTTTTTCTCGTTCCACTGGGCCCCGTCGACATTCACGCTCAGCGCCACCTCCAGCCTTCCCCGGTCGAGGACCTGGTTTTGCACGACGACGGGCAGGTCCACTTCGTCGCCGTCGGTGAACGCCGGCGGCAGATGAATCGTGGCCCAAAGGTCCTTCTTCAGCACAAGCTGCTTCAATACGTGCCCGGCGAGGGCTTCGGGCGCGGGCGTGATCGCCTGGGCCGCCAGTGTCAGGCCCGTGGCATCGTCCGGCAGGGCAAGCGAGATCATCGCGCGACCATCGGGCCCGGTCGTGATGGCCGGATTCCAATAGCCGGACCACGTCGGGCAGGGAATTCGCGAGACCGTCGCCTCTGGTTCGGACCGCCGCTTTTTCTGCCGATGAACTGCCGGCGCTGCGTTCTTCGTTGCCTCCGCCGGCTCGTCGTCAAAGGGGTTGAGCTGTGCGGCTGACGAGCCTGGCTTGGCCGGAGCGTCGCCGAAAGGATTGGCCTCGGCGGGCTTTGCGCTGCCGGAACTCGTGGACACAATCAGTCTCTTAAGGTTCTCAAAGGAACCGTCCTCGTCGAAACGTGGACCGGCGATCGGGATTCCTTGCTGCGAGGCAATAGTCGCCGGCGTGGCCGGCGCGTCTTCGTCAGGTTCGATTGTGCCAATGGCACGATTGGCGGGTTGATAATGGAACTGGATGCTGGCGGCCGTCTGGAATTGCGCCGCGCGATCGCGGTTGCGGAAGAATGTTGCCAGCGATTCGCCGGCTGGACCCTCGACATCTCCCCGATCGGTGGGCAGCATGGCCAGGCTGACTTCGGCGGCTACCGGTTTGCCTTGGGCGTTGCACGTCGTGACGGTCACGTCGACGGGCTCGCCCGGCCGCGGTGCGGCGGCCGCGTCGCCATGACGGCGACACTCGATCTTCACCTGCAAATCGGAATCGACGCGCAGAGCACACGCGGCCTCGTGCAGGCGCTGGTACTCATCACCGGGCGCCATGCCGGGCGCCGCGCGCCCATGGTCGTGGTCGGCGTGATGGGTGCGTTGGCAATCGGCCATGACGCTCACCGCGAGCGTGAAACCGGGGGCCATTGCCGCCGTCACGGGAATCCGCAAGCGATTCGCGCCGGTCTGAAGCGAGATCTGCCGTTGTTCGATGAGCCGATCGAAATGGCACGTGACCACGGCCAGCGCCGGCGGTCCCCGCCAAACGACCTGTGCTTCGGCCGTGTCGCCCGCCTTGAGGTTCGTGCGATCGACCAGCAGGAGCAACCGCTGCGGGTCGTCGTCGCCGGAGACGGTCAAGCACAACTCGCGGGCGATGGTATTGCCGAAGCGATCGGTTCCCGTCGCACGGATGACGTATGCGCCGCCTTTGGCCAACTTGAGCGACTGGCGGACCGTGCCATCGGCTGCCGTGGCAAGCGGGTACTCCGCGACCAATGTCTCGCGGGCCGCCTCGCCGACCTGGTCTTGTCGGAAGACCTTCAGCAGCAGTTTTTCCGAAGTCGGCCGATCGGCGGCGTCGATCGTTTTCACGTGCACGTCGATGCTCTCGGCCGCAACGAACACCGGCCGCGTCGTTTCCAGGGCGATCGAGAAGCCGCGCGTGGCGACCGTCACTTCGCGCCGCACGGAGAGCGACCGCGACGGAAGGGTTGCCTCGAATGCCATCCGGCCATACCACTCCAACTCGGCCGTGGGGATCACGAAATGCGCCTCGCCGCGGGCGTCGGTCGTGGCGGTGGCCGCCGCCGCATCGCCCAGTTTGTACGTCGCCTTCACACCGGCCAAAGGGCGGTCCTGGGGCAGCACGGCGCGAAGCGTGCCTTCGATGATCTCGCCGCGATAGTAGACCGAGTTGGGCAGGTCAAGGACCAGTTGCAATCGATCCTCTTCCGGCCGACAGATCTGGAAATCGATCCCTTGACGATGCCCGGCCTGATCGTGCGCGAGGACCTGGTAGGCCCCCTCGGGCATTCCCGCGGGCAGGAGGAAATCCAACGAGAAGGTGCCCGCCGTGGAAAGCGTCACCTCGCGGCGCCTCAACGGAAGGTCGAAGTCGCCCCTGACCTCGATGGTCAGCTTCTTGCCCGGCTCGATCACGAAACGGTTGCCATCGGCATGCCGGGCGCAGCCGCGGACGTGGACTGTTTCGCCGGCGAAGTAGCTCCGGCGATCGGTATCGACGTAGATCCTGTCCGCCAGTTCGTGCGCGACCGGCTCGCCCTCCAGTCGCACGGCGGTCGAGGCCACGTGCCCGCCCTCGGCCACGGCAAAGACCCGCAGGCAGGCAGTGTCTTTCAACTCGGCGCAGCGCTGGCGGAAGAAGCCGTCCGCGCCCGTCGTCGCCTCGGCAAAAACCCTGCGACCGTCGGAAATCAGCAAACGAACTCCCGGCCACGGCCGACCGGCAGGCACGTTCTCCGTGAAGATCAGCACTTCGTCGCGAGAACTCTTCACGAGAATCTCCAGGTCGCTCTGGATCAATAAGGTCGTGCTCTCCAGCGTCGGGCTGCTGACCGTCACCGCCGCCACGCCCGCCTTCAGACCGTCGGGCAGCGGGACGGGGATCGAGCTTGTCAGCGGCTTGTACCTGGCAAAGTCGGGAACGGCGAATTCCAAAGTCGTATCGGGATCAATCAGCGAGACGTCCAACCGCTGGATGCCGGCAATGGAGTGCATCTTGCGGAAATAGGTCTCCAGGTCGATTTTGTAGACGCGGACCTTGACCGAGGGCACGTTCCGCGTGGCCAGTTTCAGTTGCGGCGTCTCGCTAGAGCGAAATACCCGCTCGCTCGTCACCTGCATGCTTTTCGCCGGGATCGCCGCCAACGCCGCCCGGGCCTCGGCAGAATCGCGGCCGGTGACCAGGCGATAGCGCTCCTGGGCATCGTCATAGCGGTTGAGTTGTTCTTCCAGCGTGCAGCCGATCATGAACTGGGCGTGCGAGGCCTCTTCGCGGCGAGGATACTTCGTCACCAGCCGCTGCCAGTCGGCGATGGCCGCTTCCCATTGCTTCTGCCGATGGTGAATCTGGCCGAAAATCGAGAGGATGCCCGGGTTGCGGGCGTCCAGCGGATAGCGGTCCATGAACTCCGTCAGCAGCCTGGCGGCCGCTGCGTCCTCGCCCGCTTGAAACTTCTCCAGGCCGACGAGATATTCGGTGTCGATGACCGATTGCTGCACGAAGCTCCATCCTTCCTGGGCCGTATGGCGGGTGAGATATTCGCGCCACACGGCGAGGGCTTCCATGTATTTCTTTTGCCCGAAATATATCTGGCCCAACGACTGACGGGCCTGGGGCAGTTCTTTGCAATCTTTCCAGCGCGGGTCTTGCAAGAAATGCTGGAGCGTGGCCGCGGCCTCGTCAGAATGGGCCACATGGAGTTGACTCTGGGCGATTTGCAGGTGGGCCGTTCCGGCCAGTTCGTGCGCGGGAAAGCGGCTGAGGAAATCCTCCAGCGCCGCGACGCCCCGGCGCAGGTCTTCGTCGTTGCCCGGGCTGGGGCAATGCCACGTCTCGGCCAGATGGAAAGCCGCACGGGCCGGCCAATCATGGCTTGCATCTTCCTTGACCGGGGATGGCTGCGGATGTCTCCCCTCGCCCTTTGCGGAAGAGGCGACCACTTCGTGGTGCCCGGGGGTGGGGGGAACCAATGGGACCGTCTTCAGCAGTTCCCGCCAGGCCTTGCGGGCTTCCGGCAGCTTGCCGGCCGCCAAGAGGCATTCGCCGAGCCGGTAGCGGACTTCCATCTGCCGCGGGTCATCGGCATGGGCCGCGAGGAATTTTCCATAGACCTCGGCCGCTTCCGCAGGGATGCCAAGCTTCTGCAAACAATAGCCGATGCGGAATTCGACTTCCGCGCGTTGCTGGGCCGCCAGACCCGTATCCAGGGCCAGCGCATAGAACTCCCGCGCGCTCTTGTAATCGGGCTGTTGATCCTCGCGGCCGGGCTGGAACCGCGCGTCGGCGAACTCCCGGTAGACGGCTGCCGATTGCTGCCGCCGCGCTGCGGAGAGCAAATACTTCGCCTCTTGTTCGTAGATCGCCTGCGCGCCGCGGAAATCGCTCTTGGCAACCATGGCCTGGGCCTTGGCAAAGCGGGCGCGGTGCAGCCACGTGCTTTGCGGAAAGTCCTTCTCGAACTTCTCCAGCGCGGCGATCGCCTGGTCAGGCTGCTTCTCCAAGGAAAACGACCAGGCCCGCAGATAAGCCAGGTAATCGCTGGGCGCGTCCTTGGCCTTGGCGGCTTCGTCGATGGCCTTGCGGGCGTCGGCGAAATTGCGATCTTGCATCGCCTGCCGCACGGCCGGCGCCACCAGCGGCACGTCGCTGGGATCTTGGGGCGGCGGAAGATCCGCGGCGGCCAAGCGGTGGAATGGGGGGGCCAGAAGGCCCAAGAAAAGACCGACAGTCAGGCAGCACCTGCTCATGGCGACACTCCTCTTCGGTTTTGCGGCCCGCATGGCAGGGCCTTTTGCCTCTGTTCCTCGGCCAGCAACGGCCAAGAGCCCGGGAGATTCCCGGGAGCGCCATGCGCTTGCTAGGATACACTACCGCGGCGGAAAAGTAAACCGGCGGGAAAAAATTCCGGCAGAAAGGACCTCAAAGGAGATAGCGGTGCGCGACTCTTCCGCATCCCCTCATCCTCTCGCCTTGCCCCCATGCACCACGCCGTCGAAGATCAGGATCGCCGCCACGCTGATCAACGGCAGAAGGCCCAAGAGGATGAAGGGCAGCGAATAGCTCTTGGTTTGATCGATGTAGCTGCCGATCCGCGGATTCGCCACGGCGGTGGCGATGTTGGCGAGCATTCCCACCACGCCCGACATGAGGCCGACACGTTGGAACGACAGGTCCTGCTGGCAGGCGGTGAAACTGGCGACAATCGACGTCAGCCCCATGCCCGCCAGGGCCAGCATGACGGCGGCGCCGAGCGTGCTCTCGACCCTGGTCACCAGCGCCACGGGTGCAATCATGCAGGCAACGGCGATCATCACCGAGCCCCGGGCGGCGCGGAGCGACCAGCCGCGGGCAATCAGCCCCTTGATGATCCCCCCGCTGATCACATTGCCCAGGTCGGCGACGAGGAAGACGGCGGTCGCAATCACGAGCGTTCCCACCATGCCGGCGATCCGCAGGTTGTCGAGTTGCCGCGAGTCCTGCAAGTAGACGATCACCCATTCGTTGACGAAGTACCAGCACGGGTTTACCGTTAGCGCTACCAGGATCAGCATCCAGAACGCCACCGCGCCGAGCCGCCATCGGACGAGCGACCAGGCAACCCCGCCCAGCACAGCAGCCGCAAAACCGATGCCCAGGACCCGGGGCAGCGCAGGCCATGCCTCGCCCGCCGCGGCCCACGTCCGCTCCAGCGGCGCGACCAGCGAAGGGCCAACAAGGATGGCGATGGCCGGTAGTCCGACGCCTATCCCCACAAACGCGGCCGAGAAGATCCATTGTCCGCGCAGCGACAAGTCCCATTTCGGTTTGAGGGCCGCGTGGCAAGGGCTTCGCCGGGTGGTCGCGGCGAACCACAGCACCAACCACAGCGAGCCCAAAGCCCCCATCGCCAAGAAGGCGGCGCGCCAGCCAAAGGACAGGGCCAGGAAGCCGATCAGCGTGGGAGCAATCAGCGATCCCAGCGCGGCGCCGCTGTTGAAGATGCCGCTGGCCAAACTGCGATCGGAGGGCGGAAACACGTTGGCCACGATCCGCGAGGCGCACGGCCAGTTGAACGTCTCGCCCATGCCCAGTACACCTCGCGTGATCATGAGCACGGGAAAGCGGAAGACAAATGCCGCGGCCCCTCCCGCAAGCGACCACAGCCCCACGGCCAGGCCGTACGTCATCCGCAAGGCAAACCGGTCGGCCATCATTCCGGCGGGAAGCTGCATGAAGGCGTAGGTCCAACGAAACGAAGCCAGAAGTTCGCCATACTGCTCGTTGTTCAGACCAAACTCCGCGCTGATTTGCTTCTTGCAGATGCTCAGCGTTTGCCGGTCGAGGTAGGTGAGCACCGTGGCCAGGAAAAGAACGCCGGCCATCCACCATCTCCAGGCGCTGCCCGACTTCCGCGGTCCTGCGGCGGGATCGTTCTCCTGCGGCTGCTGGGCTTCGCTCATGCGGTCTCGCTTTCAGCCTCCGAACGCCCGCGGAGCACGGCGCGCGACTGGTCCAATCGCGACAACTTCGTTACTATAGGCAAGCAAGCGGCTGGACACAAGCGCCGAGATGGCAGTCCCTGTCCGCCGTCGTTTGCCTCGATTTACGGTCCCGCCTGCCCGGCGGAACCTGCTTGCCATGCCGGAACCCGTTCTCCAGATTGTGCTTTATCAGCCGGAAATCCCCTTCAACGCCGGCAATGTCGGCCGCACGTGCGTGGCCATCGGCGCCAAGCTGTGGCTCGTCCGTCCGCTGGGTTTCCAGGTCGACGATCGCCATGTCCGCCGCGCCGGCCTGGACTATTGGGAGCACCTCGATTGGGAAGTGGTCGACGATTGGCCGAACCTGCTTGCCCGGCTGCCCGGCCGAACCTACTGGTTTTTGACCAAAACGGCCCGGCGGCATTACACCGAGGCCCAGATTCGTCCCGGCGACGTGCTGGTTTTCGGCAGCGAGTCCAAGGGCCTGCCGGCGGCGATGCGGCAGGAACACCCCGAGCAGTGCCTTCGTATTCCCATGCACGGCAAAGTTCGCAGTCTGAACCTCTCCGTGGCGGCCGCCCTGGTGGCCTACGAGGCGATCCGGCAGTGGCGCGCGAGCGGGGTGATTCCAGAGGGCTTGCAAGGCATCTTTTGATCGGAAAAGCCGCCGCTTGTCACCCCTGCTGCCCAGCGGTAGACTTCATGGGTGGTCGAAGGATTCCCCCAGCAAAAAGGGGCCGTATGATGCGCGGCAATGCTCGACTGGTTTGCTGTTTCGCGGCAGTTCTCTGCACCGCCGCGGCCCGGCCCGCCCTGGCCCAGCAGGAGGTCTATCATCCGGGCGAAACCTACGATTCGCTCCAGGCCGGCCAGGATGCCTATGCGGATGCCGAGGCCCAGCGGCGGGCACTGATCGGCCGGCAGTTGCTGATCGAGGACCAAATCATGCGGCAAAATACCTGGGCCGATCCCCAGGACAGATATCGGCCGGTGAGTCCCGAGTCCTTTGGCCCGGTCTTGCCCAAGAGTTATGTCGGCCCCACGTTGGCCGACGTTTATGCCTATCCGCCCACCGATGGCGGCCCCGTCTATTATGGCGGCCCGGCGCCAATCCCCTCTTCCAGAGGGGCTTCCACGTCGATGGCGTCCAGCGATCGCAACGCTAACTTTGCCGCTGCGGTGCCTGTGTTTCAGCCTTGGCCGCGGGTGCCGAACGACATTTGGGCGACGCCGTACTACGGCTACGTGCGACAGCCGATCGGCCACGTCAAGATCTGGACCAGTCGACTCGGCTACATTTACAAACCGATCTACGCCTCACCGCCGATGGACAGCCCGCGGCCGGCCGCGGCGGCACCGGTGCAACGGCGTCGCCCCCTGGAGCCGGAATTTCCAGCGGCCAGGGTTCCCCAACCGCCCGAAGCCTTCAAATCGCCCCCGCCTCCGCCAAGACCAGCGGTTCCGCCTCCGGCTCGCATGAATCCCCCGCCGGGGGACGATCCCGCTCCGAATCCGCCGGTGCCAGGACCAGCGAGGGCCGGGCAGGAGATATGAATTTTGGCGTGTCTTGGGATTTGTCCTTGGCGGGTGGAAATCGAGGCCTGTCAGCAAGAATAATCTGGACCATCCCTCGACGGCAGCCGAAAACATGTTAGAATAGGCTTTTGAAGGACATGGCAGCCCGTTGTCTGCCTTGGAAATTCCATGACGCGGGGTGGAGCAGCCCGGTAGCTCGCGAGGCTCATAACCTCGAGGTC
>Ga0181529_10004766_pt1 | contig 14468 bp, 14 predicted proteins | sample PEATcosm2014_Bin_36_FD_119763 | JGI IMG/M metagenome (GOLD analysis project Ga0181529, IMG submission 119763) | Peatland microbial communities from MTU Mesocosm Facility, Houghton, MI, USA - PEATcosm2014_Bin10_30_metaG | ecosystem: Environmental > Terrestrial > Soil > Wetlands > Peat | place...
GGAAAGGCATCAGTGAGCCATCGGTCTTAACTGCCAACGCTCGGGACTTCTCTAGCCTAAAACGCTGCGCACGCCCCTTGTTCCTTACCTGATTGTCCAGACCTTGGTCTGGTACCCCACTGCCGGGGGATATTTACAAAGCGCCCTTTCAAAACTTGGACTTAATCAGAGGCTCCTTAGGGATGGACGACCTGCACAACGCTGTCGTCGCTCTCCTTCCAGGCTGCTGCGCCGGTGTGCGTCAACTGGTGTTTGGCCTCGTCCCAGTGAAGTTTGCTGATTGCGCCTCCGCCGTGCTCATAGTCGTAGCTGGTTCCGTCATCACTGAAGAGCGTGAAATCGGCATCGGCGCCCGGATAAACACGCACAGAGGCGATCTTCTGCGTCTGCTGCGTGCTCAGAACCTCAGATCCCAATGGCAAAATAGAACCCGCGCGGACAAAGAGCGGGATGGTGTCAATCGGAGCCTGGACGGAGATGGTCTGTCCACCGCGCAGCTTCTCATTGGTCCAGAAGTTAAACCAGTCGCAACCGGCCGGCAGATAGACCCGGCGGCTGGTGGCGCCCTGTTCGGTGATGGGAGCAACCAGAAACGCCGGACCGAACATATACTCGTCGCGCAGGTCGGTGACCTGGGGATCGTTCGGAAAGTCCATGAAGAGCGCCCGCATGAAAGGCGCGCCTGTTTGGTAGGTGTGCCAGCCCTGCGCATAGATATAAGGAATCAACTGGTAGCGCAGACGCAGGTACTTGGCCAGGATCGGCTCGGCCTGCTTTCCGTATGCCCAGACCTCGTTGTGCATTCTTTCCCCGTGCGCGCGCATGACAGGCTGAAAGACGCCCCATTGAAACCAGCGCGTGAATAACTCGGGATAGTCTTCATAGCTGCCTATATTCTCCGTGGCATCGGAGCCATCCAGCAGAGGCTTGCGAGCCACATGGTAGCCAGCCGGGAGGTTTGGCGAAAAGAAGCCCGCAATGTCCGTGTCCCAGTACGCCATACCGCTGGCGGTAAAATTCAGCCCTGCGGGGATCGAGCGCCTCAGCATATCCCAGTTGGCGTTGATGTCGCTGGACCAGAAGACCGTGTCGTTGCGTTGCGCCCCCAGATATGCGGCGCGGGCCAGAATCATCACGCGGCGGCTGTCGCCAAAATCCCGGCGGGAGCCGTCATAGACCGAAGCCGTATGAAAGAGAGGATAGATGTTGAAGTAGCGCGTTCCTGATCCAATGTGAAAGACATCCTTGGCCGCATCAATGTCCGGCTCGGTTTCATCCAGCCAGATGGAATCAAAGCCGTAGGGCTTGATAAAGCGGTCGCGAATCTTTTCCCAGAACCAGCGCGCGGCCTCTGGATTGGTGGTGTCGATATTGGGTCCGATCACGTCTTTGGTCCAGCCTGGGTCCGGCCTTCCGTCCGGCGTATGCACCAGCCAACCATTGCTGCTGAGCATCTGATAAAACTGCGTGCCAACGGAGTAGTGAGGCCAGACGCTGATCATCGTCGAAACGCCCATGGCGTGCAACGTGCTGTTCATTGCCGCCGGATCAGGCCAGCGCGCCGGGTCCAGATCCATCTCACCCTGGCGAGTCATATTCAGAAAGTCCACCACCAGAATATCCAGCGGCAGTTGGCGGTCGCGATAGCCCTTGGCCACATCCAGCGCCTGCTGTTGTGTGGGATAGATGGCCTTGCTTTGAATGAATCCATAGGCGGCTTTGGGCAGCAGATGGGTGATGCCGGTAAGGCGGCGATAGCCTTGATAGAGGTCATCGCTTCGATCGCCGACAATGACGAAGAACGAGATTCTGTCGCCCACATCCGACGACCAGGTGTTCTGCTGATTGAAGCCCAGATCAATGCTGGTTTTCGAGGGATTGTCCCAGATGAAGCCGTAGCCGCGGCTGGAAACCATGAATGGAACGCACACGTTTTGGCCGCCCGGAGCGTCATAATTGTGCCAGCACTGGATGCGGTGATCGCGCAGATCAAGAAAGCCCTGCTGCTGCTGTCCCAGCCCGTAGTAGTGCTCGTCCTGCGGAGAATCAAAGGTGGCTGAGATGCGAGAACCGGGAGCATTCGCGCCGGTGGTGCTTCCCGGCACGTCCTCCGGGCGATTGGGAGTCATCGACCAGCGCCACATCTTCAACAGTGATCTTCCGGCCGGCGCATCCATCGAGATGAGATCATTCCATGGACCGTGCGCATGGTCGCCGCCTCCGCCAAAGTAATGTTCGCGCAAGGACTGGTTCAGCGCATCCAGTTGCAGTTTCTGCGGAGCGGGCGTATTCTCCGGCGCAATGCGCACCCGCATGGCGGCAGAACGAATCAGATCACTGCCATCCGGCTCCTTCACGTGCGTCCATCCGCTGCCATCCGGCGTGCCGATAAAGCCATATCCGGGCGCAGCCATGGCATCGGCGCGAGAAGTGCTGATGGTCACGCGCACAATGTTTTCCGCCCATGGCTCGACAACAATCGTTCGGCCCGCGCGGTCCAGCACAACTCGGCTCGATGGCTCCTGCGCGCCCAGACTTCCGGCCAGCACCAGAACGATGGTCAAAGAGAGTACCAGCCCAATAGATTGGTTGATATTGCCCAGCTTCAAACTCCGCAAAACGCTGCTACAAGAGCTATTCATCACTTGCATCTACTCCGTCCTTTCGTCCTTGGTCGCCTTGCGGGCACCTCAACCTGCCAGCGCCAGAATGGCATCGATCCGCGCGAGCTCTTCGGCGGTGAAGCTGAGATTGCTTAGCGCGGCTACGTTCTGCTCGATCTGCTCGACGCGGCTGGCGCCGATCAACGCCGAGGTCACTCGCCCATCGCGCAGCACCCAGGCCAGCGCCATCTGCGCCAGCGATTGCCCGCGCTCGGCGGCGATGTCATTGAGCGCGTGAATCTGCTGGAGGCGATGCTCGTCGATGTCGCTCGTCTTGAGGAACTTCTCCCTGGTGGCGCGCGAACCGGCGGGGATTCCACCCAAATAACGGTTGGTCAATAGGCCCTGCGCCAGCGGAGTAAAGGCAATCGCCCCCACGCCCTCGTTGCCCAGCACGTCCAGCAGGCCCTGCTCCGGCGTGCGCATGAACATCGAATACTTGGGCTGATGAATCAGGCAGGGCGTGCCCAGTTCGCGCAAGACTTTGATTGCCGCCGCGGCCTGGGTTGCGCTGTAATTCGAGATGCCCGCGTAGAGCGCCTTGCCCGAGCGCACTGCCTGATCGAGCGCGCCCATCGTTTCTTCCACGGGAGTTTCAGGGTCGGGACGATGGGAGTAGAAGATGTCCACATACTCCAGGCCAAGGCGTTTGAGGCTCTGGTCGAGGCTTGCCAGCAGATACTTGCGCGATCCCCAATCACCATACGGCCCCGGCCACATATCGTAACCGGCTTTGCTGCTGATGATGAGCTCATCGCGATAGGGCTTCAGATCGAGGCTGAGAATCCGCCCGAAGGTCTCCTCGGCGCTGCCGTAGGGCGGGCCATAGTTATTGGCCAGATCGAAGTGCGTAATGCCCAGATCGAAGGCCCTGCGCACCATGGCGCGGCCATTCTCAAAAACGTCCACGCCGCCGAAGTTGTGCCACAGGCCGAGCGAGATGGCCGGCAGGCGCAGGCCGCTCCGGCCGCAGCGGCGATATTGCATTGTGTTGTAACGTTGTTCGTTGGCAATGTACATGGAATTCTCCTCTAAAAAAATTGTGCTGCGTTCGATGAATCCGATCAATGTCCAAAGGTAAGTACAAACAAACCGATCAACTGGAAGACTCCGACAATGAACAAGAACACGCTCACCACGCTAATGCCGATGACGATTCCTCTTGCACGGCGGAAATCTGATTCGTTCGATTGGATGCTGCTGAATTTAACCCACCAGCGTATCACCATTGCGGGAACGCCAAAACACAGAAAGGTCAAGGCCAAAGCACCAAGCAAACTGACGAATGGAATCAGGCTCACGACAAAAGCAACGGGAACGCCAATCGCCATGATTTTCAGAAAGCCGGCATCACTACACGCCTGATTGACGCGCGCCATCAGCTCCGCGGCCACCTCCGCCGCGCCCACGTCAATCGGCGCGCCACAGAAGCGGCAGAACTCCGCCGACGTGTCGATGGTCTCCTTGCACTTGGGGCACGAAAAGATTCGTGCCGCGCCGCTGCCGCTGATGCTTTCAAACATGGCAAACACCTCCCGCAAAAAATCTGACGCGGACGCTCGATCCCGAAAAAAATCCAATTCCTTGCAAGAATACACCTTACCTCTCATTGCAATCCTCAAATCTACCTGAGCCTTGATGAATTCGTCTCCAGGCGGTGATACTATGTATCTACATGGAGGAGAGATGCAGGCTCAAGTGCTGAAATGGGGAAACAGCTTGGCGGTGAGGATTCCCAAGCCCATCGCGGACGACGCTCGCTTGCAGTTGGGCGATCCGCTGGAGATTGCTGTGGCATCCGATGGGGTTGTGCATTTGCACCGGGCTGGAGACATCCCAACCCTAGCTCAGTTGGTGGCCCAAATCACTCCTGAGAACCGGTATGCCGAGATTTCATCCGGGCCGGAAATCGGCAGGGAAGCCGTCGAATGGTAGGCCCGTACGTTCCGGATACCGGCGACATTATCTTCCTGGACTTTGATCCCCAGGTGGGCCGGGAGCAGGCCAAGCGCCGCCCCGCGCTGGTTCTAACTGATCTGCGCTATAACCGGGCCAGCGGTTTGGCCGTTGTTTGCCCCTTGACCAGCAAAGTCAAGCCGTATCCCTTTACGTTGCCGATCAAGGTTGGGGATGTGGATGGAGCAGTGCTTGTCGATCAATTGAAGAGCATGGACTGGGCGGGCCGCAAGGCGGAGTTTCACTCCAAAGCGCCGGCCCAGATGATCGCCAAGGTGCGGCAATACATTGCGGTTCTGTTGCAAATACCAGTCAAGTAAAGGTGGGCTTTTGAGGTTGATTGTCTTCTACCCCTCGCAAAGCACGCGAAGGATGAGATCCAGTCTTGGTTTGATTTTCCGAAATGGATTACCGCAAACGCTACCCGAAGATTCTTTTCATTGTGCGATGAAACGCCATTCTGAATCGGGTGCCTCGGGTAACCGGATCAATAGTTTCACTGTTAACGACAATTGGCTCCAGTTCAATTTCCACGGTGATCTCATATACACTTGGAGCATTAGGCTTTACAGGTTTTCCCAAAGAATGCGAGAATTCACCATTAAGTCGAAAGCTGGCTACAACGATAGATTGACACAGTTCATCAATGGTAGCGTCGGTCTTCAATGTCCACTTTTTGATCTGATTGGCAAGCAACTCCGCAAGCATCGGAGATCCTGAGATTCTTTCTACCTGGTTCACACTACCCGAGGGTGAAAACTGAATACGGCTGACAACTATCCCCTGAACTCGTGCGGCAACCGCAATGGGAGGGTAGACCAAAGTATCGGAAGAGCCACGTCCAATGATCGAGCACCACCGAGTTTCAGCATAAGAGAAAGATGCGAAAAGACCGACAGCGAGTAGGAGTAGAAGCGATCTTCTCATACGTTCTCCTCTGTGCTACTTATCCCGCGCGACGACGAAATCCGGAACCCAGAGCAGGGCGCGCTTGTACTCGGAGTCGGGCAGCGAGGCCAGCGCTTGGCGGCTCTGCTCGGCGTAGCGGTCGGCGACTCCCATGGCGTACTCGACCGAACCGTTGCGGGTCAGAATCTCGCGAATCTTCTCGCGGCTCACGTTCTCAAAGCTGCGGTCATTCAAGACTCTTTGAATTGTCCGGCGGTCGGCGGCGGTCCCATGGTCCATCGAGTGAATCACGGCCAGCGTCGCCTTGCCCTCGCGCAGGTCGCTGGCCACAGGCTTGCCCAGAATCTCTTCCGTGGCCGTCAGGTCCAGCACATCGTCGACAATTTGGAAGGCCAGGCCGACGGTGCGGCCATACGCGCCCAAGCTCGCCTCGACCGTCTCGTCCGCTCCGGCCAGCACCGCGCCCAGGCGCATCGAGACTGAAAAGAGGCAGGCTGTTTTGCGATAGATCAGGTCGTAGTACTCGGCCTCGCTGACGGCGCGGCCCAGCTTTTGGATTTGCAGCAGCTCGCCCTCGACCATCTGCTGCGTCAGGCCGATGAGCAGCTCCAGCACGCGCAGGCTCTTCTCTTTGAGCGCCACGTTGAAGGCCTGCATGTAGAGCCAGTCGCCGGCCAGCACGCACTTCTCGTTGCCCCATGTGGTGTTGGCCGAGGGGCGGCCGCGGCGGATATTGGCGCCGTCAATGATGTCGTCGTGGACCAGCGTGGCCGAGTGGACCATCTCGACGACCGCGCCGAGGCGGATGGCGCTTTGGCCGGTAAAACCCAGCGCGTGCGAGGACAATAAAAGTAAAGTTGGCCGGATGCGCTTGCCGCCGCCGCCGCGCAGATACTCGGCAATCTCCGTGATGGTGCTGACGCCGGAGGCCGCATCGCGCCCCAGCTCCTGCTCGATTGCCACGAGATCGTCCCGCAGCAGCTCGAAGACCTCTTTTGCCGTCGCTATCGCCAGTGTGCTCAAAGTGCTCCGGTTCCCGTGCTTTATCTTACAGTACAACTACTACTTATGACTCATTGACCCAGAGGAAAGTAGTAAGGTCTTCTCCGGATTTCCGATGATATGCCATAAACCAATTTCAAGCCCATGTGTCAAACTTATTCTCGTTTTTGTGCAACATTATGCAAGGATTCGATTATGGGAGGTCGGCTAAGGACCCTTCGAGTACCCCATCCCTCGAACACGACGAAATAGTAGACTAACAAGCCCAACCAGACCCCGATAACGATAAAAAGAAACCAGAAGATCTTTTGGTGAACGGGGAACTTGCTTATAAAAAGACAGTCATAAATCATCCCAATCCACAAGGTCAAGAACAACAAGAACCAGATAATACCTACCGTACTCATTGGGAAACGAATGGCGAATGGCATATGTTCTAATGTGGGTCCATTAAAACCTTCCACCCAGATTTTGACAGCGGCCATCGGAAGAAGCATTGCACTGATATATATTGCGGAGAATCGATAGAAAGAACGAACGCTCACAATGTCCAGTCTCCTCTCAAACAATTTGGAACAACAATCATACAGCTTCAACTTGGTTACGACCGAGTCAGCGGCTAACCGGAATATGCATCATGCCCCAGCTCCTGCTCGATTGCCACGAGATCGTCCCGCAGCAGCTCGAAGACCTCTTTTGCCGTCGCTATCGCCAGTGTGCTCAAAGTGCTCCAGTCCTGTTTGCAGCCTGTGGTGAAAATTTAGTTTTGAAAGGGTACGACTTCAGTCGTGCCGTAAATGGTTCAAGATAAATGCAGGCTTTAGCCCCTGATGGAATGATACTTTGCCTCATGAACTATTTCTGATCCTTCTTAGATCGGTCTCGATGGATAATAGTGAAAGGTGGTATAGATACAAGCGTCCAAATTTCCTTTTGCTCGTTCAATCGCTTCAATAACTTCTTCGCCCAATTTCTCACGGACCGATACCATTCCACTCTCTTCTACACTAATCAATGACCAGCCGTATTCTTCAAGAACCGATGCCACTCTGTCTCTGAATTGCAGAGCATCGCTGGCCCACGTGACAATATTCGTAAAGGCTTTCGTATCACCAGAATCGGTGGGCGGGGTAAGCAATTCAACTCGGCCTGTCCACAACTCTTTCATAAGCGCGTCCTCTTGAAAAACTACGACCTATCCATGATTGCGATCAAAACCTTCCCTCAGTGGCTAAAGCCCAGATTTCTAGAGGCCATTTGGTGGCACGACTGAAGTCGTGCCCTGTTACAAAACCAAATCCGTTTTGATCTGGAACGATTACTTTCCAAAAAGAGTTACGAAAAGCAACCGCAGATCCTTCGACTCACCACCCCCAAATTGAAGTACGTTTGGGGCCCCGTTCGCTCAGGATGACAATCACGAGAAAATGGAATCTCCTACAGTTACGCACCTGCCAACCTGTCAACTTGTCAACCTGCCAACCTGTCAACTTGTTAACCTGTCAACTAATTCGTCCGGTAGTTCGTAAACGTCAGCTCCACGCCCAGATCCTTGCCGCGCAAGAGGGCGATGATGCCTTGCAGTTCGTCGCGGTCTTTGCTGGTGACGCGGACGGTGTCGCCCTGGATGCTGGCCTGGGCCTTGCGCTTCGAGTCCTTGACCAGCTTGACGATCTCTTTGGCTTTTTCGATGGGGATGCCTTGCTGGAGGGTGATCTTCTGGCGGACGCTTTTGCCCAAGGCCGGCTCCAGCTTGCCGTAGGTCAGGTTCTTCAGCGAGACGCCGCGCTTGACCAGCTTCTGGCCGAGAATTTCCTTGACGGCTTCGAGGTGGTACTCGCCGTCGGAGGCGAGTTGAATCTCCTTGTCGCCCTCGGCGAGCTTGACCTCGGAGTGCGAGTCCTTGAGGTCAAAGCGCTGGCGAATCTCTTTGAGCGCCTGGTCGATGGCGTTGCGGACCTCTTGAATCTCCACTTTGCTGACGATGTCGAATGAATTTTCCTGAGCCATTTCTCTTTCCTCAAAGCCTGCAACGCGGGATGCGTGTGTGCGGCGTCACTACCAGTTTCCCACGTCAGACCCAAAGGTGGCTCGCCGGGCAAGGATTTTTTCCGCAGCCAGAGGAGAAATAGTCTATCGATCAAGGGGTGAACCCCCGGCATTGCCGGGGTGACCGTAGAAATTTGACATTTACGGGAGTCGCTCCCGGTTTGTGTTTTTTTGCATTCTTTCCACAGAGTCGTTTGCGAGAGAGTGTGAGCGCCGTCCCTAACGGGACTCCGGCGGCCTTCTTGCTGTTCCTTTCCCACCGTTAAAACGGTGGGCTAATTAACCTTGCGCCTACGGCGCGGGCTAGCTGGCGTTGTCCACTCACCACTGCGCCTATGGCGCGGGCATTCAGTTGGCATGGGCAGTGTTCTCCCATCTTCAAGCATCGCAATCTATCCCATTTTCAGGGGCCACAAATCAAGAAGACTCCGGCTTTGCCGGAGGATATTTACTTGGCCATTCTGGCTACCAGGAGCCTTGCACGACTCTGGGCCGCTCGACCAGTTTTTCGTGGATTGCACCCACGGGCATCTCCCACGAGGTCAGAATGGAGTTGACTTGCTGGGCTTCAAGATAAGGCGCATATTTCCGGTCAGAGCCGTGCATGTGCTGGGCGTGCCAGCTTTTGAGCAACTCGACTCCGTCCATGTGCATGGCCGTGGGCGCATCGTTTCTGAAGCGCGTCTGCAGATCCACAATCTTCTGGATCATGGCTTCATGCTCCTTTTGGTGCGCCTCGGCTTCAGGATAACCGGCTTCGAAAAGGAGTTGCTCTTCGTGGGCAAAATGGATGCGGGTGAAACGGACCAGGCTCTCGAATACGCTGTCGAGCTCCTGCTTGTCGCGGTGATTCACAATTCCGTCGTGCAATTCGTTGATCAGCAGCACAAGCTTTTTATGATCGTTATCCAGCAGCTTGACGCCCACGCACATATCATCTGTCCAGATTATCAATGCCATCTTGCTCACTACCCTTTCTGAATGCTTCCGGCACGCAAAGGCGGCGCACAGGGAATCATAATCATAAGTGCAGTTTATGGCATGAACGTTTCATGACAATGAATCGGCTGCCGCCGGGTGCGACGAACAATGCCGCCCATTTCGCGTCAGCGCAGCAGATCTTCCAACGCCGTGCTGAGGTCAGTTTTTTCATCGCGGTACTTGACGATCACCGGCGCATACAGGCTCAGCCCCCACTGCTGGCTTGCCGCGTGACCCTTACCATTGGCGACGGCGCGTGAGCCCGGGACGACCACCGCGTTCTCGGGAATGATCAGCGGCTGCTCGCCGCGCGCGCGGAGAATCTCGCCATTGACCAGATCAAAGACCGGAGTTCCGCGCGTGAGGATGGTTCCGGCGGCCAGCACCGCTCCTTTGCGCACGATGGTTCCCTCGTAGACGCCGCAGTTGCCGCCTACCAGCACATCGTCCTCAATCACCACGGGATTGGCGTTGATGGGCTCGAGCACGCCGCCGATCTGCGCCGCGGCACTCAAATGGACGCGCTTGCCGATTTGGGCGCAGGAGCCAACCAGAGCGTGCGAATCCACCATGGAGCCCTCGTCGACCCAGGCGCCGGCGTTGATGAAGATCGGCGGCATGCAGACCACGCCGCGGGCTACATATGCGCCGCTGCGCACGGTTGATCCGCCGGGAACCACGCGCACGCCATCGGCCGAAGTGAAGTGGCGAATGGGATAGGTGCTTTTATCCACGAAGGAAAAACCTGAGGCGGGAAAACTCTGCAAGGCGCCAATGCGGAAGCCGAGCAGGATGCCGCGCTTAACCCAGGCGTTGACCCGCCAGCCGTTGGGAGCGGCGGCATCGGGCGAGGCGGAGCGGACTTCGCCGCTCTCCAGAGCCGCACGGAGCAGGAGAAAGGCCGACATGGCGGTGGGATCATCGAGGGCGTTTGGGCCGTTCGCAAAGTGGCGATCAATGGCGTTTTGCAACTGTGTGCTGGTCATTCTTTTTTGAGTTTATCAAGAGTGCCGGCGGTTGGCCGTTCAAACAGGGGTTTGAGGAAATGCTTTTGATCCAGGCGGGATTGATTTTAGGGAAGCTCTGAATGGGTTTGATTTTGGTTGGAATCTTCTGTCTGGGGCTAATGAGTGGGGAGATCCCCCGGCTCTGCCGGGGTGGCAGTAGCAGTTTGACATTTACGGGAGTCGTTCCCGGTTTGTGTTTTTTTCATTTGCCCTTCGAAATTCGGACTCAGTAAAAAATTTGAGGCACCGTCCCTACGGGACTCCGGCGACGTTCTTTCTGTTCTTTTCCCACCGTTGAAACGGTGGGCTAATTAACCCTGCGCCTACGGCGCGGGCATTCAATTGGCATGCATTGCGCCTACGGCGCGGGCTAGCTGGCGTTATTCGCGCTATTGCTTGAGGGAACCTCTGGTTCATTTCTTTCTTTGCAGCAAAGATTCCCTCGTGGGCTAAAGCCCGCATTTCATTAGAGCCAATTGCAGCGCAGCTAAAGCAGCGCCCTTTCAAAACCTCTCCATCATCAGAGGTTCCTTGGCAATGCATTTATGTTGGCTCCTTTGAGGGGCTACTACCGAAAAGCGACCGCAGGTCCTTCGACTGCGTTGGGCGCAAAGCACGCGCCCAACTTCGCTCAGGATGACAGTTCATTCAACAAGAGAGGAAACAAACGTGGACCAGGAGGTCCACATTACAGCCGGTCTGGAGACCGGCGCTACAAATCACGGGAGACCGGCGCTACAAATCACGGGAGACCAGCGCTACAAATCACGGGAGACCAGCGCTACAAATCACGGATAAGTTCTTTGGCGACAGGAGCCGGTGGAGTGTGCAACGGCGTGCGGTTTTTTACGCGACCGCGCAGCGCAGCCGAAGCTATGCGGCATGGCGGGCGGGGCGCCGCGCCGGTAACTCAGGCCGCGGCCATGGGGATTTTGGCATGCGCCTGGGCCTGTGCTGGCGCGTTGATGCGCACCGGCTGCAAACGGAAGCAGTTTTTGCCCTCGGGAATCATCGCCAGCGGGACGCTTGCCCGATCGATCTTGGCATGCAAATGACGGGATTCCAGCCAGGCGCAAAGGCGGGGATCAAAGATCTCCGGCTCGCCGTGCCAAAAATCGGGTTTCAATCCACACTCGATCTGCAAATGATCCAATTGCAGTTGAATGCTGGAAACCTGATTGGGAAAATAGCGACGGACGTTATCAGCGCCCACATGAAGCCCGGTGACGCCGCGGCCCCTGCTCTGTGTCTTGACCACCATATGAACCTTCCTATCAATGCCGAATGAGGTCAGTCTAGGGAATCAGGACAAGAAAAAGCTGTGCCGGTTCACGAAAACCGCAGTACGGATTCCGTGTTTGATACACACCGACCAAAAAGCCAATTCGGGAAGATCATGCGCCCGAAAGAAGGCTTTGTCAATTCTGATTGTATCCCAGATTTCCACAGGCTTCCTCAAATCTTTTCTATGCCTTGACCGGCAAAAAAAGATGAAAAGTGCAACAAATATCCATAAAAATTACGGGGCGGAAGCCTGCGATGGGCGGTTTGCGGCTAGTCAGGAGAGAAAGGCCGCGAGGCGGCGGGAGAGGCGCAGGGCTTGGGTCAGCCTGAAATCAATTGGAGGCGCAAAAGAAAGGCGCATTCTGGAGGAAGCGGCTCTGAAACGCGGCGGTCCTGGATTCGATGAATCCAGGACCGCTGCTGGTTGGGTGTTGATCCCGACAACTATGGCAAGGCTGCGATTGCGCAAGCCCCGACGGGGTCTGTTCCGGTACTGCCTGTAAAGACAGAAGTCAGGGTGCCGGAAGTCATGGTGAAGGCCTGAAGGTCAGGGCTTCCGCTGAAGTCGACTGCCAGCAGGAAACTGCCGGTTGAATCTTCCGCCAGTCCAATAACCCCGGTGGGGCCGGCGGTCATGGTGGCAATGGATTTGAGTCCCGTGACAGTGGAACCAGAGGTTGTGACAGAGTAGCTGGTGATGTTGTCGGTGGTGCTTCCGCTGACCGATTTGTTGGCAACATAGACGTAATTACCATCCGATGAGGGCAAGATGGAATTGGGACCAGCCCCAGCCGTGGCGTAGGGTGAGCCGGTGAGTTCGGAAATGGCTGTGCTGGATATGGAAAAGACGCGCAGCCCGCCCGTCTGGGTTCCGGAGACGGCATTGGTCTCGCCAATGTAGAGAAGCCGGTTGTTTGGGTCCACAGCCACCGTATTCGCACCGCCGCTGGTGGAGTTTACCAAGGGCTGATTGACTGCGGAGACAAATGGATTTCCACTGCTTGCGCCGGGGTTAAAGTGAATCACTTCCGTACCGCCATTCCCCATGGCGACAAACACATAGCAATCGGCGCATGAATTGGAATCATTGGGGGAGATGGCCAACTGTACTGGCGTGGCCGCGGGCAGGCCGATAGAGGGCTCAATTTCGTTGCTGGTAAGGAGTTCGCCGGTGGTTGAGTTGATGGCAAGGGCATTCACTTGAGCAATGCCGGAGATGGTATCGATGAGCCAGGAGTTGGTGGCGTCCACCTGCATGGAGTTAGCAGGATCCTGAGATATTCTTGTACCGCTATTGCCCAATGTGAGCGCGCCGCTTGAGGCGATCGAATAAAGGTAGATGCCGGAATTCGTACTCACATACAGGAATGCTTTGTTGGGAGCCACGGCAATAGCCAAAGGGGTTGCCGTGGGTGTGCTGTAGGTTCCTATTGTGGTGAGTTGGCCAGAAGCGATGCTTAGAGCGGCAATCTGATTCGTCGTCTGATTCAGGACATAGAAGACTCCGCTGGTGGCTGAGGTGCAACTGCTGGTCGAGGTAGTTCCAACGGCGATGCAGAATTTGGTGGTCGCGGCCACGCTGTCATTGGTGCCGGTTACCGTAACCCAATAGGGGCCTGTGCCTGAGCCGGCGGTGGCCGTCAGCGTCGAGGTGAGCGAGGTGGAAGCGGTGGTGAAGTCCAGCGAGGAGGATGAGAAGTCGTTGCAGGTGGGGTCTCCTGAACTGGTTGCCCCCGACGGCCTGGTGGTAACCGCACAACTGAGGGTCACGGTTCCGGTGAACGAACTGCCCGCCGTTACGGTGATCGTGTTGGTGTTGGTCGAAGCGGCGGCCACGGCGATGTTGCCGCTGTTTGCGAGCGAAAAGCTGGTGTTGTCGTTGTTCGGTGATTGCCAAAAATCTCCGCAACCGGCCAAGAGCACGCCCACTGCCATCAAACCCGCCCAGCTTCTTATCCTCATTCCCGCTCCTTGCGCCGCGCACCAGCCGCGCCAAATGAATTCATCCCGTTGAAGAATTGGTAACCCTGTCATCTTGAGTTGAGCGCATCGAGTCGAATGACCCGCATTTCGCAGCAATTGGCAGATGGGTTGGAATCCATGCAGCCGAGCCCGTTTACAGGCTAACGCCTGGCGGCGCATTCTGTCTTGCATGCGGCGCGCTCCGCTGTATGAGTAGACGCAATGCCAAGCGGTTTCGCTTGCCGTCCCGGCTCAGTTGCTCGAAGATTATCGCCCTCGACTGATAAATTGAAAGAAGACCCTTTGCGCGCCACAAGGAAAAACTGCTCATGTTTCACAATACAGAAGATATTCGCATTCAATGGATCCGTGTGGTTTTGCCTCCCGTTTTTTTGGAGGAAGAGCGCCCGGTTACCGAAGCCGCCTCGGCTACCATCTTTGACGCTCGCGGCGAGATTACCGCGATTCTGAACGGCGAGGACTCGCGTTTGCTGGTGCTGGTTGGCCCCTGCTCGATCCACGACACCAAAGCCGCGCGCGAGTACGCCAAGCTGCTGCAAGGCGCGATTGGCGAGTTCAGCGCCGATCTGCGCATCGTGATGCGTGTCTACTTTGAGAAGCCCCGCACCACCATCGGCTGGAAGGGCCTCATCAA
>Ga0181529_10004770_pt1 | contig 14461 bp, 15 predicted proteins | sample PEATcosm2014_Bin_36_FD_119763 | JGI IMG/M metagenome (GOLD analysis project Ga0181529, IMG submission 119763) | Peatland microbial communities from MTU Mesocosm Facility, Houghton, MI, USA - PEATcosm2014_Bin10_30_metaG | ecosystem: Environmental > Terrestrial > Soil > Wetlands > Peat | place...
GAGCTGGGTTCAGAACGTCGCGAGACAGTTCGGTCCCTATCTGTGGTGGGCGTAGGAGATTTGAGGGGGCCTGCCCTTAGTACGAGAGGACCGGGGTGGACGAACCTCTTGTGATCCAGTTGTGGCACCAGCCGCATCGCTGGGTAGCGAAGTTCGGTCAGGATAAACGCTGAATGCATATAAGCGTGAAACCTTCCCCAAGATGAGATCTCCCAAGCGAAAGCTCTGTAGGGCACTGGTAGACTACCAGTTTGATAGGATGGGTGTGTAAGTCGAGTAATCGGCTGAGCTTACCATTACTAATTGCCCGTTCGGCTTGACCATAAAATTTACTACGCATACGACATGCGCTATGTTCTTCCGCTAGCCCGTCAATATTCAACGTGAACCTCCGCCTGACCAGCGGTCTCACGTACTTGTCACTGCTTTCTGGGTGACCTTAGCGAGGGGGACCCACCCGTTCCCATCCCGAACACGGTAGTTAAGCCCCTCAGCCCCGATGGTACTGCACAGGCAACTGTGTGGGAGAGTAGGAAGTCGCCCGGTTCTTCTAAAAAGCCCGATCTCACCAGATCGGGCTTTTTGATTTTGGCCGTTAACTTCTTCCCGCGCTCCGAATCGGCCTTACCCTCCCTCCTGCGGCCGTCGCTTTTCGCTATACTGCGGCTTCATGCACTCGACGCACCGCGTGGCGGCCGCTATTGTATAGTTCAGCCCCTCATCGATGGCCTTGCAAATGGTTGCGCGGCCCGGCCGGTACGGGGCCGAAAGACCGATCCGGCACACCTCCGTCCCTAGCTTGCCCAGCGCCGCGCGCGGAACTCCCGCTGCATTCAGGTCGCAGTACAGTCGCGTCGGGGCGCTAGAATTGTCTTCAGCTCACCATGAAGACATTTACGATCGCTGTGATTGCCGGGGATGGCGTGGGTGTCGAGGTCATCCCGCCCGCCAAGCGCGTGTTGGAGAAGGTCGCCCGCAAGTATGATGTCTCATTCGCCTTCCAGGATTTCGACTGGGGCTCCCAACACTTCTTCCGCTGGGGCCGCATGATGCCCGCCGGCGCGATCGACCTGCTGCAGTCCTGCGATGCCATCCTCCTCGGCGCCGTCGGCCACCCCGATGTCCCCGACCACACTACGCTCAACGGCCTGCTGCTTCCCATTCGCCGCGCCTTCGACCAGTACGCCAACGTCCGGCCTGCGTATCTCTATCCGGGCGTTCGCTCGCCCCTGGCGAAACCACGCGGCGGCGACATCGATTTCGTGGTGGTCCGCGAGAATACTGAGGGCGAGTACACCCAGGTCGGTGGCTTCGTTTACCAGCACCAGCCCGAGGAGATCGCCATCCAGACCTCCGTCTTCACCCGCCGCGGCATCGAGCGCATCGTGCGCTTTGCTTTCGACCTCGCCGTCAAGCGTGGCAAGAAGCGCCGCGTCACGTCCGTTACCAAATCCAACGCGCAGGGCTACAGCATGGTGCTCTGGGACCAGGTGTTCGACGAGGTGGCCGCCAACTACCCCGACGTCCAAACCGAGTCGCTGCTGGTGGATGCCGCCGCCATGAACTTCATCCGCCGGCCGGAGAGCTTCGACGTCGTGGTGGGCTCCAATCTCTTCTGCGACATCCTCAGCGACATCTCGGCCGGTATCATCGGCAGCATGGGACTGGCGGCCAGCGCCAATCTCGACCCCGAGCGCCGCTTCCCGTCGATGTTCGAACCGGTCCACGGTTCCGCGCCCGATATCGCCGGTCAGGGCGTGGTGAATCCGCTGGCTACCATCCTGAGCGCTTCGATGATGCTTGACCACCTGGGCATGGCCGAGGCCGCCGTCCAAGTGGAACGCGCCGTAGCCGCAGTGCTCGAAGAGGGCAAAGTGCGCACCCCCGATCTGGGCGGGAAGAGCAGCACCGAGGAAGTCGCCGCGGCCGTGCTGGAGAAGATCGCCTAGTGGCGCCGCCCGCGAAGCGCGAGAACACCGGCCGCCATGCGTTCCTGGTAGCGGCGGGCATTCTGTTGAGCCGCCTCGTCGGCTTAGTCCGCCAGAGCGTCTTCTCGGGCTACTTCGGAATCTCGTACACCGCCGACGCCTTCAACGCGGCCTTCCGCATTCCCAACTTCCTGCAAAATCTCTTCGGCGAAGGCGTGCTCTCGGCGTCGTTCATCCCCGTCTATGCGCGCCTGCTGGCTGAGGGCGACGAGGAAGAGGCCGACCGAGTGGCCGGTGCGGTCTTCGCCATCCTGGCACTGACCACTTCGGCGCTCGTTCTGCTCGGGGTTCTGGGCGCGCCGCTGCTGATCGGCGCCATCGCACCGGGCTTCCACGGCGCCAAGCGCGAGCTGACAATCCACCTTGTGCGCATTCTGTTTCCGAGCATCGGCCTGCTGGTCCTCTCCGCATGGTGCCTGGGGATTCTCAACAGCCATCGAAAGTTCTTCCTGTCGTACACCGCCCCCGTCGTGGCCAGCCTGGCGCAGATTGTCACCATGGTCGCTTTCCGCTACCAGCCCCAATCGACGCTCGCGGTGACGCTGGCGTGGGGCTCGGTGGTGGGCAGCGGGCTGCAATTCGGCGTGCAGTTGCCCACCGTGCTCCGCCTGGTTCGGAGGTTGCAACCACGTCTGCACACGGCATCGGCCAACGTCCGCGAGGTCATCCGCAATTTCGGACCGGTCTTCGTCAGCCGCGGCGTAGTGCAGATCAGCGGGTACATCGACTCTCTGCTTGCCAGCCTTTTGGGCGACGGCCCGGTGGCAGCGCTCTTCACCGCGCAGACGCTCAATGCTCTGCCAGTAAGCCTCTTTGGAATGGCCGTTTCGGCGGCGCAACTCCCCGCCATGTCGAGCGCTGTCGGAGATACGGCGCAAGTGGCCGGCTATCTCCGCCAGCGCCTGGATTCCGGGTTGCGCCAGATCGCGTTCTTCGTGGTCCCCTCGGCCATGGCCTTCCTGGCGCTCGGCGACGTGGTCACGGCCGTGCTCTTCCAACACGGAAATTTCAAGCACCGCGACTCGGTCTACGTCTGGAGCATCCTGGCCGGAAGCGCGGTGGGCCTGCTGGCGTCCACGCTGGGCCGCCTCTACTCGTCCACCTACTACGCCCTCCGCGATACACGAACGCCGCTGCGCTTCGCCGTCATTCGCGTCACCCTGACGGGCGCCCTGGGATGGTTTTGCGCGGTGCCGCTGCCGATCTGGCTGGGCATCGAACCGCGCTGGGGCGTGGCCGGCCTGACCGCTTCGGCCGGCGTTGCTGGATGGGTGGAGTTCGCGCTGCTTCGCGGTACCCTCAATCGGCGCATCGGCAAGACGGGGTTGCCTGCCTCGTTCACCCTCCGCCTGTGGATGTCGGCGCTCATGGCGGCGGCTGCCGCCTGGGGCATCAAGATGGCCCTGGGAACCGCACGGCCCAGGGTCGATGGAGCCGCCATTCTTGCGGTCTACGGCGTCACATATTTCGCCGTGACCTACGCGCTGCAAGTGGAGGAATCGGCCGCCGCGCTGAAGCGATTGGCCCGGCTTCTGTGGCGTACGCCGCGTCGCTAACCCTTCAGATCTTGAAACGCTGCCTCGATCTCCCGCTTGGCCGCTTCCGTGGGCACGCATAGCGGCAGACGCGGAGGGCCGCCGTAGTAGCCATTCAGGTCCATCGCGTACTTCAACCCCGGAATTCCGTACTTCGTGGTCACCAGCGCCGACGCGCGCCCGATCCGATTCTGCCAGTCCAAGCCCGCGGCTTCCTCGCGCGTGCGGTACGCCTCCCAAATCGCGATCGTGGAGTACGGCGCTGCGTTGGCGTACGCCAGAATCGCGCCGCACGCGCCCATCAGCAGCGACGGCCACAGCGTTGGCGCCGACCCCACCAGCACCTGGAAACCCGCGCGCACTTCGCGGATCATCTGCATCACCTTCTCCAGGTTGCCCGAGCTCTCCTTGATGGCAATCACGTTGGGATGCTCCGAGAGCGCCACCACCGCTTCCACCGGAATGTCCACTCCGGTGGCTTGCGGCCAGTTGTAGATGATCAGCGGGATGCGCGACTGGTCGGCCACCGCGCGGAAGTACAGCGTCTGCGCGTCGGCGCGGTTCACCAGGTTCTTGTAGTAGTGCGGGGTACGCACCATGGCGGCTTTGTAGCCCAGGTCGGCGGCCCGGTTGGTCAGGCTCACGGTCTCGCGCACGCCCTCCATCCCCGTGCCGGCGATCAACAACTTCTCGGGTGCGGCGTGCTGCGCCACCAATTCCCACATGACGATCTTTTCTTCCGTGGTGAGCAGCACACTCTCGCCCGTGGAGCCCATCACCACGTAGCCGGAGAGCGCCGTCTTGTTCCACTTCTCCACGTTGTGGCGCACCTTGGCGGGATAAATGTCTCCGTTGTGGTCGAACGGAGTTGCGATTGGTGGGAAAATACCTTGTAGCTTCATTTCTCTTTGAACCTTACGATAACAATGTTCTCTCTCGAAATCGAATGCGACGCCGACGACCGCGACCTGCTGATCGCGGAATTGTGGGAGCAGGGTTCGGCCGGAATCGTGGAGTTGGATCCGCAGCGCGTGCGCGCGTTCTTCGAGGATGCCGCCGGCCGCGACACTCTCCTGAGCCTGTATCCCGGCGCCCGCCTGCGCCAGGAGGAGTTGCGCGACTGGGTGCAGGCCGCGCGCGATCTGCTACAGCCCATGGAAGTGGGCCGCCGCTTTTACCTGGTTCCCGAATGGCGCGACGATCCCACGCCGCCCGGCCGTTTCCGCATCGTAGTCAATCCTGGTATGGCCTTCGGCACAGGTCTCCACGGCACCACCCAGCTCTGCATCGAGGCGCTCGAGGATTTCCTGAAGCCCGGCATGTCCGTGCTGGATGTCGGTACCGGCTCCGGCATCCTGGCCCAAGCCGCGCGGTTGCTGGGGGCGGGGAAGGTGACGGCCTGCGATATCGATCCCATTGCGGTGCAGATCGCTCGTAACGGATTCATAGGATCCGCCGACGCCGTGGCCGCCAATTCCGCCGACTTAGTGGTGGCCAACATCAGCCCGCAGGCTATCGTCGCGCTGGCGCCCGAGTTCCGCCGCGTGCTGCGTCCCGGCGGCATCCTGCTGGCCAGCGGCTTCGAGCGTCATGAAGTGGAACAAGTGTCCGCCGCGCTGCCTCCGGTATTGGAAGCGCGGCACAAAGGCGAATGGTCGCTGGTGGTGGCGAGGGCCTGAGATGCGATGCCGAGCCATAGAATGCGCCCTATCGCTCACAATATGGTAACTTATGAGCGATAGGTCCTCCGTCTATCGCTCATGACCTGGAACTGGCAAAAACCGGATTGGCCTCACTTCGCTTGGGACGCCACCCGTGTCGCCACGGCCGAAGCGCAGTTTCTGCTCGAAGCAGGCGAATTCGTCGGTACGGTCAAACATCTCGGGATGGACGATCGCGAACAGCTCACGGTCGAGGCAATGAGTACGGAAGCCCTCACAACTTCGGAGATCGAGGGCGACTTGCTGGATCGGGCGAGTGTGCAGTCCTCCGTCCGCCAGCAACTTGGCCTCGCCGCGGACAATCGGCGCGTGAGGCCGGCGGAGCAGGGGATTGCGGAAATGATGGTCGATCTATACCGTCGATTTGCGCAACCGCTCGCCGACGAAATGTTGTTCGAGTGGCACAAGATGCTCGTCCCGGGTCGGCAAGATCTGAAAGATATTGGCCGCTATCGCACCGGTGAAGAGGCAATGCAGGTAGCGTCGGGCGCCACCCACGCGCCGAAGGTTCATTTTGAGGCGCCGCCTTCATCGGCGGTGCCAAGGGAAATGAAGGGATTCGTGGCTTGGTTCAACCGCACAGCGCCCGATGGCGGAGAGCCACTGCCGAATCTCACCAGGGCGGGGATCACCCATCTGTACTTCGTCTCCATTCATCCGTTCGAGGACGGGAACGGCCGCCTTGCGCGGGCGATTGCCGAAAAAGCGCTGGCCCAAGGTCTTCGCCAGCCGACGCTCATTTTGTTGGCAACGACCATTCTCGCCAGGCGCAAAGCCTATTACGACGCGCTCGAAGCGGCCAACAAGAATAACGAGATCACCGCATGGCTCTCCTGGTTTGCGGCGACTGCCATCGAGGCACAGCGGCGTACCATCGCGCGCGTCGAGTTTCTCATCGACAAGACGCGACTGCTCGACCGTCTGCGCGGCCAACTCAACGATCGTCAGGAGAATGCGCTCCTCCGAATGCTGCGCGAGGGCCCGGAAGGGTTCAAGGGTGGCCTGAGTGCCGGCAACTACGCCACGATCACGGGCGCATCCCCAGCGACGACCACGCGCGACCTGGCGGACCTGGTTGCCAAGGGTGCGCTCATCCGCGCCGGAGAGCGGCGCCACGCCCGCTATCGGATCGTCACGGCGATGTCTTTCGGGCAGCCGTGACAAACACCCGCCCTGGCCGGCGCGTCCGCGGCTTATTGCGGATGATGATCTCAACGTCCTGATCGAGTGCTGTGAGGAACCGCATCAAGCGCTCCACCGAAAAGCCCTCCAGCCGATACTTTGAGAGAGCTGAGACTTTAGGCTGATTGACGCCCAACAGCGCCCCGGCCTTCGCCTGCGATAGCCCGCGCCGCTCGATGACGCCGTCGATCGCCATGGCGAGACGTACCTTCGTTTGTCGTTCGCCGGCGTCCGCGAAACCGAGGTCGGCGAATACGTTCCCCGAACTCGGCACGGTTTTGCGACTAAGTTTTGCGCTCGGTTTTGCCATATCGTTCCTCGTAGTCCTGCCGGGCCAGCTTCATCCGTAGATTGCTCGGTATGTGCTCCCATCGTGATCTTCGACAACCTCCAGCACACCGGAACCCGCTCCTTTCCACAGCTTCGCAGAGCCTAACCAATATAGAGGCCGTTCACCGGGAACCGGGCTCGCATTAGAGAGTCATCCCAGTTTTAGGAAACCGTGGTCCTGATCGATGAGGGCGTTGGCCATTTTCACCGAAGGGGTGTCGCAGGAGAAGTCGTCAGCCTCCCAGATCGGGACGTCCGGCCCCTGACGGAGCACATCAGCGGGACGCGGCGTATATCCGGCCAAGTGCCCGCGGCGCAGTTTCCAGTAACCCCACGTATGATTCCCAACTCGGAAGGCACTCGCCAAATCCTTGACTTTGAGTTGCTTGTTTCTCTATTGGCTGGACCGGCGCAAGCTACTCTCGGATCTGAGTTGTGCTTGCGGAAGTGGCGGGACGGCTGTGCGGGCCACCTTCTACAGTCTGCCGGCCCGCGCGTACCGCAGAAACGTTGCCGCCTCCTCCAATAGCCCGGGGGAGCGATTGCACATCGAGGCGCAAGGCCGCTGGCACTCCTGAATCGCACGACGTACCTCGCGGGCCCGTCCGCTTCTCCACGCTAGCCGAACGGGACCGTCGTCTACATGCCCGAACGCCGTGTGCTTGACATCGCACATATAAAGGATGCCGGAGGGATCGATCTGCAGGTCCGTATGCCCCAGCATGCAGTGGCCCCGCCTGATTTGAAACGATTGCGGCCGGACGAAGTACTCCCGCATCTCCCGCAGCGGGCGCAACGGCATCTCCACCTGCGCCGGGCGCCGGCCCCGTCGATTCAACGTATCAATCGAGTGTTCGAGCGTCTCCAGATCGCGGACGAACAGGTCGCTTTCGCGATGCCAGTCTGCCCGCCTTTCCGGCCGGCCCGGATTCTCGGCCAATGGCTGAAACAGAACGCGGTCTGCGCCGAGTTCTTCGGCCCACTGCACATATTCGGCCAACTGCGGCACGGTTTCCCGCATCAGAATACAGGTCAGCGAGACGCACATTGCGGGCCGCTCGCGTTTAATCCGGCGAATCACCTCGCTTACCACATTGTGGAGCCCGGGAGTTCCGCGATTACGGTCGTGAATGACCGCATCCTTGCCGTCCACCGAAAAGGTAATGTACCTCAGCCCCGTGTTCATCAGGTCGCGATAGTTACGTTCAGACTGAAGGGCCAGACCATTCGAGATGAGATTGACTGTGAACCCGAGATGAACGGCCCTGCGGATGATGTCGTAGACTCCAGCCTTCAACAGGACCTCGCCGCCGACAAACCGCACGCGGAGCGTTGGCGTCCACGAGTGCAATTCATCGAGCAGTGCCATCCAGCGTGCGGCGGGGAGTTCATTGCCCGCGTCTTCTGTCCGCCAGAAGTCGCACATCACGCAACGGCAATTACAGCGACTGGTCAGGACCATGGCTACCTTGTTCGGAGGAGCCAGTCCCCGCAGGAGGTGGTAATCGAAGCTGTGCAGCACGTGGCGAAAGCCATAGACGGCGGCTTTCCTGCCTACTTCGACCAGGGTCGTTCCGGCTCTGCCGCTTCCGCGGCTGCGATCCGCGGGATTGCCATCACGCGGTTCACCGTTCGGCCTCTCAAGCGAGTCCACTGGGTTTACGTCGCTCACGGTGGTGCCTGACCTTTCTACCCACCGCCGCTTTTCGCGTCTCGCTTACAGGGCATTCTTAGCGGGAGAACGTCAGTTGACCCGACCAAGCGGCAGAAATGCTGTTCCACTTTCAAAGACCCAGAATGGTCGAAAGCAACTACAGCCGCTGATCTTATCTGATCACCACCTCTTCGAGAAAACGGCGTTGTTTTCGAATCCGTTCGCGATCGACCACGACAACCGACTCAGGCAATTCCGCGTGGGCCACCGACATCAGCACGCGCCGCACACAATCCCGGCTATCGGCCGCGCAGCGGGATCAGCCCCGGCCCGCTCGAACCCAGCTCGGCCAGAAGCCTTGGGAAGTCCAGGTCCGCCGTGATCGCAACCCGGCCACTGCGGGCTGCAGCCTGAAGAACCTCTCGGTCCGGACTCCGGTTCATAGAAGGCAGGCCGCGTAGCGTAATGCCTCGTCGATGTCCGCTTCCTCAAGGTACGGGTAGGCGCTCAAGATCGACTCTCTGGTCTCACGGGCCGCCAGCAGGCCGAGCAATCGCGACATAGGCAGTGTCCTCTCTCATGATACCAGCGGCGTTACTCCATCGCGCTCGATACCGCCGCGCCGATCAGCGCCAGATCGTGACTCGTCGGCACAATCTCGAAGAACGAGCCCTGCAGCGGAGTCATCTTCACCATCTCCTGCAGGTCCGCGCCGAGCCTTCCCGTGTCCACGAAATCGGCGTTCGGACCGGCCAGGTAGAAGCGTCCGGGACCGTCCAACTGCACGATCGTCGCGGTTGCGGCGGCCAGCGCACGGTGCCAGTACTTTACGAAATCGGCGGCGCGCGGTTCGCCGTGGCGCGCGGCGGCGAAGACTTCTTCGGGCTCCAGATCGAGAAAACGCAGGCGCATCGCCCGGTTGCCCACGATGCCTTCCAGATGGCCTAGGCCACCGCAGCCGCAATACCGCTCCTTGGGGTCGAGCGTCACCACCGAATGGCCGGCTTCCCATACGCCCTCGCCGCGCGGATAGCGGCCGAACCCCACGCCGTCTCCCAGGTACCACACGCGCACCAGTTTCTCCAGCGCTCCGTGCGTGGCGGCGATCCCGGCGGCCAACGCGTCGGCGCTGTTGATCACGGTGACGGGCGCGTCGATGCCTTCTTGCTTAAGCGCGGCAGCCAGGCGCTCCCGCATGCGCTGTCCCTTGAACTGTCCCAGGTTCGGCGAATCTTCGATCACGCCGTTGCGCACAATGCCCGGGAATCCGGCGCCCACCGAATCCACCGGTCCCTCTTTTGCGAGCGCTACCACGGCTTCGCGAATCCGCGCGATGATGTCGTCCACCGATAGGGATTTCAGGTCAACCGCCGAAGCGCCCGCCGCCGGGTACATGTGTACGGCGCCGAGCGTGGTTCCGTCCACGGCTCCCACCCAGATGTAACGCGTCGCCAGCACGCCTACGGCGCGGCCCATTTCCTGCTCCCCTCCCGTCAAATCCGCTTCAGTTTGTTGATCCCGTTGAAGGCCGCTTGCTTGTAGCACTCGGCCAGCGTGGGGTAGTTGAAAACCGTATCGACGAAATAATCCACCGTGCCTTTCAATACCAGCACCGCCTGTCCGATATGCACCAGTTCGGCGGCGCCTTCGCCGATAATATGCACCCCCAAAATCTCCCGCGTCTCGCGATGAAAAATCAGCTTCAGCCGTCCCGTGGTGTCGCCGCGAATCTGGCCGCGGGCGGTCTCGCGATAGTATGCCACGCCCACTTCGTACGGCACGTCCTCGTCGGTCAACTGCTCCTCGTTCTTGCCGATGAACGAAATCTCGGGAATGGTATAGATGCCGTACGGATAGGTCGCCGGATTCGACGGAATCTTCACTCCGAACGCCACGCCAGCGGCGATGCGGCCCTGTTCCATGGAAACCGATGCCAGGCTGGGAAACCCGATGACGTCGCCCACGGCGAAAATGTTGGGCACGCGAGTACGGTATTCGGCATCCACCGCGATGCGTCCGCGAGAGTCGGCTTCCAGGCCCGCCGCCGCCAGGTCCAGTTCATCCACGTTGCCCTGGCGTCCCACGGCATACAGCAGGGCGTCGCCCGAAATTCGCTTGTTGCTTTTCAGATTGGCCACCACCCCGCCGTCCTGCGTGGATTCCACGCCGGCCACTTCTTCGTTCAACCGCATGGTCACGCGCTGGTCGCGCAGGTGGTAGGAGAGAGCCTCCACCATTTCGGCGTCGGCGAATTCCAGCAGGCGCGGGCGCTTCTCCACCAGAATCACGCGCGTTCCCAGAATGGCGAACATGCAGGTGTACTCCACGCCGATCACGCCGCCGCCTACCACGATCATGGTCCTCGGCAGGTCCTGCATCTGCAGAATCTGGTCGCTGTTCATGATGGTCCGGCCATCCAGCGGAACGGCTTCCGATACTGCCGGCTTGGTCCCCGTAGCGATAATCACGATCGGCGCTTCCAGGTCCGCCTGCCCGCGCGAGTTCACCGTCCGCACGTGAGTGGCGTCCAGGAAACTCGCGCGTGCGTAGATCACTTCCACGCCATTGCGGGAGAGTTGCGCCTGGGTGACGTCCACTTCGGTCTTGATCACCTGGTTGACGCGCGAGCCCAGGTCGGCCATGGTGATCTTCTCTTTAACCTTATAGTTGACGCCGTAGATGCCCTGGTATTGATAGCCGGAGAGGTGCAGAACGGCTTCCCGCATGGTCTTGCTGGGAATCGTTCCGGTATTGATACAGGCGCCGCCCACGATCTCGCGCTGTTCGATCACCACCACGCGGCGGCCGCACTTGGCCCCTTGAATGGCCGCCCGCTGACCAGCGGGTCCCGAGCCGATGACAATCAGATCGTATGTCTGCATGTGCGCCCTGGGGCGGATCGAAGACCTCCGCCCCGCAAACCGTAGGGCTTACTTTGCGGCGTTGAAGCGTTCTTCGATCTCGTGCCAGTTTACAACGTTCCACCACGCGGCGATATAGTCCGGCCGCCGATTCTGATACTTCAGGTAGTACGCGTGCTCCCAGACATCCAAACCGACTATCGGCGACTTGCCCTCCGAGACCGGGCTGTCCTGGTTGGCGGTGGAGTAGATATCGATCTTCCCTCCGGCCTTGACCAGCCATGCCCAACCCGAACCGAAACGGGTGGCGGCCGCCTGGTTGAACTTCTCCTTGAAGGCGTCGAAACTGCCGAAAGTCGCGTTGATAGCCTGAGCCAAATTGCCCACCGGAGATCCGCCGGCGCCCGGGGCCATGATTTTCCAGAACATGGAGTGGTTGTAGTGGCCGCCGCCGTTGTTGCGCACCGCGGTGCGGATGGCTTCCGGAACGATAGCGAGATTGTTGGCCAGCAACTCCTCAATGGTCTTGCCGGCAAGTTCCGGAGCCGTCTCCAGGGCCTTGTTCAAGTTGGTCACGTAGGCGTTATGGTGCTTGCCGTGGTGAATCTCCATGGTCAGTTTGTCGATGTGAGGCTCCAGGGCCTCGGGCGCGTACAACAGAGTGGGTAGGGTAAATGGCATCTTTTCTTCTCCTCTCCCTACTCTGATGCCGGGCTGGCCCCTTTGGCTTCAGTATTTTACGCGCGACTGGCTTCGAACGCGTGAGCCAGGCGGAACATCGTGGTTTCGTCGAAATGGCGGGTCAGAATCTGCATTCCCACCGGCAATCCCTCGGTCGTCGAACCGCACGGCACGCTCATACAGGGGATTCCCGCCAGGCTGCCGGTGATTGTATAAATGTCCGACAGGTACATGGCCACCGGATCGTCCACTTTCTCACCCAGCCGGAAGGCGGGAAAGGGCGATACCGGCGCTATGATCGCGTCCACTTCTTCGAACGCCCGCGCGAAATCGCGTGCGATCAGCGCCCGCACCTTCTGCGCTTTCAGATAGTAAGCGTCGTAGTAGCCGGCGCTCAGGACGTAGGTTCCCAGCATGATGCGGCGCTTGCATTCGGCGCCGAATCCCTCGCCGCGCGTCTCCCGGTACAGATCGGCGAAGGATTCCACAGCCGGGCGCGACGTGTACCGGACGCCGTCGTAGCGCGCCAGATTGGAACTCGCTTCGGCAGTCGCGATCACGTAGTAGCAGGCGATGGCGTAATCCGTGGTGGGCAGGCTGATGTCCCGCACCTGGCAGCCCAGCGACTTCAGCGACTCCACCGCGCCGGCCAACAGATCGGCGGTCTCGCCCTTCAATCCCTTCAGGTATTCGAGAGGCAGCCCCAGCTTCAAGCCCTTCACGTTGCCGTCGAGCAGTGCGGCATAATCCGGAACCGGCGCTTCCGCCGACGTGGCATCCATCGGATCGCGTCCCGCTATCACGCCGAGCAACGTCGCCGCATCCTTCACCGTCCGCGCGAATGGCCCGATGTGGTCCAGCGAACTGGCAAACGCCGTGAGCCCATAGCGCGAGACCCGCCCGTAAGTAGGCGTCACGCCCACCACGCCGCAAAACGAAGCCGGCTGCCGAACGCTGCCGCCGGTATCGCTGCCCAGCGCCACTACCGCGGTTCCTTGCGCCACCACCGCCGCCGAGCCGCCGCTCGATCCGCCCGGAACGCGGTCGAGAGCCACCGGATTGCGGGTCGGCCCGAAGGCGGAGTTCTCGGTGGAAGAGCCCATAGCGAACTCGTCGCAGTTGGTCTTGCCGAGGATTACGCCGCCCGCCGCTTCCACCCGTTCGACCGCCGTAGCGTCGTACGGAGGAACATATCGGGCCAACAGTTTCGACCCGCAGGTGGTGACCACGCCTTTGGTGACGATCACGTCCTTCACCGCCAGGGGCACGCCCGCGAGCGGTCCCGGGTCCTCGCCGCGAGCGATTCGCCGGTCCACGCACTCGGCCGCCGCCAGCGCCCGCTCCGGGGAAAATCGCAGATAGGCGCTGGTCTTGGGATTCTCCGCTTCGGCGAAGCGCAGCGCCTCGGCCGCCAGTTCCCGCGCGCTGAACCGCCGCGAGAGCAAACCCTCCCGCACGGCGTCGATGGTCAGAGAGGGGAGGGTCACCGTTCGATCACCTTCGGCACCTTGAAGTATCCCGCGCCGGGCTGCGGCGCATTGGCCAGCGCCGTCTGGTTGTCCAGCGGCTGGCGCGGCCGATCCTCGCGCAATGTGGACGTTCCTCCGGCGCTGAACAGCACTTGCGCCATGGGCTCCACATCGCTGGTATCCACTTCGTTGAGCTTATCGAAATGCTCCAGGATGCCGTCGAGATCGGCGTGCAATTTGCCGACTTCCGCATCGGTGAGAGCCAGGTTGGCCAGATCGGCCACGTACCGTACCTCTTTTTCCGTCAGTTTCACGCCTGCGCCTTTTTCCTGGATGCTTTGTAGATGCCCCGCAGAACCGGATCGGCGATGCCATCGGCCTCGTCCGCGAACAAGCCCGGTGCGGCCACGCGCGCCCGCTCCGGCTCGCGTTTGCGCGGCACCACGCGGAACTCCACGTCGTCCACCATGCCGCTGCCCACGCTCTTCGCCAAGTTGCGGAGAATCTGGTGGGAGAGGCCGAAGAGCTGCCGCTGCCAGATGATGTCCTCCACCTCGACAATCAGCCGCTTGCGCACCATGCGGACCGCGCGGGTGTGGGCGGCGATTTTCCGTCCGACAGCCTGCGCCCAGCAAGTACACGCCACTTCCTCGGCGCTGATCGTATCTCCGGGGAGTCGCAAGTTCCGGATGAGCTGGCTGGCACGTTCCATGAACCGGTTGTTCATTTTACCATGCTGGAAACCGCCGGCCTGCATTAGTTGGGTGCCATTTGTCCACCCACCTGTGTGGGCAGGATGGTATCCCAAGGCCACTTACTTTTCCCAGCGTTGGAAATGCTGCGGAATTCGTGGGGCAGGCTGTCAGCCTGCGGCGGGTTGTCAACCCGCCTGGTCGGCATTTGCATACTGGTCGGCAGGCCGATTGACAATCGGCCGCAGGGTGTGCCCAGCATGGGCAGAATCTAGTTGGATGAAAGGAGCCAACCGGGGCCGATGACGGCAACCGTAGCCGAACCGCAAGGTGTAACCGCGAGGCAAA
>Ga0181529_10004772_pt1 | contig 14454 bp, 9 predicted proteins | sample PEATcosm2014_Bin_36_FD_119763 | JGI IMG/M metagenome (GOLD analysis project Ga0181529, IMG submission 119763) | Peatland microbial communities from MTU Mesocosm Facility, Houghton, MI, USA - PEATcosm2014_Bin10_30_metaG | ecosystem: Environmental > Terrestrial > Soil > Wetlands > Peat | place...
CGGATGAAAACCCGGCGTCCGTTCATATTGAAGAGCCGGGTGTTCAGTCCGAAGCCGAAGATCCGCTCGCCCGAGCCCAGCGGTATCTCGACGACGGCGCCGCGCTCGGTGGTCCGAAAGCTCACGTCGGCGAGGTCGAACGGCAGGCGGCCGGCGGGAGCGCTCTTGAGGCTCTCCAGGCGCGGGGGCGCCGAGCGGAAATGCGTCGGCGTGAACACGTCGGGCGACCCGGCTCGCAGGCGGAAGATGCAGGGCGAGACGGCCTCAACCTTCAATCCGGCAGATTTCTGACGCGGTGAGAGCCGGTCCCACCTGGCCGGAGGAGTATCGGCAAGAGCTGAGCATATGGGCAAGGCGATGAGAATAAGAAGAGCAATATTCATGCAAGGCTCCCTGGAGGCCGCCGGTCTCCGGCGGCGGCGGCGATTGCGGGCGGCAATGATCGCTTGCCCGTAATGTACCACGATTCACGGCGGAGGATGGTCCCCCTCCTGCCGCTGCGAAGCACTTTTCGACAGTCGAGTCTTGCATTCGCAACCGCATGGGTATACTGCTACAATCCGACACAGACATCGCTGCAGCGTTGCCGCGAGACCAGACTTCCGGCGCGCAGCAACGGGGCGCGTCGATCCCGGTGTCGATGCCGCCTTCCTTTCACAGACCGGGTTCGGCAAGGAGTTCTCACGATGGACATCCTCGAAGGACAACGGGCACAGGTCAGAGGCTTCGGCCGGCCAGACGAGGTACGGCAGTTCCCGAACGGACGCGTGGAGATCCTTCATATCGGCGGAGCTACGATCGGCCGGGCGATCCTGGAGCCGGGCTGGCGATGGTCGACCTCGGTGAAGCCGATCGTAGGCACCGAGAGCTGCCAGGCGTCCCATGCCCAATACCATATCTCCGGCGTGCTCAAAGTCGTCATGGACGACGGCGAGGAGCTGGATTGCCTCGCGGGGGACGTGTCTATGCTTCCCCCGGGTCACGACGCGTGGGTGGTCGGCGATGAGCCGGTCATAGTAGTCGACTTCGAGGGCATGCGCGAGTACGCGCGCCAGACGCGGTAACCCGCGTCCGGAGCGCAGGGTTACGACCTTCCACAGCTTGACGACGCAAAGCGAGAGCCGCCCGCCTGCAAAAGGTGGGCGGCTTTTTCCGTATCGTCCTGCGCCAGGGCGTCCATCGGACGAACCGCCAAGGCGCCAAGAGCGCCAACGTTCACCGTCCGGCGTTGACGGGGCGTCGTTGGTGGGGATCCGGAATGGATTTCTGCGCTAATCGGCCTGCGGCAGGGCGCCGGACGGAATGCCGATGCACGGCGATTCGGGGTTTCTTAACACACCGTAAGGCACGCTAAAGGTTCCGCGCGCCGTTTCCCTACTCCTGCCGCGCCGCCTTTTCGGCCGCCGGCAAAACTTCCCTACGTATTTTCCGTGGAAATGCCGGGTTGGCACGAAAATGCAAGAGGCCGGTTGGTGCCTAGCGACTTCCCGCGCACTGCGGACTGCCCACGGAAGCCGAGGCGCAACAGTAATCCCCGTCCCGTCTCGGACCCACGATGGAATGGCCGCGACGGCAACGAGTTTCGCGCCGCGTCCGTGGGTTCCGACCCTCCTTGCGCGCAGCGCATTGACGCTCACGCGCGGCCGGCGCACCCTCTGTCGTCACGTCGCCGCGCCAAGGATCGCCGCCGATCTCGGGATTCGCGCGGCTGAATAGGAGAGTAAATTGAAACTCGGAGTCACATCATCGTGTTCGGCGTTGTGCCGCGTACACGTCGCCGCATTTGTCGCAGCGATGGCATTCACGGTCCCGCTTGTCCTCGCGCCTGCGGGCGCTACCGCGCAGCCATACACCATCAAAGTCCTTGCCTCCTTCAACGGTACGGACGGCAACAGCCCCGATGCCGGCCTCATCATGGACGGCAAGGGCGACTTCTACGGCACGACCATGGATGGCGGCGCGACGGCCGGTTGACAACCGCAAGGCTGTACAGTACGCTATTCCTGTACATGTTCGCCAAAGGAGCGCACTCGTGACCACTGAGACAACCTATACTCTGGCTCGTGCAAACCTTGCCGAACTCATGAATCGAGTGGTTTCCGATCGGGATACCGTGATCATCCGGCGCCGCGGCTCGGAGGACGTTGCTCTCATCGCCGCTGCAGAGCTGAACAGCCTGATGGAGACCGCGCACCTCCTCCGTTCGCCACGCAATGCAGAGAGACTCACGATAGCGCTGGAACGGGCGCGCCGCGCGGAGATGGCGCCGGAAACCGTTGAGTCGCTGCGCCGGGAATTGGGACTGGATGCGGCGCCGTAACCGAACCGAAGGCGAGGCGCCCACACGACAGGCTGTCTTCGATCCGGAGTTCCGGGACGACCTTCACCAGTGGGCCGACACGAATCGACGCGTCGCCCTACGTGCGCTGGATATCGTCGAAGCGATCTTGCGGGATCCGTTCGAGGGCATCGGTAAGCCGGAGCCGCTCAAACACCTGGGCGCCGGCGTCTGGTTGCGCAGGCTCACCGAAGAACACCGCATCGTGTACGTGGTGACCGGCGAACGCGTCGACTTCCTCCAGGCGCGATACCACTACTGAGACCCCAGCGTTACGGGCCGAACCAGCTACGCCGCGGCGCGGTACATGGCGATCACCTTCTCGGCGTCCGTCTCGGCGAGAAGGTTGTGGATGTTGTTGAAGACGTAGCCTCCGCCCTCGCCCAGGCACCTGCAGATGGCTCGCACCTCGGCGGTTATCTCGTCGATGCCGGCGGCGTTGAGCGTGTGCTGCGTGTCGATGCCGCCGCCCCAGAGCGACGCCCGGCCGCGCACGCGCTCCTTCCATTCCGCGTAGCTATGGCCGCCCGCGGGCCACTGCATTGGATTGATGATGTCGAATCCCGAATCGATGTGCATGTCGAGGAGATCGTAGATTGCGCCGCAGTTGTGCATGAACGTCTTCACGTTGGGCGCGCATCGATGGATCTCGTCGTTGAAGTCGCGGTAGTAGGGAAGGAAGAGCGTGCGGTAGGTCTGCGGCGATGCGATCGGGCCGTTTTGAGTACCCCAATCGTCCGCAGTCGTCATGATGACGTCGACATAGGGAGCGATCTCGGGCGCCAGGATGCGCGCTCGCCGCTTCGCATGTTCGATCGTCATGCCGTGCAGTTCGTGGACGTACTCCGGCTCCAGCTTGCAGATAACGGGAAAGATGCCGATGCCGCAGTGCCCGCCGATGCCGATGCCGGCGCCCAGATAGTCCGCGTAGAAGAGGGCGCGATCGCTCGACTCTCGGACGCGCCGGCACAGGTCCACCACCCTTTTCACGTCTTCATCGGTTATTGTCCAGGATTCCAGCTCTTTACGGCGCTGCTTCAGGTCCAGAAGCGGCAGCTCGTCGTCGATGCCGAGCATGGGCTGCCCGCTGTGCTCCGAGTTGAAGACGTAGGAGCTGGGCGGCATCATCGACGACCGTCCCCACTGCCATACGGCGCCGTCCGCGTCGGTCTCGAACGCCTTCGGGTTCTGCACGCGCGCCTGCAGCCTGCCGCCGAAGTCGTAATCGTGCCACTTCTCCGGCTCTTCGAACGCGTTGGTCACGCCGCCGTCGATCGTGATCACGTCGCAGCCGAGGGCGTCCAGCACGTCCACGTCGGGCAGCGCCAGCATCTGGCCGGTATCGTGGACCCGGGGCTTTCGCGGCGGCAGACCGAGAGCGGCCACGAGCCGCGGATAGGCGAAGCAGCTAATGCCGGTGGAGCGCATGGCGCCGAGATCTCTCGGCACACGGTCGGTGGACTGAAAGCTAAGTGCGGCAAGCACACGTTCTCGGGAGGTCATTGAAAGCTCCATTGCAGGTGTTGATAAGGGATGGAAGGAGACCGGTGTCACCGCCCTCCTGATCCGACGCTCCTATACGCTAATCCGCCCGTCCTGTCTTCGCGTAGGGCTTCGGGGCCGGCTGATACCAGAGCGACCGCCAGTAGGCATCCTCCACGGCATAGACGTCTATCGGATCGTTGGGGCCGGGCGACGACGTCAGCACGCCGTAGCGAACCATCTCTCTGATCCAGCCGGGATGCGGCCGGAAGCCCGGCATATCGAAGCGCCTGACGGTGTCCAGCTTATCCTTAGCCGCGCGCACGGAAGCGAGCAGCGCCTGATAGCCCGGATCGGCCGTCGACGCGAACACCGCGGCGCCGGATGCCGGCCGGCAGATGCCGTATCCGCCGGCGGATGCGGCGAGCGGCGCGAGCAGGAGAATGGACTGCTCGGGACGAGTGAGATTGTAGAGCAGATGGTTCGAGTAGGTGCGGCGCGGGTCGCCCGGGCCCATCTCGAGCCAGGGCGGCAGCCCCATGTCGTCCGAAACCGATTCCGGCAGCCGCCGGTTTGCCGTGTGGCAGGAGGCGCAGCGGCTGCGCATCGTCGCGAGCGCTGCCTGCGTGGCCGGCAGCCGCAGGTCGCTCCTATCGAGCGCATTGACGACGAATCCGCCGATCATGCCGGTGCCGAGCGTGGCGTACGTGCCGGCGTGAGGCGCTCCGCTGTCGATCCAGAGCCGGATAGTTCTCCGATCCAGCTCGGTGGTCTGGACTCCGTGATGCGACGGATCCAGTTTCGCCATGAGCGGGCTGGCGACGCTGCCAAGCGTTCTGGGAGCGTAGTTGCTGCGCGGGCGATTGCGGCCGTCCGAAACCTGATCGCGAGCGAACAGTTCGAAGTAGCTGTGGTTGTAGAACGGGCCGCGATCCCCGCTCAGCACGACGCCTCCGGACCTGCTGTTCCAGTCGTGGCAGCCGAGGCATCTCCGGTTCAGGATGGGCTGGATGTCCCGCGTGAAGTCCATCACGGCGGGCACGTCCGGGATGGGCCGGATCTGGCTTGGCGGCCGGCGCAGAGCCAGCAGGCTCGCCCGGGGCGGGCCGGCCGGAGCGCGCTCGCGCTGCTCATGGCAGCCGACGCATCCGATCACCTCGCCCGGCCCGGCGCTGCAGAAGCTCTGCATCCGCTTGACCGGCACGTCGTTGGCGTCCAGCGCCACGAAGAAGACGGCGCGCAGGGCAGGCACTTCGAAGTAGGCCGATCCGTCGGGCTCCACGGGCACCGTCCCGAGCAGCCTCTCCAGCGTGAAGGTTCCGCCGTAGCTCAGAGGCTCCATGCCTCCGGTGAAGTTGACCGGCTTCGGCAGCGACTCCAGCACGAGCAGCTTCTTGATCTCTCCGGGACGGACGCCTCCCATATTCCGGCCGGCGTTCACGTCGGCCAGGATCATCTTCGCGGTCGTGGCGGAGGGATCGATGCGCGTGGAGACGACGTGCTCGCGCGGCCTGGCGATCAGCGGGCGCGGCTCCTGGATCTCCATTCCTGCCCGGATATCCTGTCCCGGGAGGCGATAGATCTCCTGCATGTCGCCGTGCCCGTCCATTAGCTCGAGGAACGGCCCGTACGTGGTCATGAAGCAGTCTTCCGAGAAGGCCCACGGATCGCGGAACAGGTCTCCCCGGCTGATACGACGGGCGGACTTCGGCTGGTCCGGGCCGGCATTGGGATCGACGATGGTCACGGCGCCGGAGTGTTCGATCTGGCCGTGCCCGGGCGAGAAGATGGCGACGATCCGGTGCGAGCCGGGGATCGGCTTGGCGTCGATCATGACGGTGCCCGGCCTCTGGTTGCCGTAGTAGACCATCTGGCAGGTGCCGTCGGGATTGGCGGTCCAGAGATGGTGGTAGTGGACCTGGCTGCGGTCGACGTACTCCCAGCGCGTGTAGAGAAGGCGGCCGTCCGGCAGCGGCCAGGGCGTGTTGTCCTGCTCCGTGTTGCCGGAGATCTGATGGATTCCCGATCCCGTTGGTCCGCAGCGGTAGAGGATGGCGACCGGAGTCCGCCAGCAGTTGACCCAGCGCTTGCATCGGCTGGAGACGAAGACGATGTCGCCGTCCGGCAGATAGGTCGGCTCGATGTCGTCGAAGGGGCCGTCGGTGAGCTGGCGGAGATGCGAGCCGTCGGCGTCTATGTCGAAAAGATGATAGAAGGGCGTGCCGCCCTTGCGGTAGGAGAAGAGGATCCTGCGGCCGGAGTAGTCGACCTGCGGATCCCGAACCCCTCCTTTCGGATCAGCCAGAAGGGTGGTCACCTTTCCGGATCGGAGGTTCATCCGGCAGAGCTTGCCGCCGTCGTTGTACATCTTGACGTTCGGATCGTTGGCGTCATAGGCGAAATTGGCGTACCAGTGGCCGTCGTTGCCGGGTCTGCGCACCGAGAACACGATGTCCTGGACCTGCGCCATCGGCCCGTTCAGGAACAGCTTCTTCAGATCGACGGCGGGCCGCTTCGGAGGATTGGGATCGGATGTGAGCCGGACGTAGTCGTAGGTGATCCAGCTTCCGTCGTCGAGCGTGATCGTGATGGAGTTATCGCCCGCCTTCACAGAGTCTGCCGGCACGGGGAAGACGAGAGCCGTCGGGATTCCCGTATCGGTCGGGTCGAAGGCCACCTCGACGCGCTGGTTTTCGATGGGAAGCCTGCGCGACGCGATCTCCCGGCCGTTCGCCTCGACGACGATCTTGCTCGGCTCCCAGTCCGAGACGATGCCCACGATGAGGTAGAGGGGGCGCGACGCCTGATCGGCCGTTGCCTGGAACTTGATCGTGAAGGGGATCGGTTTCCCGCCGGCCCAGGTGTCACGTGTGCTCGGATGGATGAACGGCCAGTCCCGCGCCGTGCTCGTTCCGACCGTATAGACGACCGACGTGCCGAATCTCTGTGCGAAGCCTGTGTAGTCCTCGTCCCCCAGGCCGAACTCAGCGGCGGACTCGTCCGGCGTGCCGATGGTGAAGACGGCGCCGTCGGCGGGCCGGCTCCTATCTGCCCGACTCGCTTCTTCCGATTGCGGGCACCGGGAAGGGGGGGCGCCCGGGAGCGCATTCGCTCCGGCAGTCGGCCCGCGCGTGCCGATTACGGGAGCGGCGGGACGCATGTCGGCGGCAACGCCCGGCGCCGCTATGGCCGGGAAGCTGGAGCGCATGCTCGTCCATGCCGCCGGATCGATTGCGATGGAGGGCGGGGCGAGTCGCGCGGCGCTGCTCACCGACCCATTGGGGCGGCGAGGTGCGATGTCGATGGTCGCCGCGGCGGCGGCGAGCGCGACCGTCAGCAGGCACAACAGGATGGCGGAGCGCATAGAGCTGAGCCCGGTCGTCATAGCGCCTCTCCGGAATATCGAATTAATCTCATTGTACGCCCGATTCGTTCCTGTTGCCAGTTTAGCCGGAACGGCCCGCGGCACCTGCTTCCGCGCTCACGCAATTGCGCAAGCAGGACAACGCGGCACGACGAGCGAACGGGAGACCGGTTGCCGAGGAGTCGTCGAATTCAGATGAGGTGCACGGTGCGCATCAATATGCTCCGTCGTTCTTTCGCCCTGGCCGGTCCGCTCCTGGCGGTGACGGCCGGCGGCCTGTTTTCCGCCGCTTCCAATCCGGCGCCGCCTCCTATCCAGGCGGGACTGCCGTTCCGGTCACCCTATGCGGCGGCTTTCTCCGCCGACGGGAAGCTGCTGGCGGTAACGGATAGAACGGCCGGCTCGGTGCTGATATTCGACTCCGCCTCGGGAAAGCCGGTCCATCGCGTCGCGGTGACGGAGCCCGAGGGGCTGGCGTGGGAGGGCCGTACGTCGCGGATCCTCGTGGCCGAGCACGGCGCGGAGAGCGTGGCCGAGATAGACACACAGGCGGGAAGAGTCGTGCGGCGGCTTGCCGTCGCTCCCATGCCTGCCGGCGTTGCGGTCTCTCCGGAGCGCAGTCTGATGGTGACTGCCTGCGCCGCTCTTCACGACGTCTCGATCGTCGACCTGGGCCGCGGGCGCGAGCGAGCGCGCATCGCCTGCAGGGGCGAGCCGTTCGGCGTGGCGATTGTGCCTGGACGGGACCTGGCCGCGGTCGGCTGCCTGATTCCACGCGTGCCGGCGACCGATCCCTCCGCCTCGTCCTCGGTCCTTCTCATCGATCTGAAGTCGTGCCGGCTGGCGGCGGACATCCGGCTGCCGGCGGGATCGAACATGGTTCGCGGCGTCGCGGCGTCGCGCGACGGCAGGTGGATCTACGCCGTTCACGTGCTGGGCAAGCACAATTTGCCGACGACGCAGGTGGATCGAGGCTGGATCAATACGAACGCGCTTACCATCGTAGACGCGGCGAGGCGGAGGGTCTACGCGACCGTGCTGCTCGACAGCATCTTCGAGGGCGCGGCCGATCCGTGGGGCGTCGCGATCTCTCCGGACGGCGCGACGATGTGGATTACGCTATCCGGCGCACAGCAGTTCGCGCGGATCGACCTGGCGCGCCTGCACCGGTACCTGGCCGGCGATATCCCCGACTCCAGCCCGATGCTCCGGCCCGTGCCCGACTATGCGGCCAATTCGCGCAGCGCCTGGGTCGACGTGAAGCGCGATCCGAGCCGGCGGGATCTCCTGGCCACGGACCTCTCGGCCCTGTACGTCGCGGACCTGATCACGCGAACGGACCTTCCCGGCTACGGTCCGCGCGGGTTGGCGCTCTCGCCGGACGGAAAGCGGCTCGCCGTCGCCATGTACTTCAGCGGGGTGGTACGGATGTTCGATGCGGCTGCCGGCTCGCCGGCCGGATGCCTTTCGATGGGGCCGGCGCGAGCGGACAATGCGGCTCGCGTGGGCGAGCGCATGTTCCACGACGGCACGCTCTGCTTCCAGCACTGGCTATCATGCGCGACGTGCCATCCGGACGGTCGCGCGGACGGGTTGAACTGGGATCTTCTCAACGACGGGATCGGCAATCCGAAGAATACGCGCTCGCTGCTCTACGCGCATCTTCGCTCGCCGGTCATGTCGCAGGGAGTGCGGTCGAACGTGCGCGTGGCCGTGCTGGCCGGGTTCCGGTTCATCGAGTTCCGGGAGCCTGCGCCGGCCGAGACGGAGGCGGTCGAGGCCTTCATCGCGTCTATGCGGCCGCGCCGGAGCCCGTTCCGCACGCGCTCCGGGGCGCTCTCGGCGAGCGCGCAGCAGGGAAAGCGGATCTTCGAGAGCAAGCAGGCGCGGTGCGCAGCGTGCCACTCCGGCCCGATATTGACCGACCAGAAGCTGCATGACGTAGGCACTAGAAATGAGCTGGACAACGCCTCCGCATTCGTGACGCCGACGCTTGTCGAGGTATGGCGGACGGCGCCCTACCTTCACGACGGAAGCGCGGTCACGATTCGCGATCTTCTGACCCGTCATAATGCCGCAGACCGGCACGGGGTCACGTCCCGGCTCACGTCCCGGCAGATCGACGACCTAACATGCTACGTCCTGTCGCTCTGAAGACGCCGGTCGGCGCGGGAGCGGACGCCGCGCAATCGACGCCGGACTGAAGTCCTGCGCTAATCGGCCTGCGGCCAGCCGTCCGGAGGACGGAATTGACTGGTGCGGCCGTCAGCCGTTGCGCCCCGGCGGAGCGTGTCGCCGTGGGGCGCCGGAGTAAACTCCTGCGCTAATCGGCCTGCGGCCAACCGTCCGGAGGACGGAATTGACTGGTGCGGCCGTCGGCCGTTGCGCCCCGGCGGAGCGTGTCGCCGTGGGGCGCCGGAGTAAACTCCTGCGCTAATCGGCCTGCGGCCAACCGTCCTGAGGACGGAGTTGACCGGTGCGGCCGTCAGCCGTTGCGCCCCGGCGGAGCGAGTCGCCGTGGGGCGCCGGAGTAAACTCCTGCGCTAGTCGGCCTGCGGCCAGCCGTCCGGAGGACGGAGTTGACCGGTGCGGCCGTCAGCCGTTGCGCCCCGGCGGAGCGAGTCGCCGTGGGGCGCCGGAGTAAACTCCTGCGCTAATCGGCCTGCGGCCAACCGTCCGGAGGACGGAATTGACTGGTGCGGCCGTCGGCCGTTGCGCCCCGGCGGAGCGAGTCGCCGTGGGGCGCCGGAGAAAACTCCTGCGCTAATCGGCCTGCGGCCAACCGTCCGGAGGACGGAATTGACTGGTGCGGCATATGGGAGCCGCTTCCGGATCGGGTCCGTGCGAACACGTTCAGACGGCAATGGTGAGTTTATCATCGGGCTTCCAGCGCGCCGAGACCTACTCTTCTCAAAAATATTTGAACTATTTTGACCTTTGCGACCCACCGAACGCACTTTTTTCGGGCAAGCACTCCTCAAGTTAACGGACGAACGGACTACAATATGATGGGTGTCACAAGATTCCGACCGGAGAATGTATCCGGCCGGAATTTCGGTGAGCCCACCAGGGAATTCACCATGGAGGAGACGGACAATTGTACCGGAACATCGTGTGTAAGGCAATTGCGATTTCCGCAGCCCTTCTGGCTACGGCATGCGTCCGTGTGAACGCTCAAGAGGCTCTGAGCTCCCGATTTAATGCTGGCCTCAACGGAAATACGATTTGTTGTATTATCTCGACGTGCACGGAGACAAATGGAGCAGTTAACGGTAGCGTCCACGTGCAAACTCTCTCCGGCATCGCGGAATGCACCTATAACTACTTCTGTACTGAGAGTGCACCGAACGGCATGCAGGTCATGTATGGAACCAGCCTGGGCTACTACCAGGCGACCGGCTCTTCGAAAATGGAGGCCGTCGAGGTAGATATCTGGATGGTCTGCTGTCCGGATGGGACCGATGTAGTAAGCCTCAATATCCTGGACTACTATACACAGAACCCGGTTTATGTAAGCGGCCCGCTCGATCTGCTGTCGGGATATATGACCATCAGTTGTCAGTAGTTTGCGTGACTCCGATTGGACGATATTGCCCCGACAGCCGTCGGGGCAATATCTATTTCAGGCGGCCGGCGCGCCGCCGGGCAGGACGGATGGAGACCCTCCTCATGAGATCTTCGAGACGCGCGCTCCTCGTTTGCGTCATCACATGGCTCCCCGCTGCCTATTGCGGCGCTGCGGCGGGCGCGGACGGGACGCAGCCGATCCGCGTGGAGCTGCGTGGGGATCGGGCGAGCGCCAGACCGGTCATTTCGGGCAGTGAAACGCCGGTCCCGAACGGACCGGGAGGAGAGCCTGCATTCGCCGTCAGCGGCGAGCAGTACGGCCTGCGCATCGAGGAGCCTGTGTTCGTCGGTCCGGATACGACCGTAAGCTGGTGGTGGAAGAAGCCGAAGGGCAAGATTTGCATCCTTCAGCTTGCCCTTCGCAACCCGCAGACCGGCGCGTTCAGGTACTTCGGGTACGGCGCCGGCTCGATTTCGGAATCCCTCTCGCCCGATCCCACGGTGGAGATTTTCGTCTCCGACGAGCTGCCCGCAGAGTGGACCCACGTAACGCGGAACCTGATGGACGACATCCGGAAGATCCTCGGCTGGAAGGCGGCGAAGATCACGGAGGTCTACTTCAGTCCGTGGGACGGTGAGCCGGCCTGTTTCGCCCAGGCAAGAATCGACAATGCGCTTCCATCGCAGGCCGGGGTCGGCCGCGATCTCGCGCGACTGAGCGCCATCGGCAAAGGGAGCTACTCGCCGGCCCGCCTGAAGAGGCCGGGCGAGGGCCGCGAGCTGATATACGACTACCACTTCGAAGAGACCGCGCCGGGCCGGAACAGCGCCGCCAACGAGTGGAGCAGCTTCGGCTGGCCCGGAGACCGCCAGGCATTCAACAACATCGGCCGCGACCTCCGCGTGCGATATCCGGCCTACGACCTCGTCTTCCGGCTCTATGGCGGCGACAAGGAGATCCTGCCGGACTCGCTGAACAGCTTCCGCCTGGGATTGGTCCGCGGGGACCTGCCGGGCATCCGCTCCTTCTGGGAGTACCGGGGCCTGAAGTACGACGTATCGGTCCTATCCGTCGGATGCGGCGACGAGGGAGCGTACGATCTCTACAGGCTGCGAGTGAGCAACCCGACTGCCGCTGCACTCGAGAGCGGACTTGCTGCCGGCTTCGACGGCCCTCCCGACATGAGGCTCGACGGCGACGTGGTAACGGGATTGGGCGGCGCGCCGTTCGCCATCGTCGACAGGCCGGCCGGCACGGCATTCGTGACGAGAGATTGGGGTGTTTGCGACAAGCGCGCAAAGTCCTACTACACCGGCGGAGGTCCCGGCCGGACGGAGGAGGCCGTCGCGACGACGCGCATCGGCATGGACGGCCTTCCCGTCGTCTATCGCGTCAAGGTCGAAACGGGAAAGCGGTACACGGTCTATCTTGCCGCCTCGCCAAACATCGACGGCCATCTCGGCGTCCCGCAGCGGCCCGGAGACCTTGTGTTCAGGTACGAGGTCGAGGGATGCGCACCGCAATCCCTGGACTACGTCGAGGCCATGCGCAAGCGGGCGCAGCCGATCTGCCTCGGATTTGCCGGGGCTCACGACGTGGACGGCGACGGCTATATCCAGGTGACGGCCGGCGTCGCGCCGGAATCGCGCCTCAAGCACACGCGCCTGAGCGTCATCTACGTCTTTCCGGGCGACGTGAAGGTGGACGACGTATCTCAGGTGACTAGCGGGTCGATGAACGACCGATGCGTCGCGCACGTCAACGTGGGAGCGACGCCGGAGGTCGGCGCGATGAACCAGGTTTACGACCAGAGCGACGTGGGCCTGTGCAGGTTCAAGGCGCTCTACGGCGGCCGCGTCGGGCCCGGCGAGACGAAGACGTTCTGGCTGAAGGCGCCTCCCATCCACAGGCGCGATCCGGTCGGCATGGGCGGCTACTCGCACGCGTTTTCGCAGGTGCTTCCGGGCGAGGCGGCGCCTCCGTTCGGCCCCGATCGGATCGCGAGGCTGCGGTCCCGCGATCCTGCGGCGGACTGGGGCCGGGCGGCCGCCTTCTGGGACCGTTTCTATGCCCGAATGGCGCAGATCGACACTCCGGACGCGGTTTTGAAGGAGGTATACCGTTCGCGGCTCGCCACGCGCTCCATCCTGAACGTGAAGGTGGCGGATAGGATCTGGTTCAACACCTGCAGCCCGTGGTTCTATTACGATTTCGCCTACAGGGATCAGGCGTACGTCGTCTACGCGTTCGATCTGGCCGGTTTGCACGACGAGGCTGCGAAGCTTCTCGACGCCTACTGCATGGAGGTGAAGGACGTTCCCAGGGGCCCGCTCTGTTTCGGCGGCGTTCCGCTCCAGCTCGGCATGTATCCGGACGGGCTGTGGCTCACGCGGCCCGGGCAGTTCGATGCGCAGGGCCAGAACATCTGGTGCCTCGCGGAGCACTACAGGCTTACCGGAGACAGGGCGTGGCTGACAAAGAGAGCCTATCCCTACATCAGGCGCGGCGCGCTGTGGATCGTGAACTCTCGCCACAGACACATGAGGCAGGTGAAGGATCCGGACGACCCCAGGTACGGCCTGATCGAGCCGGGCGCGATGGAGGTCGGCGCGGTCACGAAGGGCATGCACATGTACTACATGGACGCCTGGGCCATTCTCGGTCTTCAGGAGGCCGCGGACGCAGCGGGCGACCTGGGCTTGAAGGCGGATCGGAAGCTCTTCTCCAGGGAGGCTGCGGAGCTCCGGGCATGCCTGCACAGATCCTGCGAAAAGACGTTTCGGAGAGAAAGCCTCTATCAGGGCTTTCTCTGGTATGGCGCAGAGGAGACGGGCGACGGCATGTACGGCATGTGGGGCCACACGCCGCTGGTATGGCCGACCGGGGCGTTCAGCCCGCACGACCCGATGCTAACCGGAACGTGGCGGAAGATGGAGCGCACGTCGAACGCGTATGGCGGCGGGATCCAGAGCGAGGGGCCCGGAGGCTGCTGGCCCTATATCGGAGTCGATTGGGCGATCAGCTACATCCTTCGCGGCGAGCCGGAGAAGACCCTCGACTACTTCTGCGCCTACACGGACACGGCGGGTCTGACCTACAGTTGGGGCGAGGGCTACGACAACGCCGACAACTACGCCGGCGGCGACCAGCCCCACTTCTGGGCGGACGCGCAGTGGGTCAATCTCTACCGTCACCTCTTCGTGATGGAGGAGGAGGGCGCGCTGATGCTGACGCCGGCCACCATGCGGCGCTGGCAGCAGGGAGGCAAGGGCGTGAGCATCCGCCGCCTCCCGACCCGGTTCGGAGATCTGGACCTGACGATCAGGCCGAACGCATCCGGCGCGCGCATCTCCTACGTTTTCAAGATATCGCCCCGAGGCGATCAGGCAGCACGGCCGCTGAACAGGATAGCGATCGGCGCACGAACTCCGAACGGCAGCCCGCTGACGGGCGTCGTGCTCAACGGCAGACCGATCCGGTCCTTCACTTCGGATACCGTAATCGTCCCCAACCCCGTTCGCGGCGCGACGTATCGGCTCGAGTTGATTTGCGCGAGCGACTGAGGAGCGCGAGCCACAGTCCGTTGGCATTCGGGCCCGGGCGGGCTATCGCCGGCAGGTTATCACGAGCGGATAGTCGCGGACGACGAGTCCCTCCGTCGTCAAAGTCCCGGCTTCGTACGACCATCGGGCCGGCTGGGAG
>Ga0181529_10004774_pt1 | contig 14449 bp, 14 predicted proteins | sample PEATcosm2014_Bin_36_FD_119763 | JGI IMG/M metagenome (GOLD analysis project Ga0181529, IMG submission 119763) | Peatland microbial communities from MTU Mesocosm Facility, Houghton, MI, USA - PEATcosm2014_Bin10_30_metaG | ecosystem: Environmental > Terrestrial > Soil > Wetlands > Peat | place...
AGATGACCGACGACGAGCTCGCGCGCATCCGCAACAAGGAAATCGGCTTCGTTTTCCAGACCTTCAACCTGCTCCCGCGCGCTACCTCGCTGCACAATGTCGAGCTGCCCCTGATTTACTCGGGCCTGGGTTCGGAAAAGCGCCTAGAAATGGCCAAGAACGCCATGCGGCAGGTGGACCTGGAAGCGCGCATGTACCACAAGCCGAATGAACTGTCGGGCGGCCAGCGGCAGCGCGTGGCTGTGGCTCGCGCGCTGGTGAACAACCCTTCGATTCTGCTGGCCGACGAGCCCACCGGCAACCTGGACACGGCCACCGGAAACGAAATCATGGCCCTATTCGAGCGCCTGTACCAGGCCGGCAACACCATCGTGCTGGTGACCCACGAGCACGACATCGCCCTGCACGCCCACCGCGTGATTCACGTGCGCGACGGCAAAGTGGAAAAGGACGAGAGGATCCGGTAGCGCCTCACGGCACGATCTTCACCGTCATCACCAGGAACAGCGCCTGGTCGCGGCTGATGCCGAGGCGTCCGACCACTACTTTCTGGCCCTCTTTGATGTCGAGGTCGGTGCCGATTCCCAGGTCCGCGTAGGTGGAGCCGCCGTTGCCGTTAGGTACCGGCATTTTGATGCTAGCATTGAGGCCGTCTACGCGAACCGCAGAGCCGTCACTGCCGATGCTGGCGGAACGGATCTTGAAGGTGGTGGTGACCGGCTGCGAGTGTCCTTCGCTGATCTGCACGGTTCCCCCGGAACTGCTCGTCGAGGCCTGTTGGCCGGTCCTTGTGCGCAACTCCAGAGCGTCCAGCAGGCTGTAAGCCTTGAAGGCGAAGGCGTTCTTGAGCTGGGTCACGACGCTATCGAGATCCCTGGGCAGAGCGGTGCTGGCCGTGGGGCTCTCCGCCTCATGGCCCACCACCAGGTACACCGTCATGTCCACGTTGGTGGGCGCCGCCGCGGGGACGTCCAGGTGCTTGATTGCGTCCTCGATCCCGGCCATGGCCTCAGGCGAAGCGTCAACCGACAAGGCTCGCATATCCCGATCGGGGACGATATTCGAGTGGAACACCCTCAGCAGATTGAAGAGGCTCTGCGGGTCGGCGTACTTCAGCATGAACAGCCTCTGGACCGTCGGGGCCGGGGCCGGTTTCGGCTCCGCCTTCTTCTCTTCCTGCGCCGCGAGCGGCAGCGCAAGCAACAGCAATGCCAATAGGAATCGTTTCATCTCACTCTCCTTTACCTTCCGAAATCCAATAAATGACGACGTCGGGGTCGTCCGTAATCAGCTTGACGACGAGGGGTTGGGCGGGTGGACCTGGCTCCCCTTGTTGTAGTGGTGGGGCGGACCCCCTGGTCCGGGGTACCCCCTGGGTCCGACGCCCCCGTCCCGCTGCCTCTGGCGTGACCCGTGGAAGCGGACCAGGGGGTCCGCCGCGGACCAGGGGGTCCGCCCCACGAACGGCGGCCACTGCGGGCACCTGTGGTTGCGGCCGCGGGGTCGCCCGCGGCCATACGCCTACCAGCAGCAAGATCGCTGCCGCGGCCAGCGCCGCATACGCCCACCGCGGCCTCTGGCGGCGCGACAACTCCGACAATACCCGCGCCCGCACCGCGGCGTAGTGCGCCGAATCCACCGGCTCGGAATGCGCCGCGCGAAGCGCGTCCGCGGTCTGCCGCAAGCCGCTCAGCAAGGCCTGGCAAGCCGCGCATTCGGCCACGTGCCGGTCCACCGCGGCAGCTTCCCTGGGCGGCAAATCGCCGCCGGCATGGAGCGCGATGCGTTCTTCCGACTCACCACAGTTCATACGCGCCTCCGGAAGTAGCGCTCCACAAAATCCTTCACTTTCACCCGCGCCTGCGAAATCTGCGACCGCACGGTGGCTTCGCTCGACCCCAGAGCCCGCGCCACCTCCCCGGTCGAAAGGCCTTCCAGGTCGCGCAACACCAGGGCCGCACGCTCTTTGGCGGAAAGCACGCGCAGGCTCATGTGGAGAACCCGCTGCCGCTCGGTGCCGGCGGCGCTTTCCTGCGGGTCGGCGCCGGGCGCCGCCAAGTTCGGCACATCTTCCATGGGAACGGAGGAGGCCCGCTTTCTCCCCATGTCGTAGCAGACGTTGACCGTCACGCGGTACAGCCACGCCGGGAAGTTGCCGGACGCTCCCACCTTCCCCAGATTGCGGTAGAGCCGCAGGAACACCTCTTGCGAGGCGTCCTTGGCGTCCTCGATATTCCCCAACAGACGCAAGGCGGTGACCAGCACCAAACGTTCGTGCTGGCGCATGAGCGTTTCGAACGCCGCCAGGCCGCCGGTTCGCGCCGCCGCGATGGCCCGCGCACTGGCGTCGGGACCCGCATTGGTTCCGGCATCGGTTCCACCCGCCGGATTTGCCATCGCCAGGAACGCCAGAGCTCTCATCCTTTCATAAGATAGAACTTGGGAAGCACGCGAAGTGTGCATAGGAAATATCGACCCCCATGTCCGACAAACTCGCCTTAAGTCCCGAGGAGTTCCGTTCCATCGCCGCCGCCGCGGTGGACTTCCTCACCGACTACTACCAAACGGTTGAGGATCGCCCGGTCCTCATCCCGACTACCTCGCGCGAGATCCGCGCCGCGATTGACGAGCCGTTGCCGCAGGCCGGCGCGGATTTCGCGGCGCTGGTCGACACCCTGCGCGACGTCATCTGCCACTATTCCCGCCATAGCGCGCACCCCCGCATGTTCGGCTATGTCGCCTCGCCGGGAGCCGGCATCACTACGCTCGGCGGCATGCTGGAGGCGGCGCTGAACATCAACGTCACCTCCTGGCGGTCGGCGCCCTCCGGGACCGACCTGGAGCACCTCACCATCGATTGGCTGAAAGAGATGCTGGGCTATCCCGCAACTGCCAGCGGGTTGCTGACCAGCGGCGGCTCCATGGCGACCTTTGCCGCGCTGGGCGCCGCCCGCAGCGCCAAGGCCGGGGTTGACGTGGTGCGCAACGGTGTTGGCGCCATCGGCCGCCCGATGTGCGCGTATGTCTCCGAAGAGGGCCACTTCTCCGTCGCCAAAGCCGCCGGCATGCTGGGGCTGGGTGAAGGCAACGTGCGGATGGTAAAGACCGACGGCTGCTTTCACATAGACATGGCCGATCTGGCGCGCCTGGTGGAGGCCGACCTGGCGGGTGGTTATCTGCCCTTCTGCGTAGTGGCCAACGCCGGAACCACCGCCACGGGCGCCTTCGATCCGCTGCCCGAGATGGTGGATTTCGCACGCCGCTACAACCTGTGGCTGCACGTGGACGCCGCCTACGGAGGCTTCGCGGCGCTGGCGCCCTCGGCCCGCCATCATTTCACCGGCATTGCGGGGGCCGATTCCGTCACGCTCGACCCGCACAAATGGCTGTACCTTCCGGTGGGTTGCGGCTGCGTGCTCTACCGGGACCCCGCCGCGGCGCGGGCCGCCTTCAGCAAAGGGGCCGATTACACCCGCCCCATCGGGCTCGAGCGCGACGAGGCCTTCGCCTATTGGGATTACGGCCCGGAGCTCACCCGCCCATTCCGCGCGCTGGAACTCTGGATGCTCATCAAGTACGCCGGCGCCGAGCGGCTGGGCCGCGCCATCGAGGAGAACATTGCCTGCGCGAAGTATTTCGAAGAACTGATCAAACGCTGCGACGATTTCGAAATGCTGGCGCCGGTGGAGCTTTCGGTCTTCTGTTTCCGCCACACGCCGAAGGGATTCGCGGGCGACCTCAACGCGCTCAACGAGCGAATTCTGGTGACGCTGCAGCGCGCCGGCGGTTCCTATCTTTCGAACGCCACGGTCCGCGGGCGGTTCGCTCTGCGCGGCTGTGTATTGAACTACCGCACCACCAGGGCCGACATGGAAAGACTGCTGGAAGACGTTCGCCGCGCGGCCGAGAGCTGCCGGGGCGGCTCACGGGTGGTATAAAGCACTTATGCAGATCATGCCCAATTGGCACACGGAACTCATCGATATCGGCAAACTGGTGCTGGCGTACGCACTGCCGCTGCCGGTGGGCTGGTATCGCGAAAGAGAAGCCCACAGCATCGGGGTGCGCACTTTCCCGCTGGTGGCCATGGCTAGTTGCGGCTACGTTCTGGTAGCCGTCCCGCCGGGGATCGTGGACGTGGCGGCGCAGTCCCGTGTGATCCAGGGCTTGGTGGCCGGCATCGGCTTTATCGGCGGCGGGGCCATCCTGAAGGCGGAAGGCAACGTGCATGGCACGGCAACGGCTGCCAGCATCTGGAATACCGGCGTGATCGGCGCGGCGGTGGCGCAGAACCGGTATCTTCTGGCCCTCCTGCTGGCGGCGCTCAACCTGATTGCGTTGCGTGTGCTGTTGCCATGGAAGTTGAAGCTGGACGCGCGGGCCAACGAACACGCCGACAACGACTAGGCCGGCGACGGGAATGTCCGCAACTGTCTCCCGGCGATGCAGAGCTGTCCTGCGGTTGACGAGGCCCCGTGCGCCCCGTGGCCGCCGGCGGCCCTCCGGACTTGCGCCGTTCCTAGCTAGTCCGATGAGAGACCTCCCGGCTCTGCCGGGGAGGCAGTAGAAGTTTGACAGTTCCGGGAGTCTGGGGTTGGCGCCCGCCGTACGCTTCGGGCCGAAACTCAATCTCGGGCGCGGGCTCCTGTTTTGGGCGGTTGCGATCGGGCCCCTTTTTGAGGGGCCGGCAACCGAAGAGCCTCCGGCTCTGTGCGGCATCCGGTTGTGGCTTGTGATACACTCTGCGGCGTGATACAAATCGGATGCCACTATCTGCATTTCGGCCTTGGTATCCGGGGCGCGACAGGCGAGATAGACATTGGCCATTGGATTCGGTTTCTCGCTACATGAGGCATAACCTCTTTGGAATCTTAAGATTGGTTAGTTTATGGAGGGCCTGTGGCATTCATCGATTCGATAAGTTGGAACGAACAGGAAAGAGACGACATCTTCGCGTGGAAATATCCGAGAGAAGATAACCTCAGCACGTACACTCAGCTTGTGGTCGCCGAATCTCAGGAGGCGGTATTGTTTTCCAAGGGGCGAATGATCGGCAAGTTCGGCCCCGGCAAACACACCCTCAATACAGAGAACCTGCCCGTACTCCGCAATCTGTTCGGGATTCCGTTCGGCGGAAATAACCCCTTCCGCGCCGAGGTCTGGTTCGTCCACAAGACCATGCCGCTCAACATCGACTGGCAGACCAGTTCCATGCGGTTCCACGATCCGGATTATCAGGAGATGGTCCCCATCGTCTCGAGCGGGCGCTACGGTTTGAAAGTGGTGGACGCGGAACGCTTTCTGGTGAAGCTCGTCGGTTCGCTCCCGAAGTTTACCGCCGCGCAACTAACGGACCATTTTAAGGGCGCGATGGTGTCGAAGACGAAGAGCGTCGTGCTGTCTTACATGCAGACGAACCAGATCGGCATTAAGCAGATCTCGGGCCACCTGGAACAACTCTCCGGCTTCCTGAAGCAATCGATGGTCGAGTTTTGGGAAGACTACGGATTTAGCCTGATCGGTTTCTATATTACGTCGATCGACGTCGATTCCGAGTCGGAGGAGGGGCGCAGAATTCTCGACGCAATGAGTAAGCGCAGCGCCCAGAATATTGCCGGGTACACCTGGCAGCAGGACAGAACCCTCAGTGTCGCCGGGGAGGCATTGAGCCATGACGGCAGTGGGGGCTTGCTCGGAGCCCTCCTCCTGACCGGAGGAATGGGAGGTTCCGGTATGGGATCGGCGCTCATGCAGCCTCCCAGCCCGCCTGCAGGACTTCCCGGACAGGCGGCGCCTGCGTCCCCTCCCGCAATGAGGAGGGAGGTATTTTGCTCCCGCTGCGCCAGGAAGTACCCTACAACTTCGAAGTTTTGCCCGTTCTGTGGCAAACCGTATATGCCGTGTCCGAAGTGCGCGACGGATAACGATGAAAAGGCCAAGAGATGTGTGACGTGCGGCACTCAGTTGGGCGGCGGCTCCATCTGCCCGAAGTGCGCGTCTCCGCTTCCTTCCGGAACCGAATTCTGTTCGTCGTGCGGAACTCCGGCGGGGATCTTGACCTGCCAGCGGTGCGGCGGCCAGTTGGAGCCGGCGGCTAAGTTTTGCCCCGCTTGCGGGAACCGGGTGGCAAACCGATGACTAAGCAAGTGAGTGCCAAGAGGCTGTACCCCTTGTTGATCCTGGCCGGCGAAATGCTCGTGGTGCTGGGGTTCTTCCTTATCACTGAAAGTACGGGGCGAGGGCCGGCGGCGTGGCTCAATCTTGCGGTCTGCATGCTGGCGTTTTTCATCGACACCGCCGGCCCTCTATTCTTCCCGAATAGCACCACCCGGTTCACCAGGAAGATTCCGGCCATCGCGATTCTCTGGTTCATCGACGTTTTCTATACGGCTGCCTCCCTCGGCGTCGTCCTGGCAGGTTGGCAATGGGCGATTGAGTTTCGATTTCAGCTCCTCGCGCAGCTCGCAATTCTATTAGTCGCGTGCGGCATCGTGCTCACTTCCATGTATGCCACGGAGCACGCCGGCAAGGTCGACGAACGGGAACGTGGGCTGCTCGCCAACATCGACTTGCTCCGGGATGGCATGAAATCGTTAGGAATGCAGATTTCGAGGCTGCCCGCTCTGTCTGCGGTGACAAAGGAGGTCGGCCGTTGCTCGGAGGACGTCCGCTATCTGACCCCATCCACGAACGCGCGGGCATTAGACTTGGAATCTCAGCTTCTGCAGAAGATTAGTCAGGCCGAAGCGTTTCTCACCACCCATTCCGATTCGTGCAGCCAGGATGATTTGCAGACTGGCGCCGCAAGACTGGTGGGGGATCTGACGTTCCTGGTTCAGCAGCGAAAGGCCTGCGATCTCGAATAGGCATCGAATTGATAAGACAGCGATCGTTGAAGTCCGAAAGAAGGTGAAGCATGCCAGGTAAGATTCACGCGAGCTCGGCCGACATCTATCAGGATCAGGCCAAGGCGCTGTTCGATTATTACGAAAAGATGGCCGGCAACATCGTCCAACAGGAAATGAGCCTGGAGAAGAACATTCAGGGCGCCGAGGAGGAGCTTCTTCAGATCCAACAGTTTCTGAAGGCGGCTAAGACCCAGGCGTTGGTCTTTCTCTCGATTGCCGGAGTTGTCGTAGCTTTCGGCTGGCTGGCGCATTTTGCCGTGTCGCTCCTGGGCCTGGTGCCCGCAGCGATAGGGGCGTACAAGCTCCGCACTGCCGGGGAGAAAGCCGCCGCCCGAACCGCGGAGAAGCAGAGCCAGATTCGGGGCTTTCAAGAGGCGCATCGCGCTATCAAACGGGATTTCAAGGTACATCGGCTGGGGGTCGTGTATGTCGCTGTCGCGTCGCAGATTCCGTTCGAGGGTGGGAGCATTCTGGTGGACCATTCCGGTTCTGTCGGCAAGCGGCACTTTACTCTCGCAACGCTGAAAGACCCGGAAGGACTGAAGAGCAGCGTGGCGCGCATCGAGGAGTCGCTGAACACGGTTCCCCTCGTGGAACGGTCCGCGAACGTCGAACAGGTGGACACTGCCGACTATTCCACCTCGATTCAGCAGGTCTCGCTTTACGACTACCTGGGCGGGATGGACCGCGATATGCGGAATGTTTCGTACCTGCTCGGCGATGTCGACAAGGTTTCTGTGAGCTTGTCGATAATCCCCCCCGAGAGCCGTGAATGCAAACTCCTGTTTGAGCACGGAACCACCGACCTCGCCGGCGAGGCGGAACTCCGGGTGTTCGACATGAGCGCGGACGATGCGAATCTTCGGACGTTTCAGGAGTTGAACGACCTCAAGAAGAGCCTGGAGGGACAGGCTGGAGAATACGTGGCTTTCTTCCGGAAGCTGATGCGCCAGCTTGGAGAGACGACACAACTGCTCACGCAGATGAAGGCCAGTTCGTCCAACAAGATGATCGACTGCTCGAATCGAGCGTTTCTCACCGTCCTGCAGGCGTCCTTTAACCACTACTCCCCCGTGCTCGAAGCCGAGGAGATCGAGCGGATACGGTCGGCATCGTTCGATTTCCAGGACTCGGCGGAAGAGTACCACCCCTTCGAGCTGCGCCGAAGTTCGCTGGTGCGCTATGACCTCATTTCCCGGAATTGGGTTGCCGAGGACGGATCGCGGACGTCGTTCCCGTTCGGGATGCATCAGATCCACGAGGAAGTGATCATGCCGGTAATCCAGAGCCTCATGGAGGAGACGCGCGTCGAGCGGTTGAAGGTCTATAACCATATCAAAGACCAGAAGCTCGATTATCTCAACCAGTGGCACCGCGACACCGAGGATTTCTATGGTAGGAACCGGGCGGAGAGCGGCGACTTGATGAACCGGATGCGGGATACCTTCGCCGAGTACACGGCGGCCCTCAACACCTTCAAGGCGCTTCAGGAGACCGAGGAACAAATGGCCAAATCCGGCTCCATTCGCGACGCCACGGTGCAGACGAAGGGCAACCAGGCCGAAGCACTAGCTGCGTTCGAGCTGCAGGCCAGACAATTCCAGCAGCAGCAGGAGGAATTCTCGGGCTACATGGAACGGCTGAAGGAGGACATCGACCGCCGGGCTCAGGGCTTCAGCCGGATCGAGTTCTTCGACGCCTCGTTGCGAGACGGCGAGACCCGGAATATCGTCAGATCGGAGAGCGATCCGCACGAACTGGACCCGCGCCGTAAGCCATTGCTGGCTGCCGGCGGCCATTTCGCGCGCATGGCCGAGCTGCCTCCGGAACCCACGGTCGAAGACCGCGCACGGGAGGATTTGACCATCAATCTGGTCCGCTCCGCCGACGTGGCCATCGCCGAGTTGGATCTGGCGCAGGAGACCACCGGCGCCGCCGGGGAGACGGGCGGCAAGGGGCCAGGAGAGACGCAGGGAGATCGCCAGTGAGCAGCTTCTCGTTCGATGTCGACACCTCACCCATGGCCAGCACCCTCGAGGGCGTCTCCCGGCATGTCGATGCCGTGACAGGCGCCGTGACTGTGATGCAGACGGCGGTCGTCCAACAGGAGAAAAAGGCGGCCGAGCAGGTCTGCACCAACATCGACCAGGGCTTTTACTTTCTCATCCGGTCGCAGATCAGCCAAAAACTCGCCAAACTCCGCAGCGATGTGGATGCGCGGCTGATGGCTCTGCGGCAGTTGTCGGTGGCCTTGGCCGGTGTCCGAAGACAGATGGAAGGCGATTATCAGATGATCGCTTCCCGCTATTCCAAACTCTTCGACGCTCTGGATAAATCCCTGCGGAGCAGGGTGTTTGAGCTGGATCAGGTTCCGGCCGATCTTGCGTCGAGGCAGATGCCAGGTATTCTGAAGCGCCTTCGGGACAACGGCGCCCAGTACCTGATTTCCGGCAGGGAATCGCTACCCACCGGCCAGAGCGCGGTTTCCTCGAAGATCAAGGGGAACGCCAACAAGGTCATTAACTCGATTAAACGCAGTCTGCTGGACACCGTTCAATTGAAGCAGGAGTTACAGGCGGTTGTCCTCGACCGGCGGGTGGAGGCCCGGCGGGCACATTACTTGCCCGTATTGGTAATGGAAGCCGATGCTCCGAGGCCGCCTGGCACCATCCTGAGCATAGTGCCGGCCGGCGGCCAGGCGCTGCAACTGGCCGGATCGAAGGAGATCGAAGGTAAGCTCAGGGATACCTGGGCCGAGCTGCCCTGGGCGCGAACCAGCGGACGGAATCGGGCTCATGTGGCAGCCGCGTTCGAGAACCTGCTGGCCGGAAAGCATCTCGATGCAAGAGTGCAAATTGAGATTTCGCGTCTCCATCGCGAGTCCGAGTGGCAAAGTCCCCGCGGGGGTGAAGCATGAGTTACCGAAGAAGTTACCATGCATCGATTTCGGTGAGCGGCTCGGTGAACGTCCGTTACCCTGCCAGTGAGCACGGTGGAACCACTACCGCGCATTGGCAGCATACGGAGCCTATTGCCATCGACATTACGGTCGACACCTCGCCGTTTGACGGCAGCGTGCAGAGCTGCAATCGCCACGTGCTGGCCCTTGGCGCCGCTGTCGGCGTAATGAATACCGCCCAGTGTGCGGCCATTCGGCACGGAGCCGCTCAAGTGTCGGCGAGCCTTCAAAAGGGCTTCTTCGGCACGATCAGGACGGAACTCGGCGCGCAGATGGCGGACTTGAAGAACCAGTTCGAAGCCAAGCTCGGTCTCATGGTTCAACAGGCTAAGAGCAGCAAGGCCGGCCTGGAGAGGATGCAGCGGGACTTTCAGCGCATCGTTTCCAGGTATTCGGAACTGTTTCGTAACCTGAACGAAGAATGCCACCACCGGGTCTTAGAGCTGGACCGGCCGTCGTTTCGGTTGGCCGGCGAGGTGATTGGGACTTTGCTCACGCAGCGCCGTTTATCTCTCGCTGCAACAAGTATGACCATATCGAGAGAAGTCGGCCAGGCCCAGGCGTTGCTGGTGGTCTCGCGGATTCGCCGAAGAGCGCTGGGCATGCTGGAGAGCGCAAAACTTCATCTTCTCCAGGAGAAAGCGGCGGGAACGTCCTTGCAGGAAGTTCTGCTGCCGCAGCCCATTGACGCCCGAAAGGCACTCCGGTTGCCCGTTTTGGTTATGGATGCCGATAGCGAAGGCGGGACGCGGGCTCTGACGGTCGAGGGACCGGACGGGTTCGCGAAAGGCGCGGCCGATGCTGTGAAAGCCGGCGTGACTGGAGACCTCTACAACTCAGGCGCATGGGTTTGGAGGTCGATGCCGCCGGCTGCCAGGGAACGTCTGCAACGCGAATACATGATGTGCGTCGACAAAAGATTCGGAGCAGCCACTTCGGAAGCGGATCGGCGTGTAGCCACTCTCATGGCGCGGATGTGGGAATCGAGTTCCCCCGCATGTGTAGTGGCAAGGTTACAGGAGACCGCATGAACGAATTGAAGGAAATCCGTGTAGGCGACGAGCGTTTGATACTGCATGACAATCTCGTCAAGTCTTCCATCCTTCCCAGAGTGTCCAGGGAGCTGGGCCGCGAATTAACGCTGCAGGGAAATGTGGTCGTTGAGGGGGCGGTGTTCGCCCACAACCTGGAAATCGAGGATGGGCCGGCCGATTTGATGGGCGCAACCTATGTTCAGGAAGAGATCCACTTGCGCACCGGCGCAAAAGGGGTTATTCGCTTCCGCAAAGCCGTCGGCAGTTCCGGCCGCGTGGTCTGCCTTTCCCCGGCTGCCCGGGTCTGGTTCGGCGCCGACCTGAACGCCAAGGTGGTGCGCCTGAGAAACGCCTTTGTTTCAGCCAGTATTTTCGGGGAGGAAATCGAACTGGAGAACTGCGTTGTGATCGGCGGGGTTTTCGCGACTCGGAGCCTCTCGATGAATGGGTGCATGGCCGGCACATTCAATTGCCCAAGCGTTCGCGCAAGTCGAATTAATTACCTGCTTTACCCATCGGCATTCTCCGTCGAGCCGATAGCCCTCTTACCGGACACAGCGTTTTATAATCTGACGCTGGCGGATCTTGGCTCGCTCTTTCGCGGGGTAGAGCAGAAACCCAACACCGGCAAAATCGTCCTGGACATGGAAGTGGACGCGCAGCGTTCGGTGCTTGTCGATGCTTCGCAGAATACGTTCCTGGTGAACAGCTATTCGGTTGCCAGTAAGGTTCTTGCGGCTGACCTCATCGACATCGAAAAGATGCAGAGCCATTTCCTGCTAAGCGCGGCCAGCCTCGGCTCCCAATTGCTGAAAACCTACGACCTGGGTCCGGACGCCGACGGAAACACCGCCGAGTTGACACCCGAGAGGTTGACGGAGTTTTTCTTCTCGATTCTGGAGGGCAGGACTCAGATCGCCGACCTCGACGGTTCGATCGATATCGAAGAGATCAAGCGAGCATTCGCTTGAGTTGTTGGCGCTGCGTCGATGGGACGCGCCTGGCGGACGAACCACAAAGGCGCCGGCCGAAGAGAAAATCGCCGGACTGCGCTTCCCGGATCGCCAGTGTCTGTGCAGAGTGGTTTCCGAAACGGGAACCATTGCACCACCGGGTCGCGAACGGTCCCCGTCGCTTACTATAGATTGCCTCCATCTCAACACAGGTACACCGGCGCCGGAACATAGCCCGGTACTAAGGCGGTTGCGTATAACCAGCCGCGCGTCAGTGGTATTTCAGCAGCGACTCCGCGTTCAGAGCGCCATCGGGCGTCTCTTCGTGCTTGAACATCAGGTACAGATCCCGGCCCGATGCCAGCAACTCCTGCGCGCGCGCGCCGATGGCGGCCACATCCTCCGCGCTGTATTCGGGCTTGCGCAGCCGGTAATACACGAAATCGGCGGTGATCACTTCCGGAACCTCCAGCCTTTCCGACTCCGCCACGCACAGCGATACGTTGCGCCGCCGCAGCTCGTCGTACACCGGCTCCGCCAGCCAGGAAGCGTGGCGAAACTCGAAGGCGTAACGCAGGTCCGCGGGCAGCAGATCCAGGTAGCCGTGCAAAAGCGCGACGTCGCACTTGAGCGCCGGCGGCAACTGGAACAGGATCGGGCCGAGCCGGCGCGCCGCCCGCAGCGGGTCGATCATTTTCAGAAACAGCTCGGTGGCCTGCTCCGCGTTCTTGAGGCGCAGGATGTGGGTGATGCGCATATTGGCTTTCACCGCGAAGACAAAGCCGGGGGGAGTCGCCTCCACCCAGCTCTCGAGCGTAGCCGCCGAGGGCAGCCGCCGGAAGGTATAGTTGATCTCTACGCAGTTGAGCCGTTGGGCGTAATGGCTCAAGAACCGGTTGGCCGGCATTTTGGCCGGATAGAAGCCCGGCTTCCAGGCCGGGTATGCAAAGCCGGATGTTCCGGCATACAATGTCGCCATGGCTTATCATAAACTCTGACCGAGGTTTTCATGCTCCATATCGTAGTCGAATGGCTGGTGAGCGCGCTGGCGCTGTGGATCGTGGCGCAGATCATCCCGGGGATCGAAGTCAGCGGCTTTGGCGCCGCCATGATCGCCACGGTGGTGATCGCCATCGTGAGCGCTATTGTGGGTCCGATACTGGGGTTCCTGGCGTTTCCCATTACCGTTGTGACCATGGGACTCTTCAGTGCGGTATTGGGCTCGCTGGTGCTGACGATTCTCAGCTCCGTGCTGCGCCTCCTGGTGCCCTAGTGCTGACCCCACAAAGCTCCGCCGAACTGGCCGAGGCGCTCGCCGCCGCCGCCGCGCACCGGCGGACCATCGCGCTCTCGGGCCGTGCGAGCAAACGGCTGATGGCCGGCCCCAACGAACCGGCCGGCGTCTCCGTCACCACAGCCGGCCTTGATCGCGTGCTGGAGTACGAGCCCCGCGATCTCACCATCAGCGTGGAAGCCGGCCTTCCCTGGAGCGAGCTCTCGAGCCTGCTGGCGCGCAACCGCCAGATGGTGCCGCTCGACCCGCCCTTCGCCGCAAACGCCACCGTGGGGGGCGTCATCGCCGCCAATTCCAGCGGGCCGCGCCGCCGGCTCTATGGAACGGCGCGCGACCTGGTGATCGGCATGCGCTTTGCCACGCTGGAGGGCAAACTGGTGCAATCCGGCGGCATGGTGGTGAAGAACGTGGCCGGCCTCGATATGGCCAAGCTGATGATCGGATCGTTCGGCACCCTGGCCGCCATTACGGCGGTGAACTTCAAACTGTTGCCGATGCCGGAGGCGGAGCGCAGCTTTCTGATGCCCTTCGACACGGTGGCCGCCGCGGTGGCCGCGCGCAACCAGGTGCTCGCCAGCCCGCTGCAGCCCGCGGCTTTGGATCTGCTCAACCCCGCGGCGGCCGCGCAGTTCGTCGGCAGCCAATGGCTGCTGGCCTTGCGCGCCGGGGGCAGCGCGGCATCGCTGCATCGCTACGAGGCGGAATTGGCGGCCATCGCCGGGCGCCTGGCGATCGAGACCGAATGCCCGGAGACATTCTGGCCGGACGTGGAGAGCTTCACGCCGCAATTCCTGAAGCGCTACCCGGATGGCGCGGTGGTGCGCGTCTCGTGTACGCTGAAAGAGCTGGAAATCGCCATGGCATCGTTCCCCTCCCACGCCGTGGCGCGCGCGGCTTCGGGCGTCTGCTACGGGTACTTCGAGCAGGCGGAGGCCGCTTCGGGGTGGTTTGCGCACGCCCGGACTCACGGGTGGAAAGCCGTCATCGAGTTCGCACCGGAAGCGCGCAAGGGCGCGCTGGATTTGTGGCCGTCGCCGGGCGGCGATTTTGAAATCATGCGGCGGATCAAGAGCTTGTTCGATCCGTCCAACCTGTTGAACCGTGGCCGACTCTATCGCCGTATCTGAGACAACCCGCTGGGGGCCGAGGCAGTTCGACCTGGACCGCTGCGTACACTGCGGTCTGTGCCTGAACGCCTGCCCCACCTACCGGGAGCTGGGCCTGGAGATGGATTCGCCGCGCGGCCGCATCTACCAGATGGTGCAGGTGGCCGCGGGCGCGCCCATCACGCCATCGTATGA
>Ga0181529_10004775_pt1 | contig 14446 bp, 12 predicted proteins | sample PEATcosm2014_Bin_36_FD_119763 | JGI IMG/M metagenome (GOLD analysis project Ga0181529, IMG submission 119763) | Peatland microbial communities from MTU Mesocosm Facility, Houghton, MI, USA - PEATcosm2014_Bin10_30_metaG | ecosystem: Environmental > Terrestrial > Soil > Wetlands > Peat | place...
CGTGGTTGGCCCGCTCGTCGAGGTGCCGGCGCTGATCGGGCTGGTCAATGTGGCCCTCTTGATCAGAGGGCGGTACTTCGCGGTGAAACCGGATGATCTGGATATGAGTCCGGCGACGGAAAACGCGTAAATCGCCTCGGCCAATCCTCGATCTGCAAATCCGGCACAAACGCCCCGTGCCCCATCCTTGGCGCAGTATCATCGCGACAAGGGTGGGAGACCACATATCTCAACCCGCCCTGCTTTCATCAATGCACACCCGTCCCTGTATCCTGATTGCGTTCGGTTTTCCGGTTTGCGGCAAGGGGGAACGGATTGGTCCAGGCAACGGGCTTTGCAATGCAGGGCAGAGGTTTTGGGGCGGAGAGCGGCGCAAAGCTGGTCGCGCGGCTGCGCAGTCACCGCCGCGTCGCGGGAATTGCGGCGCTGCTGCTGGTCACGGCGGCTGCCTCGCTGCTGCCCGGCTTGCGCTGCGATCGCCTGGCGGCGGTGGTTGTCCCCTATCCGCACGAACTGGCCCAGGTCAGCTTTGCCGTGGCGGGCGACGTGATTCCCCACGAGCCGGTGCGCGCTGCCGCGGCGGCCGCCGCCGCCCATGGGGAATCCGCCGGCTCCCAGGGCTGGGGCGCGCTGTTCAGTGATGTGAGCGATATCTTCCAGAGAGCCGACTTCGGCTTCGTGAATCTCGAAACCCCGGTGGCCCCGGCCCACTCGAAGGGCTCCAAGCCGTTTATGTTCGACGCGCCCATCGCCCTGCTCGACGGCCTCAAGGCCAACGGCATCAAGATCGTCTCCTTTGCCAATAACCACGTGATGGACCAGGGCTGGGCCGGCTTTGCCGAGACCCGCGAGCACCTGCGCGACGAAGGGCTGCTGTTTGCCGGTTCCGGAGACACCGCGCAGCAGGGCTGGCAGCCGGTCATCACCGAGGCCAACGGCATCAAGGTGGGCTGGCTGGGCATGACCCGCTGGCTCAATGGCAACCGGAATCCCGACAAGGACGATCAGCCGCACGTCAACTTCTTTCCCTATCCGGGCGAGGCGGGCGGCGCGCCGGGGCTCGACGAAGCCGGTGTACTCGAAGCCGTCAAGCAGGCCCGGAGCAAGTGCGATCTGCTGGTGGTTTCCATCCACTGGGGCGTGGAGTACGCGCCCGCGCCCCGGCCCGAAGATGTCGAAACCGCCCACAAGATTCTGGAAGCCGGCGCCTCGGCCATCGTGGGTCACCATCCCCACGTGCTCCAGCCGGTCGAGACCTATCGCACCACCGACGGCCGCGACACGGTCATCTTCTATTCGCTGGGCAATTTTCTGTCGAATCAGTCGCGCACCTACGTCGATGGCCTGATGCCTGACAAGAACGGCGACCCGCGCGACGCGCTGATCGGCCTTTTTTCCGCCGTCCGCCGGGACTACGGCCCGGCCGGCATCCGCGTCGAGCTGGGCCACGTGGGCATACTGCCCGTCTGGGGTGAGAACAACCGCAACGATCTGGCCAGCGGCCACGCCAAAACAACCATCATCCGGCCGATCCTGATCGACCGTGAGATTCCCCGCCTGCAAGCCCGCCTCGACGAATTGAACAAGCTGGCCGCGTTGACCAAGCCGGACTCCTCCGCGCCGCCGCTCCCCGCCGAGCAGAAGAAGGAGTTTATCGAGGTGACGACCCGCCTCAAGCTGCTCAGCGACCGCCGCGCCCTGCTGCTGGCCCGCACCGGCGACGAGTACCTCATCGACCCGCCCAAGCTCCCCGTCAAACCGTAATCGACCCAGTTGGACACGCCACAGTAGATCCGTGCCCCATCCTTCGCGGCTTTTCGAGGAAAAATGCGAAGGGTGGGAAGCCAAAAACCACGAATCGGCCCAGTTTGAAGGGATGTGGAACCGCCGTAGCCGCAGAGACCGGTATTACACGCTCTTGCGAGGTCCGGAATGGTCTTCTGCGTTCTCAGTTTTTGAACGCCGTACCCAGGCAACTTCTGCTCTCGACGATTCGGCGCCGCGCCGCTCAAGCTCTGCCGACACGCCGGCATAGCGGTAATACTCACGCTGTGCGCGGGTGACCTTCAGGCCAATCTCCTGCACCGATCTCATGACCATTTGGCTCCTCTACTTCTTTTAATCGGATATGGGGCTAAGGCCTCTCTCTATGGAAGAAGGACCGGATGCGGTCCCACGCTGAATCTGGCGTTCCCGGCGTGCATTTCGGCTGCCCAGCCTTGGAGGCCGCCTGCTCAGCCGCTTCGCGCACGGCCTTTTCCCGCTCCCACTCCTCCCAGTCGTTGGACAGAACCTTCCACATCGCCGTGCCGTGGACTTCCCAGTCCGAGTTGCCACAGCCGGGACACAGATACTCGCGAATATCGCGCCCGGAGGAGGTGTCCTTCTCCGTCATCCGCATCTCTTCGCCGCATCGGTCGCAGATCATGGTTTTTGCCCGGAAACAGTCTGGCCCCGATTGCTCTCGCCGTCAATCCCAGGGCGCATGGATATTTGTTTGGCGAAGAGAATCCTGTTCCATGGCTAGTGGCTGGGTAGGATCGAGCAGCCGCTGAAAAAAACGCGCTGGAGAGCCGGAGCGGCTGGCGAAAAGTCTGTAGGATGCCGAGAGCCAGTGCTCCTGGCGCCTGGGGCAGTCCCGATCAAAATGCCCTTAGGCCTCCGACTGCATGATCTCGTGCATTGGGTTCGTGCTTTCCTAGCTTCCAGACCCCGGACCTGGGCACCCGGCAAACGTGTCACGCCATCATTGACCGCATTATGCTGTCATCGATGGCAGTCGGAGGAGCCAAACCCCATGCCTGCCGTCACTGTTCGCAACCTTCCCGAAGAGACCCATCGCGCGCTCAAGCTGCGCGCCGCGCACAACGGGCGCAGCACCGAGGCCGAGATTCGCGTGATCCTGGAAGAAGCGGTCGCTCCCAAGACGCGCATCAAGATCGGCTCGGAACTTGCCGCCTTTGGGCAGCGTTTTGGAGGAATCGATCTCAATATCGCTCGCGATCAGACGCCTGCCGATCCGGCAGTCTTCGAGTGACCGTTCGATGATAGTTCTCGATACGGACGTGATTTCCGAGCCGATGAAAGCCAGTGCCGATCCGGCAGTGCAGGCCTGGCTGGACAGTCAGGAGCCGGAGACCCTCTACCTGACGGCCGCGAATCTCTCTGAATTGCTGTTCGGCATCGAGATTCTGCCCGCCGGAAAGCGTAAGAAGGGGATGGCCGCGGCCATGCAGGAGTTGCTGGCCGATCTGTTCGGGACGCGGTTTCTGGACTTTGACCGGGAGGCTGCCGTCGCCTACGCCTTCCTGGTCAGCCGCGCGATGGCTAAAGGCTTGGCGATCTCCGTGGCCGACGGCCAGATTGCCGCCATTGCGGCCGTCCATGGATTCACCGTCGCCACGCGCGATGCGGCGCCATTCCTCGCCGCCGGCGTACCCATCGTCAACCCCTGGGAGAGCTGAACCGAGGGGTTGAGGTCCGCGAATCCCCAACGAACATGGCCGGTTGAGGGTATCGGTTTCCCACCCTTGCGACAGACGAAACGTCGCAAGGATGGGCACGGGGCATTCAGGCCAATTCGGGCCGGTGAGTCGAGAGTCCAGTCCCTGAGTCCCAAGTCCCTCAGTCCCTAGTTGAACAGGTCCTTCATCTTCTCCATCAAGCTGGGCGAGGTGGGCTTGTTCTCCACGGTGAGCGACTCGGCCAGCTTGCTGACCAGGTCGCGCTGGGTGCGGCTGAGCTTGCGGGGCACCTGCACCAGCACCTGCACGATCAAATCGCCTCGCCCGCTGTTGCTGAGGAACGGAACGCCCTTGCCGCGCACCCGCAATTGCTTGCCGCTGGGCGTGCCCTCGGGAATCTTGATGGTGACGTTGCCGCCAATGGCGGGGATATCGATCTCCGCGCCCAGAGCGGCTTGCGGAAAGCTGATGGGAACGACGCAGCGCAGGTCCTGGCCGTCGCGCTCGAAGAAGTCGTGCGGGCGGATGGAGAGCACCACGTAGAGATCGCCCTTTGGACCGGCCGAACGGCCCGCGTCACCCTCGCCGGAATAGCGGATGCGGGTGCCATTCTCCACGCCGGGCGGCACCTTGATGTTGAGCTTGATTTCCTTGGCCACGCGCGTCTCGCCGCGGCAGGTGGCGCAAGGATCGCCGATCACCGATCCCGTTCCTCCGCAGGCGCCACAGGTGCGGGCCACGGAGAAAAAGCCTTGCTGGTAACGGAGCTGTCCCCGGCCCTGGCATTGCTGGCAGGTGGTGGGACCGCGCCCCGAGGCGCTGCCGCGGCCGTGGCAGGTGGCGCAGGTCTCAAGCCGGCGGATCTTGGCCTCGGTCTCGTAGCCGAAGATGGCGGCTTCGAAGTCGACGGTGAGGTCGAAGCGCAGGTCGTCGCCCCGCTGCTGGCGCGAGCCGCGCGGCTGGCTGCCGCCCACGCTGAACATCTCTCCGAAGAGATCGCCGAACAGGTCGCCGATGTCCACGCCGCCGGCAAACGGTCCGCCGCCAAAACCACCGCCCTGGCCATTCAGGCCGGCATGGCCGTAGCGGTCGTAGGCGGCGCGCTTGTCGGCGTCGCTCAGCACCTGATAGGCCTCGCTGGCTTCCTTGAACTTCTCCTCGGCGGCGCTGTTGCCGGGGTTGCGGTCAGGATGGTGCTTGAGCGCCTGCTTGCGGTAGGCGCTCTTCAATTCTGCGTCGCTCGCGTCGCGCGAAACGCCCAGGACCTCGTAATAGTCTGCTTTGCTCACTTTTGTATTTTGACTCATTCGCTGATCTGTTTCGGATTGGAAACCACGCGCACCATGGCCGGGCGCAACAGCCGCTCACGCAATTTATAGCCGCGGCGAATCTCCTCGGCCACGTGCTGGTCGGGCAGGTCGGCGCGTTCCACCGTGCCCAGAGCATCGTGCACGCGAGGATCGAAGGGCTCGCCCACGGCGGGGATCGGATTCACCTGCATTTGGCGCAGGACATCTTCCATCTGTTTCACGATCAGCTCGACGCCGGAGCGCAACTGTTCGGCCGAACTGGTGGACTTGAGCGCCAGCTCGAAGTTGTCCAGCACCGGAAGAAACTGCTCAACCACGTTGCCGGTGGCATATTCGCGGTCCGAAACCCGATCGCGCTCGGCGCGTTTGCGGGCATTTTCAAACTCGGCTTGCAGGCGGGCTAGGCGGTCCAGCAACTGGTCGCGTTCGCCCTTGAGCTGGTCGAATTCCACTCTGCTGACCGGCGCGGCGGCCTGATCGATTTCTGCCGGTTCAGTGGCCGCTGCAGGAACCAGTTCCGGTCCCAATGCGGACTCACCTTCGTGCGTATCGACCACAACAATTTCACCTTCGTGTTTTGGCATAGCTCTACGAATTCTCCGAAAAAACGAATCTGCTTGTTTCAATGATAATTTCCACGGCGGCTGCCGGCTTATCTCGAAATCCATCGGGAGCGGCGCCCGCTCCGTTCAAGAACTGCCCGCGCTTGCAGGCCCTAATCCGCGGGAACTTCCAGGAGCCGCTCGGAGAGGCGCGCAATATAGCGCACCGCCTGAATCATCTCTTGGTATTGGATGCGGGTGGGCGCGATCACCGCGACCGTTCCCAGGCTGACGCCGCCCAGCCGTGCGGGAGCCCCGATCAGCACCATGTCCTGCATGGCTTGCGAAGCCTCGGCTTGACCCGCCAAGTCCGGCCCCACCACCACGCGCACTTCCTGCTGGCGGCCGTCCACGTAGGCGGTGAGCAATTCAATCAGGCGCTGCTTGGCTTCCAGAGCCAGCAACATCTGGCGCAGACGCTCACGGTCCAGCTCGGCGGTGATGAGGTTGGCCATGCCATCCACAAAGAGGGCCGGGCCAGCTTCTCCTCCAGCCAACGCTCCCTTGCGGCAAAGTTCCTCCACGGAATCCAGCATCTGGTCGTAGGCTTGGCGTTCCAGGTCCACACGGCGGGCCACTTCGGCGCGAATGCGCTCGATCGGCCAGCCGCGAAAGTTCTCGTTCAGATAGCGGGCTGCGGTCTCCAACTCGACATGCGTCAGTTCGCGGTCCAGGGCCAGCACCCGATCCTGCACGGCGCCAGCCTGGGTCACCAGGACGGCTAACACCCGGCCTGCGGAGAGGCGGGAAAAATGAATGTGCTCCAGGATTTGGCCCACGGTGGAACTGGCCAGGGCCACGCCCAGCCCATGAGAGATGAGCGCCAGCACGTGCGAGGTGCGCTCCAGGTATTCGTTGCTGCTGGCCACGCCGGTAAAGCTCTCTTCGATCTGGCCGCGGCGCTGCTCGCTGAGGGGCAAAGGGCCTTGCTGCAACTGACCGAGGCTCGCAGGCTGCGCCGCGGAAATCAGGCGGCCGGACTGGGTGATCTGTTCGACGTAATAGCGGAACGCTGCGGCAGTGGGAACCCGGCCCGAGGAGGTGTGCGGCTGTTCGAGCAAGCCAGCATCGCCCAGCGTGGCCATCACGTTGCGCAGTGTGGCGGAACTCAGACCTTCTTTGTTCGCGAAAAAGCGGGCAAGCGCCTGCGAGGCTACCGGCTCGCCGGTGGCGATGTACAGCTCGATAATGGCTGTAAGCACCAGCCGCTCTCGCGGACTGACGCGCGCTTCCGGCATCTTTCCTGCTCTCCCCTTGGCCGCTGCCCTCGCCCCAAAAGGGCTTCCCAGCGGCACGCAAACCCGTCCGAGGCCAACTAACCATCCTTCTATCTAGTACTTACGTGAGAAAAAGGATAAAGTTGCCCTGTTTAATTCTAGGGAGCCGCGATAGGCGCTGTCAACACAGCTGGCGGCAGGGCAATCGCATGAAGACCGCAAGCTAGCGTGTTCAGCGCTTTGAAAGGGCACGACTTTAGAGGCTGCGGAAACACCTCGAAGGACAAGCGAAAGTCCTGAAAGACGTCCCTCATGGGCTAAAGCCCATGTTGATTTTAAGGTCACTTACGGCACTGTTGAAGCCGTGCCCTTCCAAAACTCCTGTTCTTCTTGGTCCATCAGCTCCATGCTATTACTCTGCGGATGGCGGCCAGCCGCGAGCTCTCAAGGCTTTGGCTTGTCCGTCTGCGTCCCGGTATCGCCGGCGCCGCCCGGCTGCCCTTGCGGCTCGGGGTCGTAGCCGGGCAGAACACGCGACTCTGCGCGAAACATGTGATAGTCCGCGAAGGCTTCATCGTTTAACCAAGTGGCATAGGGGCCGAAGGTTCTGAAACTGTCGTCCCCGTCGGTTAGCTGCAATACGATCCGGCCTCTGGTAATCGAGACGCTTTTCACCGGGCAGATGTAGGTCTTCTCTCCGATTTCTACAGGGCCGTAGTCGACCAGAATATCGGAGCGTGCAAGCGGCAGGGAAGGTTTCAGGTCCGACTCCGCCACCAGGCGAAGGATGCTGCCGCTCACGGGATCGATTGCGATCTCGCCGTGATACGCGCTCAGCTTTTGAAATTCGCTGGTTCCGTCCCCGTCTGGAAGACAGCAGTATTTCACTTCGAAGTGCGATGCTTTTTCCGGGATGGTATAGCGGAAGACCGCGCGCGGCCTGTCTGGACCCTGTTCCCAGCGGCTCCAGGTCAAATGGCTGCGCGCTGCCACAGCATCCAGAATCACGGTGCTGAGGATCGGGCCGAAGGTGCCCTTGGTGACCAATCCCAACTCCTGCGGCTTTGGTTGCTTGTGTTTCGCCGTTCCAAAATCCACAGCCTCGTCCCCGTTGCGGTAGAGCACGGTGACCTTGGAACTGTCCGTCAGGTGCAACGGCCGATAGGCGATCCTGTTGAGCCCGGTTTGGTCAAAATGCTCCGGCGTTTCCTCAAAGCGGACCGTGGTCCGCGCCGCAATGAAATTCGGCAGCTTCGGGAGCGTCATTTTCAGATAATCGACGGCCAGAGCGATCATGCGGCTTCGCGCAGCTGCGTCCGGCGGCGCACCGGCAGGAACTTCGGCTGGGGGAGGGGCCAAAAACGCCGACGCGTCGGCCAAGGCGGTCAACGCGGCAGCGGCCTTTGCGCCGTGCAAGCCGGCCTTCAAGGAGGCGAGCTTCATCTCGCTCAGACGTTCGCTCAGTTCCAGACCGGAGAGTTGCCGTGCGACTTCGGCATCCGACTTGCCGTGAGCCGCGCGCATCTCCTCTTCCAACTGCTCCACTGTGACCCGTCTGGCCGCGGGAGGAGGCTCATCGTAAAAGTACGGTTCATCGTAATATCCGGTGTTGGTGCGAGCTGTAAGCCCCGGACTGCCGGTCTTTACCTCCAAGCTGCGATACTCGTCGGGAATCTTCGTTCCGGCAGGATTGAACGACAGTGTGTAGAACGTGCTGGCTTCCGCCACGCAGCTATCGATCTGGCTCACCAGATCGAAGTCCGCCAATTGGGCCGCGGCCTCGGTTCCCCGGCCGGGAGATTCGCCCCACTCCATGGAGTTGGCGTTGTACGCGGCCGAAGTCGCCAGGTCCCTATGCGGGTCCAGCACGCGCCCGCCGCTCTCCACTGCGAGCACTCTTCGATCGAGATAGCCGACGTCGGCTTCCTTGGCAGATTTCACCCCGCCCAGGAACTGCCGGTAGAGCATCGGGCTTTCTATGGTTCCGGCCTTCGACACCTTCTCTGCCACCGAAAAGGTGTAGAGTGCGACGCGCGCCTCCCGCAGCAGGGCGGAATACCAGTGAATCGCATTGAAAAGATGTTCGCGGTCGAGAAGGCTCTCGAATGGCTTTCCGCTCCCTACACCCCAACCCGGCCCGACCCAGATCAGCAGCTTTCTGCCCGGCTTGCGCCTCTCCGTCGTGGCAATGTAGCGGAGCGCCTTCAAAGCCGAAAGGGCGGGCGGGTCCTCAAAGGACAAGGCGGCGAGAGAGTGTCCCCTCAAGTCGAAGCCGCCTTTGGTGGCTTGGGAGATCACGCTTGACTCCCGGTGATGAGCCAGATCCGCGGCCAGGGCGTTGCCGTCGCCGGAAGGATGGGACAGCGTCCACAAACCGTTGTCGGAAAGACCGAAAATCGTGACCGGATGGGCCAAATGCCCGCTGTTCTGCCGCAAGAACCTCTCGGCCTCCTCCCGCTCATGCTGCGCCAGATGGAACGGAAGACTGAGCGTGTCGATGACCAGAATGACTTCAACAGGCGGGTCTGGCTTGGCGTTCACCCCGTCGAACGCTTGAAAAGAGAGAATCTTGCTCGGCTGTCCGTTGTCCAGAAGGGTGAAGTCGTTGGCGTGGAGGCCGGTTACCGTCTTCCCAGACGTATCCGTGACCACCACATCGAGCTTGAAGAGGCCCTCCGCAGCAGCCGGATCTGGCGCCGGAATCTCCCGTGCGGCGGACGGCCGCACGCCACAGAGAACAGGCGCGCAAAGAACAACCGCCATACAAACTCGCCGGCAGATGCCGATGATCATGCGGTTCGCTCCCCCAAATCCCGCCAGGTTCTTCGCCCTGAGTTTACTCCGCTACCCGTTTCAATTTCCCTCTCATGCGGCTAACCCGTTCAAAAGGCAAACACAACCCGGAGCCGGCAGCAACAACTTTCCGCGCGATCGGCGTGCGCTTGTGCGGAGCGCCACAGCAGACGGGGCCGTTTGTTGGATACACTAGATTGAAGAACCCTGCTGCCCCGTGTCCGCATCTAGTAAAGGCAACCATTTTCCGGCGAAAGCCATCGTTTTTGAGTCGAAAAGACCTGATGCCCTCAGAATTTCCGTGGAATTGCACGATCCGTCCCTGCTCATGCGCCCTGGCGCTGGGCCTCGCGGTTTTGGCCTCCGGCAACCTGGCCGCGCAGAACTCGTCCCCGTTTCAAGGCAGCGTGGCCAGCGGCGAAATTTCGGCGCAGCCCCTCGGCCTGTCGCTGGACGAGGCCATCCAGCGGGGGCTCAAGACCAATCTGGGAGTCATCCTGAGCAGCGCCCAGGCCAACGCGGTGCGCGGCCAGCGGATCAGCCAGCTGCAATCGCTGCTGCCCTCGGTGAACGCCTCGATCGGCGAGACCGATATGGAGTCCGACCTGGCCGCGGAGGGATTGCGCATTCCCGGCTTTCCCACCATCATCGGGCCGTTTGGCTTTACCGACGCGCGCGCCTCGCTTGATTGGCAGCTGGTCAATGTCGCATCGCTGCGCAACTATCTGGCCGCGCGGCACAACTTTGCCGCCGCCCAACTCTCCGCGGAGGACGCGCGCCAACTGGTGATCCTGACGGTGGGCAATGCCTACCTGCTGGTGCTGGCCGATGAGACCCGCATCGCCAGCGTGGAGGCGCAGGTGGCCACGGCCAAGATTTCGCTCGACCAGGCGGTTGCCAATCACCAGGCCGGCACCGCCCCGCTCCTGGATGAGCTCCGCGCCCGCGTGGACTCCCAATCGCTCGAACAGCAGCTGATCGTGGCCCGCAATTCCTTGGAAAAGGACAAGCTGGCACTGGCCCGCACCATCGGCCTTCCGCTGGAGCAGAGCTTTACCTTGGCCGACAAGGCGCCCTATGCGGCCTTCGACCAGATTGACATTCAAGCAGCTATCCATCAGGCGCATTTGAACCGCAAGGACCTGGCGGCCATGGTGGAACAGGCCAAAGCGGCCCAGGAGCAGCGCAAGGCGGCGACCGCCGACCGTCTGCCGACGGTGAAGATCGACGCCGATTACGGCGCCATCGGTGTGAATCTGCGCCACTCGCACGGCACTCTGGACGCCTCGGGCACCCTGACGATTCCGGTCTTCAAAGAGTTTGCCTTTCGCGGCGAGGCGCAGCAGGCGCAGGCGCAACTGGATACCGCGCAAGCGCAGTTGAGCGACAAGAACGCGCAGGTGGATGCCGATGTGCGCGATGCATTGCTGGACATTGCCTCGGCGCAACAGCAGGTTGAGGTTGCCCGGTCGAGCGTCGAACTGGCCAGCGAGGCCCTCAGCGAGGCGCAGCAACGGTATGCCAACGGCGTTAGCGACAACCTGGCAGTGAGCCAGGCGGAGCAATCCGTGGCGCAGGCCAACGATCAATACGTCGCCAGCCTCTACCGGCACAACATCGCCAAGCTCAGCCTGGCGCGTGCGTTGGGAGCAGGCGAGAACTACAAGAACTATCTGGGAGGAAAGTAACCGTGGCGGATTCAACACCAACCCAACCCGAGCTGGACGAAACCACCGAGGCGGCGCAGCCGCAATCGCGGCGCAAGGGCATCCTAATTGTCGTGGTTGTGGTGCTTGCCCTGGTGGCGGCCGGTCTATGGTGGCGCTCCACCTTTAGCGAAGACACCGACGACGCGCAGGTGAACGGCCATCTGATTCAGGTGAGTTCGCGCATCGCTGGCCAGGTGGCCAAGGTCGATGTGGACGAGAACCAGGTGGTCAAGGCCGGCGATGTCATCGCCGAGTTGGACCCATCCGACTACAAGGTTGCCGTGGAGAACGCCGAGGCCGCGCTGGCCAGCGCCCAGGCCAACGCAGCTGCGGCCAATGTCGCCGTGCCCATCGCCACCGTGAACACTGGCAGCAACCTGCGTTCGGCGGGCGCCGACGTGAGTGGTACCCAGGCCGGCATCGAGCAGGCCCAGCACCAGTTGGAGGCCGTGCACGACCGCGTAGGACAGGCCAAGGCCAACAACATCAAGGCGCAGGCCGATCTGGAACGCTACAAGCCGCTGGTCGAGAAAGACGTTATCAGCAAGCAGCAGTTTGACGCCGCCGTGGCCGCTGCCGACGACACCAGGGCTGCCTTGGCCGATGCCCGCGCCAGTGAACGGGCTGCCGAATCCGCGGTCAAAGTGGCCAGGGAGCGCGAGACCCAGGCCCAGGCGCAACTGAAGTACGCCGAGACCGGCCCACAGCAGGTGGCCGCGCAGAGTGCGCGCGCCAAGCAGGCGCAGGCCCAAGTCGCGCAGGCCCAGGCGCAGCTCGACCAAGCCAAGCTCAACCTGAGCTACACCAAGATCGTTGCGCCGACCGCGGGCATCATCACCCGCAAGAGCGTGGAGATCAACCAGAACCTGGCTCCGGGGCAGAACCTGCTCACGCTGGTTTCGCTCGAAGGCCTGTGGGTGACCGCCAACTTCAAGGAGACCCAGCTCAAGCACATGGCCGCCGGGCAGCCGGTCGAAATCGAAGTGGACGCCACCGGCAAGACCTATCACGGCAAGGTGACGCAAATCGGCGGAGCCACCGGCTCGGTGCTCTCGCTCTTCCCGCCGGAGAACGCCACCGGCAACTACGTGAAGGTGGTGCAGCGCGTTCCGGTGCGCATCGACTTCACCGATCTGAACGGCGAAGACCCCAACCATCTGCTGCGGCCGGGATTGTCGGTCGAGCCCAAGGTAAGGGTGAAATAGAAAGCAGCTTTTGGCTTCTAGCTTTTAGCCCCCAGCCTTGAACCAAAGCTGGGGGCTTTTACTTGCGGGCGACATGACTTGCCGCCTACCTTTCCCCGCCAGTCTGCTCCAGCGAGACAAAATCCACGCCGCGGAAGCGTGCCGGCTCGCCGCCCGCCGCCGCAGGCGTGGCATAAAACTCCAGTCCCAGGCTGGATGCTTGGGGATAGATCAAATTGGTGAAGACGGTTTCGCCGTCCTCGGCGAAGACCTCGACCGAGTTGCGATCCACGACAATTTGCAGCCGGATGGCGCTTGCGTTCGGGTGCTTGAGCGGCGCCACCGTGCGCGCCGGGAAATCGGGTGAGAAGAAGGTCGCGCCGGAGCGGCGGCGATCGACAAAGATCTGCCCCTTGGCGCGATCCACGCCAACTACGGTCTCTTCCTCTGCCTCATTGTTGGCCAGAGCTGAACTACGCCGCAAACGCACACCAGCCTCGGCAGCCGCGCCCGGCTCCAGCGTCACGTTCAACTCATAGACGCTACCTACGGCCTTTTCATCGGCCAGGCGCGCGTTGGCCTGGTCGACTGTGAGCGAATCTGCCGCCGCCTGGTGCTCAGGCAGCGGCAGAACCGGTTCCTGCACCAGGACCAGCGGCTCGGTTCCTGGCTGGGCGACCATCTGCCGCAAGAAGAGCCGCCGCGCCAGGGTCATCTCGCCCCGGCCGGGCAGGGAAGGAACCAGTCCGGCATATTGCCAATTGCTCATCCAGGCGATCCACACGCGGTCCTCGCCCTCGAGAGTGTTGGCGAAGGAAGTGGAGGCATAGAAATCCTTGCCCCAGTCGGCCCAGAGCGGCCCCGCGCCGGGGTGGTCCTCGGTGAAGCGCCAGCCGTCGAATTGTCCGACAAAATACTGGCTCGCGGAGCCGCCGGCCGGGCCGCCGGGATTCAAATTCACATTCAGCACCCAGTGGCTTCCCACGCGCTGCCCGCTGGCATCCCGCACTGCCAGTTCCATCAGGTCGGGACACTCCCAGATGCCGCCCACAGCACCCGCCGGGCCAAACTCGCTGGCCAACTGCCAGTGCGTCAGATTCGCCGAGCGGTAGATTTGCACCTTGTGCCGGTCGGGGATGACCACCGCCATCACCCAGCTCTTGCTGGGCTCGTGCCAAAAGACTTTGGGGTCGCGGAAGTCCTTGAGCCCCAGGTCGATCACCGGATTGCTTCCGTATTTGGTCCAGGTGTTCCCACCGTCGCGGCTGAAGGCCACATTCTGGTTCTGCACGCTTGTTGAATTGCCGGTATAGACGGCCACCAGGCAACCGGGCGTCTCCATGGCTTCTCCGCACAGTCCGCTGGTGTTGTGCCGGTCCTCGACTGCCGTGCCATTGAAGATCATCACCCCATTCTCTTCGGCCAGCGCCACCGGCAGCGTCTGCCAATGCACCAGGTCGGCGCTTACCGCGTGGCCCCAACTCATGTGCCCCCATTGGTCGCCAAAGGGGTTGTATTGGTAGAAGAGATGGTACTGCCCGTTGAGCAGAATGGGGCCATTGGGGTCGTTATTCCACCTGGGACCGGCGTAGAAGTGGATTTGCGGCTGCCAAAGCCCGGTTGCCGCAAGTCTGGCCAAGGCGTTCGCCCGGTGAAGGGTGTAGCCCCTGATCCCGGCAACCGCCGCAGCTGCGATCAGCAGGCCAGCTCCAACCAGTCCTAGCCAGCGTCTCCGAGGGCGCTTGTGAATCTCCGCGTGCATCCGTTCCTTCTCCTTTTCCGCCCACGCAGGATACCACCGCCTATGCAATTACAGAAAGGCGAAAAATGTCATGGGTACATCGGCGTAATTGATATTACATTAAGACCTGGAAAAGGCGGTCAAGCCGAGGATCTGGGGAGGCTGCGAAAAGACCTCGAAAGACAGGCAAAGATCCCAAGAAGCGCTAGAGGGGTTCCACAATTCACATGCCCTTTCCGGCATCGTGCAAGGTGGCATTTTCTTGAGAAAAATGCCACTTGAGAGTAGTAGATTCGGGTTGCATCAATTGTGGAACTGCTGTAGCCCCGGGCCTGAAGGCCAATTCGACACGAGTCTTGACTTCGCGGGGCTGCAGCCCCTCGCTCCCTCCGTCATTACCGTGCGAGTTTCCGCTGTACGGTCAAA
>Ga0181529_10004776_pt1 | contig 14445 bp, 11 predicted proteins | sample PEATcosm2014_Bin_36_FD_119763 | JGI IMG/M metagenome (GOLD analysis project Ga0181529, IMG submission 119763) | Peatland microbial communities from MTU Mesocosm Facility, Houghton, MI, USA - PEATcosm2014_Bin10_30_metaG | ecosystem: Environmental > Terrestrial > Soil > Wetlands > Peat | place...
CGATCAGCATTCCGAAGGGCGCCAGAAACATGCCCGCGATCCCGATCTGGAGCATGACCGACAACCGGGGCATGCTCAGGATCAGGCCGGACATTTTCCCAATGTCCCGGCTGTGGAGCTTGTGCTCGATCACCCCGACGCAAAGGAAGAGGAGGCATTTTGCAACCGCATGGAAAATGATAAGGAGGACGCCCGCCCACACCGCCTCGTGCGTGCCGATTCCCCCGCAAAGAATGATCAGGCCCAGGTTCGCCACCGTGGAATAGGCCAGAAGCTTCTTTGCATCGCTTGTGCAGACAGCGGCAAAAGAAGCGGTTGCAAAACTCACGGCCCCGACGAGCGCCACGACGATTCCAATGCGGCTACCTTGCAATACGGGAGCCAGCCGGATCACAAGATACACACCCGCCTTCACCATGGTGCTCGAGTGGAGCAGGGCCGACACGGGTGTCGGCGCCACCATGGCGCCCAGGAGCCAGCGCGAGAACGGAAACTGGGCTGCCTTGGTAATTGCGGCGAAACTCAGAAGGGCCGCGGGGGCCAGCGCGACCGCCGGGATCGATTTGATCAGGACGCTTAACTCGATGCTGCCGGTTCCATGGAAGAACCAAATAATAGCGCCTGCAAAGGCGACCCCGCCGATCAGGTTATAGGTCAACGCCCGCAGCGCGTTGTCGATCGATTCCTCGGTCTGCCGGTAACCGATGAGCAGGAAGGAGCACAGGGTGGTCACTTCCCAGAAGAAATAAAGCCAGAGTAGATTATTGGAAAAGACGACCCCGTACATCGCCCCCAGGAATACAAAGAGCAGACAAAAGAAGAACGGGCGGCGGTCCCGGTGACCGGGATGATGAGAGGTATGGAACTCCCTCATATAGGCGAGCGCGTATAGGCAGATCGACCCGCCCACGATCCCATTGATCAGGGCCATAATCGTCGCGAGCCGGTCGACGACGAGGTTGCAATCCGCGTGCAATACCCGGCCGTTGTGCAGTTCCCATCCGACCATGGGCAGGAGCTGTGCCAGCACAAGAACGACGATCAGGGGACGGCGCAGGCGGATTCCAATCCACGCTATATACAACCCCATCGCCAACTCCAGGCAGAGCATCGCGGAGCCTGCGGCATGCCCGTCCACGCGAGTAATGGCAGGGCCGACCCGGGCCCAGCCCGCTGTCAATGCGATGCTGCCAAAAGCCAGAAGCGCCGTTGCAATCCCCACAACCCATCGCCGGGGACCGTCTGCTCTGACGAATAACAGAACCGATCCCAAGAACAGCGGAGCCACGATGAGAAGGGCTGCCAAGTTCACAGTTTCTAATATTAACTCAGGCGACCCTTAACCCAACCTGAAAGCCATGCCTTATGTTGTTTATCTACAGATATTTCAAAAGGTTATGTTAATATCAGAAAAGCTTATGTATACTCCGAGTGGGCGGGGATGCGTGATTCGAAGAGAATTGCGAAGGGCTTGGATCGGTTGCAAAGTGGTGCAAAACCGGATTCAAGGAAGGCCCAACCCCGCCCATAATGTCTGACACCGTTTCTTTACGCCTCAACGATCAGCCGGTGCGCATCCAGGTCGCGCCGGATCGGACCCTGCTTTGGGTCCTGCGCACAGACCTTGGACTGACCGGCACCAAGTACGGCTGCGGCATCGTTCAATGCGGAGCTTGCACGGTCCTCGTGGACAACCGGGCCGTGAGATCGTGCTCGGTCGACATGAAATCGGTCGATGGCAAGGATGTGACGACGATCGAGGGTCTGGCGAAGGGCGGGAAGCTGCATCCGCTCCAGGAGGCCTTCATCGCCCACGACGCCCTGCAATGCGGGTTTTGCACGCCCGGAATGGTCCTGACGGCCTACGATTTCCTGCAAAAGCATCCCAATCCGAAGCGTGAGGAAGTCATTGCGGGGATGAACGACAATCTCTGCCGTTGCGGTGCGCATACGCGCATCGTCGATGCGATCCTGGCGGCTGCGTCCGTCATGAAAGGAGGGACAGCCTCATGAGCAACGATCCCACGCCCGTTCGGGAGCCCCTATCCGCGAATTTGGAGCCGGACATGCACCCGCCGACTCGCCGCGAATTCCTCAAGCGTTTCGGAACGGGCCTGATGGTCTGGGCCGTCTTCGGGCCGGCCACCGGCGCGCAGGAGTCCGAGGCGGCCCGCCCCGCCACGGTCCGCCCCAGGCAGACGAACGATTTCAATAGTTTCCTGCACATCGACGAGAACGGCCACGTCACCTGCTTCACCGGGAAGATTGAAATGGGCCAGGGAATCATCACCTCGCTGCCGCAGATGCTCGCCGAGGACCTCGATGTCCCGATCGATGACGTCGAGATCGTGATGGGCGACACGGCGCTGTGCCCTTTCGATGGGGGGACGTTCGGCTCCATGAGCACGCGCTCGTTCGGACTGCTTTTCCGCGCTGCGGCGACCGAGGCGAGGGGCGTATTGATGGAATTGGCCGCCGCCGCCCTGCAGGTTCCCGTGGCGCAGCTCACGACGCAGCAAGGCGCGGTCGTGGATGCCAACGATCCTTCGCGGAAGATCGCCTACGGACAATTGACCAAGGGGAAGAAGATCGAGCGCCATCTGACGGTCAAACCGAGCCTCAAGGCGCCCGAGCAGTTCAAGATTATCGGCAAGCCGATGCTTCGCCGGGACTCGCGCGACAAGGTGACGGGCAGGGCAAAATTTTCGGGGGATCTTCGCCTGCCCGGGATGCTCTATGCCCGCGTGCTTCGCGCTCCCGCGCACGGAGCCGTTCTCAAGAACGTCGACACCTCGGCCGCGCAGCAAATCGAGGGCATCATCGTTGTCCGGAAGGCCGATCTGGTGGCCGTCCTTCACGTGCTTCCGGATGTCGCGGAGGAGGCGATCGAAAAGATTCACGCCGAGTTCGAGCCCTCTGCGTCCCGGCTGGACGACAAGACAATCTACGAACACTTGGAGCAGTCAAAGCTGCAACCCAAGGTGGCCGCCCACGGCGGAGACATCGAGGCGGGGCGGGCACTTGCCGTGCGCCGCTATGACCAGACCTACCACAATCCGTACGTCGCCCACGCCGCGATGGAGACCCACGCGGCGCTGGCAAATGTGGAAAAGGACAAGGCGACCATCTGGGCCTCGACCCAAACCCCGTTCCCCGCGCGCGAGGAAATTGCGCGCACGCTCGGCCTGCCTATTTCAAGCGTGCGGGTCATAACGCCCTTTTTGGGCGGTGGATTCGGCGGCAAGGGATTCAACCTGCAGGCGGTGGAGGCCGCCCGATTGTCCAAGGAAACCGGAAGGCCCGTGCAGGTCATGTGGACGCGAGAGGAGGAATTCTTCAACGACACGTTCAGGCCGGCGGCCGTCGTTAAGATCCAGTCGGGGCTCGACGGCGCGGGGCGCATCGCATTCTGGGATTACGAGGTCCTTTTCGCCGGGGACCGTGGCGCGGCCCAGCTTTACGACCTGCCGCACCACCGTACCTCGGTCGTGGGCACTTTCCAGGGACCGCCCGGAATCCACCCGTTCTCCGTGGGGGCATGGCGGGCGCCGGGCTCGAGCACGAACGCGTTCGCCCGCGAATCGCACATCGACCAGCTTGCGTCGATGGCGGGAGCCGACCCGATCGAGTTCCGGCTCGGCCAGCTCAAGGATCCCCGGCTGATCCGGGTCCTGAAAGCCGCCGCCGAGCACTGGGCGTGGAAGCCCGGGAAAGGCCCGAGCGGCCGGGGCCTCGGAGTCGCCTGCGGATCGGATGCGGGCAGCTACGTGGCGGCCATCGCCGAAGTGGAGGTCGACGCGAAGGAGGGGAAGATCGCCGTGAAGCGCGTTTTGTGCGCGCAGGAGATGGGACTCGTGATCAATCCGGCCGGCGCAAAAATCCAGATGGAGGGCTGCATCACGATGGGAATGGGCTATGCGCTGACTGAGGAAATCCATTTCAAGAACGGAGCGCTCCAGGACACGAATTTCGACACTTACGCGCTTCCCCGCTTTTCGTGGCTGCCGAAGATCGAAACCGTGATCCTCGAGGCGGACCACACTCCGCCGCAGGGAGGAGGCGAACCGGCGATCATCGTGATGGGAGCGGTCCTGGCCAACGCCCTGTATGACGCCACGGGAATCCGCATGCTCGAACTGCCCATGACGCCCGCAAGGGTCAAGGCGGCGCTGGCGGCGAAAGCGTAGCAAAATTCCTTTTCTTGGATCTCACTGTGGGCTCATAATACTCTTATGCGCTGGGTCATCCCTTGGTTGGTCACTCTATGCGCGCTGCTCTGCCTCGGCATGGTGGCCATCGGATTCACGCATCGGGGGGAGGAAATCAAGGCGCTCCAGGCCAGGGTGGAGGAACTCGCGAAATCCGCCGACCAGGCGAAGGAGCTGCAAACGAAGCTCGTGGCTGCGGAGAAGGCGCGCAATACGGCTGAGAAATCGGTGCGCGCGCAAAAGGCCGAGGCCCAGCAATCGTCGTCTCCGCGGGCGGTTGGCCAGCCGATGAACCTGATGAGCAAGATGCGCACCGACCCGGAGTATGCTCCGATTTGGCGCAAGCAGCAGCTCCGAGGCATTCAACAGCAATTTGGGGATACTTTTGCGGCCATGAAGCTGCCGCCGGAAGAGCTCGCCAAGCTCAGGGAACTGCTCGTGGCGCGCAACGATGCCGTCATGGATGCGAACGAGGCTGCGCAACAGGCGGGACTTTCACCCCGGGAGACCGGCATGGCCGTGAGCCAGGCCCAAAACGAGGTGAACGACGAAATCAAGGCGCTCATCGGCACCGACGGATTCCAGCAATTGCAGCAGCCGTCCGGCATGTACAAAAAGATGATCGAGAACTCCGTCGGGGTCGATTTGGCCATGGCGGGCGCTCCGCTCACGCCCGACCAGACGACTCTTTTAGCCCAGGCTTACAGCACTCCGGTGCAGTTGCAGGGACTCAGCAGGGACATGCACGTCACTGATCCGCAAACCGGCCTGTCGCCTTATTACCAGGCTCTTCTCGACCGCATGACTCCGAATCTGTCGCCCGCCCAGATTCCTGTCGTGAAAAACTATTTCATCGAACAAACGCAGCAGCAGCAGTACATGATGAAGCAGATGGCTGCGAACCGGGCGCAGTAGATTGATCGGGTTCGGTTTCGAACTCCTGGGTTCCGCGCAATGCCCGGCGGAAACCGCGGTTTCACGCGCGGCTCGCTAATCGCGTGGATTGCGATTTCAATCTTCGGATATGCCCTTCAAAGCGTTCAATCTGGCCGAGCCCGTGCTACGCGGAATCCAGGCGGCGGGATTCACCAATCCCACCCCCATCCAACTCCGGGCGATCCCGGTCGTTCTTTCGGGCCGGGATCTGATCGGCTCGGCCCAGACCGGCACGGGAAAGACGGCGGCATTTGCTTTGCCGATCATTTCCCAATTGCTCGGCAAGCCGCCGGCCGCGGCGCGGGGCAGGCCCCACGTTCTCATCCTGGAGCCAACGCGCGAACTCGCCGCGCAGGTGGAGACGGCGTTTCACGATTTTTCACGGTTTACGAAACTGCGGACCCTTGCGGTCTTTGGCGGAGTGGGGTACGGGCGGCAGCGCCAGGAGCTGGCGCGCGGGGTTGACATCGTCGCAGCGACGCCGGGCCGGCTGATGGATTACATGCAGGACCGGACGATCGATTTGTCGGCCGTTTCCATCCTCGTTCTCGACGAAGTCGACCGAATGCTGGACATGGGATTCCTGCCGGTCGTCAAGGACATCATCTCCCGTTGCCCGAAATCGCGGCAGACTTTGTTTTTCTCGGCCACAGTGCCGCCGGAAATCCAATCCGTCGCCGCGTTTGCCCTGCGCAATGCGGAACGGGTGGAGGTGGGCGTCAACCGCCCTGTCACGCAGTCGGTGAATCACGTCCTTTACCCGGTGTCGTTCGACCAAAAGTTCGATCTGCTCCAGGCGCTCCTCGCGCAGGCGGGATTCGACTGCGTCCTTGTGTTCAGCCGGACGAAGCACGGCGCCGACAAGATCGCGCGCAAGCTGTCCGCGGCCAACCATTCCGTCGCCGTCCTTCACGCCAACCGATCGCAGAACCAGAGGCTGGAGGCCCTGGAGGGATTCCGGAGCGGCAAGTACGAGGTCATGGTGGCGACCGACATCGCGGCGCGCGGAATCGACGTCGCCGGAGTCACGCACGTCATCAATTACGACGTGCCCGAGAATCCCGAGGACTATGTCCACCGCATCGGACGCACGGGCCGCGCCCAGGCGGTGGGCGACGCCTGCACCCTGGTCACTCCCGAGGACGCGGCCAATATCCGGGATATCCAGCGCTTCATCGGGCAAAGAATTCCGGAGTCACGCGTGGCCGGATTCAACTACAAGGCCTTCGCCGCGCGCCCGCCGCAACCGGACAGGGGTGGCCGCCAGGGTGGGCGCCCGAAGTTTGGAGCTCGGCCCGCGCCTCGGCGGTCGAACCGTCACTGGTAGGTGAAGGAAAGAGTTATCTCCTGCTCGGAGCCGAGGGCTGCGACCATTTCCGGCGTCCACACCCCATACGGGGCCCGCGAGGTGACGGCGTTGACGCACGCGCGCGCCACCGCATCCGGGATTCCCGCCGAACGATCCGCAATGACGATCCGGGAGATCTCCCCTTTGGATGTAATGACGAATTTCACCGAAACCTGGCTCCCGGACACGGGCTGCAGCCCATTCTCCGCAAGGATCTTCAGCCATTGGTCCTGCACGACCTCGATGATCCGCTGCTCGTACGGCTGGTAGGCGCCCCACTTGGGATCAAGAGCCGACGCTCCGATGCTGCCCATGCGGGCCTTGCTGTCGGAAAAGATGGCTGGGTGCGCATGCTGGCCGAAGGCTCCCAGGGGCTGGGTCGCGGGGCTCGAGTCGGATAGTTGGGAATCCTTGACCGGGGTCTCGTCCCACTCCAGGTGTTCGGGCTGGGGCGGAACGAGGTGCGGAGTCAGAATGGCCGTCAGCACGAGCTTTCCGTCGCGGATCGAATAGCGCTCCCGCCAGGTTGCCGGGTGTACTCCGGGTGTGGGAAACTTTTCAGTGCAACTGAGGACGACCCCGGAATCGGAGATCGAAACCAGTTCGACCGAGACCCCCGGGGGCCGCGTGTAATTGCCCGAGGAATCGATGGTCGAAAGCAGCGCGGCCGAAACTTGGGCTCCGCACCGCTGGGGGGCGGTCGAAGCCACCGCGATCCCTACGACGATGGCGAATGCGATCGTGTGGCTGAAAGGCTTCATGACGCACGGGTAGAATCCCTCGGAGAGCGGTTGACGCAATTTCATTTTACGTGCGATTCCAAAGGTGGGAGGGTGTAATCTGGAAATGCCAGACGATGCCGAACTCTTGAAGCGCTATGCCGAGGAAGGCTCGGAGAGCGCGTTTCGCGAACTCGTCCGGAGACAGGCGGGCCTTGTCTACTCGGCTGCTCTGCGACAAGTTAGCGGAGATGAGGCACTTGCGAAAGATGTAAGCCAAAGGGTTTTTTTCGACCTCGCCCGCAAAGCCCGTTCGCTCGCGCGGAGGCCGGTTCTCGCAAGCTGGCTTTACACAAGCACCCGATTCGCCGCCCTCAACGCCGTTCGCGCAAAGCGGCGGAGGGAATTCCGAGAACAGGAGGCATATATGAGCGAAAACGCAGACCGGGAATCGCTTCCGGGTCCCGATTGGGAAGAACTCCGGCCTCTCCTGGATTCGGCGCTGCACGAACTGCCCGAGCGGGACCGCGAGGCCGTTCTGATGCGCTACTTTGAAGGGCGGCCCTTTGCCGAGATGGGGGAGAAGCTCGGGATCGGCGAGAACTCCGCTCGTATGCGGTCGGAACGCGCGCTCGAAAAGCTTCGGACCCGGCTCGGAAGGATGGGCATCACGTCGACGGCGTCCGCCCTCGGCTCGGTTCTGGTCAGCCAGGCGGTGCTGGCGCCGCCTCCGGGGGTGGCCGCGGCCCTTGCCGGGAGCGCCCTCGCGCATGCTTCCGCGGCCGGTGCCGGGGCGGGGTGGGCGATTGTGAAATTTACGGCAATGAAAAAATTCTCATCGACGGCAGTGGCGGCAGTGGGTGTGCTCATGACCGGTCTGGCTTTTCATGTGGTTGACGAAAAAGTGAGATTCGGGGCCTTCTTCATCTATAGCGTTTGCTTCGGCGTCGGGTTGCTTTTTGCGATCCTGAGCGCGCTGCTCGGGCATTTGTTCGGCGGACACGGGGAGGTCGGGCACGGGGGGATGCCCCACGTCGAAGGAGGCGCGCACGGCCACGCGGAGGCGGGCTCCGGGACGGACGACATGCCGGGATTCGCGCCGATCGGGCCGACGACGATCGCGACCTTTGTCACGGCCTTCGGCGGCATCGGGATGGTCCTGACGCGAATCGGAGAAACCCAGGCCCTCGCCGGGCCGCTTTCGGCCCTGGGTGCCGCGCTCATCGCCGGCTCGGTCGGCTGGCTTTTCAGCGTGCTGTTCCGCCACACGCAAAGCTCGAGCGAAGGCCACGTCCGCGAATTGATCGGCCAGGAGGCGACGGTCATCACTCCGATACCGGAGAAGGGAGTCGGCGAGATCGCCTACGTCCAGGGCGGCAGCCGCTATTCCGCACCGGCGCGCGAGGAGACAGGCGCCTTTGTCGCCGGCGGGGCGACGGTCCGGATCGTTCGGATCGTAGGCTCCCAGTACTACGTGAGCCCCTCCTGACCGCGGGCGGCCGACCCGGACACTTTCATCCCCCTCAAACTTCCCAGCCTCAAAATACCCAAATGAACACCCTATTCCTCGCTGATTTTTCCGAGTTCGGCCTGTCGGCGGCAGTTGCCGTCGTGGGCATTGTGGTCGTCGTCTTCCTGTTCATCGCCGTGTGGGCGAGCCGGTACACGAAGGTCGGACCGAACCAGGTTCTGGTCGTCTCCGGCCGGCAACACCGCCTCACGGACGCAAGCGGCAAGGCGACAATGCGCGGTTTCCGCATCGTGAAAGGGGGCGGCACCTTCGTCGTCCCGGTTATCGAGAAGGCGGACATTCTCTCCCTGGAGCTTCTGACGATCGACGTGCAGACGCCCGAAGTCTACACGAGCAAGGGCGTTCCCCTTAAGGTGGACGGCGTGGCCCAGATCAAGGTAAAGGGCGATGACGTGTCCGTTGCGACCGCAGCCGAGCAGTTCCTCAGCAAGAAGACGGAGGACATCAAGAGCATCGCGATGCAGACCCTGGAGGGGCACCTGCGCGCGATCCTCGGCACGATGACGGTCGAGGACATCTACCAGAACCGCGATGCGTTTGCGGCCAAGGTCCAGGAAGTGGCCGCCGGCGACATGGCGAACATGGGGCTTACGATCGTCAGCTTCACGATCCGCGACATCCGCGACAGCCAGGGATATCTCGACGCGTTGGGCAAGCCGCGCATCGCCCAGGTGAAGCGGGATGCCGTGATCGCCCAGGCCGAGGCGGATCGCGATTCGGTCATCCGCTCGGCACAGGCGACCCAGAACGGCCAGGAGGCCAAGTTCAAGGCGGACACGAAGATCGCCGAGGCCCAGCGCGACTACCAGATGAGCGTCGCCGTGTACCAGGCGTCCGTGAACCAAAAGAAGGCCGAGTCGGAACTCGCCTACGATCTCCAGAAATTCAAGACGAGCCAGCTCGTGAAGGCGGAGGAGGTGCAGGTTTCGATCATCGAAAAGCAGAAGCAGATCGAGCTCCAGCAGCAGGAAATCCTCCGCAGGCAGAGGGAACTCGAAGCCCAGGTGCAGAAGCCGGCGGACGCCGAGCGCTACCGGGTCGAGACGCTGGCCGCGGCCACGAAGTTCCAGCTCGAAACCGAGGCGGCGGGCGCGGCCTCGGCGACCAAGGCCAAGGGCTTTGCCCAGGCCGACGTTGTCAAGGCGACCGGATCCGCCGAAGCCGACGCCAACAAGGCGAGGGGATTGGCCGAGGCGACGGTCATCGAGGCGCAGGGCACGGCGACGGCCGAGGCCATGCGTCGGAAGGCGGATTCATTCAAGGAGTACAATCAGGCTGCGATCATCCAGCTCATCGTCGAGGCGCTGCCGCAGATCGCGGGCCGCATCAGCGATCCGCTCTCGAAGACCGAAAAGATGGTCATCATCAACTCAGGTCCCGGGCCCGGCGGCGGCGCGAGCAAGCTGACTTCCGACATCACGACGATCATGAGCCAGTTGCCACCCGTCCTCGAAAGCCTCACTGGCGTCAAACTGGAGAAGCTTCTCGAAAAGATCCCCGCATTGAAAGAAACGTTCTCGGCTCCGAAGCCCGAGGCGAAGTAAATGCGAAGTTGTTCCGATCGGGCTATAGGCCCGATCGGAACAAAGGGCTTAGCGACGTATCAGCGCCAGCGTCCGCCGACCCAGGCCCAGCCGCGGCCGCTCCGAGTCCAGGAGCCGCCGACCCAGACCGCTCCGGGCCGGGGAGCGAGCACGTAATGGCCGGGAGCCCACACCCAGGCGCCGTTCCAGGTCCAAAGGCCTCCCACCCAGACGTAATCGGGTCCCGGCGCTGCATAGACTTCTTCGACAAGAGCTGGCGGTGGGGCTTCGTTGACCATAATCGGCTGCTGCGACAGGGCCGGATCAGCCGCTGGAGCCGGGGCCGCTTGGGGAGCAACCGGCGGGTTTGAAGCGCTCGGAGGCGTGGAAGGGCCTGGAGGCGGAGGATTCGGAATCGCCCAATGGGCGGCTACCCAAGTCCACCCGTTTCCTTGCTGCGACCAGTAACCGCCCTGCCAGACGGCATTGGGCGCCGGCGGCTTCTGCCAGGAGCCGCCATACCAAACCCAGCGGTTGCCGGCGGTGTCCCATTCCCAGTGTCCGGCGATCCAAACGTAATCAGCCCCCGGGGAAGGAGGCATAACTTCCGTCGCCGCCGGTTGCTGGACGACGACCACGCGGGTTGGAGCGGGGTAATCGTAAAGGGGGAATCCAAAGTTAAAGCCAAAGCCGACACGGGTGTACCCGAATGCGGCTGCTGGAACACCGGCCAAAAGGCCGGCACAAAGGAGAACTTTTGTGTTCATGGCGATGGGGATGATATGAATTGTTATCCCTGAGACGACAATTTCCGATTCAAAGTTCCATGGGTTGTCTTTTTGTATGTTCTGTATGCCGTCTATTGCCATCCAGGGCCTTATGATTCCCTTCCTGCGCTTGCCGCAAGGTTGGAAAGGCGCTAGATGCTATGTGTGCGCAACGTAGCGCCGCACCTTTTTCACCATGCTCATTGTCCATGTTCACGTTCACGTGAAGCAGGAATGCCTTGAGGCATTCAAGGCCGCGATCCTCGCCAATTCCCGGGCGAGCGTTCGCGAGCCGGGCATCGTCCGATTCGATGTCTGCCAGCAGGCGGACGATCCGATGCGTTTTGTCCTCGTCGAAGTCTACCGGAATTCCGAAGCGCAGGCCGCTCACAAGGAAACAGCGCACTACGCCACATGGCGGGACGCCGTCGCGCCGATGATGGCCTCCCCGCGCACAAGCGTGAAATTCGAGGCGGTTTTTCCAGCCGAGGGGGACTGGCGACTGCCGGATGGGGCGGTCCGATAACGCGGCTTGCCGCGGTGACACAGCCTGCTTCCGGAACAACCCCTATCGTTTATGCGCTTCGAATTTGCTACGGCGACACGGATCGTTTTCGGCCCGGGGACTCTCTCCGAAGCGGGCGCCCTAATGGCGCCGTGGGGCCGGAACGCCTTCGTGGTCACCGGCAGGCATCCGGAGCGCGCGCAACCCCTGAGGGACAGCCTCGACAAGGCGGGCGTCCGTTCAGAAGTCTTTCCCATCGAGGGCGAGCCCACGGTCTCCGCAGTCGGCTCCGCCCTGGAGGCCGCCCGGAATTATGGGGCCGAGTCCGTGGTCGGATTTGGCGGAGGAAGCGCGATCGATGCGGCCAAGGCGGTCGCAGGGCTGCTGACCAATCCGGGCGATCCGATCAATTACCTTGAGGTCGTCGGCGGGGGCCAGCCGCTTGCCCGGCCGGCCGCGCCGTGGATGGCCATTCCCACCACGGCGGGAACGGGCGCCGAAGTGACGCGCAACGCCGTCCTGGGCGTCCCCGAACGCGGAGTGAAGGTGAGCCTCCGGAGCCCGCACCTGCTCGCCAGGATCGCGCTTGTCGACCCCGAGCTGACGCTCAATCTCCCGCCTGCGGTCACAGCCATGACTGGGATGGACGCTCTCACCCAGCTTATCGAAGCCTATGTCTGCAATTGCGCGAATCCACTGACCGATGCTCTTTGCGCAGCCGCTATGCCGCGCTCCGCGCGCGCGCTTCCATCGGCCTGGAACGACCCCGGAAATCTGGAGGCGCGCATCGACCTTGCTCTGGCGAGCGTTTGGAGCGGACTCGCGCTTGCAAACGCCGGACTGGGGGCTGTCCACGGCTTTGCCGCGCCAATCGGTGGGCTTTATTCCGCGCCGCACGGCGCCGTTTGCGCGATCCTGCTGGCGCCCGTGATGGAGATGAACCTCAAGGTGGCACGGACCAAGGCGGGTGGGGCGGCTACCGTGGATCGCTACGGCGAGGTCGCCCGATGGCTGACCGGGAGGACCGGCGCCTCGGCCGAGGACGGGATTGCCTGGGTCCGCGACCTGGTCTCGAATCTCCGCATCCCCCGGCTCGCCTCCCATGGAGTCGCGCCCGAAGGAGTTACCGAGATCGTTGTCCGTGCGCAGTCGGCCAGCAGCATGAAAGCGAACCCTGTCGCGCTCACCAAACCTCAACTCGCCGAGGTCTTGGCCTTGGCCCTATGACCGGACGTCTTCTCGCAGGGGACGGCAGCCCCGGGGCTCCATCGAACCTTGTCTTGGCAGGAACGGTCCGACCTGCATAAATTACCTTTCCCTATGACGAAATTGGAGCGACAAGAACCCGAAGCGAGTCCGAAGCCGAAGCGGAAGATTGCAGGATTGCGGGTGATTGCGCTCATTAAGATCGCCAAAGGCTTGCTCCTCACGGGCCTTGCATTCGGGTTTTTCCGGTCGATCGACCGGGACTTGGGCGAAACCGTCCGCCTTATCACTTTCCACCTCAGGATCGACCCGGAAAACACGTTTGTCCGGCTGCTCCTCGAAAAGATTACAAATATCAATCCCCAGACGTTGAGGACGATAGGTCTGATCACTTTTGTCTACGCCGGAGAGCTTTACGTCGAAGGGATCGGCCTTTGGCTAAATCAGGCCTGGGCCAAGTACTTGCTGATTGTGGCAACGGGGGCATTCCTCCCCTTGGAAGCGAGGGCCTGCATCGTCCGCTTCGACTGGGAGCGTCTCGCCCTGCTTCTCGTGAACCTGGTCGTTCTTCTGTATGTCGTGTGGGTGATCTGGTACCAGAAACACTCGAAGGAGGAGTAAAGCCGGCGATGTGATTGAAAACGCGCTCGCCCGGACGGGCCGGGACGCTTTTCTGGAGCCATGGGATTCTTCGATCGTTTTTCAGGCAATAAGTCAGCGCCGGAACCTCCGCAGGGTTCCGCGGTTGCTCATCCTCCCGCAGACCAGGCGGCATCCGAGGCGAAACCACAGCCCGTCGCCCTCCAGCCTCATGCGGTTGTCGACCGCTTGCGTGTTGCGCGGGAGAAGCTCGACGCAAAAGACCTTCCGGGTGCCCTCGCCATTTATGAGGAAGTGCTGGCCGTTGCGGGCGACCGCGCGGATGTTCTCGCAACCATGTCGGGCGACTTGGGCTCCACCGGGCACGCGGCGCAGGTCGTCGATCTCGTGGCGCCGCGTTACGATGCCGTGCGCCACGGCCCCGCTGCGGGGCTGAACATTTTGCAGGCGTACCTCGCGGTGCGAGAGGCCGAGGCTGCGCAGCACATGCTCGACATTCTTTTCTCCCTGAATCGCCCGGATCTTGAGGAAAGGCTCTACGGTTTCTCAAACGCAGTGTCCGAACTCTTCCTTCACAGCGATTCGGTCGTCGTGCCGTCTGCGTCGGCGCAAGGCGACGCTGTGCCGCAGCCGATCACAAAAGTTGCGATCGTCACGGTCAGCAAGCCGATCTGGTCCTACGGGTTGGAACCCATGGCCGACCGGATTCTTCCGCCGAAGGGCGGAAAGCTCAGGCGAATCGCCTTCACCCAGCTGGGCCTGCCCGAAGCCTATCCCGACATCGGCGAGGCGATGCGCGCGCCCGAAGATGAACTCGGCCGGCTTTCGCGAGCTTTGCCGGTCTGGCTTTCGGAGGTTTTCTATTATTCCCCCTTGTACGCTCCCCTTGCCGCGGTCGCCGTTGTCGATCAGACCGACGGGTCGCGCCAGGCGATGATCTTCTCAACGGATTGGTCGGCCGAGAACATCCGGCAGCTCGTGGATACGACCGCCGAGCCGGTCGATTACGCCGTGACCGGCACGCTGCGCCAGCGTGCGGGCGACTATGAACTTATTTTGCGAGTCTGGGAGGTGAAGAAATTCCGGGAGAGGAAGCAGTTCA
>Ga0181529_10004777_pt1 | contig 14441 bp, 15 predicted proteins | sample PEATcosm2014_Bin_36_FD_119763 | JGI IMG/M metagenome (GOLD analysis project Ga0181529, IMG submission 119763) | Peatland microbial communities from MTU Mesocosm Facility, Houghton, MI, USA - PEATcosm2014_Bin10_30_metaG | ecosystem: Environmental > Terrestrial > Soil > Wetlands > Peat | place...
GATTCCACGCTCGTCCCGCCGAATTTCATCACGATCATCAGTCGAGCATCCCTTCCGAATGCATCAGCTCGGCGTTGAGCACGGCCGCGCCGGCCGCGCCGCGAATGGTGTTATGGCTGAGCACGACGAATTTCCAATCGAGCACCGGGCAGGCGCGCAGCCGGCCCACGAAGGCCGCCATCCCGCGCTCGCGTTCGGCGTCCTTGCGCGGCTGCGGCCGGTTGCTCTCTTCCAGATAGATCACCGGCGCGGGCGGCGCGCTCGGCAGCTTGCGCTCCTGCGGCACGCCGGAAAACCCAGCGAAAGCGCGGCGCAAATCCTGTTCGAACGGTTTCGACGAAAACTCCACCGAGACGGTTTCGGTGTGCCCATCCACCACGGCCACGCGATTGCATTGGGCGCTCACTTTGGCCGCCAGCGGCTCGATGTGATCGCCGCGAAACTCGCCCAGGATCTTCTGCGTTTCCACCTGCATCTTTTCTTCTTCGCCGCCGATGAAGGGGATCACGTTGCCCACAATGTCCATCGAGGCCACCCCGGGATAACCGGCGCCCGAGATCGCCTGCATGGTGGTGACGATCACCTTGGTAATGCCGAACGGCTTGAGCGGTCCGAGGCCCATCGTCAGCCCGACCGTCGAGCAATTCGGGTTGGTGACGATCTGCCCTTTCCAGGCTCGTGCGCGCTGCTGCTCCGGTACCAGTTTGAGATGATCCGGATTGATCTCGGGCACCAGCAGTGGCACGTCGCGCTCCATGCGGTGGTTCTTCGAGTTCGACACCACCACGTGACCGGCTTCGGCGAAAGTGCGCTCGATTTCGGTGGCAACAGAGGCGTCCATGGCGGAGAACAGCAGCCGCGGCGCGTTCCCCGGATGGCAATCTTCGACGGTTGAATCCGCCACCGTGGCGGGCACGCCGCCGGGCAGGTGCCAGGTCATGGCGTCCTTGTATTTCTTGCCCGCGGACCGGTCGCTCGCGCCGAGCCACTTCAGTTCGAACCAGGGGTGGCCCTGCAGGAATTTGATGAAATGCTGGCCCACCATACCGGTGGCGCCCAGGATGCCTACTTCGATGCGCGTTTGCATAATTCCTTTACCATGCGGATGTAGATTTCGACGGCTTCGTTCAGTTGCGTCTTCGCCACGCGCTCGTCGGGCGTGTGCGCGACGTGAATGGAACCGGGGCCGATCAGAAAGGGTTCGCCCCACTGGCCGTTCAACGCCGGAATGTCGGTAGTGAACGCGACCACGGTAGTGGGGATGCCGTCCAACGGGTTGAGGCGAAGGGCGGGGATTTCCAGCACCTCGCGCATTTCGGCGCGGCCTTCGGTGGCGCGGACAAGAGCTTGCTTGGTCTCGCTCGAATCGCCCACCAGGCGGATCAGAATCTCGGCCTTGGCTTCGTCGGCAACCACGTTTGGCGCGCGGCCGCCATGGATGGTGCCGATGTTCAAAGTGCTGGCTCCTAGCAGCGGATCGACCGGCAGCACAATGCGGCGCATCAGGGCCAGCGCGTCCACCAGCTTGTGGATGGCCGAATCGCCCAGTTCGGGATACGCCGAATGGGCCATCTTTCCGGTCGCAACCAGTTCGTAGCGCAACGCGCCCTTGGAGCCGAGCGCCAGCTTGTTTTCGGTGGGCTCGCCATTGATGACGTAGCGCGAGCCGCGCGGATTGCGGGCGGCCTGGAACGCCCCCGCGCTGTTGCGCTCTTCGCCCACCACCAGGAGAATCCCGAAGTTGCGTTCGCCCGCTTCAAGCAGCCCCTGGGCCGCGTGAATCATGGAAGCGATGATGCCCTTGGCATCGCACGAGCCGCGCCCCCAAATGAAGGTGTCGTCCTCGCGCGAGGCGACGAACGGCGGCACCGTATCGAGGTGGGTGGAGAGCGTCACGTCGAGCCGCTCGCCGAACTGCGCCAACAGATTGTAGCGGCGCGGTTCCACCTCCATGGTTTCGACGTGCCCGCCATACTGCGCCGTCAGTGCGCGCAGCCAGTCGCGAATATGCAGGGCTACGCGCTCTTCGTTATTGGTGATCGATTCGATATCGACCAGTGCCCGCGTTAGTGCAAATACGTCCATCCAATTCACCAACGGGGGAGGCAGGGAGAAGGAGAGCGGCCAAACCGCGGCGCGTCTTCGATCCCGATAGCGCTCCACCCGCCATGACACGCATGACACGGGTGACAGTGAGCCGGTATTAGCCTGGCTCCCCAACCGCCGGGAAGTGCACTAACCCCAGCGCGATTTCGGCGGAAGAACTCTTGCCGGCCCCTTTCGAGCGGATCTCCGTAGCGCAACCGGAACCCCGACCCGCCGTACTGATGGCCGCCGCACCTCTACCGTGAAGAATTCAGGATAGCACGGCGCCGGCAGGCTACGCTCTGCCAGGATGCAGTGCTGCACGCTGCGTGCAGGCAAGTGGGGCAGGCGCTTCCGCCTGCCAACGGTTTATTCACTTTTGAGGGAGCGGAAACCGGCGCGGATTCTTACGCTTCCCAGACGCGCTGCGGGACGCCCCGGTCGCGGTCCTTGACGCGGTCGTACAGATACAAGGTGGAGACCGTGCCGAGGGATTGGTTGTAGTAGCTTTGGCGGCCCAGCGCCTGCCACAGGTCCTCTTCGAAATCGTGCAGGGCTTTCAGCTCATCGGCCAGTGCCGGCTCTTGTTTTCCGGAAGGCGTGCGGAAGAATTTCTGGTAGCCGCCATCTACCAGCGCGCCGATTTCGGCGCCCATCAGAATGCCCGCCTGGCATACGGCGACGGCCGCGCCGTCCTGTTCTTTCAGATCGATCGCGCACGGGCCGCGCATCACCCGTAGCGCTCCGTCGAGTGGCTCAATCACGAAGCCTGCGGCGCGCAGTTTGTCGATGCGCTGTTCGAAAGTGGGGATCTCCACACGCTGTCGGCGAAAGAACATAGCACTCATTATACCGGGGCAGGGCGAGGTCTACCGGGTGCCAGCCACGCCGCGCGGTTTGCGGGAGCGGATTTCGCGGATCGCGTAGATGCGGCGGTCCTGGCTTTCGAAGTAGGTGCGCATCAACATCTCGCCGATGAATCCGGTGTTGAACATGATCAGCCCGGCCAGCAGCAGCAGGCCCCCGAGAACCATCAGCGGGCCGTGCTCGGCGATAATATCCTGCCCGAGAATTTTGTTCACGCCGAGATACAGCATGATGGCGCCACCGAGCGTGGTTCCGGCCAGCCCCAGCGTGCCGAAGAAATGCATCGGACGGGTCAAATACTTGAGCAGAAACCGGATGGTGAGGATATCGAACAGCACGCGGAAGGTGCGCCCCAGGCCATAGTGCGAATCGCCGGCCGTGCGCAGGGAGTTGCTGATGGGCACTTCGGCGATGCGCGCGCCATAGAAACTGGCCAGCGCCGGAATGAAGCGGTGCAATTCGCCGTAAAGGTGGACGTCTTTCAGCACATCGGCGCGATAGGCTTTGAAGGTAGTGCCGAAATCGCGCAGATCCACGCCGGAGGCCTTGGCCATCATCCAATTGGCGATGCGCGAGGGGATCTTGCGCAGCAGCGGATTGTCGATGCGGTGCTGCCGCCAGCCGCTGGCGATATCGTATCCCTGTTCGACTTTTTCGAGCAGCACGGGAATGTCCTCGGGCGCATGCTGCAGGTCGCCATCCATGGCGATGACGATCTCACCCTGGGCTTCGTGAAAGCCGGCGGACAGCGCCGCGGTCTGCCCGAAATTGCGGCGCAGCCGGATCACCGTAAGATGGCCGTCGATTTCCACCAGGTTGGCCAGCAGCTCGAAACTGCGGTCGCTCGACGCGTCGTCGACGAACAGCACCTCGTACGGCCGCTGCAATCGCTCGAGCACCGTCGTCAGCCTGTCATAGAGGGGCAGGATGGAAGGCTCCTCGTTGTGGATAGGGATAACGATCGAGAGCATGGCAGACTAAAACCCTAGTGTAACATTCGCCATGCACGAGGCCCTTGTTTCTAGCGCAGTCTCCAGCCTAAAATCGGACTGGAGGGTCCGATTGATGGCTTCGATGGAGCGGGTCCAGGATTTCCTGAGTCAGAAGCGGCTGGCTTTCGTGGGTGTTTCGCGGCAGCCGAAGGACTACTCGCGGGTGCTGTTTCGCGAGTTCGTCGCACGTGGCTATGACACGGTTCCCGTCAACCCGGCCGTAGGCGAAATCGAGGGGCGCCGCTCGTTCGCCCGCGTGCAGGATATCGAACCGGTCCCCGATGGCGTGGTTGTGCTGACTTCGTCCGCGGTGACCGACGAAGTGGTCGGCGATTGCATCCGGGCCGGCGTGAAACGGATCTGGCTGTGCCGCACGCATGGGAAAGGCGCGGTCAGCGCGCAGGCCGTCGGCGAATGCGAAGCGCATGGGATCTCGGTGATTCCGGGCGAGTGCCCGTTCATGTTCCTCAAGGGCGACTACCAGCAGGGCGGCGGATGGGTCCATCGCTTCCACGGGTTCGTGAAAAAGATCACCGGCTCATACCCAAACTGATTTCCGGCGCTTCAGCCAAGCTCTCGAAGCACGCGCTCCAGGATCGCGGGCATGCGGGCGGCTAGCTCGGGAGAGAGACCGGTCTGCGCTTTGGCGCAGGGTACGGAAATGCCAAGTAGCGTGATGGGGGCGGGAACGGTCATACGGAGCAGTTGAATCGCCTGGACGGCCGAAAGGCAGTGAGCGTTTTCCTGGCAATTGTCGAGCCCGGGTCGGCAGGCGGAATCGCCTGCCCCACCTGGTTCTTCAAATGCCCAGACACTGCCCGGTGCGGCATCGTCCCGCAGGGCGTCGATCACGATCACGCGGCGGCTCTGTTCCATTCGAGCGGCGTAGCGCAGCAAGTCGGTCCCGCCGCAGACGACCTCCGCGCCGGCCGGCAGTCTCGGGTCGACGGACAGACACTCCGCCACGTGCCAGCCGATTCCTTCATCGCCCATCAGGGGATTGCCGAGGCCGATGACGAGCAGAGGCTTCATTGCCGGCGCAGCAGGTGCACGGAACAGGAGATGCACGGATCGTACGCGCGGGCGATCATTTGCAGTTTTCTCGAAAGGGTGGCATCGTCGCGTTCCGCGCTTTGCTCGACGGCCTTGCGAAAGTGCATTTCCATGCTGGCGGCATTGAGGGCGGTCGGCGTGATGACATCGGCCGCGGTGATCCGGCCTTCCGCGTCGTACGCGTAGCTGTGAATCAGCAGCCCCCGCGGAGCTTCCGTAATGGCGGTGCCGGTGGCGGCGCGCGGTTGGACCGGTACCGGAGGCTCATCCTTGACGCCCGCCCGCAGCAGTTGTTCGATGATTTCCAGCGCCCGCTCCACGTCGTTGATCAACTCCAGCGCCTGGGCCTTGTTGTTGTCCATCGGATTATCGGCGGGCAACTGCAGCTTGAGCCGCTTCTTGGCCACCGCCAGCTTGCCGGTGAGCCGGCGCGGATTCACGGTCAGCCTGGCCAGCGATCCGACCATGAAAGGTTTTTCGCGGAAGGCGCTGTGTTTGGCGTGGGAGTGCGGCACGGCGCGCTCGTTGGTGAGCGTTCTGTATTCGTTGGCGTGGACGATCGCCCGGCTGCCGTCGGATACGGCCATCACCTCGTCGCCGGCGTAGTAACTGTCCAGGCTGGGCGAGCGCAGAGCGGCATAAACGGTATCGCAATGGCAGAAATCCGCCGGCGGCAGCGACGCCATCAGGTCCATGGCGGCATCCGAATCGCTGACGCCCTGCATCAGCGCGCTGCGCAGCTCGATCAACTGTTCGATCGCCGGCGCCTTGCCAAAGCCTCCCGGCACGGCGTTGACGGGATGGATGGCGCGCCCGCCGATGGTCTCCTGGATCAGGTTGCCGAGCTTCTTGAGGCGCAGGCCGAGCAGGACCACGGCCGGTTTGTCGGCGGAAAGCGCAATCGCGCTGGGATAATTCAGGTAGTCGGGCACCGCCAGCAGGAAGAGGTGCAGCGCGTGGCTTTCAATGCTTTCGCCGCGAAACAGCAGCTCGCGGAGCAGATCCGTCTGCGGGCTGACGCGCACGGCAAACGCGTTCTCGGTGGCCTTCAACGAGGTCAGCGTGTGCGCCACCGAGCAGATGGAGCAGATCCGCGACAGGACCGGCGCCACTTCGTCGAAGCGTTTCCCGCGAACCAGCGGTTCGAGCAGCCGCGCGCCTTCAAAAACGTCGAAGTGCACGCTGCCGACCGTGTCGCCTTCCAGTTCCACGGTGATGCCGCCGTGGCCCTCCACGCGCGCCAGGTGGTCGATGACGATTTTGCTCATTGCGCAGCTCCCTGGGGTGCGAAGGTCCGCAGGCGGGCGGCGACCATCTGGCGGTCAAAGCCCCTTTCCGCCAGCATCGCGGTCAGCGACTCCGGATTGGCATCGCTCACCGGCCCGCGGCAACCCACGCACGGCACCCGCAGATCCGGGCAACGCGCCTTGCAGCCGGCGGCGGTAATCGGCCCGCAACACAGTTCTCCACGTTCCATCAACAGGCAGTTGTTCTCCTGCATACGGCACTCGGTACAAACCGGATAGCTGGGATAGATGGGGGCGTCTCCGTTCAGCAGATTGGCGATGGCCGTCAGAAAATGGTCTTTTTCGATGGGGCAGCCGGTGATATTGAGATCCACCTTCACCACTTCGTGCAGCGCCTGGGCGGGTTGCGAATCGTAGCTCAGCCCCGCTTCGCCGTAAACCTCATCGAGGAGTTTCCGGCGATCGGCGCCGCGGTCCATGGTTGCCACGCCGCCCCATACGGCGCAGGTCCCCAACGCCACCAGGGTCTTGGCCCGCTGGCGAATCGCGCGCAGCCGGTCGGCGTCCCGCTGGCTCACCACGGCGCCCTCCACCAGGGCGACATCCAGCGCGCAAACGGTATCGTTTTCCGAAGACGCCATTAGAAACTCCCGGACATCGATCAGGGCGGCGATATCCAGCAGGCGGTCTTCGCAGTTTAGAATCACCAGTTGGTCGCCCGCGCAACCGGTGAGCCCGAAAATCCCCACAGTAGGCTTGTTCATCAGATCATCTCCGGCAGGTTGATTGCATCCCAGTAAGTGAAAATGGGGCCCTGCAGGCAGGTGTACTTGTACCCGATGCTGCAGTGGCCGCACTTGCCGATGCCGCACTTCATGCGGCGTTCGAGCGACATCAGGATCCGGTTCTTGGGAAAGCCGAGCTCGAGCAGGCGCTGCAGAATGAACTTGTAGACCACCGGCGGTCCGCACACGCTGGCATAGGTGTGGAGCGGTTCGATCTTGGCGTAGTCGAACAGGGTGGGCAGCAGCCCGATGTGGTTTTTCCATGTCCCGGAGGGATCCGCGTCCACGGTGAGGAGGCAATTCATATCGGTGCGATCCACCAGGGCCAGCAGTTCCTCGCGGAACAACATATCCTCCGGCCGTTTGGTCCCGTACATCAGGATGATGCTGTTGAACTTGTCGCGGTGGTCGAGCGCGTACCAGAGGAGCGACCGCAAGGGCGCCATGCCCAGGCCGCCGGCCGCCAGCAGCAGGTCGTTGCCCTGCATCTCCGGGATAGGGTATCCGTTGCCATAAGGGCCGCGCACTCCCACCACATCGTTGGTGTGCAAGCGATAGAGGGCCTGGGTGACGCGTCCCACGCGGCGCACGCAGAGTTCCAGGACCTCCGGCCGCGAAGGAGACGAGGAAATCGAGATGGGGATCTCGCCGGCGCCCGGCACGCTCAGCATGATGAACTGGCCCGGCTGGTGCCGGAAGGTGTGTGCCAGGTTGTCTTCGAGGAAGCGCAGCGTGAAGAGGTGATTGTTCTCCACCATCTTGTAAATGCGCACGATGCGCGCCATGTGCGGCTGGTAGGGATTGCCGCTCACTATGGGGTGATAGGTCGCGACGTCATCGACTAGCAACATCTTGCACCCTCCGTAGACGGTCGATTACCTGCACCACGTCGATGCCGACGGGGCAGGCCGAGGTACAGCGTCCGCAGCCGACGCAACTGGGCCGCCCGTACTCGGCCACGAAGCCGCGCTGCTTGTGGTAGAAACGAAACTTGATGCGGCTGGCGCGCGGGCCGCGGAAGTTCTCACCGCTGGCTACCAGCGCATGGTCCGCGAACAGGCAGGAGTCCCAGGAGCGCGTACGTTTCCCGGCGCGCGAGCCCAATTCCACGTCGTCGCCGATGTCGTAGCAATAGCAGGTGGGGCAAACCATGCTGCAACTGCCGCAAGACAGGCACTTGGCGCCCAGTTCCTCCCAGATCTCGCTCTGGTATTCCATCTCGAAGATCTCGGGAAGGTCGCGAATCTCGACGTCGAGATGAAACGCTCGCCGCTTGTTCCACGAGCGCCGTTTGTACTCGTCGATATCGGCCGCATCGACCGCCTCGAACAGGTTGCCGGTGGCCAGCACCATGTCGTCGCCCAGGGCGGTGCCTACCAGCGCCTGGTAATATTCGCCCGTGTCGTAGAAGAAGAGATCGAAGCCGTGGTCGACGAAATCCGCCCGCATGGAGCGGCAGAAACACTGCTTGTCCGGCGTACAGTCGATCCCGATGATGGCAATATTTCTCCGCCGCGCCTGGTAGTACGGATCGTTATATTTCCCGGCGAAAACGCGATCCAGGATGTTGAGGGAATAGACGTCGCAGGCATGCAGGCCGAACAGGATGATCCGCTGATTCAGGCCGTCCGTGCTGGGCAGGAACCCCTCGCCCGGCCGGTAGCGGAACAGAGTTTCCCGCGGGGGAAGAAAGTACTTCTTAGGCGGCAGGATGGTGCGGTCGTAATCGAGGCGCGCTTCCGCCCACCGGGTTAGACGCTTGAACACGTATTTGCCGTCCTGCTCGACGGGCGCATGAAGCTCGCCGAACTGTTGGACGACGGAGGCAAAAAGGTCGAGCTTCTCTTTGCGAAGCCTGAGAATCTTCACGGCAGCCTCCTTGGCTTCCGGAGTTTTTCCGTTTAAGAGTATAGGGTATTAAATTATCGAATGAAAGGGCTATCTCCGTTAATCGAGGAGGCTGCTGGCGATCACGGCCTGGCCCAGCGAAAGTCCCCCATCGTTGGGCGGGACCTTGGCGTGCGTAAATACCTGAAAACCCGCTGTTCGTAGCAGTTGCGCGGTGTGGCTCAGCAAATAGGCGTTCTGGAAAGTGCCCCCCGAGAGACACACTTGGATCAGCCGATCCCACTCGCGCATCCGCCTGCAAGTCTCAGTAATGGCAGCACTTACCGTGTTGTGAAAGCGGGCCGAGCGAACCTCCCGCGGACTTTCGTCGCGCGCAATCGCACGAATGGTTTCGCGGAAGTCGATAGTGCCGGCGTCGATCGAGTAGGGGTATTCCCCGGTGATTCCCGGTGCGGCCACGGCCTCCAGTTCGATGGCTGCCTGCCCCTCGTATGTGGTTTCCAGCCGGATTCCCAGAATTGCCGAGACTGCATCGAACAGCCGTCCGCAGGACGAGGTGTCCACGGTGTTGACGCGGCCCGCGAGCATGGCTTCCACCACCCGGCGCTGCGCCTCGGGAACCGCCTCCAGCGCCGGTACGCCGGCCAATTCCGCATCGGCAAGATAACTCAACGCGGAGCGCCAGGGCTGCCGGATGGCGGTGTCGCCGCCCGGCAGCGGAACATAGCGGAAGTGAAACCGCCGTTCGAAGCCCCTATAGTCGCAGATCAGGAACTCGCCGCCCCAGATCAGCCCGTCGGTTCCGTAGCCGGTCCCATCCAGCGCCACGCCGATGACCTTTTCCCGCAATCCGTTTTCGGCCATGCAGGCGGCGATGTGCGCGTGATGGTGTTGCACGCCGATTTTCTCTATACCGGGCATCGCCAAAGCGATCCGGGCGGTGATGTATTGCGGGTGCAGATCGTGGGCTACGGCGCGCGGCTCCACGCGAAAAAAACGCTTCATGTGGGCCAGTGTTTCCTCAAAAAACTCCAGCGTCTCCAGGTTCTCCAGGTCGCCGGTGTGCTGGCTGAGAATGGCGTAATGTTGCTTGGTCAGACAGAAGGTGTTTTTGAGCTCGCCGCCGCAGGCAAGGACTTCCTGTGCCGAAAACCCCAGCTCGATCGGGCGTGGCGCGTAGCCGCGCGAGCGCCGCAGCAGGCGTTCGCGGCCTTCCAGGATGCGCACCACGGAATCGTCCACTCGCGAATGGATGGTGCGGTTGTGCAGCAGAAAGTAGTCGGCCAACGGATGCAACCGCGTCGCCACTTCTTCGTTGCGGTACGCGATGGGCTCCTCGGCTGTATTGGCGGAGGTCATCACCAGTGCATCAAACTCACCGCCCTCGAAGAGCAGGTGGTGCAAGGGTGTGTAAGGCAGCATCACGCCCAGCGTAGGGACGCCCGGCGCCACCTCGGTGGAAATCCGGCTCACCGGGCGGCGCGCCAGCAACACGATGGGCCGGCGCGTTCCGCTTAACGCGGCGCACTCTTCGGCCGTGAGCGCGCAGAATTCCGCGATCTTTTCCAGGCTGGCGGCCATCAGCGCAAACGGCTTTCCGGAGCGCAGCTTGCGCTGGCGCAATCGGCGCAAGGCGGCATCATTGGTGGCGTCGCAGGCCAGGTGAAAGCCGCCCAAGCCCTTGATGGCGAGGATAGCGCCGTCTTTCAGCAGTTTGCGAGTCTGGTCGATGGCCTCGGCGCGCTGAGCCAGCACCCGCTTCCGGTCCCACAGTTCCACCCAGGGGCCGCAGTCGGGACACGCGTTCGGCTGGGCATGGAAGCGCCGGTCGCCCGGATCGTGATATTCGCGTTCGCAGGCAGGGCACTGGCGAAACCCGGCCATAGTGGTGTGCGGCCGGTCGTACGGGATCTCCTGGATGATGGTGTAACGCGGTCCGCAGTTGGTGCAATTGGTGAAGGGGTACCGATACCGTCGGTTGGCTGGGTCGCGCAGGTCGGCCAGACAGTCCGGGCAAGTGGCGATATCCGGCGGAACGAGCACGAACTCGCCCTCGACATCCTGCGAATCACGAATCGTAAACTCCTGATAGCCAATCGGTTCGAGGTTTTCAACGCGGATTTGGTCGAGCTCGGCCAAGGGTGGCGCTTCGCTGCGCAGCGCAGCCTCGAACCGGTCGAGCGCCTCTTCCGGACCCTCCACTTCGATGGTGACGCCGAGCGTGGAGTTGAAAACATACCCGCCCAGCCGGTGCCGCAGCGCGAGTTGATACACCCAGGGCCGGAAGCCCACGCCCTGCACGATGCCGTTGATCTGAAACTTACGCCGCAAGACAAAAACAATACGGCAATCGGGTGGGTAAGAGCAAGCGGCGGGCGCAAAAGAATGTAGGACGACAAAAACCGATGTCCCACCACAACAGCATTTTCGCCGGAGGTGTAGGCTGGGAGTAGCGGGCAAGTCGAATAACGAGAGAAACGCGTATGTGTCTGGCTATACCGGGACAAATCATGGAGGAGCGGGAGATTGAAGGACTCCGCTTTGGCACCGTCCGATTCGGCGGCGTCACGCGGCAGGCCTGTCTCGATTTCGTGCCGGAAGCGCGGTGCGGCGATTACGTCATCGTGCACGTCGGATTTGCCATCAGCCGTGTGGATGCCGAGGAAGCCGAGCGCACCTACCGTCTGCTGGAAGAGATGGAGGCACTGGAAGGAGAGCCGGGCGGGCTCGAAGACGAGCTTGGCAAGGACGGCGGATGAAGTACCTGGACGAATATCGCGATCCGGCCCTGGCCCGCCGCCTGGTCGAGGAAATCCGCCGTGGCGCCACGCGGCCGTGGGTGCTGATGGAGATCTGCGGCGGCCAGACGCATACGCTGGTGAAGTACGGGATCGAGGAATTGCTGGGCTCGTGCATCGAACTGGTTCATGGGCCGGGCTGTCCGGTCTGTGTGACGCCGCTCGAAATCGTCGATAGGGCCATCGCCATCGCGTCGATTCCCGAGGTCGTCTTCGTCTCTTACGGCGATATGTTGCGCGTGCCCGGCTCGCACAGCGACCTGTTTCGGGTGAAGGCCGGCGGCGGCGATGTTCGCATCGCCTACTCGCCGATGGATGCTTTGCGGCTGGCGCGCGAAAATCCGCAGCGGTCCGTAGTCTTCTTCGCGGTGGGGTTTGAAACCACCGCTCCGGCCAACGCCATGGCTGTTTGGCAGGCCAAGCGGGAAGGGTTGCGGAACTTCTCCATGTTGGTTTCGCACGTGCTGGTGCCGCCGGCCATCCGTCTGCTGCTCGAACAGAGCGCCAGCCGCGTGCAGGGTTTCATCGCTCCCGGTCATGTCTGCACGGTGATGGGCTACGAAGAGTACGAAGAGCTTGCCCGCCGGTACAAGGTGCCGTTCGTGGTGGGTGGGTTCGAACCGCTCGACCTGCTGGAAGCGATTCTGCTGCTGGTGCGGCAACTGGAAGAGGGCCGCGCGCAGGTGGAGAACCAGTACGTGCGCAGCGTGAGCCGCAGCGGCAATCAGGCGGCGCGCCGGCGCATGATGGAGGTGTTCGAGGTGGTGGACCGCAACTGGCGCGGAATCGGCCCGATCGCCCAGTCCGGCTACCGCCTGCGCCCGGAGTATGCCGCGTTCGATGCCGAAAAGATCTTCGGAGTGGAGACAATCTCTGCGCCCGAGCCGCCCGAGTGCATCAGCGCCATGGTGCTGCAAGGGTTGAAGAAGCCGGTGGATTGCCCGATGTTCGGCACGCGCTGCACGCCGGCCACGCCGATGGGTGCGCCGATGGTTTCGAGCGAGGGCGCCTGTGCAGTCTATTATCAATACCGGCGCCATACCGCGCCGGCGGGAGCGCAAACTTGAGTGATCCCATCCAGTTCACTTGTCCCTTGCCATTGACGGTGAAGGACCGCATCGTGCTCGGCCACGGCTCGGGAGGCAGGCTCAGCGCCGAGTTGCTGCGCCAGGTCTTTCTGCCCTTCTTTCACAGCCCGATCCTCAACCAGTTGGACGACCAGGCGGTATTCGAGTTCAGGGGCGCGCGCCTCGCCTTCACCACGGATACGTTCGTGGTGAAGCCGCTGTTCTTCCGCGGCGGCGATATCGGATCGCTGGCGGTGTACGGCACGGTGAACGATCTGGCGATGGGAGGCGCGTCGCCGCTCTACTTAAGCGCCGGCTTCATTCTGGAGGAGGGTTTGGAAATCGAAACCCTGCGGCGGATTGCCGAATCGATGGGCCGGGCCGCCGATGCCATCCCAGTCGAAATTGTCACCGGCGATACCAAGGTCGTCGAAAAGGGCAGCGGCGACGGGCTGTTCATCAATACCACCGGCATCGGGCTGGTGCCCGAAGGCGTGCGCCTCTCGCCCGCGCTGGTGCGCCCGGGCGACCTCGTGCTGCTCTCCGGCCCCATCGGCGATCACGGAATCGCCATCCTGGCGGAACGGGAAGGGATCCAATTCTCCACCGACCTGGCCAGCGATTGCGCTCCGTTGCATGAGCTGGTGGCCGCCATGCTGGCCGTGTCGCTGGACATTCGCGCGATGCGCGACCCCACCCGCGGCGGGCTTTCGAGCGCGCTGAATGAGATTGCTTCCCGTGCCGGCGTGGGCATCACGATCGAGGAAAGCGCCATCCCGGTGCGCGAGGAAGTGCGCGGCGCTTGCGAGATGCTGGGACTTGACCCGCTCTACGTCGCCAACGAGGGCAAACTGGTGGCTTTCGTGGCGCCGCATGCGGCCGAGTCCGTGCTGGCGGCGATGCGGCGGCACCCGCAAGGGCGCGACGCCGTGCTCATCGGCGCCGTCACCGACACGCATCCGGAGCTGGTGCTGCTGCGGACCCCGTTCGGAACCACGCGGATTGTCGACATGCTGCCCGGCGATCAGCTTCCCAGGATCTGCTGATGCACGAAATGGGCATTGCCAGTTCGGTCATCGAAGCCGTGCGCGGCGAAATCGCGCGCCATCCCGGCGCGCGCGCCAGCAAGGTGGGACTGCGCCTTGGGGAGTGGTCCGGCGTGGATGTGGAGTCGCTGCGTTTTTGCCTGGAAGTTCTGGTGAAGGGCACCGAGCTGGAGCCGCTCGCTCTCGACATCGACTTTCGTCCGCGCGGGTCCGAGTTGGATATCGCCTATCTGGAACTGGATGACTGAAGTGGAACGAATTCCCATCGAGAGAAAGGTGCTGAGCGAGAACGACCGGATCGCGCGGGCGCTGCGCGAGCAGTTCGCCGAGTGCGGCACGCTGGTGTTGAACTGCATCAGTTCTCCCGGTTCCGGCAAGACCTCCCTTCTCGAACGCACTTTGGAAGGCTTCCCTCCGGATACCCGCGTGGCGGTGGTCACCGGCGATATTCAGACCGATAACGACGCGCGCCGCCTGGCCCGCTTCGGCTTTCCGGTCCGCCAGATCACCACCGCGGGGGCTTGTCATCTGGATGCGCGGATGGTCGAAAAATCGCTCCAGGGCTGGGACCTGGGCCGGCTGGATCTGCTGCTGATCGAGAATGTCGGCAACCTGGTGTGCCCCACCAGCTACGACCTGGGAGAGGAATCGAA